>Ga0316189_10007541_pt1 | contig 10276 bp, 10 predicted proteins | sample LowCovwburrow_MG_FD_204930 | JGI IMG/M metagenome (GOLD analysis project Ga0316189, IMG submission 204930) | Coastal sediment microbial communities from Maine, United States - Lowes Cove worm burrow | ecosystem: Environmental > Aquatic > Marine > Coastal > Sediment | place: USA: Maine... | reverse complement strand
AAACGCAGCGAGCACTGTCTTTTACGTCAATGCCGACTGCCTCAACAAGTGCTACGAGGACGAAGACTATCGTTCTCTCCTGAAAAACGCGGACTATATACTACCTGACGGTATCGGCATCAACATCGCCTGTCGAATGCTAGGCAGCGGACTGAAGGAGAATGTCAACGGGACGGATATGCTGCCTTATATGTGCACTATGGCGAAGCGCAGGGGATTTAAAATTTTCCTGCTTGGCGGCAAGCCTGGTGTGGCCGATAAAGTGGCGGCGAAAATCACTGAGTCTTATGAAGTCCAAGTGGCGGGAGTGCAGCACGGCTACTTTGATCACCAGAAGGAGAGCGGTGAGGTGGTGGACCTGATAAACAAATCGGGGGCGGATATCCTTCTCGTCGCCTTTGGCGCTCCACTGCAGGAAAAGTGGATTACAGCCCATAAATCCCAACTGGAGGTCGGTGCGGCATTTGGCGTGGGCGGCTTATTCGACTTCTATTCCGGCAACACCCTGAGGGCTCCGCGCTGGCTTCGGGAACTGGGTCTTGAATGGGTATATCGGATGATCCAGGAACCTGGCAGGATGTGGCGGCGATACATAGTAGGAAATCCTCTGTTCATCTTCCGGGTAATGACCTGGCGCACACAGAATAATTCTAACCAGGGAGAATAAAGCAATGCCCAGTTTGGATATGAACCGTAATGAGATGTTGGCCGGATTGGCCAAAACATTGTCGCCAAGGCGTTCCCGTTCTAAATTCTTAATTTGGTACCTGACGATTCGATTAACGATGTTTATCAAGCGTCTATTCGATGTCGCAGTTTCCTGCATGATGCTTTTCCTTTTAATTCCTGTTTTTGCGATTACCGCATTGTGCATTGTCCTAGAGAGCAGGGGACCGGTTTTTTACAGCCAGACAAGAGTGGGAACTGATGGTCGGCATTTCAGGTTCTTCAAGTTTAGATCCATGGTCGTTGGGGCACATAATATTAAAGATGAGCTCTTGAAACACAACGAGTCTGAAGACGGAGTGCTTTTCAAAATGAAAAAAGATCCCAGGGTCACTCGCGTGGGAAGATTCATCCGCAAATTCAGCATCGACGAACTTCCCCAGTTATTCAATGTCCTGATTGGCGACATGAGCCTGGTAGGCCCAAGGCCTGCAACTCCCGATGAGGTCGCGCAGTATACCCTGGAGCAGAGAAAGCGGCTTCATGCAGTTCCGGGAATCACCTGTATCTGGCAGGTAAGCGGAAGAAGTGAAATACCCTTCGAGAAACAGGTGCAGCTCGATATCGAATACATAAGGAGTACGAGTTTGATGAGTGACTTAATCATTTTATTAAAGACAATACCGGCGGTTCTGTCCGGTAAAGGAGCATATTGAAATGGAAATTAATTGTGTGAGTAACGACACAGCAGCCATCATTACTCTCTGCGGGCGGCTGGCTGGGCGTTATCCTTCAATTCTCAAAAAGAAACTTGGTGAGCAGCTGCGCCATAATAGCAGGATAATCATTGACATGAGCCAGGTGTCGTTCATTGACTCGACTGGACTTGGCGTACTTGTCGGCGCTCTGAAAAAAGCAATCAGCCGTGAGGGTGACATACGGCTGGTCAGCCCGACGGAAGAAGTCAGGATGCTGATGGAACTAACCAGAGTAGACAGGGTATTCCTGGTCTATTCAAGTCAGCAACTGGCACTCAAATCCTATAGCGAAAATTAGCCAAACGACGACATAAGGAGCAGCACATGAACAGCCTCATCATCATAAGAGAGAAGCACTACAGCTGGCTGCGCGGATTAGGATCCGCCGATCACCCGGCGATGGTGACCATCTGCAACAAACCGATCTTGGAATATATGGTTGATTTCATAGTCCTGGTAGGTGGAAAAAAAATCCGTCTGGTTTTTGAAGAACCGGATGGGTCTGTAGAAGCGTATTTCGGCAACGGCGAACGATGGGGCGTTGAGATCGAGTATGGCAATGCTCAGGCAGATGATACTATTGCCAGGGTAGTGGAAAAGAACAGCAGCTTTGGAGAGCAAGCCCCTCTGATCGTGATCGATGGCCTGCTTTTTATACATTACGATAAAAACGCTCGCTATGAAATTAATCCAGAGGGCCCAGGCACTGGGTTCCTGTACAATAGTGAAAGCGGTTCGATTTCCTATAGTACTGCAGACGCCGCAGAACGGTCAACTCTGGTAGAGTTCACCCCCAACCTGCAGGTCAGTACCCCAAGTAAAATTGTGAACCTTTTCAGAATAACCATGCAGGTCCTGAGGGAGGAACAGCACCGATATGTCATACCAGGCTATGGAGCAGACAAAGGTGTGATTCTCGGCCGCAATGTTGAGATCGGCAAGGAAGTTAAAATCCATGGGCCTGTGGTTGTCGGAAGCAATGTCCGTCTGTTAGGGAGTGCGGTCATCGGGCCCAACGTAGTTATAGGCAACAACGTAATAGTGGATGATGGGGCCGAGGTCCGTGAAAGCCTGGTGATGGCAGACACCTATATCGGCCGCCGGCTCTATATAAGTGCAAAGATGGTAGCTGGGAGCAAAGTGGTGTCCGTCAGTAACAACGCCTCAATAGAGGTCAGTGACGAGTTCCTGCTTTCACCGCTCAAGAGATCTCTCCCCATAAATATCGTACGCTACCTAATCAATGTCTGCGGGGCGTTTCTGCTGGCACTTCTTCAGCTTATTCCATTCTGCATATTTTTCACACTGGGCTGGCTCAAAGGAGATTTGAGATTCAACAAAAGCAGATTCCTTCTCAGCAGCGACGGGCAAACCAAGATTTTTCGCACACCGTCCGGATTCCGGACCGGGGCGATAGACCGGATCATCAGATCTCTGTCCCTGGATAGATTCGCACTTTTGAAAGAGGTCTTTTCAGGGAAATTGCAATTGGTCGGTAATAGGCTGATTCCAGATACTGCCGAAGGCAGAGAGTTCGTAAAGGATTTTTCCGGCTATTCCCCCGGTATCTTCAATTACACGGAAGCAGACAGGCTTGATCCTGGTGCGGCGGAGAGCGAGATAGCCGAACGTTTTTATTCGGCCAACCGTGGGTTTCTGACTGAGAGCAAAAGTCTCATGAAGGCCTTGATGAACAATCTTTTATACAACACGTAAACACTAAACCAATAAGGAAACATCATGAAAATCAGAATCGATGAAATGAACGGAATCCGGACCCTGGCTTTGGCAGGACGTTTTGACGCAAGCGCTACCGGAGGTTTCAAGGACACCTTCAAAGGTCTGCTGCAGGAAGGGGCAGCCAACTATGTAGTTGACCTTCAAAAGGTTGATTATATCGACAGCGGCGGCCTGGGAAGTCTTGTGTCAGCTCTTAGACAGACACGGTCGGTTGACGGAGATATCAGAATATCAGGTTTGAGCGGTAAAGTTCGTTCAGTGTTTGAATTGACGAGACTGCATAGGATTTTTGAGATTTTTGATGACGAGTTACAGGCTGTCAAAAGTTATCGGACCAACTAAGAACCGGAGTAGGTCATGCGCATTCTTGAGTTGAGTTTTATACCGACCCTTGACAACGCACAGTGGGCAACCATTGCCGTAAGGCAAATTGTAGAGACCTTAATGAAGACAGTCAAAGTCGCCGGTATCGAGGGAATGGATAAATTTCTCTCAGAGATTGAACTGGCAACCGGGGAAGCCTGTGTGAACTCAGTTAAACACGGTCCTGAGCAAGGTATCGATAAAATCCAGGTTTCTGTAGTGTTCAAAGAAAAATACTCGAACTTCATTGTCACCGTGAGTGATGGAAACAAAAGGTATGATTTCTCGGACCGGGAGCCCGATTTTGATGCGCTGCCCGAGAGCGGGTATGGCATCTACATAATGAGAAACCTGATGGACAAGGTGAGCTACCAGCGTGAAAAGGGTCGCAACCTAGTCATTATGGAAAAAGAGATAAAACAAGGAGAACAATGATGGTTTCAGTAATCATCGTGAGCTTCAACACCTCCTCTCTGCTGCGCAGATGTCTGGCCGAATTGATTGACCATTCGACCGATGTCGAGATGGAGGTGTTTGTAGTAGACAATAATTCGAGCGACGATTCGGTTGCCATGGTCGAAAGTGAATTTCCTCAGGTGACTTTGATCGCAAACGAAGTCAATTTGGGTTTTGCCGCTGCCAACAACCAGGCCTGGAAAGAGTCAACAGGAGATTTTGTTCTCCTGCTCAACCCAGATGCATTTGTGAGTCAGGGCGCCGTTTATAATGCCGTCAAATTCATGGAAGCATATCCGGAATGTGGTGTATGCGGTGGCCGATTGATCAAACCAGATGGGACTCTCGATCCTTCAGCCAGAAAATTTCCAACTTTCCTGAGCAAGTTCCTGATGCTCACCGGGTTGAGAAACAAATTCCCAAGATCGAGGATCTTTGCGGGACATGAGTTTGGTAATTTTGACCACAACCGTGTCATGGAGGTCGACTGGGTGCCTGGTACGTTCACCATGTATAGTCGGAAAATGCTCGATCAGACAGGTCTGTTTGATGAGCGTTTCTACATTTATTATGAGGAAACAGATCTTTGCCAATCTGCCAAAAGGCATGGCTGGAAAGTCTATTTTCTCCCGCGGTCGGAGATTATCCATGTGGGCGGTGCGAGCAGCAAGACAAGAAAAGAGCACACGTTTGACGATGCAGCCCTTCAGGTCACCAAGTTTCGTATGCGCAGCGAATGGCTTTACTTCAGGAAAAATGGCGGTCTGGGCTCAGTGCTGGCAAACGCCGGCGTAGAATTGGGATGGCATCTGCTCCGCTGGATTGTTAACCACACGCCAGGAAAAACGGATCACCAGCTCAAAAAGAAAGCGTCGGCAAAGATCATGGGCGAAATAGTCCATTCTTTAAGGGAAACACGGTATGGTAGCCAAGCGCCAGCAATACCGTGGTGACGGGAGGAGGATAGAGATGTTCAGCAACATTCGTCATGATCTCTCCGCCTATCAAGGAGATTGGGGGAGCCAGGGATTCTGGGCAATGCTGGTGTACCGTTTTGGGCGCTGGCGCTATGGCTTCAAAATTGCGTTGATCAGAAAACCTCTATCACTGCTCTATAAGTTGCTCTATAAGATGGTTCAGATTGTTACCGGTATAGAATTGCCCTGCGAGGTGCCCATCGGGCGAAATTTCCGTATCGATCATTTTGGCGGCATCATAATCAGTGGTTTTGCGAGCTTTGGTGACAATTGCATCATCCGCAACGGTGTTACCATCGGTCTGAAAAATATTGATGAGAAAAGCGCCCCGACGTTCGGCAACAATGTCAACATAGGTGCCGGGGCAAAAATCCTGGGAGACATCACCATCGGTGATAATGTCGATATCGGCGCCAATGCCGTGGTACTTAAGGATGTACCCGCCAGCAGCCTGGCGGTTGGTGTCCCTGCCCGAATAATCCGAAAAAATAGATAGACATGATAACTTCAACTTTATACCCACCGATCTGGCAGGAACAGCTGCCCCAAATTGATTGTGTGGTGATCGGCGTAAATGCCGAAGCCACTCTTCGTCGCTGCCTTTCTTCTATAATCGAATGCGACTATCCTCCTGAAGCACTAAATATAACCTATGTAGATGGCGGATCAATTGATGAAAGCATCGCTATAGCCGAATCGTTTGCAGTAATCCGAATTGTCAGGCTAAACCTTGAACATCCCACTCCAGGACTTGGAAGAAATGCTGGTTGGAAGGCTGGCGTCGCACCGTTGGTTCAGTTTATGGATTCTGATACGATACTTGATAAAAATTGGCTCAGGATAGCAGTAAAGGAATTTCAAGCTGATGTGGGTGCAGTTGCCGGCAATAGAAAAGAGATTCATCCAGAGGATTCAGTCTACAACTGGATAGGAGATCTCGAGTGGAATGGCAGCCCAGGGGATGCTGAATGCTTTGGTGGCGATGTACTGATCAGGCGACAGGTTCTTGAAGAAACCTGTGGATATGATGATGGTCTTGTTGGTGGAGAGGACCCTGAACTGAGCATTCGAATTCGATCAGCAGGATGGCGCATCAGGCAGCTTGATATTGATATGACCCGCCATGACCTTGCCATGACCAGGGTCTCTCAATACTGGAAGCGGGCATACCGTTCCGGATATGCATTTGCCGCGGTAATAGAAAGGTGCTCAGCAAAGGGTATCACCTTCTGGCGTAAGGAGTTCCATCGAATCATAATGAGGGGAGGCGGCTTTTTTTGTTTCAACTTCTTTTCCGCTCTTGTGCTTTTGCTATTTCCAATAACACTTGAGACATTTGCTCTTATGACGATTTTGTCTGGGGCCGGATTTTTTCTCCTTCTGTATCCACGGATTTTCAGAGTTAATTACTTCATGAAAAGCAAGCAACTTGAAAGAGGACCGGCACGAATATACGCCTGGCACTGCTCCCTGGTGGTAATCCCCGATATTCTTGGAGTGGCAAGGTTTTATCTAGGAAAATTACTCAACAGGCCGTTACGCAACCGGCGCCGCAAGTTAGCCACATCTACCCTCCAAACCCAGACATAATTGTACCCCGGAGAATCAATTTAACAGACGCTTCCCGGCTCCTAATCACCCAAATTTCCTTTCTGCAGAACCTTCCGGTCTCATTGTCATTTGGGTGTTCCTTCATCTCAGCCTGATACCTGTCATCTTTAGAGGTTTGCCCCTCGATTCTCTCTCAAATTGTCAGTAGCATACCTGCCCTGTTATAAGAGCCACAAAATAATCATTTAATATCAGTATGTTAGGGAAAAAAATCTATATGGCATGACAGTTGCTTGATTGGTTCCAGGAAAAGTTAAAATTTAAACTTCAGAGAGAACCAATGAGTTACATAAAGATTTTATTTCCATTATCAATCCTTTTAGCGCTGCTGATTTTAAGTGGCTGCGCCACCATGAACATCGATCCTCAAGCATCCCTTGAGGTAGAGGCTCCCTCAGATTTTGAGATTGAGAAAAAAGAAGCAGCACAGAAGTTCGCTTCAGCAGAATTCATCAGGGAGCTATCGAGAGCAAAACAGGACAATCAGGATTATCGCTTGGGACCGGGCGATGTCCTCGATATCTCTGTATGGAGGCGTCCTGAGATATCGCGGCAAAATCTCATTGTCGCACCGGATGGCGTCATATCCCTGCCTCAGGTTGGAGTGATGAATGTAAGCGAAATGACAATCGTCCAGGCGACCCTGGAACTGGAGCACAGACTTTCCCATAACTACGAAAATCCCGAAGTTTCGCTACTTGTTCGCGAATATCACAATAACAAGGCTTTTGTCCTTGGCAGAGTGAGTCAGCCTGGCGTGGTCAATTTTCCTGGAAACGGAACACTTCTGGAAGCTCTTGCACTGGCAGGAGGTCTTCCTCATATCGGTAAAGACACCTTCCTGACCAAATGTGCCATCATCCGCGACAATGACACTGTCCTCTGGATTGACCTTCGCGATCTTCTCGACCACGGCAACATGGCCCTCAACGCCAAGATCTTCAATAATGATGTCATTTTCATTCCTGAAGCTGAAGATGAAATGGCGATGGTGCTCGGTGAAGTAGAGAAGGCTGGTCCGGTAATGATTAAACGAGGTCTCAACATCATAGACGCTGTCATGCGCTCAGGGGGCTACACCGAGGAAGCTAATCTTGAAAAAGTCTTTATTTTACGTCGAGATGGTGCCGAGGGACAGATAACGCAGGTGAATGTCAAGGCTATGCTCGAGACGGGTGATTTCAGTCAAAATTACGCGCTGCAAAAAGATGACATAGTATATGTAAGCCCAACAGGGATGAGAAAGTTCAACTATGCAATGGAGCAGCTTCTCCCATCTCTCAGGGTACTCACTCTCTCTACCGATATACTTAATAATCTCGGACTCACCGAGAGATTTATTAACGTCAAGACGGACAGGACAAATGAATAAAGGGACAGGATACGACCCTCTACCGGGAAGTAAGGCAACGAAGCCATTTGATATCATAGGCTTTGTATTAAGGTACGGAGTTGTAATAGTGGTCTTAGGAATATTTATCCTGACCATGCTCGTACCCCTGGTGCTCAAGGTCAAGAGGCCAAATTTCGAAGTTCATTCGATGCTCAAGATCGATCCTGTGATACCTTCACTGATAACCAAGTCAGAAGAGCCATCGATTGCTGGTTTTTATCATGATTTTGTGCGCACCCAGGCGGCCAGAATAAACGAGTATGAAGTTCTAACCGAAACCTTAGAGAGCCTCACCCCGGAACATAGGGAAGCACTATTTCCTGGTAATCTATCCATTGAACAAAGTGCGGGTATCTTGAAGCGAATGATCACAATTTACCCAGTTTCAAGAACCCATCTCGTAAAATTGTCTGTTCAGGGTCCGCGAAAGGAGGGGCTTGCCCCGGTGCTCAATGCTCTTATGACGACGTACCTCAACAAAATGGAGTTGGAACTTGAACAAAAAGATACCCGCAGATTGAGCTATTTAATCGAAAAAAAACAAAAACTTAATGATGATATTCAACAAAAAGAAGGGCAACTAAAGGAAATTGCTTCTCAAATTTTAAGCAGCACTTTTAACGAGAGTTTTAACGCCTGGCAGCCGCGGGTCGAGGCCCTGCAAAAGTCATATGTCCGCTTTTTCGGGGATAGGGTCCAGGCGGAAAACGAATACAGATTTGAAAAAAGGAAAGAAGCGGCCCTAAAACAACTGCCGCTGGGTGCCCTGGTGGAGGAAGGTGTGCTTGCAAACGATGCAATAAGTTTTACCGGGACCTGGACCTACCAGAAACTGCAGGAACTGCGTGGCAGCATAGACGGGGTTACATCTGAAAATGAAGACCGTAGGAGGATAGAAGAGCGAATGACCGCGATGCGGGACTATGAAAAAAAATTACGCGAGGAGACCAGAGATACGCTCGATTCGATCGTCTACGGCAAGCAGGATATTGAAATTAAGCGGTCGATTATCGGAAAGGAAAACAACTACTTCAAAGCTATAGCCAGTGAGGAGGAAATTAAACGGGCCCTCGTCGAGGCACAGGTGGTGTCAGGAGAGACCTCATCTGCTATTCTTGAGGGTGCATCTCTTGAAACAGCACTCGATCATGCCAGGGAACTTCTTTTCCGCATTGATACGAGGATCCATGAACTCGAAGCTGAATCTCGGGCACCGTTGCGGGTCACCATCGAGACCAGGGCCAAAGAGCCGAAAACGCCTGCTGGTTCAAACATCAAAAAACTATTGCTGATGTGTGTTGTCGTCTCTTTTGGCACTGTCGGTGGTGCTTTCTTGCTGATCGAATTTTTTGACAACCGTATCCGCAGCCCGAAGTCAATTCTCCAGGCCCTCGGCCATCCTCCCACATGGCCAATAGCTGGAGCCCCTGAAGGGGTTGCTTTTGACTCGATATTAACCTCCGCTTCTGAATCTGATGCGGCAAAAGCCGTTCGAAGCCTGGCAACCAGAATTTACCGTGAGCATCATGAAAAACAGGCTCAAATCTTTTTGTTCACTGCGGTTGACAGCAACAGCGGCACCAGTCAAATAACGCTGAACACCGCTCAGGCTTTGGCTTTACAGTCTTCGAGGGTATTGGTAGTTGATGCCAATATCCAGGGGTGGGAGACGATTGGCGAAGATGGGGAGGCAGATTTAGAGGGTACTTTTGATCCATTACAGGCCATCCAGAAAGATTCCCGCCGAGGCATCGATTACCTGGTCTCCTTCATGCCCAGGAAGTCAACCAGATATGCCAGCAGAACACTGAACAGATTTTTTGAAGAGGCAAAAGAGCATTACGACTTCATCTGTATCGATACTGCACCGATTTTAAAGAGTGACTTGACCGAATATCTGGCTGCCAGAAGCGATGCAGCTTTGTTGATTATTCAGGGTGATTCGACAGCCTACAGAGATGTGAGGCGTGCGGCAGAAATTCTGGTAGGATTGGAGATTCCTGCTCTTGCCCCGGTACTGAACTGGGGCGGCCCAAAGGCCGAAAAATGGTTTGAAGCTTTCATAGACGCTCTGCCTGAAAAGCTTCAGAACATCAAATTAAGAATGACATCCAAGTCGAAGATGGTAGGGCAGAATTAGAGAAATGCGCAGTATCAGTATGCCCGCCGCCAGCAAAATTAGCCTTCAAAGTAAATAACAGGTATTTGCCAGTTGGGTGCTAATGCACCTCAAGGGGACGGGGGAACCTGTCACGCTGCCCTAAATGATCCCATGGGATGCGAGCTCTTTTAGCTGTTCTCGCAAGATATGT
>Ga0316189_10007539_pt1 | contig 10276 bp, 7 predicted proteins | sample LowCovwburrow_MG_FD_204930 | JGI IMG/M metagenome (GOLD analysis project Ga0316189, IMG submission 204930) | Coastal sediment microbial communities from Maine, United States - Lowes Cove worm burrow | ecosystem: Environmental > Aquatic > Marine > Coastal > Sediment | place: USA: Maine... | reverse complement strand
CCCATTAATATAGAGGGTACTCAAATAGTTTCTTAGAGGCTCCGGCAATCGTCCGGAATCCATGAGATCGGATAAAATTTCTTTGGCTGAGGGCCCTTGCAGACTAAGCATGGTCATGTCCATGGTGCGGTCTTCAATCATCACCTGACCGAATTTATCCTTGAATGCCATTAAATGATCCCAATCCTTTTTACGATTGGCCGCGTTGACGACCAGCAGGTATTCATCCGCTACAAAGCGGTATAAGTAAGCATCGTCCAAGGCGCCACCGTTTTCATTAGGGATCATCGTATATTGACCTTCTTCGATTTCCAGGGCGGCGGCATTGTTGGTCAGCACATACTGGAGAAAATCAAGTGCACGGGGCCCGCCGACAATGAAACGGCCCATGTGAGAAACATCGAACAACCCCGCCTGCCTGCGGGTACTCAAATGCTCCTGCACAATGCCGGATTCATACTGCACCGGCATGTCCCACCCGCCAAATTCCACCATTTTGGCACCGAGATTGACATGCTTGTCGTAAAATACGGTTTTAAGGAGCTGTTTCATTGATTTAATTCCTTCTTTTATGGTTAATCGGCGACCACCAGCAGAGCTGGGGGTATGAGGATGGCCCTTGAAGGGGCCGGGGCCACCTCTGCTGGTGGCCGCTGATTTTTAGTGGAATAATAATTAAAAGAGTGGGGGGTGTCAATTGGTTATCCAGCCGAAACGTCATTTGCTTCCTGACGATAGGTCCTTTCCAGGTTTTATCTGACAATATTTTGTAAGGTAGATATAGGGATATTAGAAAAAATAACATTGACACTTTGCTGGTAAACTATTAAAATTTATTAAAAAAAAATGACAGCGTTCGAATGCGGCAGCAAGCCCAATATGGAAATTCGAACATTAATGAGGTTAGATTCTTTCGCTGATTTATTTTGGCGGCAAGCAGTCAACGTGCCCGAATCACACAAAAATTGTCATTTCTGAAGCTGCCGAAAAACTACTCCCGAAAGTACCGCCGAAACGCGAGGGGTTAGGGGGTATCAGCGAAAGGAGTTAGTGCATGATCGCTCCGAACCCGACACCGGGCAAATTCGGTATTATGGCAAAATTATTCAGGCAGGTCGACATCCTGCCGAAAGACCAGCCGCTGATTCTATTAAAACAGGTCGAACAAAAAGAATAGGAGGATTAATGAAATTCTTTAATATTCTAGTCATATCCGCACTTATTTTTTTGTGTGTTTCCACCTTGAATGCTGAAATTTACACTTGGACCGATGAAAAGGGGGTTAAGCATTATAGCGATACCCCCCCTGAAAACGAAGAAAATTATGAAGTTCATACGGAATCTAAAACATACAAGTACGATGAAGAAGCAGACAAGAAACGGACCGAAGCAGACCAAAAACAAATACAAAACCTCCTCAAAGAAGATGACGAAAACGATAAGAAACAACAGCAGGAAAAGAAGCTGAAAGCTCAGGAGGCAGAAAAAAATCGACCGCCTACACAGGAAGAAAAGATTGCCGCCGAGAAGGATAAACTTGAAGAGAAAATCTCTTTTCTCGAAGGACAACCGTTTGAGTACTTCGGAAATGAATTAAACAAGCACCGCTATGTCGAACATTACCGCGGCAGACTGAAATTGCTGCGGCAAAACCCGAATAAATACTTCAGCAAGCCTGATATTTGGCAAGGAAATGTACAAATCCCCGATTGAAATGTTATTCTAAACAAAATACCAAATATTTTCAGTTAGTTGTAGAAATTTCGAGACGTTTTATTTAGGCGGTTGAACGGAGGTGGGCATGCCTATTGCCAACATGTTGAGTATTACGTCAAATCCTTTCCTGTCCATGATGATATGGATTGTTTTGCTGCTCGCCGCACTTTATTTCGCTCGCAAACCTTTTCATTGCGTGGTGGGGTCCTTGGCTAAGATCATCCATAATGCCATGCGGCTGACTGCGACATCAGTACTTTCAGCGGAAAGCAACCTGGTCCGACGTAACCGTGAAGTTCTAATAGCGGCCGGCCTGGAGAAAGCCGAAAGACTGGTGGAGAGGGAATTCGATCGCATCAACTCTGCAGTTGTCAGGGACCTGGCTAGTTATCCACATCTCCAACGCCAGCTGATGGAATTTACCACCCGCCTGAATGAGGACTACAGCGCCAGTGCGGATGTTCCACCGTCACTGCCGAACTGGCGGCCGATCATCGAATCGATTGCTGGTATTAAACATACCGGCGATTCGATGGTTGCCAATATGCTGGGGGAAATCAACCGCACCCTGAAGGAGCAGCATAAATCAGCCATTGAGAACTACCGAAAATCGCATGTTTCACGCTATGGAATTCTAAAGAAAATGCTGCCGATTTGGCGTAAGGTGCAGAAGACCCTCAACGAGGCCGGCAACTCAATCGACAACCTGAACCGGCGTGCCAAGAGTATTGACCGCTATATGGATGACTATGAACAAATTCGCTTACAGACGGATAAGGCGGCCAGGCTACTCTCCTCCTCTTCGCTGACGCAGTTTTTTAGTTCCGGTTTGTTTCTGCTGATTGCTGGCGGCGGGGTCTTTATAAACTTCAATATGATTGCCTTGCCCATGTCGGAAATGATCGGCAACGCCAGCGACATCGGGCCTTACAAAACATCGGACGTCGCTGTGTTGGTTATTATTTTAATTGAATTGACCATGGGACTGTTTATAATGGAATCACTGCGAATCACGCGCATTTTTCCCAACATCGGCAGTATGGACGATATAATGCGTCGACGGATCATGTGGATAGCCTTCTCGCTGTTGGCGATCCTGGCCGGGCTCGGGTCGGCACTGGCATTTGCGGGTGATCGCTTTGCCTGGCATTTAGGGGCAGTCGGCCAGACCATGGCAGATACTGAACAACCTGCCTCGGTAGGCATGCTACCCGCAGTTGGCCAAATGATTATGGGATTCATCTTTCCCTTTGCTCTGGCGTTTGCAGCGATACCACTGGAATCATTTGTGTTGTCTTGCCGCACGGTTCTGGGAATCATCTTCGTCGGTGCACTCAGGTTAATTGCCTTTGGGGTTCGCTTGGTCGGAAACATTGGATACTATGCCGGCAGATTCGTGATCAATCTCTATGATTTGCTTATTTTTCCGACGATCTGGCTGGAAGGCGTGCTTGCAGGTTCCAAAACGAATAAAAATATCAGCGGCGAACATCAACTTTATGGCGGCAGGCGCATCACCGAGGAAGTGAGTGATAAAGAATAACGGTAAATCGTTGAACGTAAAAGAATCTGTGGATACACCCAACGGGAAATCAGCGCTTGCAATTCGAAATGTTCGCCTATTCATTGCCTTTCGGGTATTTTTCAACGCTAGATTCTATTACCCGATTTTCACCATCCTGTTTTTAGATTTCGGTCTGACCCTCGAACAATTTGCCCTGCTCAATGCCGCTTGGGCGGCATCCATCGTTCTGCTGGAAGTCCCCTCAGGTGCGCTGGCCGATACCATTGGCCGTCGGAATCTGTTGGTTGCAACCGGGATACTGATGGTGATTGAAATCGCGCTGTTGTGTTTTGTCCCTCTGGGTAACCCCGATTTGCTCTTTGCCATATTTCTGGTCAACCGGGTTTTGAGCGGAGCAGCCGAGGCGGCAGCCAGCGGAGCTGATGAGGCCATCGCATACGATTCACTGAAAAAAGAAGGTGATGTTCGCGATTGGCCCCGGGTCCTCGAAAAGCAAATGCGAATTCAATCTATAGCCTACATCGGTGCCATGAGTCTTGGCGCGGCCGTTTATGATCCGTCGCTGATGCAGCGATTGGCTAGTGCCCTCGGAATGAATATACAGCTGACCCAGGACATCACCCTGCGATTTCCGCTTTATCTTACCTTCATAATGGCCATCATGACACTGCTGACCACGTTGAAACTTCAAGAAGAGCGGCCGTCGGTCGAACCCGAATGCAGCCTATCAGAAGATTGCGGAAAATCGATAATCCAGGCCTTCAAATTAACCTTTCAGGCAGGTGGCTGGATATTAAAAACACCCTTTGCTCTGGTAATCATTCTTGCAGGTCTGATGTTCGACAATTGTATTCGCATGGTCGTCACCTTGGGCAGCCAATACTACCGGCTCATTAACCTGCCGGAAGCATTATTTGGGTTGATCGGCTCAGGATTTGCGATGCTGGGTCTGGTCATCCCCTGGCTGGCATATAAATTGGTGATTCGACACTCTCCGGCCTTCAATCTTGGAGTAATGGCCATCGTCAGCATAATCGGCCTGTTCGGGGTAACCTTTTTTTGGCCGATCATCGGGCTGCTTCCGATGGCACTGCTTTCCGTGGTGATGTATTTGGGCCGCTTTTTCCAGAGCCATTACCTGAATCGTATCACCGCCTCGCACCAGCGGGCCACGGTATTGAGTTTCAAGGGCTTGTCATTCAATCTTGCCTATGGTTTAATCGGCGTAATGTATTCTGTTTTGTTGGTTTTTCTGCGGCCGCAGCTGGCCGCCTCCCATCCTGATTTAAGTCACGCAGGAATTGAGAATTTAGTGTTTATAAAATCAATCGGCTGGTTTCCCTGGTATTTTCTCCTGACCCTGGTCGCTTTGTTTGCAATCGCCCGCTGGCAGCTGCAAAAAACAGATGTGTATAAAACTCCCGGCTAACAATTCCCAGTTGCCATTATTTCCAAATGGGAATATCAAAAAAGCTGCAGACACTTTAAGCAGATTTTACCTAAGGAGAGCAAAATAATAAGTCATAAGGCATGATGCTTTTTCCTAAGCGATGCCTGGAAAAAGTGGAATAGGGACTTTCAACTAAGCGTAAATCCACCCTCGTTAGATAAGGAAGGCTAACCAAAATGGTCGACCCAAAATTTGAAAACCACGATAATTTTGTTATCAATGACAAATATGACGATGAAGATATACAGGAGCTAAACCGAGAGGATTACTACGACGATCACTCAGGTATTTCCCGCAATAAATATTTAAACCCTTTTACCATCGGCGGTGTCGGCCTAGTCGTCATAGTTGTCCTTCTTGTGATCCTTTTATCAGGCCCTGAAGATGCCGTCGACAGCAGGCAGCTGCAATCACTTGAAGTAAAAATTCAACAATTGGAAAAAAGATTGGCATCCATGGGTGCCATGAATCAAGCCTTTGATCGGCTGGGCGAACTAGAACAAAAATTGAGCCTGATTAGCGAGCGATATGATCGCTTCAATGGAACGGTTACGACCCAAATCGATCAAATTATAAAAGAATTAGGTTTGTTACACCAAAAAAAATCATCGCAAGCACTGCAACCGGTTAAAACAGATCAAAAACAAACAATATCCAAATTCCATCAGGTTCGTGCCAAGGAAACACTGTGGTCGATCAGTCGCCAATATGGCCTGACACTGGACCAGCTGCGCAGTTACAACAATATTGGTCCCAAGGCGACCATTCAGCCCGGCCAGAGAATCAAGTTGACCCCGAATTAAAAACAACCAATCGTATGTCATCAGAGCCGTCTCGATAATCCCCTTTATACTCACCTTATGAGCCCTAACGTTTTAACATTAGGCTGAAAACCACCAATAACCGCCCGGATGATCCCATAAAATCAATAAAGTTTTTGCCATAAGTGCCGATGATGGAGTAAACGCTTCAACCCGTTCGCAATAATTTAATCTTGCGACGGTTTCATCACAAAATACATTTTGAATAAAAGGATTTTGCGATGATCCTTCGAATCAATATAGATATAACCGAATGAGTTAAGGGGAAAAATTATGACTTTCGCAATGGGAATCGCATTTCTGATCATGCAAATTATGTCCTTTGTTTTCTTTTTCATCGTTCTGGTCAAGTTATTTAAAAATGAAGGGGCGCTGAAGGGAATATTGGGCTTTTTCTTCGGGATTTATGCCTTTATTTGGGGCTGGATCAAACACAAAGAGCTTCATTTGACCAAGGTCATGGTGCTGTGGAGCGTCTTGACGGTAGCCTCGATTGTATTGGTACCTATTATCATGGCCAGCGGAACAATGGAATTTATGAATTATGCGGCAAAACTATCCGACAATCCAGACTTTAAGCTTGTACAACAAAAATCATCAAACGGTTCTCAGAAAATCAATTTATCAAATGGGCTTTCTAAAAGAAAAGCAGCTGTAACTGGGAATCAGAAGAATCCGGTTAATCAGCCCAAGCATCAAGCGGTTAACTGGAGTCAAAAAGCAATGTCACTTTGGCAGAATGGCCAATATAAAAATCCCAACAAAGCCATCGAATACTGGGGGCGTGCCATTAGTCAAAAACAAGAGACCGCTAAAGCCTACAATAATCGTGGACTTGCCTATTATGAATTAAAAAAGTACCAGCAGGCCATCAAAGATTACGACCAGGCAATCAAACAGAATCCCGGATATGTCGCAGCCTTCAACAACCGTGGTAATTCCTATTATGAAATGGCCGATTATCAGAGGGCACTGACCGATTTCAATCACAGTCTTAAACTGGCGCCGAACTATGCTAAAGCGCATTTTAATCGGGGACTTGCTTACTATCAATTGAATCAAAGTGATTTGGCCTGCGGCGATTTTAAAAAAGCCTGTGATCAGGGAGATTGTGAAGGGATAAAATGGGCGAATAAAAATGAGGTGTGTCAAGCAACTGAATTGATGGGGCTTCGCTAAAAATAATACAACCGATGTTAGGAAAGGTGGAATGCTTCAAGCTACGACCCGCCGGCCCTTGCCAGGCAAGGGCGGCGGGTCGTAATGTTTTGTTTCGTTGATTGGAGCCGGGTCTTTTCGAACATACATCTCCCGATCATCATCCCTTTAGATCTTATTTAATCTGTAATCTTTGGTTACTTGTAAGTCGTCACTCATCCTCAACATATCTTTGAAATTTCTCCAAATGTTTTAATTTCCGACGGCAAATCGTCGACTTCGATGGTCAGGTCCACCTTCAGTGCAAAGGCTCTTTCGATCACATTCTCCAACTGAATCACATTACCCGGCCAATTGTATCGCAACAAAACATCCAGCGTATCCGGCGATACGTTCATCACCGTGGATTCACGTTTCGTGTTAAACTTGGCCAGGAAATGGTTAATCAAAAGGGAAATGTCCTCCTTGCGTTCTCGCAGCGGAGGCATTTGTATGATAACGTCATTGGTGCAATTTAGAAAATCCCGGTTAACAATTTCACGTCCACCGGCTTCTTCTAAATTTCTGTTGGTGGCAGCCAATAAACGGACGCCGGCCTTTGGTTTATCGCCAACTGCCGCTGAGGGTAGAATATTCTCCGTATACGCTCGGCTGATTTCGGTCTGCATGTCCGGAGCAATTTCAGCGATTTCATCAAAAAAGATGGTGCCGCCGGCCGAAGATTTAAACAGATTGAGGACGTGATCGTAAATCTGGTTTTCGGCAATCCCTTTGCCGAAGCTTTTGCAATTTACGGGCACAAACGCTTTCTGCTTTCGATCACTGTTTTTATGAATCACGTGAGCCGTCAACTCCTTACCCGTTCCACTTTCCCCCTGGATCAAAACATTGGGACTGTTATCGCTCATACGGTCAATTTGCTCATAAATTTCCTGCATCTTGAGGCTGATCCCTACCAGTTGATCGTATTTATGCCTTTCTTTTAACCGGCTCTTCAGGATGATATTTCCCTGTTTAAACTTTTTTTCCTCATAGATTTTTTCAATCAGAATTTTTAGAATTTCCAGTTTAAATGGCTTCTGGATGTAATCATAGCTGCCGTATTTCATAGCCTGAATGGCAGATTCCATGGTGCCGTGTCCTGTGACGATTATCACCTCCGTTAAAGGCCGGTATTCTTTGATCAGAGCGAGCAACTCGAGTCCATTGATATCTGGCATTTTAAAATCGGTAAAAACGACATCAAAATTTTTGTCCTCAATAAGCTCAAGTGCCTTAAGGCCATTATCGACGACAGTTACCCGATAATTAAAGGTGCTCAGATACTCCTCAACCAAGGATAGAATTGTCGTATCGTCATCCACAAATAAGATTTCAAAATCCTCCATGAATCTCCTCCACCTGAACTTGCTGATCAGACTATAAGAGTGTGCGTCTGGTTTTCAATGTGCCAATTATTCAGCGGCCCGCTTCGGAATTTTTTTCCAGATTGTATCGTTTTATTTTTTCAACCAAGGTCGTTCTTTTTATCTTAAGAAGCTGCGCCGCTCGATTTTTTACCCAGTTTGTTTTCTCAAGTGCGCTGACAATAAGGGCTTTTTCAAACTCGCTGACAGCCGTGTTGAAAGAAATCCCGTTACTCTGCAATTCCAATTTGTTCTGCGCCGCCCGCTCATTTTCCATTCTAAGTTTTTCGGGAAGATCCTCCGGTAATATTTTATCGCCTTCGTGTAAAACAACAAGTCTCTCGATTAGATTCTTTAGCTCTCTAACGTTACCCGGCCAGGAATAATTCATCAAAACTTTCATAGCCGAATCGGAAACCTTCGCAAGCGGAGGATCCATTTTCCGGCCGAACTGCTCCAAAAAGTGGGAAACAAGAAAGGGAATATCGGATTTACGCTCTTTTAGAGTCGGCAACATGATCGGTATCACATAGAGACGGTAAAAAAGATCTTCACGGAAGTTTCCTTTTTGAACTTCTTCTTCCAAATCCCGGTGTGTGGCGGCAATAATTCTGGCGTCACTCTTGATGGTTCTATTGCCCCCGACACGCTCAAACTCACCTTCTTCAAGCACCCTTAATACTTTCACCTGCAGGTCGGCGCTCATGTCACCGATTTCATCTAAAAAGATAGTACCGCCTTTGGCCATTTCGAATTTGCCGGCCTTATCCGAAGTAGCTCCTGTAAAAGCTCCGCGCCGGTAACCGAAGAATTCGCTTTCTAACAGCCCCTCCGGTGTGGCACCACAATTAATCTGGACAAATGGATTATCTTTTCGGCCCGAGGCCTCATGAATAGCTCTGGCAATCAGACCTTTACCCGTGCCCGTCTCCCCGTTCAGCATAATGGTAGTATCACTTTCGGCGACCTTTTCAACCATCCTGAATATCTTTAGCATGGCGGTACCCTGGCCGATGATTTCCTTGAATATCACCTGGGATGGTAATTCGATCGGTATGATCTTGTTTTTTAACTGGAGATTTGAGTCCGTCATAAACTTCCCCCCTCCGGATAATTAAATATCCCGGAACCTATACGCCCTATCGGTATACATCACCCTACTAGTGTATATAAAACCGAATAAAGTCAAGAAAAGAATACCAAAAAATCAAAATTTTTCAATACTTTAATGATAATTTTAACTAAGCCGAACGATTTTTTACGATGAGATGTACCGAAATCATGATACAGGCCGTTGGCTGAATTCGCCGGAAATCGGTGCAAATCGATTAAAAACTCGATTATTTAGGTTTCAGCAATCAGCTATTTTTTCAATGGAAACAACATCTTTAACCCAACCCAGACAAGCCGGTTGTAGCGAAGCGTAAATCCCGATTTATCGGGGAATTGATTATTGACGATTTAAGATTGAAGATTTATGGTATCAACTTGCTCTGCCTTTTCTATTAAAATCGACAACATTCCTCTCCGAGCCGTAGGATCTATGAGCCGGAGGCTAAAATATTCAACCTGATTGTGGCATAAATCATGTGCAAACATGATGACAAGGTCTGAAATTGCATTTTATTTCAATTGCAGCGTAACCTTTGAAAAAATCACTAAAAATAGCAGTTAGGGATATCGTTGCACACGTATTGCGCACAGGGGATCTGGCATTTGAATTTTTATCCTCCACCCGTCCGGTAGATGCCATTCGAATCCACCAAAAACTTCAGCAATCCCGTCCGGAAAATTATACGGCTGAAGTTGCCGTCTCCCATCAGATTGAAACTGAGATGTTTATCCTAACTGTCGGCGGTAGGATCGACGGCGTCTATCTTGAACCGGATCGGGTATTGATTGAAGAGATAAAAACAACCACTCGTAACCTGGAGCATTACGTAAAGAACAAGGATCCCCTTCACTGGGGCCAGGTTAAATGCTATGCCTACATCTATGCAAGGGAACACGGTCTGAGTGAAATCGGCACGCAGCTGACCTACTATCAGGTCGATACCGCAGAAATCCGCAAATTTGAAGGGCAATTTACCATAATCGAGCTGGAATCATTTTTTCAAGATTTGATCGCCGGTTATCTCAGCTGGGCACAAACCCTTGTAAAATGGGAACGATTACGTGATGAATCCATCCGCAGCCTGAA
>Ga0316189_10007538_pt1 | contig 10278 bp, 5 predicted proteins | sample LowCovwburrow_MG_FD_204930 | JGI IMG/M metagenome (GOLD analysis project Ga0316189, IMG submission 204930) | Coastal sediment microbial communities from Maine, United States - Lowes Cove worm burrow | ecosystem: Environmental > Aquatic > Marine > Coastal > Sediment | place: USA: Maine... | reverse complement strand
CCCAACCTCCGCTTAGCAAGCAGATTATCGAGCTGGAGCAGGAGCTAGGTGCGCAACTTTTCGACCGGGGGGGTCGTAATATTACGCTGACGCCCTCGGGCAAGGCATTCTTTCGCCGGGCCCGGTCTCTTTTGGAGCAGGTGGAACAGAGCAAGGAGGAGGCCCGCCGCATAGAGCTCGGCCATGTTGGCAAGATCAGCATTGGCTTTGCCGACGACACCGTATTTGGTCCGCTTAGCAACATAGTGGCTAATTTTCTAAAACATCACCCGGATGTGATGATGCACTCCGAGCTGGCGCTGTCACCCATTCTGGCGAGAAAAGTCTTACACGGAGAAATAGACGTGGCTTTTGTAGAGCCGCCGTTGCCGTTTGAAGCTAACAACCTGGCAAGTTTTGCACTGCCCTCCATGCGTTTGGTAGTGATTCTGCCGCCAGACCACAGCCTTGTTAAAAGAGGTAAGCCGGTTGACCTGGCTGAACTCAAGAACGAAAAATTTAGCCTGTGCACCCCAACTCCTGCCACATCCTTTAATACCCAGGTAGAGAAGTTATTTGAAGAGGCAGGATTTAAACCCGATGTCATCCACATTAGCAGTTCCAGTATCATGTTCGCCAAGATAGCGGCACAAGCGGGGTTTGTAGCCATTGCCGGGGAACACTCGGTTCCCGCTCAGGCTGAAGACTTTGCGAGCCTGCCAATTCGTTCAACGGCCTCAAAAATAAAACTGTCGTTGCTATGGAACGCGGAAAACACCAATGACGTTGCTCATAACTTTGTCAACCATATCAAAGTAAATTGGCCGAAGAATTCTGGATCATAGCGTTGCATACCAGTATCCTGCCTTACGTGGTCACACTCGGGTCTTACCGAAAAAGGATTAAACCATGTTTTTTACGTTATCTCGGATGCGGGATTTTTTTACCCTCAGAAATAGCCCGCTGAACCCTGTTAAGTTTGTTGCGTTCAGTCTGTTTGTTGCCACCTTGGCGGCCTGTAGTCCCCCAGAAGAGCGATCCATGAAACAGGTGTACAGTCGCTCAGAAATCATGGTCCCAATGCGCGACGGCATAAAACTGTATACCGAGGTATTTACCCCTGATGATGCGCAGGGGCCCCTGCCCATCATTCTGGTAAGAACACCCTACGATGCCTCTTCTTCAGATGATGATTATGGCCGGGTGTTTAACAATATATTCAGGGAGTTGGCGAAAGGCCGCTATATTTTTGCGGTGCAGGACGCCCGGGGTCGCTTTAAATCTGAGGGAAAATTTGAGTGGAACCGGCCGGTGAGGCACATGACCGATCCCGATGCGATTGATGCAAGCACCGACGCTTATGACAGTATCGACTGGCTGATCAACAACATGGAGAACAATAATGGTCGGGTCGGTATGCTGGGTGTATCCTATCTTGGCTGGTACACCACCATGGCATTGATTGACCCACATCCGGCGCTCAAGGCGGCCAGTCCACAGGCGTCGCCTTCAGACTACTTTGTTAACGACGATTTTTTCCACCATGGCGCCTTTCGTTTAAGCCCCAGTGCCGAGTTACCCTATTTGTTTGATTTTGACCCCAAGGAAAACTCCCGTTTCCCCTACGATCAGGTGGATACCTACGAGTTCTTCCTCGATATGGGGCCGCTATCAACTATGAATGACAAGTATCTGCATGGGGTCTCTCCCACCTGGAATAATTACATGGCCCATTCCACCTACGATGAGTACTGGCAAACTGGTGGGACTTTACAACACCTGACCGAGGTCACTGTACCCACGCTGAATGTTGTGGGTTGGTGGGATGCGGAAAATTTAGGTGGTGCCCTGGATATTTATGACCAGCTTGAGCCGAGAGACAGCCAGGGACTCAACCGAATTGTAGTGGGTCCGTGGTCTCACGGGCAATGGTTTACGGAGGAAGCGACAGCACTGGGCAATTACCAATTTGGTTCAAATACCTCCAGCTATTATCAAAAGGAAATAGAGGCACCCTGGTTCGCCTTCCACCTGAAGGGTGAAGGCGAAACCAATTTATCGGAGGCCACGATGTTTCAAACGGGCTCTAATCAATGGAAAAACTACGATGCCTGGCCACCTGAATCCGGCGTAACTCAAAAGAACCTGTATTTACACGCCGACGGGCGCTTGTCTTTTGACCCCCCTGCAGAGGGTGATGCGGGCGCACATGAAAGCTATGTATCGGACCCGGCTAAACCGGTGCCCTATAGTAAACGCCCTATTATGGGCTTTTGGTCACCACTCAAAGACAGCAAGGTCGATCGCTTCCAGCGTGCTGGAAAATTGTGGAAAACCGAAGACCAACGCTTTGTGCACGACCGGCAAGATGTTCTGAGTTGGATCACTGAACCCTTAGAGGAAGATATGGAGGTCTCTGGTGCAATTGCCGCACAATTGTTTGCATCAACAACAGGCACCGATTCGGATTGGGTGGTCAAGTTGATTGATGTCTATCCCGAGAAGTACCAAGCGGAAATTGAAATGGGCGGCTATCAACTGATGATTGCCGATGATGTGCTGCGGGGTAAATTTCGCAACAGCTTTGAGACTCCGGAGCCCATCACCCCCAATAAGGTGACGGGCTACACTGTTAACCTACGCACCCGCAACCATATGTTTCGCCAGGGGCATCGAATTATGGTGCAAGTGCAAAGTAGCTGGTTTCCACTTATTGATAGAAACCCGCAGAAGTTTGTGGATATTCCTTCAGCAACCGCAGAGGATTACCTGAAGGCTGAACAGAAAATCTATTTCTCACCAGCTTCACCTTCACATATTTCTCTGCCGGTGGTGGAGCGTGAGTGAGGTCCACCAGATTCGTGGCCTGTGAATAGCGCCCCTCAATAGCTTTGCTTTTACCAGAAATTATCCCCGGTATAACAGATTCCCCGTCGCCAGCGGTCTCTTACAGTCACTTGTGTTGTTTTTTTGAGGCTGGCGCCATGTGCCGCTGCTCTTTGCCTTGATACGTTGTTGAAAATTGGTAGTTAAAGAGAGGTTCGGGTGAAAATGGTAGAACGCTGCGCGCGAACGTTATTGCCGCTGGTAGTGGGTAGTTTCTGTTGTCTTTGTGCGATGGCGAGTCCGCCGGTTGGCACACTGGCCTACACCAAACATGTGCTCGAAAAACTGGTGCAGAAAGAACTGGATCGCGGTCTGCCATCCATCTCGTTATCGTTGGTAAAGGGAGATCAGATTGTTTGGTCCGCCGCTTTTGGTTATGCCAACGTGGGCCTTAAAGCCCCGGCAACGGCCGAAACTCTCTATATGACCGCATCCACCCTGAAGTCGGTCACGGCAACGGCTATCCTCACGCTGGTGGATCAGGGCAAGTGCAAACTGGATGATCCGGTCAACAAGTATTTAGGAGATAAAGGGGTTGAAGATAACCCGAGCGATAGCGTGACTGTTCGTAGCCTGCTGGATCACACCTCGGGTCTTAGCGATCAGGGAGGGCAGGATGGGCGCTACCAGGTCAGGGTTTGGGACCGGCATAGGCCCGATGTTGCCTCGTTGGTAGATATTGCCCCAACCCTCAAAACCCAGGAGCCCGTGGGGCAAACCTGGCGCTATAACAACAGTGCCTATGGGCTAGCGGGCCTGTTGATAGAAAAAATTTCGGGTATTCCCTACGAGCAATACATTGTTGAAAATGTGTTGGTGCCGGTGGGTGCCACCAATACACACCCGATTACTCCCCATGCAAAAATGGTTGAGATGATGGCGTTCAACTATGAGCGTTTGGACAGCGGTGAATTTCAGCCCACGGAGCACGTATACATGGGGTTTCCCTCTGCCGGGGGCGCCCGCGTAAAGGCTGAGGATATGGCGCGTTTCCTGGGTGCACATATCAACGGCGGGCGCTTTAATGGCAATCAAATTCTCTCTAAAGCGCTGGTTGATGAAGGGCACAAGATAAGCAAGGAAAAATACGGACTGGGTTGGTGGTCTTATGTGGATGATGCCGGTCACACCAGAATTGCAGGTGCAGGGAGGTGGCACTCGGCTGTTACCGCCATGTTGGGTGATAAGGACGCTAAAGTAGGGGCTTATGTCATGACTAACATTGGCACCACCCAGGCGACTTTTAGGATTGCCGATGCAGCCATCAGGCTGCTGCGCGGTGAACAGGTTAATCCGCAGGGGCGAGAGCCGGTGCACCTTGAACCGCTCCAGTGGGACAGGTTGGCGGGTAGCTATAAACAGGCTGACGGCCTGCAGATCACCTTGCGCCGCGAGAACAACTCCCTGAAATTTGTTTATCCCCAGTACCAGCCGTATAACGGGGTTATCTGGACCTATTTGCCCGCCTCTGAAACGGTGCTTTTTGAACCTGATATGGGCATGGAGCTTGAGTTTCACGAGAATGATGCCGGTGATATCGAGGGGTTTACAATGCGCCAGCACGGCTTTTTGGATTACGGCTTTACCCGGAAAATCAGTGACTAAGCACTTTATTGCGTCTGTTGTGAGCACTGCTGCGGGGATTTGCCGGCCTCTGGCCGCCACTTCTCCCAGTGTCAGGCTTCTGTTAAGCTACTGTCTCATTCCCGGGTCATTTGAGCCGGAGCTGGTTCAGTGGCTATAGTGAGCCAGGGGCTGGTGGTTGTTTTACAACCTAAAGGCACGATAGGGCGCTTTATGGGCGTATCAAAAGATCGGAAATCACAACTGGAGCGGGCTTTCGTTGAAAACCGCCCCAAGTTGTTTAGCCTGGTTTCTCGCTATCTCAAACGCCCACAAGACGTGGAAGATGTGGTTCAGGAAGCATTTCTGCGCAGTTTTCAGTCTGATATCGAAAAACGCATCAAAAAGCCTGCGAACTATATGTTTCGCACTGCGCGCAACCTCTCGCTCAAGCATTTGACCCTCAGCAGCAATAAATTTACCGACTTTATAGAAGATTTGGACCTGCCAGAGGTCATTAATACCGACGATGTTGTTTTAAAGCAGATCGAGAGTTCTGAGCAGTTTGCTGTTTTTTGCGAGGCGACCCGGGCGTTGCCAGAAAAATGCCGGAAAGTTTTTGTGTTGAAAAAGGTCTACGGGCTGAGCCACGAAGAGATTGCAGGAAGGATGGGGATCAGCATTAACACCGCCAACCAGCATCTGGCCAAAGCACTGGCCCGGACCACTGAGTATATGCGGGATCACGGCTACCTGTAGGGTAGTCAGAGTTTTTATTGTAAGGGCGTAAACAAAGTCAGGTTATACAGACAAAGCAAATGGACAAGGTAATAGAGTTTCAAAAACACGCATCCATTCAGGACCAGGCCGCTATGTGGCTGGTTGAGATGGATCAGCACCCTTTAACCGATAAGAAAAAAGGTCAATTAAAACAGTGGCTTAAGGTCTCTCCTGAGCACGCGCAAGTATTTCGTGAGACCGCTTTGGTCTATGATCAGGCGGAAATTCTGAGTGTGCTGTCAGATATAGTACCCCTGGACAAAACACAGCCTGCCGAAGTGAAGGCAGTGGCTGGTTGGCAGCCAGCAAAATGGGCAATAGCGGCGACTATTGTGCTCTCGGTGTCTCTATTTTTTAGTCTGGAGGCCACGGTTACTGACAAGCCACCCCAGATTGCCTTGTATTCTACAGAAGTAGGTGGGCGGGAAGTTGTGCAGCTTGATGATGGCTCATCGATAACCCTCAACACCGATACCAGCTTGCAGGTGGACTTCAGCGCTGGTCTGCGCAAGGTAATTCTGAAACGCGGCGAAGCATTTTTTGAGGTCGCAAAAGATCCCAATAGGCCATTTACGGTTGCTGCGGGCCATGGCCAGGTCACTGCGGTTGGCACAGCTTTCAGCGTGTATCGGCGTAGCGGCGATATTGAAGTCACGGTGACTGAAGGCCGGGTCAGGGTGGAACCGGAGCAGATTAGCACGGTGACCGATCAGGCGGTCGATAGGTTGCACGATTCTGTGCCAGCAGCCGATGTTGAGCTAGCTGGGGTGGTTGTACCAACCGTCGAACTGTTTCTGGAGCGGGGGCAGGTAGCTCATTACGGCCAATCTACCGAGCAAATTGTGGTGGTGGAACCTGATGTGATTTCAAGAAAAATGATGTGGCAGCAAGGTATGCTGGCCTTTGAAGGGGAGTCCCTTGAGAGTGTGATTGAACAGTTTAGCCGCTTCACCAACCTGACCATTACCATCGCTGATGAGGAGCTCAAAGCCATTACCGTGGACGGTTACTTCAATTCAGATGATATTGCTGGCATGCTCACCTCCTTGAAGCTCAATTTTGGCATCGAGATCGTGCAGTTGGATAAGGATACGATTAGTCTAAATTGATCCTGAATCGGCAGTAAACTCCTCTAATCAAAGCTAAAGCTATAGCTCTTATGCGCCACTGGCCCCACTCTGAGGAGCTTGTGGGGGAGTTTGGTAATTGCCCGACGGATTATATATTTGCATTCAAAATCATCCCCTGATTCTGAGATGGCCTGCCAGGCTAAAGTACCTTAGAATTGATCAAAATTGTCCTCACGGAGGAAACACTAAAAATTCTTTTAACAACCAATAACAGATTTTCAAGGCTCAGGGGTCATTTACTCCGTGACGCGTCGCAATACGTGTCCACGGGAAAAACACAATGGGTATCCCTGGGCCGAGGCTCCCTGTGGTTAAGGGCGCTGGTGCTGGTAGCTTCGATGCTGCCCGCGGTTTTATTTGCTCAAGAAAAACTTCATTTTAATCTTCCCCTGGGCGCAGCGAATGTCGCACTTCGTGAGTATGCCCGGCAGGCTCAACGACAGATTCTGTTTCCGCGGGATCTATTGAAGGGGTATCGCGCCAACCCGGTATCAGGTTTGTATGATGCCGACGAAGCGCTCTCCCTGCTACTGGCCGATACAGGTCTGGAAGCGGTTGTTGATGAGTCAGGCATCCTCGTAGTTAGAGTAGTTGATATTCAAACAGAGGAAGACCTGGAAATGATAAAATCAAAGAAAGGCCTGTTGGCCGCATTTGTATCTCTATTTAGTGCTGTTGGCGCAGGGCAACAAGCTATTGCGCAACAGGAAGCACCAGCAGCGGGAGCCCTTGAGGAAGTGCTGGTTACAGCAACCCGTCGTACGGAATCTCTGCAGGAGGTCGGGGTAGCCATTACCAACCTCCAGGCTGAAGATTTTCTGGATATCGGTCTGGATTCGCTGTTGGATATCACCGGCTATACACCCGGTATCAATATGACCAGTGGCGGACAGCCCGGGTCCGGTTTCATTAATATGCGTGGGGTAACCCAGCAAGCGGGTTCACCTATTGTTGGTATTTATATTGACGATATTCCTTACACCAACTCCAATATTGGCTTTTCAATCAGCAATAATGTTTTTGAAGGTCTACTGAGCGATGTAGAGCGGGTGGAAATCGTCAAAGGACCCCAGGGCACACTGTTCGGCGCCAACTCGGTGGGTGGTGTTATCCGTTATGTGACTCGCGATCCCGCTCTGGAAGAGATGCGTGGAAAAGTTTCTGTGGATCTGTCTGATACCGCTGGCGCAGGTGACCTAAACCAGCGCTATCAGGGCAGCATCAGCATTCCGCTGGTTGAAAATAAGCTGGGTGTTACCGTTTCGGCTTTTTCGACTGAAACCGCAGGCTATATTGACCAGGTAGACCCACTGGGTAACCCGCTGGACTCTGAAGTGAACGATAGCGAAAGCACAGGCTACAGTCTGGCAGCCCTCTGGCAAATCACTGATAACGCTTCGCTTAAATTCCGCGGAATTCACACCGAGACAGAGTATGATCACCCAGGTGGTGTTTCATCGTCAGGGAATTCACCCACATACGGTGATTTTGTGACCGCCCAAACGGGAATTCCGTTTGAAAGAGAATACGACAACCTGTCGGTGATGCTCGAAATTGGGTTTGATTGGGCAACCCTGAACTGGAGTTACGGTACGGTGGAGTTTGAATCCGCTTCGGATATTGATCTGACCGCCAATATACCGGCTTTTGCGTTTGATCTCGGTTTTTTCGGCCCGGGGCTGGTAGGTAAACACCCCGATACACTGGACCCTGCCAACGCTCCTCACAGTATGGCAAACCAGACCCTTGCAGCCTATGAAAAAGATATCAGTGAGGTTCGATTGACGTCTGCGGACAGTGAGAAATTCGAGTGGATTCTTGGCGCGTTCTGGACCGAAGAAACCTCGGCGGATGAACAGAATATTGTGTCAATGCCAGCGGTTCCAAACGTTGACTACGGTTTCTTCGGTCTGCCGCAGACCTACGAAGAAACTTCGTTTTTTGCCAATGCGACTTACTATATTACCCCTGACTTTGATGTATCCGCGGGGTTGCGTATTACCGATACCGATTTGAAGGCTGGCATCAACCTGTCCGGAGGACTTATTGTGGGGACCGTGGATCCCACTTTCGTGATCGCTGATACGCTGTATGAGTCCGAAGACGTAGAGACATTTATGGTGGGTGCTCGTTGGCGCGCCAGCGATGACACGGCGTTTTACTTCCGTGCCGCCAACGGTTTCCGTCCTGGTTTTATCAACCCTCCGCTTCTGGGTAGTGGATTGTTTGTCAAATCTGACACTATGATGAGTTACGAACTGGGCGCCAAAGGTACTTTGGCAGGCGGATTGATATACGATGTTTCCCTGTGGAGTATGACCTGGGAGGATTTCCAGGCCACCATTTTGAACGGTGGAATTCCAACCACTGACAATGCCAATAGTGATATCAGTGGCGAAGGATTCGAAGGCACCCTTAGTTTCGATGCTTCGGATAATCTCAGCGTGCGTCTATCACTGGCTTACACCAAAAGTGAACTGGACGACGATGACTTCATGCTGCTACCGGGTACCCAACAGAACATTTCAGGTATAGGTGGTCGAGCCGGGGAGGCCACGCCGTTTATACCCGAACTGACTGCTTCCCTGTCAGCCAATTACCAGTTCACTGTCGCCGGCTTGGCAGCCAGTGTAGGTGGTGGCATTCGATATACCGATGAGTCTGAAAGCTCCTGGGGCCTGGCGTCCTTTAGCCCGATTACCGGTAGCCCGGTAACTATTACTGTGCCGTCATCCACATTGGTGGACCTGAATGCGCGGATAATGGGTGAAAATTACGGGATAACGCTTTACGCCAACAACCTGTTTGACGAGTACGACCTGAATGGCGCAAACCCCAATGCCTTTACTTCTACTATAAACCCGGTACGGCCGCGTACCATTGGTGTCAATCTCTCCTATAACTTCTGATCGCGACTGATCAGGCCGCAGCGGGTTTAGCTAAAAAACCGCTGCGGCTTTTTTTTCTCTAGAATATCACTAACAACAACTGAGCTTTGAAATACCGATACCCTCGCACATTAGTTATTGTGTTTCACAGCCTTTGAAATGAGAGACAAAGATGAATGTACAAGCTGCAAGATCCGCGGCAAAACTACTGCTGATAATAACCGCGTGGATGTCGTTATTGGCTCCACCAGTATGTCAAACCTCGGGTCGACTTGCTCGTTGCGCAGAGAAATTGCAGTTATTACTTGAAATCGCAATTTATAGAGTATGGCCTAATTAAGATTAGACGGAGCATTAAGCGTGAAGATAGTAGCGATGATAAGGCAGGTATTTATGAAATTTGACCACATTCTTTTAGTGATGACAGTTCTTGCTCTATCGGTGTCTAATCGCGGCCTGGCTGAGGAATTGTGTGACAAACACATATCTCCGGATAACAGTTTTAGTCCGCAGATAGAGGAGCCTGCGTTTCCTGATGCGGGGGGGAATGCGCCTTTAGTGGTTATTGATGAAGCGCATCATAACCTCCATACGATAGATGGTCGCTTTAAGCCCTTTGCAGAGCTTCTAAAGAAAGATGGCTATACCGTCGAAAGCTCTGTAGGAAAATACGACACGGTTGCAAAAGCGGCACTCAAAAAGATAGATATTTTGGTTGTTGTTAATGCCCTGAATTCTGTGAACCTGGGGAAGGAAAACTGCACGGATCGATGGAAGCTGCCTATCCCTTCGGCTTTTGAAGAAAATGAGATTGGATCTTTGGTCGAGTGGGTTAAGGGGGGCGGCTCGTTACTCTTACTGGCGGATCATTATCCGTTTCCCAGCGCCGTGGAAGAGCTGGCTGCTGAATTTGGTGTACTCATGAACAATGGCTATACCTACCCTGTTGATGTCACCAAGCCGATAGAGTTTAAAACCATTGATGGTTCGTTAAAGTCACACCCTATCACCAGAGGCAGGGCTGGAAGTGGTGAACAGGTGGATTCGGTATT
>Ga0316189_10007537_pt1 | contig 10278 bp, 8 predicted proteins | sample LowCovwburrow_MG_FD_204930 | JGI IMG/M metagenome (GOLD analysis project Ga0316189, IMG submission 204930) | Coastal sediment microbial communities from Maine, United States - Lowes Cove worm burrow | ecosystem: Environmental > Aquatic > Marine > Coastal > Sediment | place: USA: Maine... | reverse complement strand
CACTATTATTGGGGGTGTTTTAATACTAACTACAGTGATCATTGAAAGTGTACATTCGCGTAAAAGATAATTCTCTATTTTCTTATCATTCGTGTGAAGGTAGGAGTCCAGAATCTCATAAAAACAAATAGGAAAATTAGAATTTTAATTACCTTGTCATTCATGCGAAGGCAGGAATGGCAAATGTTATCCCTTTACAAAATCATCATTCTGAAATCTTGGGTTTGGATATGAATAAAATCCTTGTCCGACTTTTTTACCTAATTTTCCTTCATTAATATACTCTTTCAAGAGCTTTGAGAATTTCTTACTTTTTTCATCTTTAAAAACATGTGTTACGTGCCAGGCTGTGTCTAAACCAATTTCATCCAATATTCCAAAAGGGCCCATAGGCATTTTAAAATTACCCATCCACGAACGGTCGACATCTTCGATACTCGCTACGTCATAAGTTACCAAAGCGCCTGCGGCTCCAATCAAAGAAATAAGCATTGCATTAAAGATATAACCTGGTGATTCTCGCTTAATTATTACAGGTGTTTGCTGTATACTTTCACCATATTCTTTTAATAAAGGAATTATCCATGTTTCTGTATTAGGGTTTGGCATAATATCAACCACATTGGCATAAAAAACATCATGAAAATGTAGCGCACAAAATAAATTCGGCCTACCCGTTTCTTCCGCGTAAAGCGAAGGAATTAATGAAGAAGTATTTGTTGTAAAAATAGTGTCTGCGGGGCATAATTCACCAAACTGGGTCCATACCTTTTTCTTTAACTCCAAATCCTCAGTTACCGACTCACTCACCAAATCAGCCTTAGCAGCCGCAGCCTTAGCATCGGTAGTAAAAGTTTGATTTTGCAAAGCCCTTTCTGCATCTTTTTCAGAAATAATATCTTTACTGATCAGAAATTTAATGACTTCAGCTTGAATTCGTTTAGCCTGTTCAAAAGCTTCTTCGCGAATATCATAAACAGTAACTCTATAACCATTCAAGGCATTTGCCAAAGCAATACGTAAACCTAAGGTACCACTGCCTAGTATAAGTACGTTTTTTATGTCTTTTAGTTCTTTCATATTATTTCTTTTTAATAATGAATGTCTTTTCTACAGAGATATGTTTTGTCGAAGGCTAATATATCGACGAGAAATCTGAACATATATTTTTGAGATTCCTCGTCGCGCTTTCAGGCTCTGTCGGAATGACAAGTTTTAATTATAATTCTTAATAAAAATTATTAATCCTATTATATTTTATAGCATTTTGAGCATTGCTAGCACAGGCTTTTACCAAATGAATTAATAATGCAAAACGTTCATCTTTAGTATATCCTATTTTATATCTCGCATAAATTTGCTGTGCGATAACACCCAATTTAAAACAACCGAACACATAATAAAACAGTACATCTTCAATATTAATATTTCTAAGCTCAGCATACGTTTCTACTACCTCTTGACGTGTTAAATTCCCTTCAGTCCAAGTTAAATTATACGATTGCAAAGCAGGATGGTCATTTGCCTCAACCCAATAGGCTAATGAAGTTCCTAAATCCATTAAAGGATCACCAACTGTTGCCATTTCCCAGTCTAATACCGCTTTTATAGCTAAAGAATCGGGATCCAATACCAAATTATCGTACTTGTAGTCGTTATGAATTAAAGCACTGGTTTCTTTTTCAGGCATATTACTTTGCATCCATTCGGCAGCAGTATTCATTGCCTTTATTTCATCGGTTTCAGCTTTGAAATAGCGTTTTGTCCACCCTTCTACCTGACGTTGTACATAACCTTCAGGCTTTCCTAAAGAAACTAAATTCGATTGTTCTAATTCTAAATTATGCAGTTCAACTAAGTTCTCTATCGTTTGGTTAGATAGATTCTTAAAATCTTTTGGAGTTAGATCAAATCCTTTTGGTACTCTATTCCGTAAAATAATTCCTTTTACCCGTTGCATTAGGTAAAAAGATGATCCTAAAATCGTATCATCATCACAATAGGCTAAAGGTTTTGGAATTTTAGAATATACAGGTTCTAACAGACTAAGGACTTTGTACTCCCTACTCATATCGTGAGCAGACTTTATATTGGCGCCAAATGGTGGTTTACGGAGAACATACTCTTTATCTCCATCAATTATCAAATAGGTTAGGTTCGAAAAACCTCCTGGAAACTGCTTGATTGTAATTTCATCTGAGAATTCAGGTAGAATATTTTTTAAATAATTAGTTAAATTTTTATTATCTAATTCTTCTCCTTTTCGGATTTCAGTTGCATTGTCAATTGCATTACTCATTTATCTTTTTGCGTTTAATCCGTAACCTTTTAAAATTTGTCGTGCTAATGCCGATTTATGAACTTCATCCGGACCGTCATAAATTCTCGCACCTCGTTCGTGACGATAATAAAATGACAATACTGTATCATCTGTTATACCTAAAGCACCATGAACTTGAATTGCTCTATCCAATACATTCATTAAGACATTGGCTACATAAAATTTGATTGTTGATATTTCTAAACGTGCTGCTTTGGCTCCTACTGCGTCAATTTTTTGTGCCGTATGCAAGACCATGTATCGCGAAGCATTGATTTCAGCTCTGCTTTCGGCAATCCAATTCTGGATTGTCTGCTTATCTCCTAACTTGGTGTCTCCACCTAGACTTCGTGTTGCTGCTCTGCTACACATAAGATCAAAAGCTTTTTCACAAATACCAATCCAGCGCATACAATGGTGAATTCTACCCGGACCCAAACGTTGCTGCGCTAATAAAAAGCCTTCACCTTCGTTCCCTATCAAGTTTTTAATCGGTACTCTACAATCTTTATATTCAATTTCAGCATGACTAAAATAGGTGTCATTTGTCTCACCCATTATTGAAATATTCCGCTTTAAATGAAATCCTTCAGTATCAATAGGAACTATGATCATACTTGCTTGTTGATACCTGTTTTCGGCTTCGGGATTTGTATTGGCCATCACAATGGCAAAAGAAGATCCTTCAGCTGCGGTTGTAAACCATTTTGTACCGTTAATCACATAATCATCTCCATCTCTTATTGCCGTAGAACCCATATTTACAGGATTTGATCCCGCAAAGTCAGGCTCGGTCATCGAAAAACAGCTACGTATTTCACCTTTAATTAAGGGCTCTAAATAGGTTTCTTTTATGTAATCTGAAGCGTTTCCTAATAACAATTCTTGATTGCCAATATCGGGCGCATTACAATTAAAACAATAATGCCCGTATGGTGAAGTGCCTAACAATTCACTTATTTGTCCGAATTCTACCAAGCTAAAACCAAGTCCGCCATGCGACACAGAAAGATGCGAATTCCACAACCCTCTTTCTTTAACCAAAGCTCTTACTTTTCTTAATTCAGGCTCAACTTTGCTGAATGGTAAATGCAAATATTTTGCTTCAAGAGGGTATAAATTTTCTTCTAAAATGGATTTGACTTTGGGTAAAAATTGTTCCAGTTTATCAGAAGAAAATATATTCATGATTCAGTTTTTATTGAGCTAGCTACAAATATAAGAAAAAGGATTACTAGAAAGTATATCGCTAGGTCACATCTAATTTTCGGATCAAGTTTGCCAATACTCTTGGAAAAAATCGTTTAGCATACACTGCAAAAACTTCCAATTTTCCACCAATTACAACTTCTTGTTTTTTGCGAGCAATGGCTTTTAACATTTGTTTGGTAAAATATTCCGGAGCGAGCCCGTTTGCAGTTCCTTTATCTAATGATTTTTGAGGTGATCCATCTCCCGTCAAAGCATTCATTGATATTTCGGTATTTACAAAGCCCGGGCATATTAAAGTAACAGCAATATTATCTTGATGAACTTCGGCCCGTAAACTATCAAAAAATCCATGTAAAGCATGTTTAGAAGCTGCATATGATGACCGTAACGGTGTTCCTATTTTACCAACAACGCTAGTAACAACCACAAAATGACCCTTCTTTTTAGCAACAAAATAAGGTAGTAAAGCTTTCGATAAGGCAACCGTTCCAAAATAGTTGGTTTTAAAAATTTGATCGTCCACAGAAATTTCTGTATCAATTGCTAAAGAACGTTGGCTAATTCCGCCATTATTAATAAGAATATCTATACTTCCGAAAAGTGAATATGCCTCTTGTACAAGAATATCTAAGTCATAATAATCATTAAGGTCTAATTGTATAATTTTTATACTTTCCGGATCTTTGCAGCGCCTTCTAACTTCTTCTAATCTCTCAATATTGCGTGAAGAAATAATAAGTCTTGCATCTTTTTCCGCCAATGCTAAAACCGTGGCCTTACCAATTCCAGAAGAAGCGCCTGTAACCCAAACCACTTTATTTTTAAAACTCATCTTTCCAATTTTAACAAATGTAAAACATTTTAGCATCTATAAAATATGTTACTTTTGCCTTGGCTTGATTATTGTAAAATTTTTATAAACAACAAAACATGATCAAAAAAATACTTTTTACTTTTTTACTCATTAGTTCATTTTCATATGCGCAATTTTCCATAAAAGGAGAACTCAAACCTGCTGAAGATTTTCCTTATATGATCTTATATCAATTGCAAGGTTCTCAGCAGAATTATATCGCTTATGATTCTATTAAGAATGGTAAATTTTCAATTAGAATTCCACAAAACACAGAACCGGGAATGTATCGATTGATCTATGATATTAAAAATAGATTGTTTGTTGATTTTATACATGGAGAAGAAAATGTTTCATTGATCTTAGATCCAAAAAACCCAAAAGAATCAGTAAAATTTATCGAATCAGATAATAACAAGATCTACCAAGACTATTTAAATAAAACTTACAGATTTCAGCAAAAAATGGATTCCCTGCAAGTTGTTTATTTTAATTCAAACGAATTCGATAAAACTAAACATCTATCGAAAAAATATCAAGAAACAAAAGTTTTACTCGACAAAAATCAACTAGAATTTGAGAAAAAGTCAACCAACAAATTTGCTTACAATTTTATTAAAGCAAATGCGAGATACAATGAAGATTCTCTAATAAAGAAACCTTCAAATTATTTAAAATCTGTAAAGGATCATTTTTTTGACAACATTAAACTAACAAATAAGTCCTTATTAAATTCAAGCTTTATCAATGATAGAATAAATGATTTTATCTTTTACCTAAACAACTCTGACGATAAAGTACAGCTTAAAAAATTAAGAAAGGAAGCTATAACTGTAGTGATAGATAAAATTGGATCTGAATATGATTTGGCAAAAGATATTCTGGAAGGACTATTAAATACCTTTACTCAACAAGAAGATATTACGATGGTAAACTATGTAATGAACTATTACCTGCAATTACCTAAAACATATCAAGATGTTGATTTTGTAAGTGACATAAAAAGTCAATTAAAAACGGCCATAGGTATGAAAGTGCCTAATATCAGCTGGCAAGAAAATGGTGTTCAAAAAGATCTACACAATTTAACAAATATCAATAATTATATTGTTGTTTTTTGGAGTTCTACCTGCCCTCATTGTTTGCAGGAAATGCCCGTTTTATATGATTATTTAAAAGATAAACCCCAAGTAAAAGTGATTGCAGTAGGCTTAGAAAACCAAACCAGCAAAAGTAGTTGGCAATCAATGATTATTCAATACCCAAAATTTTCGCATGTTTTTGGCGAAAATAAGTGGAAAAATAAATATGCAAGTCTATATGGCATCAATGCTACGCCTTCATTTTTTGTGTTGGATGCTAAGAAAAAGGTTTTAACAAAGCCTGATGATGTAGATGAGTTAAAAAAATTTTTTGAGAAACCTTAGACTAAGGTTAAATAGTCATTTTAGATTCTTTTAAGAATTGTTTTGCTTCCTTGATTTCTATTCGATCACTCTTTGAATTTTTAGTCAATTCAATAAGTTGACTAAAAAAGAGTTCAGCTTTTTCTAAGTTCCCCGACTGTTTTGAAGCTCTAGCAGCACCGTACAAACCATTAAATCTATTAGGGTGTCCTTTTAAATTTATCTCGTAAGCTACTAATGCTTCTGCAGGTTTATTTAAAGCTAATAACATATCGCCTAACAATTCATCTGCAGGTAACAATTCACCTGGAGTTACTGGGTGTTTGGAAGTTTCGCTTTCTAAAAGCGCAGCATTCTTCATATAAGTTAGAGCTTTGTCATTATTTCCTTTTGCTAATTCAATCCAAGCTTGTGATGTATTAACATGAATATTTACCTGACCTGCTTTATATGATTCTTTTGTTTCTAACAAATTATGGTGTAAGGTTTTTAGTGTTTGTAATTCAGTTTCAGCAGATTTTATATCTCCAGTGTGAGAGTATCCCAATGCCTTAGCAAAATGAAACATGGCTTTTTCCCAATGTAATTTTTTCCAAGGAAAATCAATTGATGGTAATTCAAGTTTCGCGGCTTCTTCCCAACTTTTATTTTCTAATGCCATTCTAATTGGCATCGCCGTTAAAGCATATGTTGCTGCAAAGTCATCTTTAGGAAAAACATCTTTGACCGTTTGCATTTCTTTTAATTGTTCCTCAGCTTTTTGATTGTCTCCCATTTGTAAATAAGCATATACTAAATAGTCTACAGCATGAATTTCTGCAGCCCAATTAGCATCAGGATCTATACTTTCTGCATAACATACAGCCGATGATGCCGAATTTATATTTGTATCAATCGATTCTTGCCAGAGCCCTAATCGTGTAAAAATATGTGAAGGCATATGTTGTGCATGTGCAGAAGCAGGTGCAATTTCTGCATAACGTCGAGCCGTATTTAAACCCATTTCGGCAAGTTCAGGATAATCATAATTATGAATTATATAATGTGCTATTCCAGGATGATTCGGTTGTTCTACAAAAAGGTCTTCAAGTATTTTTCCTGATTTTTTCTGTTTCGTGTAGGTTTTATCATTGGGGTCGGCAGCAGCACGAATTGCCAAAGCATAAAACACCGCAGCTTCTGTATCATCTTTGTGTTTATTGTAGAGATCTTCCATTTTCTTCTCATACATTAACTTTCTAGTTTTCATATCTGTTGCATCCCAATTTTTATAGAATACACTAATAGCATTTATATAATCTTTTTCTCTATCAGAAGTAGGTAGTGATTTTGCTATTTCTAATAATTTTTTTCCTTTTTCTAAATAGCTTAAATCTGCTTGCATCCAAAGTGAATGAAAAATACTCATTGAAACTCCCCAATAAGCCATGGCACAATTAGGGTCTGCGTCAATCACTTTTACAAATGCCTTTTCAGCTTCGGCATATTCGAATGAGTGCAGTAAGGACAAGCCTAAATCAAATGTTGCACGTGTTTCATAATTACATGATAGTGAAAAATTCACTTCTCCAAATTGTTCAGAACTACATAATAAGAGTTCACCCCTTAAAAGATTCAAAGATGCCAGTTCAGGAAAAGGTTTTGGTTTATTGTTTTTACAAGATATTATTGATAATAAGAATAGAACAATAAAATATTTAAAGAATTTCATCTTGAGTTAGTTAGTTGATTATACGCTAAGTAACGAAAGAAATATGGATTAAAATAAATATTATGTATAAATAATTAAAAATGATATATAAGCTTATTCATACCAAATTCAAAATAACGATAGTTATCAAAAATGATAAAAAGCATCTTCTAAATGCTCAATAACTATATTTTTGTTTTTGTGAACGATTGCAATAATATCAAAACGTACTTCAACATTTAGATCTTTCGAATTAACATACTCATCGATGGCTGAAACTAACAATTTTATTTTTTTTGGCTTTACAAAGTCTTGAGGATTTCCGAAATCGGTAGTTGAACGAGTTTTGACTTCAATGACAGCTAATATTTCACCTTTTCTAGCAATAATATCAACTTCTGCTTTTTGAAAACGCCAGTTAGTATCGAGAATTAAATAACCTTTTTTAACTAAAAAATCGATCGCTAATTTTTCTCCTTTTTTGCCAAGTTCGTTGTGTTGTGCCATTACTTTTGTCATTCTGAGTGAAACGAAGAATCTATTAATTTGAGATTCCTCACAAAGTACCTTCAGCACAAATATAGTTGCGCTTTAGTATTGTTCAGCATGAAAGTTATCTATTATTATTATTGATTTGTCTTGTCATTCTGAGCAGAACGAAAAATCTTTAAATATCATCATTCAAAATCTCCAATTTGGATTGAATTCATTAATTAAATTCTCTTTTTTAACTCTTAACCAACCCTTAATTTGTTTTTCTCTTTTAATTGCCGTTTCTATTTCATTAAAATGTTCATAATAAATTAATTAGAAACATTTATATTTAGAAGTAAAAGTTTTTTTATTAACATTGGCATCTTCTCTATGAAATCTTATTCGATCAGTTAGATTATTTGTAACACCTGTATATAAAACTGTTTTCGATTTATTCGTTAGAATGTATGTATAATAGTTATGAGTTCCACTCGTTTTCTTCATTTTAAGATCGATCCTTCACCTCATTATATTTCGGTTCGAATGACATTGACTAATTGTTTGTAATTCTCAGTAAAACAACCAATCTTTTTTTTAGAGATTCTTCATTTCGATTTGCTACATTCAGAATGACATTACCCTTTTAAATTATTAGACCCCATATTAATTGTATTTTCGTTTTTCTTCTCTTTGGCAGTGCTAATAACTTCTTCATTTCTTTTATTCTCTGACGGATTTTTAAACTTTACAGTAGCTCTTTTCCCCTTTACCTTTAAGGAAACTTCTCTACCCATAATGATAGTTCGATTATCTCGAATATGCCCTGCAGGAAATTCAAAAGCAACCGGAAAATCATAATCTGCTACTGCGTCTAATATAACTTGTTGTACCGGTTTGCCAAAATCGGTATCATTCTCTCTAATATCAGTAATGCCTCCTACAATTAGGCCATAGCAATTTTCAAAATAACCGTTACGTTTTAGATTTTGCAACATCCTATCAATATGGTATACATATTCGCCAACATCTTCAATGAACAAAATTTTACCATCCGTTTTTAAAGAAGATTTTGAACCTAATAAACTATATAAAATCGATAAATTTCCACCAACTAATTGTCCTTTCGCTTCACCTTCTTTGTTGTAATCAGATTTGGAAGTTTTATATTCTAATTCCTTACCAAAGAGAGCTTTTTTTAATGATTTCAAGGCCTTCTTTTGTTCTTCATTATTTTTTCTGATTGTTGACGGCATTACAGCGTGAATAGTTTCTCTTCCAAGATTGTGAATTTCATTATGCAATACTGTAACATCAGAAAATCCAATGATCCACTTGGGATTTTTCATAAAATTTGTAAAATCCAGTTTATCAACTATACGTACAGTTCCATATCCACCTCGAGCGCACCAAATTGCTTTTATATTATTATCATTAAGAGCTCTTTGAAAATCTAAAGCTCTTTGTGCATCTGTACCTGCAAAATGACTATCCTTTTTATATAAATTTTTACTCAATTTAACTTTCAAACCCCAATCTTGTAATAAAATAATAGCATTATCTATAATTGACGAATCTTTTAAAATTCCGGCGGTAGCCAAGATCATGACTGTATCACCTTCTTGTAAATAGGCAGGTTGCATAAGTGGAGAATTGATATAATTACGCCTTTGTTTTTGTGAAAAACAAAACACGATGTTAAACATAAGAATAACAATGAAAATGTTCTTATAAACGCTAGTTTTATTCATTGTGCTACTTTTTGTAAAAATACATTTTTCTCTATAAACGTTGTTTAGTGCTAAAAAAGTATAAATCAGCATCATATAAATTATTCTAAAAACATTTGTTGTAGTCCATTTTTCTTACTTTTGCCAAACCAATTTTTTGAAATGAACACTCCGAAAAGATATACTATTACTGCTGCCTTGCCATATACTAACGGACCCGTACATATTGGTCATTTGGCAGGTGTCTATGTCCCGGCGGATATTTATGCTCGTTATCAACGTTTAAAAGGAAATGATGTAGCTTATATTTGTGGGTCAGACGAGCATGGAGTGCCAATTACTATAAAAGCAAAAAAAGAAGGCATTACACCCCAGCAGGTGGTTGATAAATATCATAACATGATCAAAACCTCTTTCGAGGAATTTGGTATCTCTTTCGATAATTATTCTCGTACTTCTGCAAAGATTCATCATGAAACAGCTTCTGAATTTTTTATAAAATTGTATAACGATGGAAAGTTTAGAGAAGAAACAAATAAACAATTGTTTGATGCTGAGGCAAATCAGTTTTTAGCAGATCGTTTTATTGTGGGTAC
>Ga0316189_10007536_pt1 | contig 10280 bp, 10 predicted proteins | sample LowCovwburrow_MG_FD_204930 | JGI IMG/M metagenome (GOLD analysis project Ga0316189, IMG submission 204930) | Coastal sediment microbial communities from Maine, United States - Lowes Cove worm burrow | ecosystem: Environmental > Aquatic > Marine > Coastal > Sediment | place: USA: Maine... | reverse complement strand
AAGCGGGTCTGCGGCATCGGGCCTTCCTGGGCGTCGACGAGCAGCAGGACCGAATCGACCATGGAAAGCACGCGCTCCACCTCGCCGCCGAAATCGGCATGCCCGGGGGTGTCGACGATATTGATCCGATAGTCGTTCCAGCGGATCGCGGTGTTCTTCGAGAGGATGGTGATACCCCGTTCTTTCTCCTGATCGTTCGAATCCATGACGCGTTCGACTTCGCCGAAGCGCTCGCCGAGGGTACCGGACTGTTTCAGCAGCTCATCGACCAAAGTCGTCTTGCCATGGTCGACGTGCGCGATTATCGCCACGTTACGTAGGTTCTGGATCACGGGGTACACCGAGGGGTCTGGGAAAAAGGGGCCAGATTATACCTGGGTCTGGCGCCTGGTGATATGCCGAAAGGTGCCGCCTTCCCGCCGGCGGCCGGCATTTCCTGTATCCGCTTCTGTTGCCGGAGCAACACAGGCAAAACCTGTGGATCTTTCCCTCGCACTGCGTTTTCGCCCAAGGCTCCAACCACAACCGTATGCAAGACCAAAGAATTTCTGGCCGAATCGATACATTCAGCCACCACGTCAATTGGCAGTGCAGGATCATCAGAACCACAGGACAAAAAATCCCCGAGTTCAGCGTGTGGATAAGTCCTCGGTGACGTGCTCAAATCTGCGCTGTTTTTTTACACGGTGATGTTTCATGAGCAATCCTGTCGTTGATTCCTGGCTCGAACGCTTTGTTGCCACGGCGCTGGCACGCGATCTGGAGGGGCACATGGCGATGATATCGCCTCAGGTGATGGTGTTCGGGGTACCCGGTTTTGAGTCCCTCGGTTACGACGACTGGTACAAACAGTGCGAACACGAGTTCCCCCAGGGGCTGATCACCGGACTCGAATACAGTCAACCCAAGTTACGCACCGCCGGTGAGCGGGACATCTTGTTCAAATCGCTGGAGACCACCCGGACATCAGATGGGGGCACCCTGGTCCAGGCGGTCGAGATGCTGCTGCAGCTTGATGGAGAGTCCTGGAAGCTGAAGCAATTACGCATGCTACCCGAGGACGAGGCACTTCACGACGGCCTGCTGTAAGGCGAGAGTGGCTGGGTATCAGGCCGTCTTGAAGGTCCTGATCAGTTCCTGCAGACGCGCTGCTGTCGCCCCCAGTTCAGCGCTCGAACCTTCGAGTTTGCGCGCCCCCTGGTTGGTCTGTTCGGCCACCTGGCTGATCGAAACGATGGTTTTGTTGATCTGATCCACGCTGTGGCTCTGCTGGACCGAAGCGGAGGCAATGTTGCCGGATGTGCCCGAAATAGTGGATACACTGTGCAGAATCTCCTCGAGACTCTGCCGGGCCCCGTCGGCATGGCCGACCGTATCACGCGCCTGCTCCTGCCCCGTATCCATCACACTGACCGCCTGACGTGAGGCCTTCTGCAGACTTTCGATCATGCCCTGAATCTCTTCCGTGGAATCCTGGGTCCGGCTGGCCAGACTGCGCACCTCGTCCGCCACCACTGCAAACCCACGTCCCTGCTCACCGGCCCGAGCGGCCTCGATAGCGGCGTTGAGGGCCAACAGGTTGGTTTGCTCGGCGATGCCACGAATGACATCGAGGACACCACCGATGCGGTCACTGTCCTGTTCCAACGCATGGATGACCGTTGCGGCCTGCTCTACATCAGCGGCGAGTTTGTTGATTTCGGACTGGGTGTCCGCCAACACCGATTGGCCCTGCTCAGCCGATGTCTGTGCCGAGGTCGCGGCATCGGCTCCGATCTGAGCCATCTCCTGCACCTCACGCGCAGCCGACAACATTTCCTGCGTCGCATGCGCGACACTTTCTGTCTCCTCGCGCTGGCGCGAGGTACCGTTACTTGCCTCTTGGGTGATGACGGCCATCTGTTCCGCCGCACAGGTGACACGCTGAGCGGTATCCGATACTTCGATGATCGTCAGCCTTATCTTTGCCAGGAAGCTGTTGAAGGCCTGCGCCAGACGACCTATCTCGTCTTTTCCGGTGATCGTCAGTTCACGGGTAAGGTCGCCATCACCGCTGGCGATCTCCTCCATGGCCAAAACAGCCTTGTTGAGCTTGCAGCGGATACTGCTGCTGATCAGCCAGGAAACCAGGAAGCCGATCGACAGACCCGCAATCAGGAGTATCCAGACGAGCTGGCGGGTCGAAGAGGCCAGCTCAGCCAGTTCGGCACTCTGGGTCACGGTTTTTTCCCGCAGGGTTGCAACCAGCGCAGCTGCCTCGACGGATAACTCGGACATAAGTGGGCCGATTTCGGTGCGCAGCAGGTAGACGTCGGTATAGGCCTTGTCGCCGCCGTGCACACTGAACATCTGCGCGAGGGCATTCAGATAGGTCTCGCGCGCCACCGTCAACCGCTCCAGGGCATCGACCTGTTCGAAAGTCAGCCGGTCCGCTTCGGCAGCCGCCTGAAGGCGTCCCAGTGCAAGCTGATTCTGCTGCAGATAGAGTTCGGTATTCTCGCGCAGGGCGGCATCGCGAAATGCAAGAAAGCCCCGCATACCATTGATCACCTGCCCCCAGGTGTAACGCATGTCCTGGATGGCCGCGAGTACGCTGATGCGCCCCTTCAGGGAATCCACCAGGGCGGGGTCGAAGACCTCCTGTTGTTCTGCGAAATCGTGCTCGAGCTCCGCTGGGCTCAAAGAGGTCAGATCGGAAAGCGCCTCCTCCTGTGCTTCCTGTTCCGAGGTCAGCATTTCTCCCAGGGCCTGCAGGATTTCCATATGACGGGGATTGAGTGACTCTTCTGCCAGGGCCATGGCCGGCATGTTGTTCACATCTGAATCGGTCAGCTCCAGAATCCTGGTCTCGTACCTGGAGAACTGTTCGACCTTTGCGGCGAGTTCGGAGTAACCCTGGAGTACACCCTCGTCTCCCAGTCGCCGCAACGCGTTGCCCGTGGTGGCGAGCGTGGTCGCCAGATTCCGATTGTCTTTCAGGTAGAGCGCCTTGTGCCCTTCTTCACCGCTCTTGAGATAGAAGCCCATTGAGGCGGCGGCCCTGTTTACCTGACTCTCGAGTTCCATCAGCGCCACGGCGGCCGGCTGAATCTTCTGCACCACCCAACGTGCCTTTTCCTCGGTTTCCGAGGCCCCGCGCAGGCCCGTCAGCGAGACGGCCAGCAGGAGCAACAGCACAACGCCAAAGGCGGCGCCCAGCTTATGTGTGATGGACCAGGCATCTAGCAGTTGTTTCATCGCAACCCCGTGTCGTTCCAGCAAAAAACACCAAAAAGGCGTATTTCGACGGATAGCGGCCCCGCGCCGCCGGTCTTGAACAGGGAATCAGAAGCCGTGGTGTGGAAATTCAGGAGTTGCTGGGGCGGTAGGTGGTCGCGGTGGAGCCGGTCAGATCCCAGGAAAACGTGCAATCGAGCTCTGAAAGCACCGCGATCAGGCCGCTTTCACCATCGTTCAGGATGATCGACAGCGGGGTGCGGCGACCGAAGCGACGATGCCCCTGTCGAACCCAACGGCCGGACATGCGCGGGTTCATCGGGTAGGTGGTACGCAAGGCGTCTGCAATCCGCAGCAGATAGCCGGCCCGGCGGAGCACCACCGGATCATCCGGGAACACATCGCTGCCTTCGCGAAACTTGTTGAGTGCACGGGTGCGCATCTTTTCGGGCAGGCACAGCACCCCTTGGATCTCTCGCGTCTCCAACTGCCAGGAATCCAGCAGCCCCATGACCGCCTGAGTGATCTGGCCGAGGGCCTGTTGTTGTTCGTTCATTACTGCTACTCCGACAAAGCCCCATCCCGGAACATAAGGCTGGACGCTGAAACCATGTAATTTGGTCGGATATTAACATCGACGGGGAACAAACTTTACCCCTGCCCGGCCACGGCAATTCAGCCGGCAAACAGGCGCTGCCACCAACGCCTGCGACCGGCAGGCTGCCGCGCAGCCTCGAGATCGACCGGCACCAGCCGACTGAGCACCCAGCCCGGCAGGGGCGGATTGTCGCTGTAGCCACAGGAAACACCGAGATTGTTGGGGTCGTAGACCTTGATCATCGCAGGTTCGTCGAGATTATTCGCGTAAACGATACCGCAATAATCCTCGTCATGCTCCTTGCGTAACAGGCGGTCGATTTCATCGATGAAACGCAGCAGATCGTCGGCCGCCGCCGGTGTGACGGGTGGCTGTTCGCCGATGGCGTAGACGAACCAGCCTTCCGGCTGCGCGCGCACCTGCCCCCAGAGTTCATCCAGCTGCGGCCATCGCAGCGCAGAGGTAAAACTGCCGCGAAATACCGCCAGGTAGTCTTCTTGAGCTGGTGGGGAATCGGTCACTTTGTTGGGTCCGTCGCTTTCAGGGGTTCGCACGATAAGATGCCATCAAGCGTGACCCGACGCTATACTTGACCGTTTCCCAGGCATACGGGCGAATCATGAACGCGCTGCACCAATCCGAGCTGTCCGGGCTCAAGCTGATCAACCGCGGCAAGGTCCGCGATATTTACGAGATCGACGCACGGCATCTGTTGATCATCGCCAGCGACCGCCTGTCGGCGTTCGACGTGGTGCTACCGCAACCGATTCCGGGCAAGGGCGAGGTGCTCACCCGTGTGGCCAACTTCTGGTTTGCGCGTACCCGGGACATCATCCCGAATCACCTCAGCGACCTCCCCCTCTCGGAGGTGGTGCCGGACCAGGGAGAGCGTGCCCGACTCGGCGACCGCGCCATCGTGGTCAGACGACTCAAACCGCTGCCGGTCGAGGCTATCGTGCGTGGCTACCTGATCGGCTCTGGCTGGAAGGACTATCAGGCCAACGGCAGTGTCTGCGGCATCCCCCTCCCCGCCGGGCTGCACATGGCCGACAAGCTTCCGCAGCCGATCTTCACGCCTTCCACCAAGGCCGCGGCAGGCGGCCATGATGAAAACATCGATTTCGAACGCACGGTAGAACTGCTTGGGCCCGAGCTGGCCGCACAGGTGCGCGATGCCAGCTTGCAGATTTACACCGAGTGTGCGGCCTATGCGCTCGAACGCGGCATCATTATCGCCGATACCAAGTTCGAATTCGGCCTCGACGACGACGGCCGACTGCATCTGATCGATGAAATCCTGACACCGGACTCCTCACGTTTCTGGCCTGCAGACCAGTATCAGCCGGGTTCCAGCCCACCGAGTTTCGACAAGCAGTTCGTGCGTGACTACCTCGAAACCCTGGACTGGAACAAGTCACCGCCCGGGCCGGAACTGCCGCAACAGATAATCGACAAAACCGCAGAGAAATACCGCGAGGCAGAGACCCGGCTTACCGGCTACTGAGGGTCTCAGGGGTCCCGGACCACCGCGCAGACCGTCCGCCGCTGTATGATGGAGCAGGGACGCCATCATGAAGACAATTCGCATCACGCTCTACAGCACCCGCAACTGCCCGTACTGCCGGCAGGCTCGACAGTATCTGAAAAGCAAGGGCGTGCGCTTCCAGGAGTTCGACATCCAAAAGAATATTCGTGCACAAAAGACACTTGCCGGGCTGGGCGCGCGTGCCGTCCCCGTGATCATGATTGGTGACGCCCGGGTGGATGGTTTCGACCGAAAGCGCCTGGATGCCCTGCTCAAGCGGATCGTTGCGGTTTGAATCATCCCTACGAGCGTCTCACTCCCGACCTGATCCTGGATGCCGTAGCGAGCACCGGACTGCACCCCGACGGTCATTTGCTGGCACTCAACAGTTACGAAAACCGGGTGTTACAGGTCGGCATTGAAGACCAGTCGCCGATGGTCGCCAAGTTCTACCGGCCGCTGCGCTGGAGCGATCATGCGATAGTCGAAGAGCATGAGTTTTCCAGCGAATTGGCGGCACAGGAGATCCCGGTCGTCGCGCCGTGGCAGCACGACGAGGCTGGCCCGCTTTTCAGCCACGAAGGGTTTCGCTTTGCCCTGTTCCCCCGTCGCGGTGGCCGCGCCCCCGAACCCGGCGATCTCGACCAGTTGGAATGGATCGGACGCTTTATAGGGCGAATACACCTGGCTGGCCAGGCCCGGCCTTTTGCACATCGCCCATCACTGGATGTGGCGTCCATGGGGTGGACCGCGCGTGACAGTGTCCTGCACAGCCCATTGCTTCCGCCACATGAACGCGAGGGCTACGCCGGGGCCAGCGAGGCACTGCTGAAAGAGATAGAGAAGCGTATTGACGCGGTCGGCGCACAGGCTATCCGCCTACACGGGGACTGCCACCACGGCAACATACTCTGGACAGATGCAGGGCCACATTTTGTTGATCTGGACGATTGCCGAAACGGGCCTGCGATACAGGATCTCTGGATGCTGCTGAATGGCGAACGTGGCGAACGCACTGTACAGCTCAGCGCCATGCTGGACGGTTACAGCATGTTTCACGAACTCGATCCGCGTGAACTGGCGTTGATCGAACCCCTGCGTGGCCTGCGCATGGTCCATTACAGTGGCTGGCTCGCCAACCGCTGGCAGGACCCCGCCTTCCCCGCTGCGTTCACCTGGGTGGAATCACCCCATTACTGGTCACAACACATCCAGGACCTGCGCCAGCAACTGGACGTCCTGTCCGAACCGCCACTGCAACTGTATTGAGCCCGGAGTTCATCCCACCACACGCCGCCAGTAGGTCGAACGCCAGTAATACAGAACGGTAGTGTCTTCGTAAGGATAGGAATCGGCATAACCCTGACCACGCTGCGGCTCCTCGAGGTTGTCCCGAGCCACATCGATCGGCCGCCACTGCTCATCACGCGGCTCACCGTCCAAGGGCCTGCGTGTCTGTCCCCGGTTGCGGCGCTCCGATGAGCCGTGGTTTATGTAATTCTTCTGTGCCTCGACCAGGCTCACGTGGTTGGCACTGCCCGGCATGTTGGGAAACCGTAGTTGATCCAGGCTGTCCTCCCAGCCGCATATCGGGCACAGCTGATTGAAACCGGGCTGATGGTCATACACCCGGTGGCCGCAGCAGGGACATGGAAACTTGTCGGAGTACACAAGGGCTCCAGCGCAAAACTGGCCCAACTATACCGTGACCCGCAGACAGGCGGGACGGAATCACCGACTTCAGGCAGAATCGGCGCCAGGGATCGAAATGCGGACACCCGGGCACCAGGGATAAATAGTTGCAAGATTCACAGCAAATCACACCAAGAATCCTGGTGACCACTGACTTCAGCCCAGAGAGTCAGCGTGCCTTTTTCCATGCACTGGCATTCGCCGTGAGCAAACAGGCACGACTTACCCTGCTGCATACAGGCCCGGAGAGCCGGGAGTCTGTCCCCTGGGAGCGATTTCCCGGGGTACGGGAAACACTCGCGGGCTGGGGACTGTTGCCCCAGGACGCGCCCCGCAGCGCAGTCGCGGACACACTCAATCTCGGTGTCGCCAAGATGGCTATGCGCGATTACGACACACGCCAGGGGATCACCGAATACTTGCGCAAGCATCCAACCGATCTGCTCGTGATGGCGACAGAAGGCCGCACGGGCCTGGCGAGATTGCTCAACCCATCGGTCGCAGAGACCGTAAGTCACTGCACCAACAGTCACACCCTGATGTTGCCGAAAGGTGGGCGCGGTTTCGTTGACCAGGAGACCGGCAAGACTGAAGTCAAACGGGTCCTTTGCGCCCTCGACCCGTATCGCGACCCGCGCGAGGCACTGGGCTTCCTCAAGCAGTGGCTCCCGGTACTCGGCGGGCGGGATATGGATATATTGATGCTCCAGAACTGCGATCCGGAAGATGCCGTGAAATTCCCCCTTCCTCAGACCGGTGATCTGAACTGGCGTGAAGAGATACGGCCCGGTGAAGCCGTTGCCACCATCGTCTCCGCGGCTCGCAAGATGGAGGCGGAGTTGGTCGTGATGACGTCCCATAGCCCACTCAGGCCGATGGCGCGCATGCGTGGCAGTCCCACCGACAAGATATTGCACGACCTGCGCGTCCCATTGCTGTCCATGCCCGCGCTCTGACACCCTGACCGCAAAGCATCGGCCGCACACCCGGGTATCCAAGATATCGATCTTCCCCGGCATGAAAAAGGGCGCCGAAGCGCCCTTTTTGGTCAATGTAGCTCAGGCTCAGTTGACCTTTGGGTCCAGCTCACCCGACAGATAACGATCGGTCATCGCATCCAGGCTCAGGGCACGTATCTTGGAGGCGTTGCCGGCAGTGCTGAAGGCCTCATAACGCGCGACACAGATATCCTTCATCCCCTTGGTGGCGGCAATAAGGAATTTGCGTGGATCGAAATTCGACGGATTGTCATGCAGATGCTTGCGGATCGCACCGGTGGATGCCATGCGCAGATCGGTGTCGATGTTGACCTTGCGCACGCCGTGCTTGATACCCTCGACGATCTCTTCAACGGGTACGCCATAGGTCTGACCCATGTCGCCTCCGAATTCGTTGATCATCGCCAGCCAGTCCTGCGGCACCGAAGACGAGCCGTGCATGACCAGATGGGTGTTCGGGATACGGGCGTGAATCTCCTTGATCCGCTCGATCGCCAGGATGTCACCGGTCGGTGGACGGGTGAACTTATAGGCGCCGTGCGAGGTGCCGATGGCGATCGCCAGCGCATCCACGCCGGTCTTCTTGACAAAGTCTGCCGCCTCTTCCGGGTCGGTCAGCAGTTGGCTGTGATCCAGCACACCCTCGGCACCGATACCGTCCTCTTCACCGGCCATGCCGGTCTCCAACGAACCCAGGCAGCCGAGCTCACCCTCGACGGAGACGCCGCAGGCATGCGCCATCTCGACGGTGCGACGGGTCACGTCGACGTTGTAGTCGTAGGATGCCGGGGTCTTGCCGTCTTCGCCCAGCGAACCGTCCATCATGACGGAGCTGAACCCAAGCTGGATCGAACGCTGACAGACTGCAGGCGAGGTGCCGTGGTCCTGGTGCATGCACACAGGGATGTGCGGAAATTCTTCGATTGCAGCCAGGATCAGATGACGCAGGAACGGCGCGCCAGCGTAACTGCGCGCACCCGCGGAGGCCTGGACGATGACCGGTGAATCGGTTTCATCCGCGGCTTCCATGATCGCGCGCATCTGTTCGAGGTTGTTTACGTTGAAGGCCGGTACGCCATAACCGTTCTCGGCGGCGTGGTCCAGCATTTGACGCAGGGAAATCAGTGCCATTGTCTGCTCCTTGTACTAGAGGTCTCAATCAAAATTTATTTGGCCATCGGTTGGGAAATGCTCGCCCACGCGCAGGATCTTCATAACGTTGGTCCCGCCCGAGACACCATTCAGGTCACCCTTGGTAATGATGACTAGGTCGTCGTCGCGCACCGCACCGCGACGCTGCAATTCGTCGATGACCTCGATGTTGGCCTGGCGCGAGTCAATACCGGGCTCGAGGTCGAAACTGACAGGATATACCCCCCTGAACAGGGTCACTTTTCTACGCGTGGCCACCTGACTCGTCAAGGCGTAGATCGGAATACCGGAGGAAATGCGTGACATCCACTTGGTAGTCGAACCGGATTCGGTCAGGGCCGCGATAGCCGCCACGCCGAGGTGATTCGCCGTATACATGGTCGACATCGCAATCGCTTCGTCGATCCGTCCGAACACCGAGTGCAAGCGGTGGTGGGACTGGCGGGTCTCGGACTGTTTTTCCGCCTCTTTACAGACCCGGTCCATCGCCTCGACGGCCTTGACCGGATACTTGCCGGCAGCCGATTCGGCCGACAGCATTACCGCATCGGTGCCGTCCATGACCGCATTGGCCACGTCGAATACCTCGGCCCGGGTAGGAATCGGATTCTGGATCATCGATTCCATCATCTGGGTAGCCGTGATAACCACGCAGTTCATCTGGCGCGCGGTGCTGATCAGGTGTTTTTGCGCCGCCGGTAATTCAGCATCGCCGATCTCAACACCCAGGTCACCGCGTGCGACCATGATGACGTCAGAGGCATCGACAATCTCCTCGATGCACTCCATGGCCTCGGCCCGCTCGATCTTGGAGACAATGCCGCCATGGCCGCCGGCCTCGCGCAACAGCTGCCGCGCGATATTGACATCTTCCGCCGCACGCACGAAGGAGACGGCCAGATAATCGGCCTCGATGCGGGCGGCAAACTCGATGTCTTCTTTATCCTTTTCGGTCAAGGCCGGTGCGGAGAGACCGCCACCCAGTTTATTGATACCCTTGCTGTTCGACAGGGTGCCGCCAACCACGACCTTACAGCGCACCTCGTTGCCCTGAACCTCATCGACCCAAAGCACAATATGACCGTCGTTCAGCAGCAGC
>Ga0316189_10007535_pt1 | contig 10281 bp, 7 predicted proteins | sample LowCovwburrow_MG_FD_204930 | JGI IMG/M metagenome (GOLD analysis project Ga0316189, IMG submission 204930) | Coastal sediment microbial communities from Maine, United States - Lowes Cove worm burrow | ecosystem: Environmental > Aquatic > Marine > Coastal > Sediment | place: USA: Maine... | reverse complement strand
TGTGCGTCGTGTAACCAATGCCGGTTACCGAAAAGGTTATGAACAAACCGTTATGGTTTTCAACAGCAATGTATTGTTCCTTGGCGATTGAGGGAGGGGGGAAGGGTTAAGGCTTGGGAAGTTGGATTCGACGATTGACCACCCAGGTAAACGAACGGACCTTATCACGATGGATGTAGACCGGCCCGTAGTGTTTGGCGACTGCCTCAACAGTCGCTTAATGATGATGTTCTATGTAAATGTCCAAACAGGTTTGTCCCGCTAGTTGGGACGTCCCAAACATGATGTAGATTGATCGTATGTCTAAACCTGAGGTGGCGTCAAGACCCACCAGCGTCGAGCGTACGTTTCGTATCCTGCAGGCTGTCGTGGCGGCCGACGGTGGGGTCGGGGTTAGGGAGCTGGCTCGGCGAACTGGGTTGGCTCGATCAACGGTCTCAAGGCTGTTGGGCGTACTTGAAACGTTGGGGATGGTGGAGAGACACCCCGATGGATCGGTGTCGGCCGGTACTGCGCTCGCAACTCTTCAGCCTCGGTCCACTCCTCATGCGCTCGTTCAGGACAGGCTCCGTCCGCTGCTGATCGAACTCACCCAAACCTTTGGGGAAGGTGCCGCGGTGTCGATCGATGACGGCGACAAGCTGGTCTACCTGGCCCAGGTCAGTTCCGAACATGCGGTTTCGGTGCCCGATGTCGAGGGTGGACGGAACTACTTTCACCACGTGGCGGCAGGATGGCTGACCATGTCTTATTGGTCGAGCGAACGTCTCGCTTCCTACCTCGACGACAGTCTCGAGTCGGCCACTGATTTCACCATCACCAATGCCGGTGAAGCCATTGAGCGGATCAATGATCTCCGCTCAACCGAACCTCGCCGCCGCATTGCCTGGGCCAATCAAGAATTGGAAATCGGTGTCAACGGGTTGGCCGGCCCGGTTCTTGACGACGCCGGCGATTTGGTGGCAACGATCTCTCTGTTCGGCCCGACCTATCGGCTTTCTCCCGAAGCGACGCCAAACCTGGGGGCCGAGTTCACCGAGCTGCTCGTCGAACGGTCGGCAGCGTTCGCCGGGGGTCCACTGTTTGGTGGCTAGTCGAGTGCGGTTGAGGAGGAACCTCGATTGGCTGGCCGACGCCAAGATGGCGCGGGTGTCGACAATTTGGTTAGTGTCGGGGGGACTATCTCGTTGACATTGACTGGAGCACTGCATGGGTTCGATCGCTGAGGAAACACGGTGGCTTGATGCAACGGCCCAAGCCGAACTGGTAGCGTCCGGCGAGGTTAAAGCCGTTGAGCTGGGCGAGGCGGCGATCGAACGGATCGAGGCGTCAAACGACGCACTGAACGCCGTGGTGATTCGGTGGTTCGAGCACGGCCTTGAGGTTGCGGCCGGTATCGATGCATATGGCAGCAGCCAAGATGATCGGGCACCTTTCGCCGGTGTTCCCTTCCTCCTCAAAGATCTTTGGGCCCACTACGCGGGGCAGGTTTTAACCAACGGCAACCAGGCGTTGAAGGAAGCCCAGCCGGTATCCAACGAAGACACGACCATCGTTGAACGGTTCAATCAGGCTGGTCTTGTCACCCTTGGGCGAACAAACAGCCCCGAACTGGGAAGCGTCCCGGTCACTGAACCCGTCGCCTACGGCCCGACACGAAACCCGTGGGATATCAGCCGCACCCCAGGGGGTTCCAGCGGGGGAGCGGCAGCCGCTGTGGCATCGGGCATGGTCCCGATCGCTCATGCTTCCGACGGTGGCGGCTCGATTCGGATTCCAGCGTCATGCTGCGGCTTGGTTGGTTTAAAAACCTCCCAGGGCCGAATCTCGGTCGGTCCCCACCGCTCTGAAACCGGCCTTGGCGTCGAACTGTGTGTTAGCCGCTCGGTTCGAGATACCGCACGCTTATTGGATGCAACGTATGGCCCGGGCGTCGGCGACACGGTCATTGCGCCGGCACCCAACCGGCCCTATGTCGATGAACTGGCTGTCGATCCGCCGCCGTTACGAGTCGGACTGCTCGATCACAATCCGCGCGGTGGCGATATCCACCCCGAAGTGGCCCAAGCCGCTCGGGCCGCCGGTGCGCTGATGGAAAGCCTTGGCCACTCGGTCGAGGCGGCCTATCCCGAGATACTGGCCGACAATTCCCTGACTCAACAGTTCATGGCCCTGTGGGCCACACAAATGGAGGCTGGTGTTGATGCCTACGCGGTGGCGATCGGCCGCCCACTCACAGAAGATGAGGTCGAGACCCCAAACTGGGCCCAGGCACAGTTCGCAAAGTCGATGTCGGCCGGTGATCTGGCTCGGGCACAAGGGGCGGCCGTTCGGGCCCGGCGCTCAATCCAACAATGGTGGGCTGACGGTTGGGACCTCTTGATCACGCCGACCCTCGGTGATCTGCCTTTACCGATCGGCGCTCTCGATCCGACGCCCGAGGATCCGATGGTCGGCGTCCGAGCGGCCACGGCCTTTGTTCCGTTCACCCCTCCGTTCAACATAAGTGGTCAGCCTGCCATTAGCTTGCCCCTTGGCTTGAGCGCCGATGGTTTGCCTATCGGCGTGCAATTTGTGGCCGCTTACGGACGAGAGGATCTGCTTTTGCAGGTAGCGGCCGGCCTGGAACAAGCCAATCCCTGGAATAGCAGGCACCCGACTGGCTGAGAAAACGCAAAGCAGGTATCGACCCGGAGATTTGTCTCCAGGGTCGACACCCGCCCGTTACTCATGATTCGGTTGATTTGTTGATGGGCTGTTTTACGCCTTGTCAGTCGCGTCGTCTACGGCCTCAGTTGCTGCCTCTTTGGCGTCGTCGGCTGCATCGGTTGCAGCATCGGTTGCCTCTTCGGCTGCATCAGCTACGGCATCTGTTCCGTCGTCTACGGCGTCAGTTGCTGCTTCTTTGGCGTCGTCGGCAGCCTCAGTTGCGGTATCAGCCGCATCTTTGGCCTCATCTGCAGCGTCGGTGGCAGCATCTTTAGCCTTGTCGGCTGTTCCGGCAACGGCATCTTTGGCGTCACTGGCAACGTCTTTCACTTTTTCGACTGCGTCGCCTGCGGCGTCAGCGACGTCCTCGGCAACATCCTTGGCCTTGTCAGCGACGTCTTCCGCCACATCCTTGGCCTTATCAGCCACATCTTCAGCCGCATCCTTGGCTTTGCCAAAAATGCCTTTGATGGTATCTAGCATCCCCATGGGTATTCCCCTTCGATTGTTGGACAGTCGGAGGAACGCTAGCTGCACTTTGCGCTATGCGGTCTAAGTCGCTACTTCATCACGAAGTTGTCAAATGCCGAACACTCAAGCTAGGTCACTTCGATGAAGATGTCGACGGTAGCCAACTGGTTCTATCAATCGACTGATCACCGTTCAGTCACCGGCGAAATTGGGTTCAGCGATGTCGGGTAGCTCGACGACGTCGATCCCGGCTGCTTTCAACTGGGTAAGCCCTCGGGGTGATTCGACGAAGGTCGTCGGCTCCCTCCATGCCATCACCACTTTCGAGATGCCTGCTTCGATGATCAGGTCGGCACAGGTTTTGGGGCTCGATCGACGGTCGCCACACGGCTCAAGTGTCGAATATATAGTCGCCCCCACCAGTCGAGGGTCGCCCCCGACTTTGGCCAACGCCGACTCTTCGGCGTGGATGGTGTTGTTGGTCTCTCGGGAATAACCACGGGCAATTTCGGCCCCGTCTTGGTCGACGATGATGGCACCAACGCTGAAGGCATGATCGGCCGGTGGGCAGCTTTGGGCCAGGTCGACGGCTTTTTGGAGCCAGTCGGCGTCTGAAGCCGGGACTGCCGGTTGGGTTCGGTACCTCAACACGGCCATATCGCCCAGCGGTTCGGCGTCGACAAGCTGGATGCGTTGGTTTGTCGGCCAGTCGAACGTCGTTTCGGCCAGGAATCGAGGGCCCCGGCCAACTAGCAGCGGGGCTACCGCTATACGTAGTTCGTCAACCACACCGGCCGCGACGAGAGCCGTGTTCAACGATTCCCCGCCCTCCACCAACAAGCGTTTGATGCCACGAGCCGACAAGTCATCCAGAACATCGATCAGATTGACGCCTGACGGCCCGTTGTCGGAGCTTTCGGCGCTGTGTGGGTTCTTGGAGTTGTCATCACGTTCAGAATTGGGTTTGAGCCCGATAACAGTCGCTGTGTGGCCGACCTGTGACGTCAGGTTGTCCGCTTTATCGGCAGGGGTATAGATGAGCCGATCTTCACCGGTGTGGAACCAATGGTGGTTGGCGTCGAGAGCGCCTGAACCGGTGACGGTGACCTTGGTCGGATGTTCCGGCCGGCCCTGCACCACTCGTTGTCGACGCCGCTGGTCACTGCGAATCACCAAACGGGGGTTGTCGGCCCGGATTGTCCCTGCTCCCACCAGAATCGCATCGGCCTCGGCCCGGAGCTGGTCGACCCGGTCGAAGTCAGCGGGGTTCGACAGCATCAACCGATCGTTCGAATAGTCATCGATAAAGCCGTCGATGCTAGTCGCAACACTGAGGAGCACATGAGGTCGGCAGGCGGTCACGATCGAAGAATAGCCCCAGAACATCTCTCCGGTTTCTGCTCCACCGGTTCTGACAGGAGTGACGGTCGACTGCGACCGCAGATCCTGTCAGTTCCCCGAACGCTTTGCCCGTGTCCCCATCTGACGGGAGTTGGGGCTCAAAACCGGCCCCAACTCCTGTCAGACTGGCGGCAGAAACCCAGAACGTGGCACAGACGGCTGGTGTAAGATTCGGGCCGAAAGGAGGATCGCCAATGATCATCTCAATCACGTCAACAACGCCGGATGCCACCGACCTCGGTTATCTTCTGCATAAGCATCCGCAGCGGCTGCGTTCGGTGAAAATCGGTCCTGGTACGGCTCACGTTTTCTATCCCGAAGCCACGCCGGAACGGTGCACGGCAACCCTGATGGTCGAAGTCGACCCAGTGAAGCTGAGCCGTGGTGAAGGGCGTCGTCAACCCACAAGCCTGGAACCTTACGTGAATGACCGGCCCTACGTTGCCTCGTCGCTGCTTAGCGTTGCCCTTCAGGAGTTGTACGGGTCGGCAATGGCCGGCAAGTCCGGCGATTCGACCAGGCCGGAGTTGGGGGAGGCTGAAATCGACCTCTCCATCGATCTTCCCGTGGTCCCGGTGCGTGGCGGCGAGGACTTTCTTCGCCGTGTCTTTGAACCACTCGATTGGCAGGTCGAAGCCACACCGATCGCCAACGACGACACCCACCCCGAATGGGGAGACAGCCTCTACCTGGCGGTGAAGCTAACCGGGACACACACAGTCCAACGGGCGCTGGAACATCTCTATGTACTGATGCCGGTGCTCGATCGACGCAAGCACTATTTCACTGGCGATGACGAGGTCGAGAAACTGATTCGTAGGGGAGGGGAGTGGTTGCAGTCTCACCCCGAAGCCAAGACCATCACCCGCCGCTACCTCAAGTTCGGTGGCCTGGTTCGCCAAGGTATGGCCCGGCTGGCCGAAGCCGAGGCGGTTCAGGTTGTTGAGCAGTCGTCGGATTCGGGGGGCGCCATGGATGTGGTCTCCGACCAGGACTCGGTTGATGTGGCTCAGAACAACCTTGAGGCTCATGCCGAACGACCACTCAGTTTGAACCGGTATCGGATGGATGCTGTTGTCGAGGCGGTGAACGCCGCCGGCGGTGGTCGAGTGATCGACCTGGGCTGTGGCGAGGGGCAGTTGCTGAAACGCCTTGTCGCCGAGCGTTCGGTAACGGCTGTGGCCGGCGTCGATGTTTCCGCCGTCGCCTTGGATCGTGCTGAACGACGCCTCAGAGTCGACGAACTGTCGGAGCGGCGTCGCGAGAAACTAACGCTCTTCCAAGGGGCGTTGACCTACACCGACACCCGGTTTCATGGATACGACGTGGCCTGCGTGGTGGAAGTAATCGAGCATCTTGACCCCGAACGTCTCGATACCTTTGCCCGGGTACTCTTTGACGATGCGGCACCCTCGACCGTGATCGTGACCACTCCCAACGCCGAGTTCAACGTCAACTATCCGGGAATCGAAGATGGGCGTTTCCGGCATGGTGATCACCGGTTCGAATGGACCCGGACCGAATTCGCCCAGTGGGTTGAGTCGATCAACACCGAGTTCGGGTACCGGGCCGAGATAACGACTGTCGGTCCCGTCGATGAAGTAGTAGGGCCATCAACACAAATGGTGGTGTTCAGCCGATGAGAAGCTCCGAGGTTCAAATCAAGGTTCCCCAAGTTGGGCTGATCGTTCTGGTGGGTGCGTCCGGTTCGGGCAAGTCGACCTTCGCCCGAAAACACTTTGCCGACACCGAAGTGGTGTCAAGCGACCGGTGTCGGGCGATGGTGAGCGACAACGAACTCGACCAAACCGTGTCGGGTCTGGCCTTCGATCTGGTTCACAACATCGTCGACAAACGCCTGCAACTCGGCCGGTTGACGGTGGTTGATGCCACCAACGTCGAAGCCCCCAACCGCAAAAGGTTGCTCGACATCGCCCGTCGCTGGGATGTGTTGGCCACCGCCATTGTGTTCGACGTGAGCCTCGACGTTTGCTTGGCCCACAACAACGCCCGCCAAGACCGCAAGACCCCTGAACATGTGATCAAACGTCAGCAGCGGAATCTTCGCCGTGGCCTGCGTCAGATGGGTCGTGAAAAGTTTGGTCGGGTCTACGCCTATGGCACCCCGGCCGAGATCGATGCCATCACGGTCGAGCGCACCAAACTGTGGAACGACAAGACCGACCAGCACGGGCCGTTCGACATCATCGGTGATATCCACGGATGCCATCTTGAGCTGGTTCAGCTCCTCGACAAGTTGGGTTATGACACCGCCGCCTCCCCGATCTCGCACCCCGATGGCCGCCGAGTTGTCTTTGTCGGCGATCTGGTCGACCGGGGCCCCGACTCGCCGGCGGTGTTGGAACTGGCCATGTCGATGGTTGAAGCCGGAACGGCATTCTGCGTGATCGGAAACCATGAAAACAAACTGGCTCGGGCCCTGAACGGCCGCAACGTCAAACGAAGCCACGGCCTGGCCGAAACCATGGACCAGCTGGAACTCCGAGGGCCGGACTTCAAGGCCAAAGTGCTGGCGTTTATCGAAAGCCTGATCAGCCACTATGTTTTCGACGAGGGCCGACTGGTGGTCGCCCACGCCGGATTGCCCGAGCGATACCACGGTCGGGCGTCGGGAAGGGTGCGCTCACTGTCGATGTATGGCGAGACTGATGGCGAGACCGACGAATTTGGTTTCCCCGTTCGCTATCCGTGGGCCGACGACTATCGAGGCAAAGCGGTCGTGGTCTACGGACACACTCCGGTTCCGGTCCCCGAATGGGTCAACAACACGATCTGTCTCGACACCGGAGCCGTCTTCGGAGGTGAACTCGCCGCGCTCCGGTGGCCCGAGAAGGAACTGGTTGCCGTTGAGTCGGCCAAAGAGTACTACGAGGCCACTCGGCCGCTCGATTCTGGGGCTGTGGGTTCCAACGATCGGAAACCAAACCTTCTTGATATCGACGACGTTCGGGGTTCGCTTCGGGTCGAAACAACTCTGGCCGGGCGGTTGAGGATCCCGGCCGAGCAGACAGCGCCCGCTCTGGAAGTGATGAGCCGGTTCGGAACCGACCCCCGATGGTTGGTCTACCTACCTCCAACGATGGCACCGGTGGAAACCAGCAACCGGCCGGAACTGTTGGAGCATCCAGAGCAAGCCTTTGCCTACTTTGGTGAAACCGGCGTTGGGTCGGTGGTGTGCGAAGAGAAACATATGGGATCGCGGGCGGTGGTAGTCGTCGCCCGCAATGCTGATGTGGCCGGCACCCGGTTTGGTGTCGTGACGGGGCAGACGGGAGCTGTGTTCTCACGAACCGGGCGACGATTCTTCAACGACGAGTCACTGACCGAACCGTTCCTCGGGCAGATGCGGGCCGCTATCGATGGTGCCGGCTGGTGGGAAACTCACAACTCCGACTGGTTCGTACTTGACTGCGAACTGCTCCCGTGGTCATCGAAGGCAACCGAACTCATCCGGCGGATGTATGCCGCCACCGGGGCTGCCGGCACCAACTATTTCGCTGCCGCCAATGAGGCATTGGCCAAGCTTTCAGCTAGGCCGTGTTTCGTAAATCGTCCAGCACCTGACGAAACACGGCCTAAGGGAGTCGACGCCCAATCGGCTGAGGACATGGAGGCATTGATGGGTCGAACTAGCGGCCGGGCTGGCCATATGTCGTCCTATATCGATGCCTACCGGCGCTATTGCTGGGATGTCGATGGTCTCGACGGGGTGAAACTTGCACCGTTTCAGATTCTGGCCGCCGAGGGTGAAGTTTTTGCCCGTCGACCTCATCAGTGGCATCTGGAACAGATCGACCAGTTAGCATCTCAAGACCCCGACCTGTTCCATCCGACCCAACGCCGATTCGTTGATTTGTCCGATCCGTCGCAAGTGGCTGGGGCCACCCAATGGTGGACCGACCTGACCTCATCCGGCGGTGAGGGGATGGTCGTCAAACCAGCCGATTCGATCGTCAATCTCGGGCCCCGCACACCGAGGAGCGCCGATCAATCCACTGACGGTAAACGCCTCAGACGAGCACCGTTTGGGCTGGTGCAGCCTGGGGTTAAATGTCGAGGGCCGGAGTATCTCCGCATCATCTACGGCCCCGAATACCTTGAACCGCAGAACCTCAACCGGCTCCGCAAGCGAGGGGTCGGTCGTAAGTCGGCCTTGGCCCGCCGCGAGTTCGCCCTGGGAATTGAAGCCCTCGACCGGTTTGTAGCCGGCTGTCACCTAGCCGACGTTCACCAGTGCGTATTCTCAGTGTTGGCACTGGAAACCGACGAGGTCGACCCACGGCTCTAGCCATCTGGTCGGGCGCCACTCCGATCCTGGGTTCTGACGGGAGTTGGGGCTGGTTGGAGCCTTAGCCCCCGTCAGAACCGGCTAGGGCATCGTCTCCGGCCGATTCTTCCTCGTCGGAGTCGGAGTCGGAGTCTTCGGTGGTGTCATCAGCGTCTTCGGCGTCGACATCTTCGGCCTCTGCCTTGGTGTCGTCGTCAGCGGCTTCGCCGACTATCTCGCTTTCGGTGCCGAAGATCCCCAATTTGATGAGGGCAAGAACCGTGGCGGCCAGTACCAGTCCGAAGATCCAGAGGTTGATCCGGACGTCGAATACCCTGGTTGCACTGTCGATCCGAATGGCTTCGATCCAGAGCCGCCCTATGGCGTAGCCGCCTAGATAGAGCAGCATGAGCCGGCCGGGTTTCACCGGGCGACGCTTGTCGATCCACAGCAACACACCCACGAGAGCGAAGTTCCACAGTGACTCGTAGAGAAACGTCGGATGGAACAGCGACTCGCCGGCGAAATCCGGTCCGAGATGCTGTACATGGGCTTCGTCGATTTCCAGTGCCCACGGCAAGTCGGTTGGGCGGCCGAAGAGTTCTTGGTTGAACCAGTTGCCCCATCGCCCGATGGCCTGGGCCAGCGGTAGACCAGGAGCGGCTGCATTCAACATCTTGAGGACCGGCAGGCCGTGTTTGTGGACCCGCCATACCCCGACCGCTGTACCGGCGATGATGCCACCGAGAATTCCAAGGCCACCGTTCCAGATTTTGACGATGTCAAACCAGTTGTCGGTGAATCGGTGCCAGTCGGTAGCCACGTGGTAGAGGCGAGCGCCGATAACGCCGGCCGGCACTGCCCATACGGCTATGTCGCCGGCCAGTTCGCCATTCATTCCACGCTGGTTCATCCGGCGTTGGGTCAGCGTTACACCGGCGATCACACCGAAGGCGATCATAAGGCCGTAGATGTTGAGATCGAGCGGACCCAGCTCGATGACATTTCGGCTCGGGCTGGGTATGGAGGCGATCGTGGTGATGATGCCGAACATTGTTACTCCGATGGCTGAGCGAGGTTGCTCAGCCTAGTAGATCACATTGCTTGACAAGCTGGCTTGCGGCTTGCCCGAGCGGTAAAGGATTTGTCAATCCAGCTCGCTTTGTGAGATTAGGGCCACTAGACCCATAGTTGCTGATCGGGCTGATGATTTTGCGGTCAGCAAGTACATCGGCTGGATTAGGGAAAATGCTCATGGAACCGTTTGACATCGATCAACTAGACCGCAAGTTGATTGCCGGCTTGAAACGTGATCCACGAGGCTCGATGACCGACCTTGCCCGCTTTGCTGGCGTGGCTCGGGGAACGGCCTACGCTCGGCTCCAACGCCTGGAGAGAAAAGGCGTGATTGT
>Ga0316189_10007534_pt1 | contig 10282 bp, 7 predicted proteins | sample LowCovwburrow_MG_FD_204930 | JGI IMG/M metagenome (GOLD analysis project Ga0316189, IMG submission 204930) | Coastal sediment microbial communities from Maine, United States - Lowes Cove worm burrow | ecosystem: Environmental > Aquatic > Marine > Coastal > Sediment | place: USA: Maine... | reverse complement strand
TGATGCAGTTGTAGGTGTCGTCGGGGTAGTACGTCCCGCCGTGGTTCGCCTTCAGGTCCCATTCGGTCTCGCGGACCGGATCGCCCGTGCCGTCACCGACGTCATCTTCGATGGGCGCAGGTCGCACGATGCAGCAGTCGAGCGGCTCGTCGGTCGATCCACCCCACAGCGAGTCCTCCCAGTTCCCAACGCTCGGCATGGGCCAGAGCTTTCGGATCACGATCTGGTGCCAGCGACCGGGGAAGAAGACGGGCTTCGAGGTCTCGATGAAGACCTGCTTCTTGAGCTTGGTGTCGTACCAGCCGAGCCGGCACTTGCCGTCCTCGATCTCGACGAACATGCCGCCCGAAGTCTGCGAGCTCCTCGCCGAGTAGATCGGGATCTTGCCCGTGACATCGTCGGGTCGAACCCAGCATGTGAACGCGAAGATGTCGCGCTTGTTGTTCGCGCCCGCGCCGTCGTCTCGCTCCCAGCGGAGCTTGTCGTCCAGCGGGAGAATCAGATACGCGTTGCCGGAGGACCCGTAGTAGTTCTCCTTCTCCTGCTCGTCTGTGCTGGTCGCGTCGAAGGGGTCGTTACCGAGTCCGTCGCCCTGGACTTGCACAGCGTTACGCCAGAGGGGAACGCGCTGCACATCGAAGCGCGGGCGAGTCGTCGGCGGGAGCAGGTTCGCGGGCGAGGCGATGCCCGTGTTGTCGTCGTACATCCAGACCCGGCCACCGATGGTGACGAAGATCCGGTTGCCGAAAGCGGCGAAGCTCGCGGGCTCGCGCTCTCGACCGAGGTCTGCGCGAAGCGTGATGAAGGGGTGGCTGCGAAGCACACCGTGCTCGCTGCGACTGTCACCAGCCTCGTCGTAGACCTCTGACTGTGGGCGGTGACCGATGCCCTCTTGGAGCGATGCGAAGAAGGCGTAGCGCGCAGTCAGGATCTTCGTCGACCCTGGGTAGCTCGCGGTCTCCCAAGTCTGCGCGGCGGTGCGCGAGAGATGCAGCTCGGGAACGAAAGGGGGATGGATGGTGAGCTCGGAGGTCAGTGCCGTGCCAATGCCCAAGCCCGCCAGTTGACCGTCGAGCGAGTGCATCCATCCCTGGAAGCGATCGGGGCGCAGCCCTTCACCGTTGAGCTGCCCGACGATGAGCTCGTTGCGCTCCTCTCCGGCGAGGTGAACGTCACGCGCAGCGCCAAGCGCAAGGACCAGCTTGTTCGCGGAGAAGCTCTCGACCAGCGCAGTCGGCAGGAACCACTGCTGCCCTGTCGCGAGGGGGTCCGTCGCGTTCGTCGTGGAGTTCCAAGTTCGTCCGTTCACGAAGAGTCGCGGCTTCTCGAGCCAGCCGTTCAGCTGCCAGAGCTCCCAGCGGATGTGGACCCACTGGTTGATCGGGATCGGGCTCCGGCCGGTCGCGACGAAGAGGCCCTTCTCGGGGCGGAATCCGCTCTTCGCGTTGGTCGTGACTCCGACGACGAGCTCGGGAGCTCCATCGTTGAAGCGCACGATGTGGTCCATCCCGAACTCATCGTCGTTCGGTCCGGGGAGCCGCATCGGGTTGTCGTTCTCGTGGCCCATCCAGAGCGCAGTCTGGAAGCCGCGCTTGCTGTCGAGCTTGACCCAGAAGGACCAGTAGCGCGACTGCTCGAGCCCGCCGTCTTCAAAGCCGTGAGCGCCACTGGCGTGCAGCCTTGCGTGCGCGACATCGCGGAAGAGCAGCAGGTCCTGCTCAAGGGGGAAGGCCAAGCCATCCTGGGGGTCGCGGCGGGTGCGGAAGGCGAGGCTTGCGCGTCCGTTGTCGCGGGGCGCGTCAGCTCTCCAGCGATCATCGCCGATGTGGAGGCAACTGCCCGCCGTAGCAAGCGTGGTCCGACCGATCGACTCGATGCCCGAGATCGGTGTGCGCCGCGGAATCGAGCAGCCACGAACCCAGCGCGGCGTGATCTCGAGGGCCGAGCTCGAGGAGAGCGGCGAGTAGACGCGAACGGCCCAGTTCTCACCGAGGGGCGCTGCGTTGTAGAACGCGTCGTCCGTCAGGGTGACGTCTTCGGATGTCGCATCCCCGGCCTTGAACGCGCGGCCTCGGCCGAGCGAGAGGGCCTTGCCGAACTGGTCCGCACCGACCGAGGTGTACCCGACAAGCCGGAAGGCTTTGATGCTCGCCGAGTTCCTCGATCCGCCCTGATAGGGGTTCATCAGGACGATCGTTGACCCCTCGGTGGCGTCCTCGCGGACATCCTTCACCCAGTAGAACTCCTCCTGCAGGCGCGCGGCCGTCTCGTCGTCGCGAACCACGCGCGAGTCGCCGGCGACGAGGAGCATGGTCTCCTTGACGGCCTCTCGAGAGTCGGACGGGTCGGACGAGTAGAAGTCGGTCTCGCCTGAGCGCCGGATGTAGGGCGTGTTGGCGATGACGTTGCCCTCGTTCAGTCCAGGGCCGACAGGCTGCAGGATGTCTTCGATCTTGAGCTCGGTCGCCGGAAGCGAGTTGCCGCCGAGGATCTTGCCGTTCCGATCGGTGAGCGCATCGCCGGAGGTCGCCGGCAGCTGGCCGGGCGCAGCCGCGGCGAAGACGCGCACCTCGTCGATGATCATGCGCGCGTTCAGGTCGAGGTAGCCGAGCCCTTCGGGTAGGAAGCCTCCACCGATCGTGATCACGGAGCGAACAGCGTCCTTCGCGTCGACCGAGGCTGACGCGTAGTAGGCGAACTCCGCGGCGGCGGGGTCGCCGTCGCTGGGCTTGAGCGCATCCTTCGGCGTGGCCGCGAGGTAGACGAGCCAGGAGCCGGGGTTGTCGGGATCGTGGTGCGCACCGAGCTGGAAGGTCAGCGTCCGGCCGACCCATGACGCGTCCTCGTCCCAGTAGAAGGTTCCGCCGCCAGCGGTGTCCCAGTGCCTGACGATCTGGGTCAGGTCAGGCGCTTCCTGATCGCTCTCGATGGCTGCTTCGAGCGTGAATCCCACCGGGCGGGTGTAAGCGGTCGCTGATGTGGTCGGGATCGAGCCCCTGTGAGAGAGCCGCAGGAGCGGTCTGGGGGCAGACGCGAATCCGCCGGTCTCCTCGTTGCGCACCGACCACTCGGCCAGGATCGGGGTGTAGCGAGCCTGGAGCTCCGTGGCGGAGCCGCTGAAGTCGTCCGCCTCGTAGAGCGCGTAGACCGCCTCCGTCATCCGGCAGGTGAACTCGATCGCGAACCCGCCGCTGCCAGAGGCCAGCATGGTCCCGAACTCACGCTGGAAGACCGGGTTCTCGCTGAGGTCCAGGCAGAGCGCGCGCATCTCGCCGTCGAGGAAGTAGGTCTGCTTCCCACGCGTTCCGTCGCGGCCCACCGCGTTCGCGAGCGGGGCGAGGTACGCGTCATGCCCGCGCACGAGCTCGTCGCAACGCCCACCACCACCATCCGAGAGCGGCCAGTAGGCGAGCAGGTTCTCGCCCTCGACGAGCTTCTCGTCATTCGGGAGAGCCTCGCCAGCGAGCTGGAAGCGTCGGCGGAAGTAGCGACCGCTGTCGTTCGCGAGCTCGGGGTCGAAGTTGCGAGCCTTGTCCCAGAGCGAGAAGGAGCTGAAGACTGTCGAACGCTGGTGCCAGCGCAGGCACTGGAGGATCGTCTTCTCGTTGGTCCAAGTGACGTAGGAGGCCGGCGCGTCACGGAGCGACATGCGGAATGCGCCGCCAGGCTCGCTGTAGGTGTCGAGGGTCAGCGCCGTGCCGTCGAGCCCGGTGCCGGATCCCACGACGACGGCGCGGTAGCCGCGCAGCGCTTCGACGTTGCGCAGCAAGCCGCCTCTCGAGAGGCCCCACCAGGCACGCTCGAGCCCGGCACCGAATCCATCGCGGCCGGACATCGGTGCACCGAGCCCCTGGCTCGCGTAAGCGAGGCTCGAGCTCAGCCCCTGACGGTTGAAATCGAGGAAGTCATCCGTCGCACCGGTGTGCGTGGTGTCGAGCCCCCAACTGGTGACCCCACCCAAAGCAAAGAGGTCGGCCGGATCGAACGTCGAGCGGTCCGTCATCCGGTGCCCGCCGGCCTCGAGCGACCACGAGTCGAACCCGTAGGGCAGGTAGCTCAGCGGGGAGAGCGGAGCCACGCGCATGCCGAGCCCGAGGAACTGCGCGTCCCGACCGGAGTAGCGCACTCCGTAGCGCTTCAGGTACTCGAGCGAATCCGAAGGGCCCTTCCAGACCCAGGCGGTCTCGGTGCGACCGTTGTAGCGCGGGGAGTGCTCGTTATCGTAGTCGTGCTCGGTCAGCGTGACCGCGAGCTCGCCGTCTTCGTTCCACTCAGCGGTCGGGTCAACGCCGGTGCCGGGTGATCCGGTGTCCAGCTTGAGGTCGAGCGACAGGTGGTAGTTCCGACCAGGCTCGACCCACAGCGGGAAGACGAGGACGCGGTAGCCGAGCGTGCAGTATTCGCCGGTCGTGCCGACGTTCGCTCCGCCGGTGCCCAGCTTGTAGCGCATCAGCTTGGGCTGGTACTGACCCCACTCGCCGGCGTCGAACCAGCCGTAGCAGATCGCGTAGTTGCTGGGGCGGTCTTCAGGCACGCCCGACTCGAGCGCGTCGAGCGTGTCACCGACGTTGACGATGCCGATGAACGCCGACATCGGGGTGGTGCGGTCGCCACCCTTCTGCCAGAGGATGGTGACCTCGTCGAGCGCCTCGTCGCGCAGGACCGACTCTTCGTCGATCCCCGTAACGGCGGAGCTGTTCGATCCGATGACGCGGCCGTAGAGCTTCTCGGTCTCGGGCAGTCGGAAGGAGACCTGCAGGCCGAGCTCGGGCATGCGCTGTCGCCGCCCGTGCATCTCCGAGGTGTCCTCGTAGAAGTCACCGCCGGGGTCGAGGTCGGTGCTGTACGGGACGTAGACGTAGCCGCGGACGGGGACGGAAATGTAGGGCGCGACCGAGAGCGGGGAGCGCGCGGAGTCGACCTGCGTCAGCACGCCAGCCTGCGGGACAGGCCGGTTGCCGAACTTCGCAGCACCCTTCACCGAGGCAAGTGAAGAGCGATCGAAGTCGAGGTTCTCGCAGTTGGGGGACTCGTCCGGCGCGAGGAGTACGTCGGCCCGTCCATCGTTCAAACCCCCAGTGAAGGGGCCGATGGAGACGGACTGGTACTGGTCCCTGTTGCTCTCGGCCACGGATCAGTAGACCCGGTAGATGGCCGAGACTTTGTTGCTGGCACCCGAGACGTTGAACAAGGCACTGGTCTCGTAGGTGTGCCCGATCTCGATCGAACGAGCTTCGTCGCCGGCGGTGACGACGATCTCCAGCGCGTCATCACCCATCGGGTTGTCTCCCGTGGGGGTAACGGTGATCACACCGTTCGCCGCGATGTCCTCGAGGACCAGGCGCTCGAGCGTCATCTTCTTCCCGGCAGGGGCGTTGAGGAGCACAGCCGCGGAAGACGCGAGGCGCTGCAGGTGAGTCAGAGTGCGGGGCGTAGCCATCAGATGAAGTCCCAGTCGGGGTCCACGGAAACGGAATACTGCGAGCCCATCGAGGCTGCCGGATCTTGAGCGTTCGCGATGTAGGCGGGTCCGCCGGTCTCGCGCTGGATGTGATCGAACCACTTGCCGCGCTCACGCGCGATGCGTCGACCGATGGTCTGGATGCCGAGCGCGTTGTCGGTCTTCTGCAGACAGGTCTCCTGCGCCGAAAGCAGCAGGTACTCCATGTGCGCATCGTCGAACTCGACATGGCTTTCGATCTTGTGACCGACCTTGATCGAGTCGCTGAAGGCGCTGTTGACGGTGAGCTTCCCGCGGTAGACGTCGAGCTCCGCGTGATGCACTCGACCCGACTCCACAACAACGCGTTGTTCGCCGACCATCGAGCGACCACCGGGCGTGTCCGCATCGCTGCCGCTAACGACACCGACGACCTCGAGCCTTGCGTTGACGTAGGCACCACGCTCGTCGTCGTGAGTGAAGTCGAGCGTCTGCGGGAACCAGATCTCGTCGTCCGAGGATTCGGTGTCGAGGTCGACCGTGTAGCGCAGCATTTTCGCCGGTGACTTGGCGTACTGGACAGCGAGGTCTTTCGCCTCGGAGAGGCCGACGACGAGGCGGCGCGAACCACTGAACTGCCAGCGGTTCGCGCGCACCGGCCACTCGTCTCGCGCAGCCATCGTCAACGGGGTCAGGAGTCCCTCGTCTTCTTCGGTCCACTCGCGAACGTGGATCAGCTTGTAGACCATGCTGCCGAGCAGCCACTCGAAGATGCCGGGGGCCATCTGTCGAGCTTCGTCCTCCCACAACCGGAGGGTCGCGTTGTGGTAGGTCTCGTCCTGCTTCACGCGCTCCTGCATCATGCCGGAGGCGTTGGAGTGAATCGCGTCCAGAAGTTCCTGGTCACTCCATGTCGGAGACGCTTCGCCGTTGTCGGCGAGCTTGTTGCGCATCACGCGCAGGACGTTGGTGGTGTTCATCGCGAAGCCTTGAAGGCGTTCTCGTTGGGCTTGGCTGCTGCACGCTTCTGCCGGCGCGATGCGAGCACCGCTTTCGGGTTCATCGGGATCACGAGCTTGTCGCCGAAGCGATGCGCGGCCTTGTCGCGGACGGTCTCGCGCACCTCGTCGAAGTGGCCCTCGAGGCGACGAGCTCGAAGCAGTCGACCTGAGTCCATCTGCCCCGAGAGCTTCGCCCACATTGCGCGCGGGTTCAGGCCCATCGCGTAGCGGTCCATCTCGATGATGCGCGAGTGCACCCAACTGCCGAGCTTCCGAGGCTCGCCGGCGGGCCCCTCAACGGTCCAGACGTAGTCCCAGATCCCGCGGCGTCCGCGCTCTTCCATGACCCAGCGGCCGGGACCGAAGGGCGAGCCGGGCTTCGCATTCCCCTTCCACACGAAGCGCACGCGCCCCGCGTAGATCCGCTTGGTAGCGGCGTGGAAGCGTCGTTCCGACTCAGACTCCTTCGGTCTCAGCTGCACCATCAGACGACCCGCTTGTAGGCGTCGGGCGCGTGACGAACGAGGATGGTTCGCTCGCGCGGGTTCGCATCGACGGCAAGCGTGATCGCTCCGTAGGTCGGGTCGTAGGTCCAGCCCGCCTCCTCGACGATCGTGTTGGCGTTGCGGTCGAGCTCGTAGACCACCAAGTCGGAAGCCGTCAGGCCGCGGCGCACGGGGATTCGCACACCGGGGTTCGTGAAGACCTCGCCTGCATCGTTCGGATCGCTCGAGCACGCGGAGCCGACGTAGAGACCATCGGTCCCGCCGTTGCCCTTGTGCTTGAGGAGCTCGATGTAGTCGATGCGCAGGAAGCACGCGTTCGTCTGAACGATCGTGTGCGGAGTCGGAGCCGTCCCGTCACCAGCCGTGATGTCGAGCGTCACCTTCTCCTTGACCGGGTGTCCCCATGCGTCGATACCGCAGACCTCGAACTCGGACTTGAAGTCGCCCGAGCCGGTGAAGGCGGTGCAGAGGAAGGCCAGTGACGTCGGCTCGGTGGGCTGCTTCGAGATCGCCGGCCGGAAGCCGATCGCCTTGGTGTTGATCGCGAAGCCCGAGACGTAGGCGTCCTTGAGGTCTTTGCGAAGCGTCATCGGCGCGGGGCTGAGCAGGATGAGCCGCTCAGCTGTTCCGCGCTCCATGCTAAGTGCGTTGACTCCCATCAGCTGCTTCTCCGGTAAGCGTCGGGGCGGGCTTTCACATGCAGCAGTCGCGCGACACCGTTCGTCGGCGGACCGACAACGAGTCGCCCGCTGGCTTGGTCGACGGTGTAGCTCGTGTAGGGAGCGATCGTCGCGGTGTTGAGCAGCTCGAGCATGACGACGGTGTCATCGGCGGTCATGCCGCGCTGCACCTGCAGGGCCGCGCCCGCGTTGTCGTAGTAGGTCGTGCTGATCTGCGTACCCATGACGAGGCCGACGACGACATCTGCGGACGCAGCACCGGGCTCGGTGTAGCTCACGAGTTCGATCTTATGGATCCAGCTGAACACGTTCTGCGTCTGCACGCAGACCCAAGGGTTGCCGACGAGTCCGGTCTCGGTCCCTGCGGTGTCGATGCCGACGATCTCGCGCACGCTTTCGCCGAAGGCGTTGATGCCCTCGACCAAGACCTTCGCGTGGAACTCGTCGCCGGTCTTCGCGGAGAACGCGAGACTGTGCGGCGTCAGCGGCTGCCGCAGCAGCGTCAGACGGTCGCCGATCGAGAGGCCCTCCAGCGCGACCGATGCAACGTAGGCATCGTCGTCGTCTGCCGGAAGGAAGTAGGTGGTCGGACCGAACATCACGAGACGTTCCTGCGATCCGTTGTCGAATTTTTCTTTGGTCGTACCCATGGAAGCGCTCGTGTTCGTTGTTCGGAAGCGGAGGTAGGGGAGAGGGCAACACGCCCCCTCCCCAGTCGATTACTCCTGCAGGTCCGTGATCAGGACCAGCTTGTTGCGGACGTCGGTGCGGGTCGTCCAATCGCCGCGCACGAACGCCTGCCAGGCGTCATAGCCGTCGACCTGGCGGAAGACCAAGCCGTCGCGACCCTGCCAGCTGTACTCGCGGAGCTTGATGTACTCCAGCGCGTCCCAGTCGACGTAGTAGCAGCGGTTCGGCAAGCAGTCGCGGTCGCGCACCCAGGGCTTGCCCTCGAAGTCGATGCCTTCCCAGCCGCCCGAGAACGTCTTCGTGTTCACGAAGCGTCGGTCGGCGACGAGGAGGGAACCGTAGGCGTCCTGCAGCTCGTAGCTCGAGAGCATGACGTCCGTCTTGCCGCCCAAGCCCTTGTGCTGCTTGGTCATGCCGGACTTCAGGAGCTCTTCGGAGATCGGGCGCAGGGTGCCACCGTTGTCGAGCACGGTCGCGCGGGCGAACTGGTTCGCCGTGGCGGTCGCGTCGACGTCTTGGTAGCGCCCGGCCGTCATGCCGTGCTCGGAGACGTCCACCGCGTTGATGTACTCGGGGTTGCCGTCCGAGAAGTGCGCGGCGATGCCCACGGGCTCGCGCTTGAACGAGCTCGAGATGAGCTCGCTCGAGTTGGCGGGGTCCGACTGCAGGCAGATCCAGTCGTCGTCGGCAGCGGTGATGCTGGCGTCGAGGGTGATCTGCGTAGCGGAGTCGACCGAAGCGATCGAGGCACCGGCCTTGATGGTCGGGCCCGCGGGGTCCACGACGATGACGCGCATGCCCGCGTGCAGGAAGTACGTCGGGTCCATGCCGACCATGGTGGTCGGGGACTCGGGCACCTGCGGGAGCTTGCACACGACCGTCGCCGAAGCGCCGACCGCACCGTCGCACTGCGCCAGACGACCGGAGCCGTCGAGGTGCAGCATGCGGTTCTTCTGACGCGCCATGTCGGCGGTCAGGCCGCGGATCTCGCGGTCGACCACATCGGTCGCGAAGGTCGCACGCCCACTGCCCTGCTCGTGCATGAGGTCGTCGACCTCGATCGAGCCGTAGTGGTGGCGCATGACGCCCTTCATCTTCGTGTACTTCTGCTTGTCGGGCAGCGGGATGCGGCCACGAGGACCGATCGAGCTGTGGCCGGCAGAGCGTCCGTTGTGCACTTCACGGACCCAAGCCTTGCCCTCGTACTTCGAGTCGTGCATGGGCATCGTGTTGAGCAACACGTTGCGGTTGTCGAGCGCTTCGATGATGCCGGGGAGGTAATCCTCCCGCATGACATCGGCGAAGAACGACGCGGCGTCGCTGTCGTCGTAGAAGACGCCGGATTCACGAATAGCCATCTGTGTAGTTCCTCAGTCAGTGTTCCCGACTGCCGCCCGCTCGAGGTTGGAGAGGACCGCATTGGCCTTCTCCGAGACTCGTGACAGGATCCCTCCGCTTTGAAGCGCTTCGCGCGCTTTGCCCACGGGGGCCTCCTCGCCGTTGGTCGCGCCAGGAGCGCCAACCGGAGGAACGGTGCCGAGACGGTTCACATCTTCTTGGCGTCGAACCTGAGCCGTACCGAGTGACTCAGCGAGTACTCGGGCGTCCTCGGTGGCCGCTTTCGCCGCCAATGCGGGCGACTGGTCGGGCACCTGGGACATCTGGAGCATCGTGTCTCTGTAGGCACGCTCCATGAGGGTCGGGTTCGACTGAAGCAGAGCGGACTGCTCGAGCTCAGCTCGCACAGCCTTCTCGAGCTCCGAGACCTGCTCGTTTCGATGACGGGTCTGCTGGTCTTGGACCAGGGCCTGGTTCGTCTGCGAGAGCTGGTTGACGGTTTGCTTGAGTTCTTCGATCTGCTTCAGGACGGCCGGGCTCATTCCATCCAGATCTCCATCATCGGCGCTGTCGTAGCCGTCATCAGACGACCTCGATGCGGACGGGGGAGCGTACTCCTGTCCGTTG
>Ga0316189_10007532_pt1 | contig 10284 bp, 5 predicted proteins | sample LowCovwburrow_MG_FD_204930 | JGI IMG/M metagenome (GOLD analysis project Ga0316189, IMG submission 204930) | Coastal sediment microbial communities from Maine, United States - Lowes Cove worm burrow | ecosystem: Environmental > Aquatic > Marine > Coastal > Sediment | place: USA: Maine... | reverse complement strand
TAAAACCAATCAACCTATCAACCAATCAACCAATCAACCAATCAACCAATCAACCAATCAACCAATCAACCTATCAACCAATAAACCCATCAACCCATCAACCCATCAACCAATAAACTAATCAACCCATCAACTACTTAAACAAAAACAGCTTTCCTTTTGCTTTACGGGTCACACCTGATTTGGCCGTGTAAAACATTTCGTAGTAATATGCGCCCTCTGGCACTTTCTCATTTTTATATTTCCCATCCCAGAATTCGTCGAGGTTTTCTGTTCTAAAAACTACCTGGCCATATCTGTCTTGAATGACTGCTCTAATTGCAGTTATATTTTCGAAAACAGGCCTGAAGAACTCATTTAAACCATCATCATTTGGGGTAAAAGCCCCTGGCACCACAAACTCAAATCCTTGTTCTATGAATAAAGTATCTGATTTATTCGAAAAGCAGCCTTGCTCATTTTCAACACGCAGGTTAACAGCAAACTCACCTTCTTCTTCAAAAGCTATTGTTGGATTTTGTTCTTCGGAAGCACGGTTATCATCAAAATCCCAAAACCAGCTAACTATGGCATCGCCCAGAGAGGCATCCTGAAAAGTGACAGGAAAATCAACAGAAAGTTCGTCGGCTACTAGCGCAAAATCTGCTTCAAGAGGATATTCGGTGTCAATAAATACTGTGGTATCATAACTGCACCCTTTCTCATCCAGGACCGAAATATCATATTCCCCGGAAGCCAGGTTTATCTGCACATTATCCTCTGAAAACCCCAGTGTGTCAAAGGAGTAAGTATAAAACGGGTTTCCTCCTTTTCCCTGGAAGGAAATTCCACCATTCTCAGTATTTGGGCATTCGTTATTTTTCAAGACCAACACCTCCAATGACAGTCGCTCTGGAGATACGATTTCTAGGTCCATAGGGGTAGATTTACATGAATTGGCATCCGTAATTGTAAGGGTGTAAACGGCTGGGTCGATTTGGGCCAGATTGGTAGTGTCAGAAAAGAAAACACCATCTTTGAGCCACTGGTAGGCATAAGGCTCTACTCCTCCGATTACTGAAATGTTTATTTCAGAATCTAAATCTTCGGCACAAGTGTTGTCCTTTTTGCTGGTTAAAGTCACCACAATTTCATCAGGTTGAGTAAGTCCATACCTTTCAATTTCAACACAACCATTTTCGTCTATTACCTGCACTGTATATATTCCGGCTGTCACATTGTTAATGAATGAGCTTGTGCTTGCCAATGGTGTGCCATCTTTGTCCCAACTGAAAGTATACGCTCCAACTCCCCCAGTAACTAATAGGTTTATACTGCCATCCTGCAGCCCAAAGCATGATATGTTGAGAACTTCCTCGGTGATCACAATGGGAATTGGGTTACTAACAAAAAAGTCTTTTGTTTTAACACACCCATTTACGTCTTCAACAGTTACTTCATATGTACCTTCTTCTAATCCTTCAATATCTTCAATGCTTTGGGCAAATTGATCCCCATCTTTTGTCCAATTAAAAGTATATTCATCCGGGTGATTGGGTGCATCTATTATTAGGTCAATAGAGCTATTGTTCTGGTTGTGACAGGTTATGTTTGTGACGTTCCCACTTAACGTGAAAGTAGTTGACGGTTCAGTGACTATGATCACCTTTTCATCGGTAAAGCATTGCTCTGAATCCGAGACAATGACTTTATATTCTCCGGGTAAAAGGTCTGTAAGATCCTCCTGATCACTTATGATTACATCATTTTGCTTCCATTCGTATAAATAAGGTGGAATCCCATTGGATACGGTAATATCAATGGCACCATCTGATCCTCCAATGCATTTAACATTAGAGATATTCTCAGCTATACTGATTGGAATTGGTGAAGAAAGGAAAATGAGTGTATCCACAGTGCATCCAAGATCGTCAGTTAACTCAATCTTGTACTGAGCTTCACCAAGATCTGCAAGTTGGAAATTTGTACTGGGTTGAAGTGTGTTGTCTTTAAACCATTGTACTGTATAATTACCATGCCCACCTGCTGGAGTAATTGAAATTGAACCATCTTCTCTCTCACTGCATGTTATTGCAGAAGTTGTTGGATTGAACGTGATTGGATCAGGATTAGCCAAAACGAAATCCATAGTCTTCACGCAATCATTTGCATCAGTGACTTCAACCATGTAGGATCCCGCTCCAAGTCCTGAAATTGTTGTTTGATTGTTAATAAAGGGGGTGCCGTCCTTGGTCCATACAATATTGTAATTAGATGGGTGGCCAGGGTCAGCATTAATTAGAAGCTCGATCTGACCGTCGAATGCGTCATGGCAAATTATCTCTGTTATATTTGCATCAAGGTTATAAACTGTGGCAGGTTCAGTAATAACGATCGACTTAGAAAGTGGTGTACAATTATTATCATCCTCAATGGTTAGATCATAGGTACCGGGTTCAAGGTCTGTAAGATCAGTTGCATTCGAGAAGAAAATCCCGCCTTTTTCCCACACCACCGTATACGGGGCCGTTCCGCCTTCAATTAAAAGACTTATTGTCCCATTATCATCACCCTTGCATTTGATGTTTGTAACTGTTTCTGTAGCTGTCAATACATCTGGCTGCTCAATGAGAAATGTTTCATCTACTTCACATCCGATATCATCTGTAACTAAGACTCTGTAAAAACCAGCCACAAGGTTTTGAATGGTAGTATTCCCAGCTTCAGCAGTTAACTCATTTACACCCTGAAACCATTTAATGGTGAAGGTATTCGAGATTCCGGTTGGCCCAATTGTAATTGACCCCGTATTATCTCCATTGCATTGAATATCATCTTTAACCGAGTTTAAATTAATCACCAACCTTTCGGTAACATCAAAAGACTTGGATTTGGAACAACTGAAAATGTCTGTTACAGTAAGAGTATATGTCCCGGGTGTGAGACCTGTAAGGTCTTCAGCTATACTGGTAAATAAGGGGTCTCCCGCTTTGACCCAATTGTACTCAAGGAAACTCGTTGGATGCGCTCCCAAAGTTAGGGTCACGTCAATTTCACCGTCTGTGAATCCATTACAAGTCACTTCGCTTGCAACCCCGTCAATTGTAAATGTGGTAGCTGGCTCAGTTATAGTTACAATAGCCACATCATTGAATGAGCAATTGTTGGCATCAATAATATTAAGAGTGTAAGTATCGGCTGGAACACCGGATAGGTTTTGCGTAATAGCAACATCAACATTGCTACTATTTCGCCATGTATAACCATAATCTGGTGTGCCACCTGTAACATCAACCTCGACACTTCCGGTGCTCTCTCCCTGGCAAGCGACATCAGTTGAGCTAATTACCGAGACATTTAATGGGTCAGGTATATTAACAGTCAATTCTCCACTTTCTACTTCACATCCATTGGTATCAGTAACTTCAACCGAATAAGTGCCAGCAACAGTTATTACAAATGAAGCATTAGCTACATCAACAAGGGTTTGTGCGATGTTTGAGCCCTGTCTAAGAACGATATCGTAAGGGGCGGTGCCACCAATTGGTTCGGCTGTAATATTTCCATTGCCTCCAGCCGGGCATGGAACATCCTGGATGTCAATATCCAGCGTTAACACTGCCGGTTCAAAAATGCTGAAATTTTGCTGCCTGATGCAGGTAAGCGGACCCTCGGTGACCTCAACCTCAACACTATATGCTCCGCCACTTAAACCTACCAATTCATCAGTGTTACTATTATCAATTACGTTTCCATTTGCATCTTTCCACCTGATTATAAGGTTTGGGTTATTGTCTTCAGTCAAGTCAAGTTCGGCTGTTCCGTCAGCATCTCCATTGCAAGTGACAGAAGTAATATCCACCGAATTCAGAATTACACCTGTAAGTGGTTGGTTAATTGTGACTGCATCGGGGGATGTAATACAACCATTTTCATCCTGGATTTCAACTGAGTAAGTGCCAGCCACAAGCCCAGAGAACGCATTATCTGGTTGAAAAGAACCGCCATTAAGCCTGTATTGATAATTTGTATTTACACCCCCAATTCCTTCAACTGTAATCGAACCAGTAGCCTCATTCTTACATTCAACATCTATTGTAGTTATTGACCCAATCAATAGTGCTGATGGCTGCCCGATAACAAGGTCAATACTCTGAACACATGCCCTGTTCACATAATCTACTATGGCGGTATAAGTTCCCGGGCCTAGTCCAGTAGCTGATATTTGGTTGTCAAATATGTTTAAATGTGTAGGGCCTTCAAACCAGCGAATAGTTATTTCGCCATTTGTTAGGGCTGTCCCTAAGTCAGTTATGTCATCAACTGTTATTGTCAAATCTGCATTGCCATCTTGGGCCTGATTGCAGGTTACATCATTTGTTGATCCTTCGAGGAGGAAGCCATCATAAATTACAAAACCAAAAAATGTCTCGCAGTTATTGCTATCAGTGATTTTTAGACCATAATCACCAGCAACCAAACTTGAAACATCTTGTGTAGCAGAAAAAACCTGCCCCAATCCATTAGTCCATTCATAATCAAAAGGTGCTGTACCACCAACCACATTAATAATATTGATACTGCCGTTGTTCATACTGGTATTATTGCATGTTGCAAATTCAGTAGATGCTGAAATTATTGAAATTGCACCTGGTTGGTCAATAGTAATGTCATCAACTGTTACAATACAATCCAGTGCATCCCTGACTGCAACATCATAAGTGGCAGCTGCTAATCCCGTGAAGATTCCAGCATTGTCAGTAAAACCTGTAAAATCCATTGGATCACTGCTAAACTTTATCGCATAAAGGTAAGGTCCGGTTCCATTAGATACGGTCACAGAAATTTTCCCTGTGGTCTCCCCGTTACAAATTACATTATTTGTATTGACAGGATTAAAGGTTAATCCCAATGGATTGGTAGATTCCTCTAGAGTTGCAGATTTAATGACCACTCCACCACTACCGGGAGTGGAGGTCTTAGTAACCGTAACCGTATATAGACCTGCCTGGAGGTTTGAGATATTTTGACTGGTTGACGTAAATGTGCCAGGCCCTGTCCAGGCGTAAGTATATGTGCCTGAAGGAACGGTGGTATCAATTGATCCTAAACTCCCTCCACAAACGTGTGTCTCATCAAGTGTAACAGAAAACTGCGACCAAGCCGGGTATGTCAATAAAGTGGAAAAAAGTGATAGTATTATAATTTTTTTCATTCTTAATATTTGAATTGATTAATAGGAATTGGGCATCTTAATCTCTTACTTTTTCCCGGGGGGTCGTTCTTATTTAGATTAAAGAGGTAACTCAAAGAAAGCTCGTGAATACCGCCGGGATCTGTGGCATTATCAAGGACAAAATCAAAACTGTAACCAAAGCTGAAATTGAACATTTCTACCCCAGCAAGCACAGCGACTGCCTTTTTGGTTGATCCTCCGATCGGTACTCCACGAAACATTGTGCCAATGATAATAGGCCGAAAAATGGCGATTAAGCCCACATCCAGCTGATCAAAAGGCCCTTGTTTTACATAGCTAAAAGTCGGCATGTAAATAGTTTCCCTCGATCTTGATAAGGATTGCTTTTTAATTCCAAAGCGATAACCACCATGGAATGAATATCTCACTGGCAAAACAGAGTTACCGCCTTCAACGAAGGAAATATTCTGCTCCAATATATTATGAACTGAAGCTCCTGCCCACAGCTTGTCTGTGTAAGTCAGGATGCCAAAGGCAAGATCGGCGTAGCTCACATTATTGCCTGCCCTCAGGCTTTCAATGGATTCACCCACGACATTTCCTGAAGCATCCAGTTGATCACCAAACAATATGTTGGAAAAATCAATCCTCCTCGTATTGAATGAGCCTTGCAATGCAGGCTTAAGTACTAACTTTTCATTAATCTGAAATTGATAGCTAATGGGAATTGCAACTGAATTGTATCTAAAACCATTAAATTCTTCTTTGTCCTGAAGAAGTAAAACTCCCGCACTTGCATTGTAGTCTTCAATGAAATAATCTCCATAAAGGGAAAAGGTGGTAAACCGGGAATCATCATTAGTGCCTTGGACCCGGTAATTCGTTCCGACCCTCCCCGCGTCGGTAAGTCCTACAAAAGCAGGATTAAGGTACAGTGGGGCATTGTAATATTGAGTATACTGTGGATCCTGTGCATATGCATTTTGCAGGACCAACGAGAATAATATCAACGATAGTAATCTCGTTGAGAAACGCTTTTTATCTTTCATTTTACACCGCATAAAGTTGACTTCCAAAGGTCAAGAAATGTCCCTGTTGGAATGGGGACAAAACACTTATGAATTACCTATTTAAAGGTTCTAAACTCTAATGTTCGAATCATGCTGGTGAAATGAAAACTGGATAGCCGTTTTCAATTATTTTTTAAAAATGATAATTATTCTACCAAATACTAATACCTATTTATAGGTATTTTTCTTACAGACGAGGATTCTATTACTATTAGAAGTTCCAATATTAATTATGGGTGATACTGGATTAAAATATCTTTTAAAAGACATGTTGTGAATCAACAAGTAGCAATATTATTTATCTTATTCAGTTTGGCAGAATGTGAAATTGGAAGTAGAAAAAACTAAATAACTAACCTATTTTTGAATGGTTTCCCTATTACTTTCGACACCCTCCAAGAAGAAATTTTTGAGTCTATATCGATATTTATTATTAATTCATAATTCATCTTCACTGGCTACCTTTGCAGCCGCATATTTCAAAGCATAAAATGGAAACTACGGTTAAGGAAAACCCACAGTTAAAAAAAGAAATTGAAAGAAGGAGGACCTTTGGGATAATCAGTCACCCAGATGCAGGGAAGACTACCTTGACTGAAAAACTCTTACTTTTTGGCGGTGCCATTCAAAAAGCAGGGGCTGTTAAATCCAGCAAGATTGACCGTGCCACCACTTCTGACTGGATGGAGATCGAAAAGCAAAGGGGTATCTCGGTGGCGACATCGGTGATGGGGTTTGACTATAATGGCATCAAGATAAACCTGCTGGATACACCTGGTCACGAAGATTTCGCAGAAGATACGTACCGTACCCTCACCGCAGTAGACAGTGTTGTAATGGTGATTGATTGCGTGAAAGGCGTTGAACGGCAAACCGAAAAACTGATGGAAGTTTGCCGCATGCGAAAAACACCCGTCATTTGTTTTATCAATAAACTGGACAGGGAAGGAAGAGATCCCTATGATCTCCTGGATGATGTAGAATCCAAACTTGGCATTAAGGTCCACCCTATGAGCTGGCCTATTGGTATGGGGAAAAGTTTCAAGGGGGTTTATTCACTCTATGAAAAGAAACTTTTGCTCTTTACATCAAGCAAGCAAACAGTACAGAGTGATTATGTAGAAATCGATGATATCAATAGCCCTAAATTAGAAAAACATATTACTGAAAATGAGGCCAATCAACTGCGTGAAGATGTAGAGTTGATTGATGGTGTTTATGGTGATCTTGATATTGAGGACTATGAAACTGCTAAAGTTGCCCCCGTATTTTTCGGTAGTGCAGTGAATAATTTTGGCGTCAAGGAGCTTCTCGATTGCTTCATTAACGTCGCTCCTTTTCCTAAGCCCAGGGAAACTGAGGCAAGGGAAATATCGCCTCTCGAAAGTAAGTTCTCAGGTTTCATTTTTAAGATTCATGCTAACATGGATCCTCGTCATCGCAACCGGTTGGCTTTTGTACGAATATGCGCTGGAAAATTTGAAAGGGGCAGTAATTATCACCACGTCCGGCTGGATAAGAAATTCCGTTTTTCAAATGCCACCGCATTTATGGCCCAGGATAAAGAAACCATTGATGTTGCCTACCCGGGGGACATTGTTGGCCTTTACGACACGGGAAACCTCAAAATTGGAGATACTCTTGGCGAGGAAAACAATGGGCTTTATAAAGGGATTCCAAGCTTTTCACCTGAGATCTTCAGGGAAGTGATCAATCTTGATGCGATGAAATCCAAGCAATTGGAAAAAGGCCTGGTGCAATTAATGGATGAGGGTGTCGCTCAATTGTTTACCTATGAAATGGGGGCAAGAAAAGTAGTAGGGACTGTTGGTGTACTTCAATTCGAAGTGATTCAATATCGGCTGAAGAATGAATACGGTGCAACCTGCAAATTTGAATCTAGTAATTTGCATAAAGCCTGCTGGTTTGACAGTCAAGATGACAAGAAACTCAAGGAATTTGTTAACTCAAAGCACAGGCACATTGCCAGGGACAAAGATGGTAAGCAGGTATTTATGGCCGAATCAAAGGCATGGCTGCAAATGGTCCAGGATAATTTCCCTGAGATAAATTTCCATTTTACTTCGGAGTTTTAGATCCACGCCTTGAAAGGCGTGGCAATGAATCATGCATCAGTTCAAGTGCAAGCCATGGATTGTCACGGTGCTTTAGCCCTTGGTTTTATATATTACTCTTAAACTTCTCAAATCAATCTTTTGATCCATGCCTTGAAAGGCATGGCAATGCATCAGGTTTCAGGTGCGAGAACAAGCCATGAATTGCCACGGCGCTTTAGCCCGTGGTTTTAAATCAAAATAAAGGCTTTAGCCATCAAGCCCTCTCAAATCCATATTTGCTGATGAATGTTAGGCGTTCCTCTTCAAATGTCACTTTTTGATGATGTTCTTCCTGATTTTTGATGTAATCCCTCACTCTATTAACATGTGATTCACTTACTGACACTGCAAAGTATTCTTCCTGCCATTCGAATTTGCCCTCAATTAATTTTTGCTTGTTTACCCAAAATGAGGATTCTCCTTTAATCAGTTGTATGGTTTTGGCTATGGTTTGATCAGCCTTAAGAGAGATCAAGCAATGAACATGATCAGTATAGCCATTGATGAAATCGATATAAATGTTTTTCTCCTCTGCATTTGTTTTTATATGATCAAATACTTTTCTCCTAACACTTCTATCTAACAAAGGTTCTCTGTTTTTAGTGGACCAAACAGCATGAATCCAAATTTTTATATATGCCATTAATGTGTGATTTAGGCTAAAGCCTAAAAATATGATAATTATGTGATCCACGCCTTAAAAGGCGTGGCAATGCAGCAGGAGCGGCTATTAAGGCGTGGCAATGCTGAAGTGAGCTTTGAATTGCCACGGTGCTTTAGCCCGTGGTTCTAATAAATGAGCTTTAGGTCTTAATCTCCTCAAATCTATGCAGATGTATAAGCAACCTTAATCTCCCTGGTTACATTTGCACTTCAACCCCCAGTGAAAATGAAGAAACCAGGATTAACCATTTCCTTGTTCATATTCACATTGTTTGAAGTGATCGGACAAACTGATGTTGATCACTTTACTTTATCCGGTAGAGTTTTGGACAACTCAACATTGAAACCGATACCAGCTGTTCATATTTTCACCAACAGAAATGGCAGTTACTCAGACTTTGATGGGAATTTTAAAATCAGGGTAAGAGTAGGTGATACTCTTGAAATTTCCCACATCACTTATGAGAATCAAACTATTTTTCTTAAACCCTCTCAATCATCAATAAAGATATACTTAAAAAAAGAGGCTCAGTATTTGAAACCTCTTACCATCTTCCGTTGGCAAGGTGTTGAGGAATTTAAACAGCAGGTTTTTGAAAAGGTGATTTATGACCAGGAGCTTCAAAACGCAAAACTCAATTTCGACTTGATCAGCTTTCAATTTTTTTATGGAGAAACCCCCGTAATGGATAGCTTCGATAATTTTAAATCACATAGTAAAGGGCCTCAGGACTTTACTATATTTTCGACCGGTTCAAATAAAGGATTAATGAGGGCAATTAGAAATAAAAGATTGGGTATTGGATTTAAACCAAAATAATAGTTGTGTAGAGTGGGTGAATTACCACGGTGCTTTAGCCCGTGGCCGGAGTAATTAGCACTGTGCTTTAGCCATCAAACTTCCCCTGTTCTTCCAAAAATGATTGCCGTTCAATCCCAATCTCAATAACATTGCACCCCCAAACGGAAACAAATGAAAATCAATCAATTAATTCTTGTATTTATTGGGTTGGTCTTACTCTCTTGCAGTGGTAGCAAGCAGACCACTGAAGTTGAAGAAAAAGTAGTCAACCTCTATAGTCATCGACACTATGATGCTGATAAGGAACTCTACAAAAAGTTTGAAGAATCTACCGGCATAAAAGTGAATGTGGTGCAGGCCAGCGCTGACGAGCTTATTGCCAGAATGGAAGCCGAAGGACAGGATTCCCCAGCCGACCTGCTACTGACCGTGGACGCCGGCCGACTTCATCGGGCC
>Ga0316189_10007531_pt1 | contig 10284 bp, 11 predicted proteins | sample LowCovwburrow_MG_FD_204930 | JGI IMG/M metagenome (GOLD analysis project Ga0316189, IMG submission 204930) | Coastal sediment microbial communities from Maine, United States - Lowes Cove worm burrow | ecosystem: Environmental > Aquatic > Marine > Coastal > Sediment | place: USA: Maine... | reverse complement strand
TAGTTTTCAGGGTTATCGTTTGGATGTTTGTCCATCAAACTCTCCTCAATCCGCGGCAACAATGGGCGACAAGAAATCCTGCAAATCGCCGGCGAAGAAAAACAGCACAATACAACCAATGGCAGTTATTGCCGGAGGCAGCCAGACCAGAAGGGGTGACTCTGCCATTGCGCCACCTTGTTCTGCGTCGGGGTCTGTCAAAAAGAACCCACGCCCCACCAGTGGTAATAGATAGGCGACGTTTAACAACGAACTCGCCATCAGAACCCCTATCATCACCCACTGCCCCGTGTCTGCCGCCCCGACGATCAGCAACCACTTGCTCCATGATCCACCCAGCGGCGGGAGGCCGATAATAGAAAGCGCCCCGATCAGAAATGCGCCGAAGGTGATCGGCATGATGCGCCCAAGCCCCGTCATCTGGCTGATGTTTGTCTTATGCGTCGCAACGTAAATCGAGCCCGCGCACATAAAAAGCGTGATCTTGCCCATCGCGTGCATCGCAATATGCATCCCGCCACCAAGCGCACCCATCGACGTTGCCAGCGCCATGCCAAGCGTAATGTAGGACAGTTGGCTGACAGTGGAATAGGCGAGCCGTGCCTTCAGATTATCCTTTGTCATCGCCACAACCGAAGCCGCGATGATCGAGAATGCCGCCAGCCACATCAACCACTCAGACGCACCTGTTTCCGCCAGAAAATCGATGCCAAAGATATAGATACCAACTTTAAGCATGGTGAACACACCTGCTTTCACAACAGCAACGGCGTGCAGCAAAGCGCTGACAGGGGTTGGCGCGACCATCGCAGCGGGCAACCAGCGATGGAATGGCATCAAGGCAGCCTTGCCAATACCGAAGGCGTAAAGCGCAAGCAGAATGGCAACCATCGGCCCGGATATATGGCCTTCAAGAATACCACCTTTGGTGAAATCAAGCGTTCCGGTGATTGCATAGGTCCAGATCACGGCAACCAGTTGCAGCCCGATTGAGGTTCCAATCAGAATACCAAGATACGTACGTGCGCCGCGGATCGCCTCTTCGGTGCCTTTATGGGCGACCAGCGGATAGGTCGAAAGCGTCAGCAGTTCGTAAAACAGGAACAGCGTGAACATGTTCGACGCAAAGGCGATGCCCATAACGGTGGAAATAGCGAAAGAAAAACAGGCAAAGAACCTTGCATGGTGGCTTTCGTTGTTTCCACGCATATAGCCGATGCCATAGATGTGGGTCAGTATCCACAAACCGGATGCAACAATGGCAAACAGCAGGCCAAGCGGCTCAACATTGAACGCAATATCGATCCCCGGCAAAATTTCGAACAACACGAGCGGTTCAGTCGTCCCGTTTCCGACATTGCTAAGGATCGTCAGCACCGTAACGAATGTTGCGACTGCAGCCGCTAGCGTAATGCCGTCACGCAGGTTCGGTTGATTGCGGAACACAATATTTGTAACCGTCGCTAGCGCGGGGATCAGCATTGTCAGCAATATGGCTGTATTCGTTTCCACCTGTCGCCCTACCTAATTCAAACCGACTGGCCCAGCCAGCAGACCTTGGGCCGCCGTATGAGACGCAGTTAAAGTGATATCAGTCGCAAATCCGAAATAAATACAGGCAAGCGCCATAATCCAGATCGGGACAAGCATCGAAAGAGGTGCTTCTTTGGCTTCAATGTCAGAGGCCGGTGATCTCAGGTACATCGCCTCAACAATACGCCAGACATAAATAACCGCCAGAAGCGACGACAATACGACCAGAATTGCAATTGGCCACCAGCCCTTTTCAAGGGCACCCTGCACCAACAGCCACTTGCTAAGGAAACCCGCAGTTCCCGGCACCCCGATAAGGCTGAGCCCGCCAATAACAATTGCGGCACTTGTCCAGGGCATCAGCTTGCCCATACCTTCGATCCTGTCGAAAAACGATCCACCGGATCGCAAAACCAGCGCCCCTACCCCCATGAACAGCACCGCCTTGGTGATCCCGTGGTTAAACAGATGCGCAACCGCTGCCGCGACACCGGATTCGTTCAGCAGGCCAATGCCAAGCAGCATGTAGCCAATCTGGGCGATACTGGAATAGGCAAGCAACCGTTTCAGATCCGTCTGGAAAATCGCGATGAAAGACGCCGCAAACATCGCAAGGATCGCAAAGGGGATAATCATGAATTCAAGCGTGTTCACTTCGAACAAGAAGCTTGGCTGAAAGACCGAGAACAGGAACCGCATTAAAACATAAACAGCGACCTTGGTTGCCGTGGCTGCAAGAAAAGCGGTAACAGCGGACGGTGCATATGTGTAAGCGTTCGGCAACCACAGATGCAGCGGGTAAATGGCAACCTTGAGTCCGATGCCGACAACGATAAAAGCAAATGCTGCACGCACTGTCCGGTTGGCACCCTGATCCGCGATACGATCAGCCAGATCAGCCATGTTGAGCGTCCCGGTCGCCATGTAAAGCATACCAAGGCCAATCACAAAGAACGTCGCACCGATTGTGCCCATGATCAGGTAATCATATGCAGCGGTCAGCGCGCGCCGATCCCGGTAAGATCCCTGTGCAATAAGAACATAGGTTGAGAGCGATGAAATCTCGAGAAACACAAAGACGTTGAAGGCATCACCCGTCACCGCGACACCAAGCAAACCTGTTAAGCACAGCAGAAAACAGGCATAAAACAACGTGTGATGGCGCTCAGGTATTTCTGATTTCACGCTTTCCCGCGCATATGGCAGCACAATCGTGCTGATCCCCGTCACAAGAAACAGAACAAAAGCATTCGCGGCATCAACCCGGTACTCAATCCCAAGCGGCGGCGCCCAGCCACCAATATGATACGAGATGAAGCCACCGTCGATGACGCTGAGCAGTAGCAGAAATGAAATTACGAAAGACGCTGCACTTGCCAGAAAGGTGATTGGCCACGTCAGGCTACGACTGCCGAGCAATACACACAAAGGTGCTGCAACAAACGGCACGAGAATTGCAAGCACAGGCAGATGATCTGACAGCGTCATCGCAACGTGATGGGTCGTTTCAGTTGCCATTATGCGCGCCCGCCCATCGCTTCGCCGTGGAGTTTGTTTTCGGCAGCGGCGATCGCTTTCTCAATATCCAGAATTTCGTGCTCTTCAATCGTGCCAAACTCTTCCCGGATACGGACGATAAGCGCCAGACCCAAGGACGTTGTCGCAATGCCAACAACAATTGCCGTCAGGATCAGAACATGCGGCAGCGGGTTCGAATACACCACATCCGGGTCGATATTCATGTCTGCCGGGAAAATTGGGGCGGTTCCACCTGTCACTTTCCCCATCGAAATGTAAAGCATGAACACGGAGGTCTGGAAAATGTTCAGCCCGACAATCTTTTTCACCAGATTGCCTTTGGCAACAACAATATAAAGCCCGGTCATCATCAACACGATAAACAGCCAATAGTTCATGTGTCCGACGATAAAATCCCAGGTGAATTCTCCGCTCATTACCATTCCTCGTCGCTGATACGGGGGGGCCGCGCTGCAAATGCGTAGTAAACTGCGACCATCACACCGGTCACGGTAATACCGACACCCAATTCAACGATCAGAATTCCATAATGCTGGCCATGCTCGGGGTGATGTGGGCTAAATGCGCCGTAGTCGAGATATTCGTAACCAAGGAACAGGCTAACAATTCCGGTACCGGCGTAAATCAGAACACCAAGCGCAACCATCTTGTGCACCAACCAGGGCGGAAATACCTTCTGTGCCTTACGCAGGCTGAAGACAACACCGTAGAGGATGAAGGCAACCGCCATGATCACACCAGCCTGAAACCCGCCACCGGGTGAAAAATCGCCGTGAAACTGAACATAGAAGGCAAAAAGAATTATGGTTCCGACCAAAAGTTTGGTGACGACACGCAAGATAAGGTGGTGGCGCATCAGCTTTCCCCACTTTCTTCTTCTTCGTCTTCATCCTCGCGCCGTCGGTGCAACCCGCTGATTAAAAGCAAAACACCAATGCCGGCGGTAAAGACCACGGCTGTCTCGCCAAGCGTGTCATACCCCCGATAGCTTGCCAAAATTGCTGTAACGACGTTGGGAACGCCAATCTCATGTGGGCTGCGCTCCAGATAATCCGGTGAGACATGGGTTTGCGCAGGTGCGTCTGCAGAGCCGAAATTCGGCATATCAAGCGTGCCGTACATCAGGGTTGCACCCGTAACCAAAACCACAAGTAACGGTATTGCAGGCGAATGGGTTGACGGTTTCGCAACGCGCGACGTAAGCGCCAGTGTTCCAAGGACCAGAACTGTAGAAATACCGGCACCAACAGCGGCCTCGGTAAAGGCAACGTCAACCGCGTCAAGCACAACAAACAACAGCGCTGACAGCAGGCTGAATACGCCCGACAGCATGGCAATTGCGAACAGGCGTTGCATGCGTACGATCGCAATTGCAGTTACAACCAGCATCGTGAAAAGCGTAATGTTAATAAAGGTTTCTATAGCTCACCTGCCACGCGTTTTAAATTTTTGAATCGGGTTCTGAGTTCACCAGCGGCTTTGGCTCTACACCTCTTAGGCCTTCGGCCTCTTCGGGGCGAAGACCTGAGACAAGCGCCGCATTTGCAACTGCATGTGTGGAAGTCGGACCAGTGATGAAAAGAAAGATACCGATGATAATCAGCTTTACAGTCACAAGTGTGAAACCTGCCTGCAGGCACATCCCAACAAGAAGCAAAATCATGCCAGCTGAATCCGTGATGGAAGCTGCGTGCAAGCGTGACCAGAAATCAGGAAAACGCCATGTTCCAAACGCGCCGACGATCACAAAGAAAGAGCCGGAGAGGATAAAAAACCAGCTTAGGCCAGTCACAATGTTCTCCGTCATACTCATGTCTTCCGCTCCTCTTCGGACGCAATATGAAGATGGTCGCCGATTGCCCGGTAACGAAAAAATTTCAGGATTGCGATTGTGCCAACGAAGTTAATAAGAGCGTAGAGAAGCGCGATATCCAAAAAATCCGGCCGCCCAAACAGAAACCCCATGATTCCGATAAGCAGCACCGTATGTGTTCCGAAAGAATTCACCGAAAGAACACGATCATAGAGCGTCGGACCAGCGAACAACCGGAACAATACCAAAACCATTGCTACAAACACTGCAATTGTTGCGACAGAAAACATCATTGGGTTTCGCTCATTTCAATGGCGCTAACACGTCTATCCATATCGGCAAGGGCGTCAACGTCCTCGTCCGTGTAGGCAACAGCGTGAACAAGGAAATGCCCCGGTTCCGTTTCAACGGTGATTGTCCCTGGCGTCAGTGTAATTGAGCTTGCATAAATCACCTGTGCAAGATCGCTTTTCTGCGTGTTCCGCACAGAAAACAGATGCTGACGCAAAGGCATTTGGGGTGACAAGATTATTTTGGTAACAGTCCAATTCGCTTTTGCAATCTCGACAAAAAGCCAAAGCATGTATTTCAGAACCTCAACTGGGCTCAGTCGCAACGCAACCCGGTCTTCATCAAGCGCATCCATTCGCTTCACAACGAAGATGACAATCAGGACGGAAACAACGCCAAATCCGACGATAAGGGGTTGGTAAATGCCCGAAAGCAGCAGCCAAAGGCCAAGCAAAACCACGAAAGAACCTAAAAATCGCAAATTCCGCCCCTTCAACGTCTAACCGCCGCTGAGCAAGAAGTGAAAAAACATCCTGCCCCGTTCGCCTTTTCTTGCCTAATGGCAGTTTCATTGAATTGCAACTATCGGTAATAAATTCGATCTGAAAAAGCTCGGGAATACGGAAACCCATATACCTTTGATTGCACATTGTAAGGCCTACAAAACCTTGTGAGGGGATAAATTGTAACTTCTTTCTCACAATTGATGCATTATGACTGTTTTTGCGGGTTTTTAGGGTGGTTTACTCACGGATACAGTGTAAATCTTTGCGAAGATCGGACATAATACGAACAAACATGGCGCTTACAGGTGCCATTAACAATAATCCGTTAAGGGTAGCAGGCCCCATCAGGCAGTGCTGAGGCGAGTGATGCTCGAGTTTGTAGATGTGAGTAAGTCCTTCTGGACCGGGACACAGCGCAAGGTAATACTTGATCGCGCGTCTTTTCGTGTCGAGATCGGAAACTCGCTCGGTATTCTTGCTCCTAACGGAACGGGTAAAACGACGCTCATCAATATGATGGCAGGGCTTGAGAAGCCAGACGAAGGCATCATAACACGAACATCGCGAATTTCTTTCCCTCTTGGATTCATGGGGGGCGTCGTAGGCAAACACACAGCTAAGGAAAATTCCCGTTATATAGCACGTTTATACGGCCTGGACCCCGATTACATTGAAGCATTCTGTCGTTGGCTTTGCGGCCTGAAAGAATACTTTGACATGCCTGTTGGCACGTACAGTGCGGGGATGCGCTCAAGGTTTAACTTTGCGCTTTTACTGGCATTGGACTTTGACATCTATCTGATAGACGAAGGCATGCCAGGCACAACAGATGTGGAGTTCAACAAAAAGGCAGGCGCGATCTTAAAAGACCGGCTTGCAAACACGACGATCGTGATCGTGTCGCATCAAGCTAAGACACTTGAAAAATTCTGCCGTTCAGCAGCAGTCCTGCGCGACGGCAGGATTTATATGTTCGACACCTTGGAGGAGGCAAGAAAGCTTTATGACTACCAAACCCAAGGCTAAAAAATTCCGCATCCGGCGCGCCGGTTCGTTGGGAAGAGGCGACACCGCGCCAGAATCCAGCTCGCATGACGGTTCAGCGTCTTCAAACATGGACGCAGGAGCAGGACAACAACAGGTTATGCAAGGCGAAGTTTCGAGCGCAGCAGAAGTTTCCGGCGAAGAGGCGCTTGCCGAAATCAGGAAAGAAGGACTTACTGGTCGGCAATTACGTATGGCGCGACGTGTCGCGCAACGACACGGCATCGCCGCGACGTCCGATTATGATGCCGTGCGACTGTTACGTGCCCGCGGCATTGATCCCTTCCAGCGGTCAAATATGCTTGAATTGGTTGTTGCGGAAAGCAATCAACAACAAGCACAGGACAACTTGCCACAGACCGTTCAGCAAGGTCAGCAACAGCTCCCATCAACCAAAGTCTTAGACGAGGACACGCGCGCCAGAGAAATTCGTAAGATCCAGCAGGATATTGTGCGGCGGCGTCGCCGGAAGCTGGCGCTATTAATGACCCGCCTGGTATTTTTCGTTTTATTGCCGACACTTATCGCAGGTTATTACTATTACAAAATCGCAACGCCGATTTACGCTACGAAATCTGAATTTGTTATCCAGCAATCTGAATCAGCCTCCGCCACTGGATTGGGCAGTATATTGGGGCCACAATTTGCGACCTCTCAGGACTCGATAACAGTCCAAAGTTATCTTCAATCGCGTGACGCGATGCTGCGGCTGAATGAAGAGCTTGGTTTTAAGGAACATTTCAGCCAGCCAGATCTGGACCCGATACTTCGCTTACCGCCAGACGCGACAAACGAAGCAGCGTATCGCGTTTACAGTAAATACGTAGTGATCTCCTTTGACCCGACTGAAGGCATCATAAAGATGGAGGTTGCCGCCGCTGACCCAGAAGTCAGCGCAGCCTTTTCAGAGGCATTGCTTGGGTATGCTGAAAGCATTGTTGATAACCTGTCTCAAAGACTTCGCGAAGATCAGATGCGCGGCGCACGAGAGAGTTTTGAAGATGCAGAGGCAAAACGCGGTCTGGCGCAGCGCAGGGTCATCGAACTGCAACAGGACTACGAAGTTATCAGCAGTGACGTCGAAATCAGTTTGCTGACAGGGCAAATATCGACACTTGAAACAGAACTGACGCAAAACCGGCTGCAACTGATCGAACTCATGTCAAACTCGCGCCCAAACCCGGCCAGAGTTGATCCGTTAAAGCGGAGGATAGAAAATCTGGAAAACGCGATCGCAGAAATGCGCTCGTTGCTCACAGAGGGCGCGAAAGACGGCACCTCGCTTGCAGAGGTACAAAGCCAGCTTGCCGTAGCTCAGGCAGATCTTGAAACCCGGAACTTGATGATGCAGCAGTCGCTGCAACAACTTGAATCAGCGCGCATAGAGGCCAACCGCCAGACGCGATACTTGTCAACCGGCGTAAGCCCAACTCCCCCCGATGAAGCCACCTACCCGCGCAAGTTCGAGAACACGCTGTTGGCGTTTCTCATCTTTTCTGGCATATACCTCATGGTTTCCATCACGGCCTCAATCCTCCGCGAGCAGGTGACGTCCTGATAAGGAACTGCGTTTGAAACGGTGTATCAAACCTGACATACAAACACCCTGCCCCTTATCCTTTGGGGCGGACCAGTATTTGGATTAAACCCTCAAATCCGGGCATTGCTTCGCAAAACAATATTGAACGAAAATGAGATTTTCTATGGCTAACAAGACACCCAGACCGGATCAAACCGTGCATCTCAACACTTGGGAGTTTTTACGCGACCCCATGATCGCGCCTACCGGATTCCGGGAATACGATGCGCGTTGGAAATACCCCGAAGAAATTAACCTGCCGGGGATGACGGCACTGGGACTTGGCCTTGGGACGCAGATGCGCAAACGCGGTATCGAACCCGTCATAGCTGTTGGGAACGACTATCGTGATTATTCGCTTGCGATAAAAAATGCCTTGATTATCGGGCTTATGCAGGCCGGAATTCATGTGCGTGATATTGGCCCGGCACTCTCTCCGATGGCATATTTCAGTCAGTTTCACCTCAATGCGCCTGCTGTCGCCATGGTCACAGCCAGCCACAATCCAAACGGTTGGACCGGCGTTAAAATGGGCTTTGACCGCCCCCTGACCCATGGGCCGGACGAGATGGCCGAATTGCGCGACATCGTGCTGAACGGGCTGGGCGAGGCACACGATGGTGGCCGGTACGAACGCGTCGACGGCGTCATGGAAGCCTACCTTGACGACCTCGTCGGTGATTTTCGCATGACGCGTTCGCTAAAGGTCGTTTGCGCAACTGGCAATGGAACGGCGTCAGCTTTTGCACCGCTGCTTTTCGAACGTCTTGGTGTCGAGGTTGTCGATCTGCATACAGAGCTTGACTACACCTTCCCAAACTACAACCCGAACCCCGAAGCCATGGAAATGCTGCATGATATGTCAGATGCTGTAAAAGCATCGGGTGCCGATCTCGCGCTTGGCTTTGACGGGGATGGCGACCGTTGCGGCGTTGTCGATGACGAAGGCGAAGAAATTTTTGCCGATAAGGTTGGCGTCATCATGGCCCGGGATCTGGTAAAGCTTTACCCAGGATCAACATTTGTCGCAGATGTAAAATCCACTGGTCTTTATGCTTCTGACCCGGAGTTGCAAGCGTATGGCGCAAAGTCTGATTATTGGAAAACTGGTCACAGCCATATGAAACGCCGCGTGCGTGACATTGGCGCTTTGGCCGGATTCGAAAAATCTGGCCACTATTTTCTGGCAGAACCCATTGGTCGCGGGTATGACTGTGGGCTGCGCGTGGCTGTCGAAATCTTCAAGTTGCTTGATCGGAACCCTGACAAATCAATGTCTGACCTGCGCCGCGCGTTACCCAAAACCTACGCAACACCAACAATGTCTCCCTATTGCGCCGACACTGAAAAATACGAAGTATTAGAGCGGCTTGTCGCCAAACTGGTCGCCTTGCACGATGCTGGAGGCACATTAGCTGGTCGCAAGATCGCACAGGTTGTCACCGTAAATGGAGCGCGCGTCATTCTGGACAACGGGGCATGGGGGTTGGTGCGTGCGTCTTCTAACACGCCCAATCTTGTGGTCGTTTGTGAAAGCCCGGAAAGCGACGCCGAAATGCGCGCTATCTTTAACGATATCGATGCGGTCATCCGAACCGAAGATGCGGTTGGTGCGTATGACCAGACGATCTGAGGTTGGAATTGTTTTAGGACTCTTATTCGGTGATTTTTCACGATTGAGGGCTTGAACTGTACCGCCGTCCGGCGTAAATAGCCGCTCATTGTTGGGGTGTGGCCTAGTGGCAGGGCAACGCTTTTTGGTAGCGCAGATCGTAGGTTCGAATCCTACCACCCCAGCCAGCCACCTTTTCCGGTCGGAACATCAGCAGCGAAAGCTTCTGTCAGCTCGAGAATGCCCCAAATACTGCCCCAGTCTCGGTGAGCGGGATTCAGGTGCTTCGGGCGGGTGCTGCGGGTGTTGCGGTGGCTGCTAGTTTAGCTCGCTGGGGGCTGAGCCACGCTCAAGCAGTTCGAAGTCG
>Ga0316189_10007528_pt1 | contig 10286 bp, 10 predicted proteins | sample LowCovwburrow_MG_FD_204930 | JGI IMG/M metagenome (GOLD analysis project Ga0316189, IMG submission 204930) | Coastal sediment microbial communities from Maine, United States - Lowes Cove worm burrow | ecosystem: Environmental > Aquatic > Marine > Coastal > Sediment | place: USA: Maine... | reverse complement strand
CGGACAGTTTTACAGGCAGTTACGTCAGAAAAAACATACCGGAAACGCTGCGGATCAGCTCTCAACCGTACGGGGATACCCGATCGCGGAGACATCGACGAACGCCCGGCCGAGGTTAACACCGGAGAGCGTGTCGGTGATTGGGAAGCCCATATAATTATAGGAAAAAATCATAAAGGAGCTGTCGTCACCCTTGATGAAAGAAAATCGAAACTGCGTCTTGCGGCCCCCTGCCGGGCAGGAAAGCAGGATACGTCAAAGATGCGATGATTTTATTGTTTTCCCCTATAAAACAGTTTGTAAAAACAGTCACTTTTGATAACGGCAAGGAATTCGCTCTTCATGAAGAAATTGCCAAGGAGATTGGATGCGCAACCTGTTTCGCCAAGCCTTGCCATTCTTGGGAAAGGGGACAGAATGAAAATGCGAACGGGCTGTTACGACAATATTTTCCGAAGAATATGGAGCTGCCTGATATCACGGTGCAGCAGGTTGTAAGTGCTGTAGACAAGCTTAACAGCAGGCCGAGAAAATGTCTCAAGTTCAAAACGCCCTATGAGGTATTTGAAAAACTGACCGGGGTGGATGTCTGAAAAATTATGGGTTATGCACTTATCACTTGAATTCAGGTAGAATGATGATCAGTCAAGATAGACATTGCAAACGAATTACAGATACCGCTGAAGAATTATATCCAAATTGTTTGATCATTGAATGTCCACAGATGAAAAGTAACAGCAGAGTCTTGTTGGAAACAATAATTACCATATTATTATGGGCATACTGGTTTTTTCTCTGGCTTCCACTGCTGTTGATATCAATCGAAAGGATTAATCCGATGTCGTCAGGCGGTGAGTCAAAGATTGACATAGCGATACTTTTTTATCAAATAAAATTTTTATCCTTCGGACTTTCCTTGATTGCAGGAGGAATTGCAGGCTGGATCTTTTATAATGTCAAAAGATATAGCGGAATATGTGACCTGGGAAAGAATATAGTTGAAACTGACGCACATAAATTGGCAGATTACCTTAGCGTATCTGGAGAAAAATTGAAAAAAATTCAACAGTCAAAATATATTGTTTTTTCATTTTTCCAGGATGATTCAATCAAAAACGTGTCCCTTGATCCAATACCTTCGCCAAAACAAATTGCTGCGCTAAAAAAATGAGCAGTTGTTAGAATATGCGATCCCCGCAAAAGCATATTTAATCCAAAACAAACAACTGCTCATGAATGAAATTACCACGATTTTAGTCTGCTTGCCCCCCTTGCCTGATAGAAGCACGTATCGTCAGCTTCCGGTTATCAATCAAAGCCTGCCGGTGATGACCGGAAGAGTCACATGCCGGGCATTAGCCGTTGGGCTGAACCCGGTGGAAGCTGTCGAACGGTGCAGCGTTTTTTTACAAAGGACATATATTGGCCATCGCTTAACTGGTCGATAGAAAAAGCATCTTTTGGTGATTCTTCTGGCGTTATTCTTGTTGCCGGTGATGCGACGACCGTGACCGAATCGGGGAAACAAACCTTCGGTCCGGGCAAGTTTTTCTCTTCAATTTACTCTCGCCCGGTTCCGGGAATAGCTTTTCAGTGCCTGTCGCTGCTGAATGTGGAAAAACGAAAATCCTGGCCGATACTAACTGAAAAAATCCTGCCGAAACCAAAGCAGGAGAAAAGTAAACCACTGAAAAAAGAAAAAAAGCGGGGACGGGATCCGCACCCGCATCTGTCAGTTTGAAGCGAGACATAAAAAGTTTGCGGATGGCCGTGTGGATCACCACCCTTTTTTTTCCGCTTGCCCGAACCGTCACCCGACCCGTCGCATAGCCGCCAGATAGCGCAGGGTCAGGCGTGTTCCTCCGACTGTCAGGCGGAAAAGGGTGCGCAGCCCGAACCGTCGCACCAGATAGAGCGCATTATTCATGAAAAAATTGACCTGAAGATTGGTCAGCAGCACCTCCGCATAATAGGCCCGCAGGCTCATCTTGCTCGGTCGGATGGAGATATTGCCGAAACTCCATTGCTCGTACTCCCTGACATCAAAGAGAAGCCGATCCTGGAATTCCCGAAAAGCAGGCAGCCCCGGAAAGGGGGTCAGGGGCGAGAGCGAGGAGATCTCCGGCCGGAGCCGGCGGATATAGCGGCGAAAGGCCTTGAAATCAGCATGATCCCAGTCCGGATGAAAGATGAACGAGGCCCAGGCATCCACCCCCCATCGGCGCAGCAAACCGGCCGCCTCCAGATTATCTTCCACTGTGGCCTTTTTCTGATAGCCTGCCAGTTCGCCGGGATTAAAGGATTCATACCCCACCAGCACGGCTCTGAGGCCGTATTTCGCAAAACGGTGTACGCTTTCCCGATTATGCAGCACACTCTGCACTGACCCGTAGCAGAGAAAGTTTTTGCGTATTTTTTCCTGCTCAAGAAAATTACAGAGCTGCTCCAGCCGCTCGCCGCTGCACAGGAAATCATTATCAATGATCATGATGCTCGGTTCGCGTATCTCGCGTATCTGCCGGAAAATAACCTCCATGTCCTGATGAGCCTCCTTGGCGCCCTCGATTCGCCAGCGCAGGCAGAAGGTGCAGCATGTACTGCATCCCTGGGAGGTTTGGAGCAGAGCGCAGGGCTTATAACCGAAATAGCTGTATCGGCTCCTGTACTGTTCGCAGGAGCTGCGCTCCGGCACCAGGTATTCGTTTTTTTGCAGGCGGATATTTTCAGGGATTCCTTTTCGCACTGCAAGTACGCCGGGGATCTTCTCGGTGTTGTTCGTTCGAGCCTCGTTTGAAGCAGCCAAGGCATCAAAGAGGCCATGCAGCCCGGCCGCTGTGGTCTGATGCATCACGTAGTCAATGGCCGGATCAGCAAAAGCCCGTGGCATGAGTTGGGCCTGGGTACCGCCCGCCACCACCGGAATGGTCTCGTCAATCGCCTTAACGGCACGCGCCAGCTCCAGTACATTGCTCACGTCAATACAGAGTGCGGTGATGCCCACTGCCTCGGGCTGCTGCTCTTGCAGGTACTCCCCGATATCCACCTGCTCCGCCATCATATCCAGAATGGTGACCTGATGCTTTTCTCGCAGAACACCGTAGACCGCCTCAAGTCCGAGGGGCTCGCAGAACATGAATTCGCCGATGGTGATTGCCTTGGGCGGACGGGGAGGGCGGATAAGAAGGATGCGCATAATTTTTCCTTAGACGGCCAGCTCAGTTCCCTGGTCGTTATTCCCTTTGTTTTCAACAGATCTTCCTCAATATTACCCCTTCATAGAATTTTGCAAACAAAAAAAGGGCGACCCTTGCGAGCCGCCCTCGTTCATACAGGACAAGGAAGAATTGCCTGTAATTTTCCTGAAATTAATGTTCTGTCTGGCTCGGGTGATAATTCAGCTCTGTAAACCCGGCAGCCATAATCTGACCGGCAACAGTCTCGGCCTCCTGCCATGCGTCCTGTTCCGCAAACGATAATTCGCGAAACATTTTCGGTGACGGGCTCCAGTCACGACATTCTCGACAAAAGGCAAGGTAGGCCGCCATACCTGTAATGCCATATTCATCAAGAAAAGACATGACCTTAGGCGTGCCGGAGGAAATAAGAAAGCTGGCCTCGGCAACAGAGTGCCAGACATTCACCCATGCTGATTCCATAACACTTGGTGCAGCAGTAATTGTATGATGAATAGGCTCGGTCATGCTGCGATATGTCGACCCTTCGGGCGGAGTTGTAAATTCCATGCAGGTAATGCGGATTTTGTCACTGTTGGTCATCTCGGCAAAAACTCGCTGTGCTTCAAGAGCTGCTTCAATTTCGAATTCATGCACTTCTCTGCCGAGATATCCTTTTTTGTACAAACCTTTACCATGCTGATTAACCATCATCAACCAAATATTTCGATCCATTTTATATCTCGCTGTTGACTTCCAACTTCGCATATCGGCTGTTATGTGAAGTCTGTTCCTCATTTTCTCCCCTGCATGTGCTCAGAGAAAATGAGCCGTACTTTCTTTGGCCCTGCTTGATGTTGCGGCCTGAGAGAAAAAAATAAATTTCTACTCATTTCATATGATATTCTGTTATTGTTCCTTACGATTGTGATGACGAAAGCGGTTCCGTTGTCATCTCGGTGCAGTATTTCTTGATCAGCTTGAGCCGCTCTTTTAAGGTGATACGAAAATAAAAAGGACTCAGCATCAAGATGCTGACTGCTTCACGATGTTCCATATTGTTCACCCTTTTATTGTTTGTGTGTTTTGCCTTACTCCTTCTCTTAACTATAATGGTATAACAAATTGTACTGCATGTGTAGTTTTTTCCTACCACAACAGTGTCTTTATTAGGCCTTGATACCTATTATCACCAGTAAGCGTCATGTTGTTTTAAGTGTAATAATTTGTTTTTAAAAGGAAATATATCGCAATGAAAATCATTCTTCCTTTTCTTGGGAAAACGAAAGAAAAATACCTTGATCAGGCAATACAGGATTATGCGGGACGGTTGCAACGCTACCTCCCTCTGGAGATCAAGGCGGTCAAAAGCAGGCATGGAAAAAACGATGCGGATCAGGTCATCATGGCCCGCGAAGCGGAACAGCTGCTCAGTCATGCCGCCTCCGCCTCACTGACCGTGGCCTTGGACCCCGCAGGACGTGAGCAGACCTCGGAAGAAATAGCCGCAGCTCTTGAAGCCTGGGAAGATCGGGGCATACAGACACTTTGTTTCCTCATCGGCGGACATCTCGGCCTGGATCAACAGGTGCGCAGACAGGCCGATCAGATATGGTCGCTGTCACGCCTCACCTTTACCCATGAGATGACCCGTTTTATTCTCTTAGAGCAGCTCTATCGGGCCTGCTCCATTAAATCCGGGCATAATTATCATAAATAATTATAAAAAATATCGTTTGGCTTTTAAAAATTCGCGCCTTGCAAAAAGACTTCTCTCTCTGTCCAGTAAGGTCTTTTTTTTACTCCATAAAATCAAAATATTCCGAGAGGCAATTAATGGCTCGCATTACCGGAAAAATCTTTTTTTTCTCTATTGTTCCGACAGCATGCTTTCTTCTTCTTTTTCCCAGCACCAGTCTGATGCTCAGCGGGCATCAGGCAGAGGCGGAGGTGGTATCGCAACTTCCCATTTCTTCGCCGAATAATGATACATTACAGAAGATTCTTTTGTCTAAGCAGACTCTTCAAAAGAAACTGTCGGAAGAGGAGAAGGGTCTCAAGAAAGAGAAGACTGAGGCACGACAGGAGACTATTCGAGCAGAAATCCAGGAAATATCCTCCCGTATCCAGGCTCTGGACAGTGATTTTGAAAGCATTGTTTCCGGGGTGGATCCCGCAGAGTTTTCCGTAATCACGGAAAATGTTGATTGGCAGCAGGAGTTGCGAGAACTGCTCAGTCCGATTCTTGAAGAAACGAGAAAGATGACGGCCCGCCCCCGTGAGATGGAAGCTCTGCGTAAGCAGGTGGCTCTTTACCGGAAACGTATCAATCTGACAGATAATGCCATAAAAAATATTCAGCAGCATATTGATGGTGCCGATTCCGAGGCGATGAAACAGGAGTTGAAGCCCCTGATTCTCTCTCGGCAGCAGCGCTACGATGAACTCAAGGCCCGCTTGGCAGCTGTGCAACAGCAACTTACTGAAAAAGAACAGAGTAAGGTTTCGTTTGTAAGCTCAATCAGGGCGATTTTTCGGGAGTTCTTCAAGAGCAGAGGACTGAATTTCATCCTGGCCCTGTCAGCCTTTTTTATCGTTTTTCTCCTGATGCGGGAGACCCAGCGGCTTATCCATAAAAGAACGCGCTTGGGACAACTGGGCGAGCACCGCTCGTTTCTTTTACGGCTGGCAGTCATTGTCTATTATTTATTGACCTTCCTGATCGCGATCACCGCCTTTATCCTGGTGCTGTATCTTTCCGGCGATTGGGTTCTGCTCGGCCTTGCTTTCCTTCTCCTGTTCGGCGTTGCCTGGACCAGCAAACAAACCCTGCCCAAATTTTGGGAACAGGCCCAGCTTCTGCTTAACCTGAGCACGGTGCGCGAGGGAGAGCGCATCATCTACCAGGGGCTTCCCTGGCGAGTTATGGCTTTGAACCTCTATACCCGGCTTCATAATCCGGATCTTCGGGGCGGTATGATTCGCCTCCCTTTGTCTGCGCTTATCGGTTTGGAATCCAGACCGTTTTATACGGATGAACCTTGGTTTCCCACAAAAAGCGGGGATCTGGTCGAACTGTCCGACGGCGCCATAGGCACCATAGCCCTGCAAACCCCGGAGCAGGTGGTGTTGGATACACGGGGTGGGGCTAGGAAAACCTATGCTACTCTGACCTTTCTCGGGCTTAACCCGATCAACTATTCTGTGAATACCTTTGCTGTTTTTACCGACTTCGGTATTGATTACGACTGCCAACCGGACATAATCCGAACCATTCCTGACCTGCTTCATGCCTATATCATCAAGGTGCTGGAAGAAAAAGAGTATGGCCCGGACCTGATCGAGCTGATAGTGGATTTCAAGGAGGCAGCCGCCTCTTCGTTGAATCTTCTGATTTTTGCCAAATTCTCGGGCAGTCAGACAGCGAATTATTTTGCTTTGTCCCGCTTTCTTCAGCAGGCCGCAGTTGATGCATGCAGCAAATACGGCTGGGGGATTCCGTTTACGCAGGTTACTTTGCATCAGGGTGATGGGCCGAAAGTGCTTGAGGAAAAATAGGTAGGTCGCTGGCTGTTGCGCAATATGCTGTTCAACGGCACAGGAAAAGGGGTATGCTGGAGAAATGAATATATTGATTATGTAAAAAACAATATAAATATAATCGAAAATTTGGTGGTCTCCCTATTGAGTGTTGTTGAAGTTTAAAGATACCAGCAGTTCACTGAAACGGCTCACTTTATGGTTTATGCCTTCAGTGGTCCAACTTCTTATGGTTGCGTCGTTTTCAGTTTAGCAACACTCAAAAGGGGCACGGCCGAAAATTTATTTTCACAAAATAGTTGACATTATTGGGTGAAATAATGAGTTACTTGTAATAGCTGTATTTCACTTCTTCCTTTCTTCTCCCCCTGCATCATCTTTGCCGTCCAGCTGGACTTCACCATACTGGCCTGATGGTGGAGATTTCCTGATATTGCGAATAAGCCCCGCCTCTGCTGTCAAAAATGATTCTTCACCAAAGAATTCAGCCTGCTTTTAACTTCATGCCAAGTTATTCCGGACAGACTCATCGGCTCAGGATCAGCCTCGGCATCATCAAAATAGGTTAAACTTTTCATGACAGTGAAGCTATTTATCTGTGCATATTTCTCTTCAAAAAAAGAAAGAAGCTCTGCCGGAGAGAACAGCTCCAGCAAGCTGTGGACATCAAAAAAATCTTTCTTGCATCCACGATTCGCAATGGCATTCAGTTTCATTGCCGCAATATCCTGCAACGAAAAAAATCGTATGTCGTCAATGCATTGAACCGGCATCAGTAAGGAATAATGATGCCTGATAAGATCGACCTTGACTTCCCTCATTTCTGTTTTGATAAACATCGACAGGGAATTGACTGTTTGTGAGCAACTTGCAACAGTGTCTCTGAATAACTCTGAATCTCTTAGAGATTCAAACAATGCGTTGCTGTCAAATTGATCCTGCGTAAACAGGTCAAGATCAATTGAAATCCTATGGCCGAGATGCAGGGAAAGAGCGGTTCCACCGGCCAAGGAGAAATGTCGGCATTCCCCATGAGCCTGAAGATCCCTCAATAACTTTAAAGTTTCCGGCTCGACAGTGTTGAAGTGCAGCATCTGAACAATGTCCTGTCAATATTATAATAACAACTCAGGAAGCTTAAACTCCTGGCATCAAGCGAACGAAGATGCACAACCTCCTCCCTGATTCTTTGATGTCCGTACAATTGCTTCAAAGTATTCCAGTCGCTCATATCCCCCCTTGTAATGACTCTTCCGATGATATACCGAGCATGTGTTTCAGGGTCAAGCGTTGCAATATCCACATCCCAGAACAATGCGGGTCGAAAAAGGTACAGCTTTTCGCTCTTGCTCTTTTTGCCGGAATCGCTCATAAACTCCTCCTATTCCGCCCCCAGCCCCTGAACCTCCTCCAACGTCAACCCGGTCATCTCCGCAATTTTCTCAATATCAAGCATCCCTGATTGCAGCAGGTTGAGCGCAACCGATCTTCTCCCTTGCTCAATCCCCTGCTCAATCCCTTCCTTTTTCCCTATCACCATCCCTGCGGTCCAAGTAGACTCTGCCATACTGGCCTGATAGTGGAGATTATCCTGATACTGCGAATACGCCCTGCGCTCCTCTTCAGAGAGCTTCATGATGTCCAGCTCCTGCTTTGCTTTTTTCAGGCCCTTTGCACTGAAATCATCCTTGATTTCCTCGTTTTTCAGAAAGTATATCCATTCGTCCAGGGTATCCTTGGCAATATCGTTAAAGGTGTTCACCTTGATCAGCCAGTACTCCGGCAGGAGTTCATACACCTCCTCTTTACCGAATACGGTTCGCTGCCGATCGGACAGCTGTAGCGTGTCGCTGTTGTGCAGTCCTTTGAACGAGGTCGTGCCGTGATACACATAGTCGGTTCCCTGCCCTAAGTCAAAATACAGGATACTGACCGAAACGAGCTTTGTGATCCCGGAATACGCTGTTCCTTCCTCCATATGTTCGGTAACCGCCTTGGCAGTGCCGAAGAAAATCCGCTGGAGAAAGTCGAACTCCCTGTCGTACTGCACTTCGATAATGATGATCTCTTCCCGGTCGTTCCTGACTTTCAGATCAACGCGGTTGAATTTATCCGGTCGGGTTTCCTTATTGCTTTCGCTGTCAAGAATCTCCAGGATACGGACATCCTCCCTGAGCAACTCACTGAGAAATCCTTCGAGTATTTCAAAATTGACCTTGCTCATGGCCCAGTCAAAGCTGATCAGTTTTCTTACAGGCATTTTCGTTCTCCGTTTCTGTACGGCAGGGGATTCATGTTACGGCTCCACATACTCCGGGCAAGGCCGAGCCGGATCATAATTCGTATAGGCGGGATCATCATACTTCTGATGGCAGGGCAGGCAAAGCCCAACCCGCAGAATGCGCCGGAGTTCCTCGCCGTTAAAGGGCCGCAGATCAGCGCGGGAGCCATGCTGAAGCTGTTTACCGTCAATGGTGACAAAGGCGTCCAGAGGCACAGTCCTCTTTTTCTCCAGGGTATCCACGCCCTGACCAACCGGATGGAATGTCCATTTGCCGTCCTTCTTGACCACCGTACCCTCACCGAGCCCCACGGTCTTGGGTGAGGTATGGCAGTCCTTGCAGGGTCGTCCTTTGGGCTGGGTAGTGTGAGGATTAATGGCCGCCATTGTAAAGCGATTAAAGCCACCTTCAACGTTGCCGTCTTTGTCAATCAGAGTGACGATATCCTGGCATCCCGGTGTAACAATGACCACCTTATCGCCCCAGACCCCTAACATAGGCTTTTCATAACGGATATAGGATCGACCTTCCTCCCACCAGCCCTCGGTTTCCTTGATGGTGAGTTTGTCCAGATGAGTATCGCGGGCATCGCGCTTGGCATGACAACCGTAGCATTGCGGTACCCAAGTCGAATGGCAGGATTCGCAACTCATTCGTTTATGGCCGGGAAAGGCACAGGCCTCGTCTTTCGGGGGCCTCAGCGGGTAGACCTTACCGTTATTGCGCCCGGTCAGGACGAAACCATCCTTTTCTTGCTGAACATTAGTGAGTTTCCGGTTCTTGCGGGTCAGGCCCGGTTTCTCGGAATGACAGCCTTCACAGCTGATTTCCAGCTGCTCCTCGTAATGGGCATACTGGGTGCCGTCACCCATGATTTCTTCACGGGTATGGCAGTCAATGCAGGACATGCCCTTTGTATGATGTACATCCTCGGCAATCTCCAGATAGAAGCGGCTACCGGGTAGACGCTGTGAGGAAGGCCCTCCCTTCTCATAAGGGGTGCCGTAGCCCTCGGCTTCAAATTTGCCGGTATAGGAAATACCGATGCGACCGGAGCGGTTATGACAGCGGATGCAATTTTGGTCCGGGACCTTTTTCGTGATCAGCGGATGCGGTTTTTTTGCTGGCTTCCCATTGCTCTTTTCTTCAAAGGAGTCCACCGTGGTGGGCGTATCCCCCTCAGCCGGGACATAATGGCAGGCTGAACAACCGCCGCCTTTTTCATTAAAAAATTTCGGATAACCGGGAAGATCGTTCTTCTGCTTCCAGAGATGACAGGTGGCGCAGAGTT
>Ga0316189_10007527_pt1 | contig 10287 bp, 7 predicted proteins | sample LowCovwburrow_MG_FD_204930 | JGI IMG/M metagenome (GOLD analysis project Ga0316189, IMG submission 204930) | Coastal sediment microbial communities from Maine, United States - Lowes Cove worm burrow | ecosystem: Environmental > Aquatic > Marine > Coastal > Sediment | place: USA: Maine... | reverse complement strand
CAGCTCTCCCAGCTCTCCCAGCTCTCCCAGCTCTCCCAGCTCTCCCAGCTCTCCCGGCGCTCGGGGCCTCGCCGGCTTGTCCGGGCTGCAGCCGTCATCGTCCTGCTGGTCGCCCCCTCGGCTCTCGCCTGCGCCCCTGCCCTGGGCTGGGCGCCGACCGGACAGCGAACCTGCGCCCGCGAGAGCCCGGCGATGATCTGCGCCGAGGTCATCCCCGACAGGCCGCTCCGCTTTGACCTCGGCGGGACCTCGATCGTCCCCGGGGAGTGTGCCCAGGCGCCGGCGAAGGGCGGGCTCGTCCGGATCGCGGTCGACGATGGTCGCAGCGGAGCGGTGGACTACCGGTGGATCCGGGCGCCGCGCGGCCGGGTGACCTGGGTCAGCGTCCGTGACGACAAGCTCTGGCTCCGGGTCGACCGGCGTCAGCGCTGCGATCGCGAGCCCATGACCCGCTCCACCTCGGGATCCTAGGCTCACGCGAGGTGTGCGAGCGGGTCCGCTTGTGGGCGACAGGCTCCGCCGTGGGTGCAGCTGCGCCGACTCCTCGCCAGGGGGTGAGCGGTATCAGGGGGAAGCCTCGGTACCGTCGCCGTCGGTCTCGGCGCCGTCAGTCTCGGTCTCGCCGAGCTCCAAGGTCTGCGGGCGGTTGGCGAGGAGCTGCTCGGCCGCCTTGGCGTCGTCGCGGGAGCGGGTGTGCTGGGCGGCGAGGGCGAAGCGTCGCCGCATCGACCGTTCGCTGGCGTCCCCCTCCGCCGGCGTCCGGATCCGTCCGGCTGCGACGGCGAGGCGGAGGCTGGCGCCGGTGAGCGGAGCCGCGGCCTCGACCTCTGGCAGGAGCCAGTCGATCTCGGCGACGAGGTCGGATCTGCGGCTCTCGGTCGATCGCCGGGTCTCGGGGACCAGCTCGGCGAGCGCGTGGAGGGTCGCGTCGGGGCGAGCGCGGAGGGCCAAGAGCGCTTCGGCGAGCGAGTGGCGGCGGGGCGCGGGCGAGCTTAGGCGATCAAAGAGGGGAGCCACGACCGCCTGTACGGAGGGCCAGGTCGGGGCGGTCGCCTCGGGGAGGGGCTCCTCGCCGATCCGGGGCGGAGGCGACTCCCGCTGGCGGAGCTCGGTGAAGCGCTCGACCGCCCGGCGCCGGCCGTCTTCACGCCCGTGGGCCTGGAGCGCGCTCAAAAGGTATGCCTCGATCGGATCGCTGCCGATCCGGGGGCTGTAGGCGATCGAGAGGTCGATCGCCTGGTCGACGAAGCCGCTCTCGATCAGGCGGTCGAGCTCGGCGGGCCACGTGCGCATCAGCTCCCGCGGGGTAGGCTCGCCCTCCTCGGCCAGGCGCTGGCCGACGGCCGTGCCCTGGAGGTAGCGGCGGCAGGCGGCTCGCTCGCTGAGGAGGAGTCCATCGTCACCGGCGTAGGGGGTCGCCTCGACCGCGAGGAGGACCTCCAAGAGGCGCCGCTCCACGGTCGTCGCGAGGTCGTCGAGGCCCGGCACCCGCCGCCGGCGCTGGGCGTTGACGAAGTGGCGTCCGTAGTGGAGGAAGCGCCCGGCGAGGATCCGCGCGAGCGGGGGCAGGGCGGCCCTCGGCGTCGGGCCGAGCTGGAGCAGGGCCTCGTCGTAGGTCCGGGCGAGCAGGGCATTCGCCTTGATCCGGGCCGTATGGGTCGCGGTCCGCTCATGGCGGCGTTGACTGGCGAGGACGATCAGGGCGAGCACGCGGTCATCGATAGGCGACACCTGGGCGCCCAGGGGATCCTCTAGGGCCTCGCTGAGCGCCGCAGTGTCGGGGAGGGACTTCGGCCGGTCGAGGGCGACCAGGCGGGCGATCCCGCGGAGATCCGCCGCGCCCTCAAGGGCGCCCACGAGCTCGGCCGCAGCCGCTGGGGAGTCGGCGCTGAGGAGCCGGGCGCGGGCCTCGATGGATGCGGATGGATCGCTGCTCTCCGGGCAGGCGATCGCACGGGCCGCCGGGGAGATGTCGCAGGCGGGCGCGTCCCGGAGCGGGGTCGAGGGCCTGGCCGGCTGCGCTGCGCTCTCCTCGGGCGGCTGCTCCCCGTCACCGCATGCGGGGGCGGTGCTCAGGAGGAGCGCGATGAGGCCGCAGCACGTGAGAAATCCGACCTTCGGAGCTCCTCCCGCTGGCTCCATGAGATCGCCCCGCCAGCCCGGTCGCCAGCCCGGTCCAGGCGAAGCCCCGCTGAACGGGGCGCGGAGGGGTGGAGCGGAGTCAAGACGCGCTTGCCAGCGCCTCTGAGGGCGAGCGCGGCTTTGCGTCCCATCCGGGGGGGGGCTCACGGCCTCCACGACCTCACTCGTCGACGATCCGCCGGATGACCTCGCGGATCCGGTGGACGCCGCCCATGTCACGGGCGACGAACTCGACCCCACAGCCGTCGGGGTTGTCGTTGTTGCGGACCACGGATTGGACCTCTAGGGGGCGTGCGCTGCCTGGCGGCGTGATCTCGATGATGATGTCGTCGCCGACGGTGAGGTCCTTCTTGGTCAGGAGGAGCGCGCCGGCCTCGGAGAGCTCGGAGATCGTCGCCGCGGTCAGATCGGGCTCCCCGCTGCGCCGCCAACGGATCTCGACCAGCACCGGCTGACGAACGTGGCGACGGCGCGGCATCATCTTCGCCTCGCCCGACGCGACCTCGCGCAGGAAGGCCAATTTGCGCCACTCCGAGCCGACGCAGCGGAGCACGCCGCCTGCCCGTACGCGCAGGCGAGGGCGGGCGCTCTGCCACTTCTTGCCGATCGCGCGGACCATCATCTTGCCCGGAAGACCGCTGAAGAAGACCTCAGCGAGCACCTCTTCGCCGGGCTCGAAGCGCTCTGTCGTGAAGACCTGAATCGCGTTCTCCTCGCCTGGAGACTTGAGCGCGTCGACAAAGGCCTCTCCAGAGGAGTAATGGCAGCGGATCCTTCGCAATTGGGCCTCTTTATCGAGTTGAACGACCGCCCCAAGCGGTTGCCGATGGTATCAAGCCGGCGGGAGCGCTAGCAAGCGAGGCCAGCCATGGGAGACCCTTGCGTTGTCCGGGCCAGCCGGTCCATAGATCGAACAAGGGCCTGCACCTGCGGGGTCTAGGTGAGCGCATGCCAGAGGCTTCGACGATGAGCGCGGAGAGGATCCAGGAGGGGCCGCGATTGCGGGCCGTCGTCCTCCTGCCGACCTACAACGAGCGTGAGAACCTCGAGGCGATCATCGCGGCGATCCACAGGGTCCAGCCCGAGCTCGACATCCTCGTCATCGACGACTCTAGCCCTGACGGCACCGGCGAGGTCGCCGACGGGCTCGCCGCGGCGGACTCGCGGATCTCCGTTCTCCACCGCGCCGGCAAGGAGGGCCTGGGCCGCGCCTACCTCGACGGCTTCGCCCGCGCCCTCGACGATCCCGCCGAGTACACCCACCTCGTCCAGATGGACGCGGACTTCTCGCACGACCCGGCGCACCTCGCTGCGATGCTCGAGGCGGCCTCGGCTGGCGCCGATGTGGTCGTCGGCTCGCGCTACGTCGCCGGGGGGCGAACGGTCGGCTGGTCGCGGCGACGGCGGCTGCTCTCTCGGGCAGGCGGGACCTACGCGCGCCTGGTCCTCGGCGTCGGCGTCCGCGATCTCACGGCGGGGTTCGTCTGCTATCGTCGCGAGGTCCTCCGCGCCCTCGACCTCGCCGGCGTCGAGGCGAGCGGCTACGGCTTTCAGATCGAGATGAAGTTCCGCTGCGAGCGGCGGGGCTTTGTCATTCGCGAGGTGCCGATCGCCTTCCCGGATCGCCAGCGGGGGACCTCGAAGATGTCCTTTGGGATTATGGCCGAGGCCCTCGGTCTGGTCTGGCGGCTGCGGTGGCGCGAGCGTGGGGCGATGGAAGGAGCGCGAGGATGACGATCAAAGTTTATCTGTCGACGGCCGGGCGGCCCCTCGATCCCGCGGAGGCGACGATCTCCGTCTTTGATCGCGGCTTTCTCTACGGCGACAGCGTCTACGAGACGTTGCGGACCGCCGGCGGTCACTTTGTCGAGATGGAGCGGCACCTCGTCCGGCTCCGGCGCAGCGCCGCCGGTATCGGCCTCGAGATCCCCTACACCGATCAGGAGCTCGCCGAGGCGACCCGGGCGACCTGCAACGCGACCGGCAACCAGGACTGCTACGTACGGGTCGTCGTCACCCGTGGCACCGGCGAGCTCGGCCTCGATCCGCGGCACGCCGGCACGCCGCTGCTGGTGGTCGTCGCGAAGGAGCTGAAGCTCGCCCCAGCGGAGCTCTACGAGCGCGGGATCTCGGCGCAGATCGTCGACGTCCGCAAGATCTCGCGACGTTCGCTCGACCCGACCCTGAAGACCGGCAACTACCTCAACAGCATCCAGGCGCTGCGCCAGGCGACCGACAACGCGGCCGAGGACGCGATCATGCTGAACGTCGACGGGGCGGTCGCCGAGGGGGCGACGAGCAACGTCTTCATGGTCAAGGACGGGGCGATCCTCACGCCGTCGCTGAAGACGGGCCTGCTCTCCGGGATCACCCGGGCGCTGATCTGCGAGCTGGCCAGCGCCGACGGCCGCGAGGTCGCAGAGGTGACGATTTTGCCCGCCGATCTTCGCGCGGCGGATGAGGTCTTCCTGACCTCCTCGGTGCGCGGTCCGATCGCGGTCACGAAGCTCGACGGAGCGCCGGTCGGCTATGGGCGGGTCGGCCCGGTGACCCAGCGGCTGAGCGCGCTCTACAGCGACTATCTCGGGCGGGTCGCGCGGGGCGAGGGCGCGAGCTGAGTCCTCCGCGGCCGTGGTGCCCGTGGACGCGCGAGCCTGGCCCCGCGGGCGCCTAAACGCTGATGCAGCTGGCCCTACGGCCATCTCCTGCAGATCGTCGAAGACGCGCCGCAGCCGCGGCGTGGCGATAGCGCTGTGGTAGCGTTGCTGCGGCCCCCGTGGCCGCTGCGCCTGTGCGCGGCAGAGAATGGAAGGCTAGCGATGAGCATGAAAGTCACCGTCCGGGTCCACAATTCCTCTGGCTCGCACACCCTCGCAGGGATCCTCGTCGAGGGGGGGGAAGAGGCCTCGGCGAGCTTCGGCGCCGCTCTCTCGGGCCCCGGCGCGCACCTCCTCCTCGGCGGCGATCGGAGCTACCACGTGAGCCTCGATGAGGCGCCCAGCGCAGACGTCATCGACGTGATCCGCGAGCGCGTGGGCAGGCGGGTGTCGATCAGCTTTGTCGGTCGACGCGGCACCTATCGCCAGCGCCTCGTGGCGCTCGGCGGCGCTGTCCTGGTCGCCCCGCCGGCGACGCCTACCGCTGATGACCCAGCCGACGCCGCCGCGGATGAGAGCGCCGCAGCCGAGGCGGCGGGCAGCCTCCACCTGTCCTCGACGATCTACGGTGCCAAGCCCCTCTACCTCCTCGCCGACGGCTCTCTCTCCGCGATCCCGGCCGGGCCGGCGCCGACTGGCATGGACGCGCTGGAGGTGATCGTCACCGCCGCTCGTTGGGTCTCCTCGCGGCGGACGAGCTCCTTTGAGTGCCTCTTCCCGGCCTCGGCGTTTCACCCGGACATGCCGGTCCGGGAGGAGCGGCTCTCGGTCGTCCAGGCCGGTGCGCTCCTCGATCAGCTCGCCTCGGTTCTCACCGCCGCGGCGATAGACGCCGAGGACCTCGACGAGCTCGCCCTCGATCGTGCTCAGCTCCGCTCCGCATGCGTCACCATCCTCGCCCACGTGATCGCCACGGCGGCCAAGGATCCCGAGTTTCGAGCGCCCGCCGATCGGGCGACGACGATGGTCTTCGCCCAGATCAAGGCGGAGCAGGGCGACGCTGCGCGACCGGAGCTGCGGGCCCACGCGATCCAGCTCCTCTCCCAGCGGGGCCCAGCGCTGACCGAAGCCCAACAGGCCGAGGTTCGTGCACTCCTGCAGAACCTCCGGCGGCAGGCTCCTCCCTACGATGAGATCACGGGTCCGTGGCGCTTTGCCCTCTGCTCCGGCTACGAGTTCCACAAGGGCGGCGTCGAGGTGCTCAAGCGCCAGTACAAGTTCAGGGAGATCGAGGCGCCTGAGGGCACGCCCAAGCCCCCTGGCTCCTTCTCCCGCAGCTACGCCGTGCTCGAGGCGCCCTTTTTGGGCCCCGCCGGTCAGGTCATCCAGATCTTCGCCCGCGCCGCCCGCCCCCGCGACGAGAACCGGGAGATGGAGTCGGAGTTCTTCACCGGTGTCGCGGTCAACCGCCACGCCAACCTCGGCTCTGCGGACATGAAGGCGGCGCTCGTCGACATCCGCCAGCGCGGGTACAAGCTGACGCTCAATGCCCAGTGCGCCGGCCTGACCACCCGCTTCGCCATCTCGCGGATGTTCCCCGAGGCCGACATCTATTCCTCGTGGGACTCGACCTATTTCCGCACCGGCGCCGATGGGGAGCTCTCCTCCTCTGAGGGGATCGATTGCTTCATCGCGGTGCTCACGGGCATGAGCGCCGGGGAGGACTTCGCGGCGATCGACGCTCGGCTCAAGGACGCGCAGTGGTACCACTCGCAGAGTCGGCAGAAGGACTTCGTCCAGTTCATCGGCCCGGCGCACCCGCTGGTCTCGCGGCGCTACGAGGACGTCAACCGCGACGGCAAGGCTGACTACTACGATGGTTTCCTCGACCTCCGCCTGGTCGAGATCGCCGAGGACCTGCACGGATCGGCGCTTCCTTGCGATCCAGGCGCGGCCCCCTCACAGATCTCCGGGGACGCCGCCAGCGGTCTCGGCTGGGCCGCAGGATCCCTCAATCGTGTGACCCAGTACTCCGAGCTATGGGACGAGCTGCCGGGGCAGACGGAGCTCTTCTACGCCTTCCGCTCCGGCGGATTCTATAGCCATAAGGTGCCGCCGCAGGACGTCGGTGTCGGCAAGGGGCCGGCGGTCGAGGTCGGCACATTGCCGGCGATCTGCCGCTATCTCAACGAAGGGGAGGGCGGGGCTGGGATCGCCGGCGAGGTGATGCTGCACTCCTGGCTCAGCCACGCCGCCCAGGAACTCAAGCGGCTCCTCGCCGCGGCAGACGCCTATTGGCGGGCGATCGATCTCGGCTACCTCGGCGGTCGCGCACCCCTCGACAGCGTCGCGGGGCAGCGCGGGGGGCTGCTCCTCACGCTCGCAGGTCTCCTGGAATACCCCGCGGATCAGAACATGATCGACGCGCTTTGGGGCATGTCCCTCGACATGCTGAACCTCCCCAAGATCTCGCGCTCGCTGGTCCGTCGCTGCATCAACGACGAGGACCACAACCAGGGCAACTACTACGGCTCGCGTCGCGGCATCCGTGAGCTGATGGGGAAGGGCGAGGAGCCAGGCACGATCGAGAAGAGCGATCCGGTCGCCTACGCCGCGCTCATCGCCGACGACCCGTCGATCGGTCGGGCGAAGCCCCTCGACTTCGGGGGCGGTGGGGCGCCGGCGTAGCCGGCCCTCGGGGCTTGAGAGCTGCACATCGTGGTCGGCGAGCTCGACATCAACCCCCGTACGGTCGTTTAGGAGGTGACGCTCACTCGATCCGGGGACTCGCGGGCTGTGGGGAAAGTGCCGCGCGCTCTCCTGCCGTAGCCGGCCCTCTCGGTCTCGGAAGAGCGCCTTCGGTTCGGTCGTCCTGGCTCCGGTGCCGGTCTCGCGGCGTCTTGTCGAGTGGCGGTCGACCTAGCCCTGCGCGAGGGCGCCGAGGAGCTTCACGGCGTCCTCCTAGCTCGCGAAGCCCTGGCCGGTAGGCAGGTGCTCCGCGAGGAAGGCCATCGTCTTTGTCCATGCGATCTTCGCGGCCGCCTCGTTGTAGAAGATCGGCGCCTCATGGTTGTCAAAGGCGTGGCCTGCGTGCTCGATGTGGACGGTGAAGCGGGGATCGCCGGCGAGGGCCGTCTCGACGCTCTGGGCGGCCTCTAGGGGGATGTAGGGATCCTCGTCGCCGAAGTAGATGAGCGTCGGGCAGCGGATCTCGGGGACCATGTCGAGCATCTGCGGGACGGTCGAGCCGTAGTAGCTGATGCAGCAGCGGGGATCGCCGGCAGCAGCGACGCCGAAGGCGAGAGAGCCCCCCAAGCAGAAGCCGATCACGCCGGAGCGCGAGTCGACCTCGGCGAGGCTGTCGAGGTGGCGGAGCGCCGCCTTGCAGTCGGCGACGGCGAGCTCGGGGTCGAGCTCTGAGACCTTGGCCATCGACGCCTGGACGCCGGCCTCGTCGTGGTCGGCGACCCACTTCGGGTGAAAGCGCCAGAACACGTCCGGCGCGGCGACGACATAGCCAGCTTCGGCGAGGCGCTCGGCGACGGCACGGATGTAAGGGCCAACGCCGAAGATCTCCTGGATCAAGAGGAGCCCAGGGCCGCGGCCCCCCTTGGGGAGCCATACGTGGAGGTCAAAGGAGCCGGATTCTACGGTGACGCTCTCGCGGCGCTGCTGGATCATGCACGGCATGGTAGTCGCGCAGGCCGGCGCTGGCGAGCGTGTGGAGACCTCTCCCTCGTGGAGCGAGAGCGCGCGTGGTAGCGTCGCCGGATGCGATCTTCTACGCCTCTGGTCTCCCTCTCCGGTCGCGCTCTGGCGACGCTCATCGGCGTAGCCGGCCTCCTCGTCGGTGGCGCCTGCGGTGACGATGCGGTCGGCACCGCGTCGGAGAGCGCGACGGGCTCGACGGGTACGGGGACGGGGACGGCGACGGTCTCAGAGACCGAGAGCGGCAGCGGCAGCGCCGGCGAGTGCAGCCCTGGGCAGACCCAAGAGTGTGCCTGTCCTGAGGGGCAGGGTGCGCAGGAGTGCGCCGCCGACGGAGCTGGCTACGGCGAGTGCGAATGCCCCGGGCCGGCGGTCTGCGGTGATGGTGAGGTCAGCGAGGGCGAAGAGTGCGACGATGGGGCGGCGAACGCCGACGACGGCGCCTGCACCAGCGAGTGCAAGCTCGCCTCCTGCGGTGATGGTGTCGTCCAAAGCGGGGTCGAGGTCTGCGACGACGGGGTCAACGATGGCGCCTACGGAGGCTGTGAGGGGGGCTGCGGCGCTTTGGCGCCCTACTGCGGTGACGGGGTGACCAACGGTCCGGAGGCCTGCGACGACGGCGACGACATCGACGGCGACGGCTGCAACCTCGACTGCCGCCAGTCGGGCGCTGAGGTCTGGACCCAGAAGTACTCCGGTCGTGATGCAGGCGACGCCCGGGCCCACGGCGTCGCGGTCGATCTCGACGGCAACGTCATCGTCGTAGGCGAGGAGTTCGTCGTCGGTCAGGGCGCGAACATCTGGATGGCCAAGTACACCGGAGAGGGGGAGCTGCTGTGGACCCAGACCCGCTCCGGCAACGGCACCTTCGCCGACGTCGCCCGCGGCGTCGCGGTCGACTCGGCGGGCGACTACATCGTCGTCGGCGAGCTCTCCGTGAAGGGCGAGGACGGCAACCTCTGGGTCGTCAAGATGGACCCCTCCGGCGAAGAGATCTGGTCCGACGTCTACAATGGACCGAGCAACCTCGGCGATAGCGGCAACGGGGTCGCGATCGACAGTGACGACAACATCTGGGTCGTCGGCGAGGAGTACAAGTTGATCGGCCTGAAGAACATCGTCGTCCGCAAGTACGATCCCGAGGGGGCTCTCCTCTGGGATGACATCTATGATCATAAGGCGGGCAATGATCGGGCTCACGGTGTCGTCGTCCTCAGCGACGATACCGCGGTCGTCGTCGGATCTGTCTACGAGCCGCTCGGCCTCGCCGAGCTCTTCGTCCGCCGCTACACCGCCTCCGGTACCGAGTTCTGGACCAAAATGTGGGACAGCGCTGCGGGGAACGACATCATCCGTAGCGTCGCCCGGGACGCCGACGATAACGTGATCCTCGTCGGTGAGGTCTACGCGCCGATCGGCCTCGCGAACGTCTGGATCCGCAAGCTCTCGGATACCGGCCTCGAGCTGTGGACCCAGATCCACGACTCCGCCGGCTCCGACAACGACATCGGCCGCGGAGCTGCGGTCGCCCCGGACGGGACGATCGTCGTCGCCGGTCAGGAGTACACGGCCAACGACTTCGCCGCGGCCTGGGTGCGGAAGGTGACCCCTGAGGACGGCGCCGAGATGTGGACCCATGTCCACGACGGTGACGAGGCGGGTCAGGACATCGCCCGGGCCGTCGCGATCGATCCCGCGACCGGCCACATCTACGCCGCCGGTCAGGAGTACGAGGCCGGCAACTTCGCGGGGCTCTGGCTGCGCAAGCTGACCCCCTGAGTCTGCGCGACCAGGACGGGGCTCGCGATTCGTCTCCGTCGCGGGGCTCAGGCTGCGGGGG
>Ga0316189_10007526_pt1 | contig 10288 bp, 15 predicted proteins | sample LowCovwburrow_MG_FD_204930 | JGI IMG/M metagenome (GOLD analysis project Ga0316189, IMG submission 204930) | Coastal sediment microbial communities from Maine, United States - Lowes Cove worm burrow | ecosystem: Environmental > Aquatic > Marine > Coastal > Sediment | place: USA: Maine... | reverse complement strand
TATCCAGCTGATTTGATTGCATTCAACACACTCTCGAGTGCTTCTTCTGTTCCTCCTGAGAAGTTAGGTGCAAACCCACCTTCATCTCCAACTGCTGTACTTAGACCTTTATCTTTAAGAATACTTTTCAAATGGTGGAATACTTCTGTCCCCATTCTGATAGCCTCACTGAAAGTCTTGGCACCTATAGGTCTGATCATGAATTCCTGAAATGCTATAGGCGCATCAGAATGAGATCCACCATTGATGATATTCATCATAGGTACTGGCAATTGACGGGCATTTGTACCCCCGATATATCTATACAATGGTATTCTTAATTCTGCTGCTGCTGCTCTGGCTACTGCCAAAGAAACACCTAGGATAGCATTGGCTCCTAAATTCCCTTTATTAGAAGTACCATCAAGTTCGATCATAACCTTGTCAAGAAGTCTCTGCTCAAATACAGAGAACCCTACTAGTTCTTCAGCAATATCAGCATTCACATTTTGAACTGCCTTCAACACACCTCTACCCAAATATTTAGACTTGTCGCCATCTCTCAATTCAACAGCCTCATTTTCGCCAGTTGATGCTCCTGAAGGTACAGCAGCTCTTCCTACAATACCATTTGATGTAGTCACATCTACCTCAATAGTTGGGTTCCCTCTTGAGTCTAAAATTTGACGTGCGTGGATATTTTCAATAATACTCATCTCTTCTTTTGTGTTATGTTATTAATTCTAATTATTCATTAAGCTTACGAAGTCATCAAACAGATACCTTGAGTCGTGTGGTCCTGGTGATGCTTCTGGGTGATATTGAACTGAAAATACTTTCTTGTCTTTCAATTTGATTCCAGCGACAGTGTCATCATTAAGATGAATGTGGGTAGTCTGCACTTGCTTATTCGCCTCAACATCTTCTTTCTTCACTACAAATCCATGATTTTGAGAAGTCGTTTCACTTTTGCCAGTTATGAGGTTTTTGATTGGGTGATTCAACCCGCGATGTCCGTGATGCATCTTATATGTGGAAATGCCACAGGCTCGAGCTATCATTTGGTGTCCAAGACATATTCCAAAAGTTGGCACTTCGCTATCTAAGATACTTTTGACTGTATCTACAGCATAGTCCATTACAGCTGGGTCGCCTGGCCCATTAGAGATAAAGTAACCCGTTGGACTCCAGGCTTTCATTTCTTCAAAAGAAGTCTTAGCAGGGAAAATCTTGCAATAACAATCACGTGATGCGAGATTTTTTAATATGCTCTTCTTGATCCCCAAATCTAGAACTGCGACTCTATTCGATGCCTTCTCATCTCCGAATGTATAGGTCTCTTTTGTGCAGACTTTTGAGGATAATTCAAGTCCTTTCATTGATGGAACCTTATCTAGCTCGGCTTGCAGTTGATCAGGCTGCAATTCTGAAGAAATCACCACATTCATAGCTCCCTTACTACGTACATGCCTAACCAACTTGCGTGTATCGACATCTGATATACCGACTACATTATTCTTTTCTAAATACTCTTGCAAAGTTTCGGAAGCACTGTAACGACTATGAGATGTTGAAAAGTCATTGATAATAACTGCATTGATCTTAGGAGTGTCAGACTCTTGATCAGCATCCAATGCTCCATAATTACCAATATGAGCATTGGTGTTGATAATTACTTGTCCGGCATAAGAAGGATCTGTATAAATTTCCTGATACCCCGTCATCCCGGTATTGAAACAAATTTCACCACCACTAGTACCTATGGCTCCTATAGCTACTCCTTCCAATTGCAGCCCATCCTCTAATAATAAATATGCCTTTTTTGCTAAAATTTCCGAATTCATATTCTCATGTTAAAAATCACTCAAAAATAAAAAAGGGCTTAGATAAAATCTAATCCCTTTAAGATATAATTCGTAGCTTCAATTTATTTATCCGCTTCCTTTTCCTCGCTTTCGTCTGGAGCTTCATCTTTCACTTCAGGAACTTCTGCTGCTGCTGGAGTTTCTTCTACTACTGCATCTTCAGTTGTTTCAGTTTTTTCTTCCACTACCTCTGCCTCTACTGCAGCATCTGTTGCTACAGCTTCTTCAGATTTTGCACCAGATGATCCACCTTTTCTACTTCTTCTAGTAGTTTTAGCCTTAGCTGGTTTAGCTTCTTTAAGCATCAACTCGTTATAGTCAACTAGCTCGATAATACACATATCGGCATTGTCACCTAGTCTATTACCAGTTTTGATTATTCTAGTATATCCACCAGGTCTATTAGCTATTTTTTCAGCTACCTCACCGAATAACATTGTTACCGTCTCTTTATCTTGTAGGTAAGAGAATACTGTTCTTCTAGAATGTGTAGTATCATCCTTGGCTCTTGTAAGCAATGGCTCTACATATTTTCTTAAAGCTTTAGCCTTAGCAACCGTAGTTGTAATTCTTTTACTCAAGATTAAAGAAGAAGCCATGTTAGATAACATTGCCTTTCTATGTGGCGCTGTTCTACTTAAATGATTAAATTTCTTTCCGTGTCTCATGATTTTTATTCTTCATCTAGTTTGTACTTAGACAAATCCATACCAAAAGTAAGGGCTTTATCTTGCACCAACTGTTCTAGTTCTGCCAATGATTTCTTTCCAAAGTTTCTGAATTTCATCATGTCAGAAATCTCTAATCTTACTAAGTCTCCTAATGATTTCACATCAGCAGCCTTCAAACAGTTGTAAGCTCTCACTGAAAGATCTAGATCATTCAACGATGTTTTCAACAGTTTTCTCATGTGAAGCATTTCTTCATCTACTTGCTCAATCTCATTCCCTTTCTCAGTCTCCAACTCAATAGACTTATCAGAGAACAACATAAAGTGCTGTATCAAAATATGTGCAGCTCCTTCCAACGCCTTCTCAGGATGGATAGACCCATCAGTTTCGATATCCAAAACCAATTGCTCATAATCTGTTTTTTGCTCAACCCTAGTATTTTCAATGTTGTACTTCACATTTTTAATTGGTGTGAAAATAGCATCGATTGGAATATATCCAAATACTTGTTCTGTTGGCTTACTGTCTTCCGCTGGTAAATATCCTCTACCTTTTTCAATGTTCAATTCTAATTCGAATGCTGCAGACTCGTCCAAGTTACAGATCACATGATCAGGATTCAACACCTCAAAACCAGCAGTGAATTTTGCAATATCACCTGCTTTAAATACTTTCTGCTTCTTGACTGCAACTGTGATCTTGTTATCGAAAGAAGAATCTTCAATTTTCTTGAATCTTACCTGCTTAAGGTTCAAAATCAATTCAGAAACATCCTCTACTACACCTTCGATGGTAGAGAACTCATGCAATACATCAGGTATTTTAATCCCAGTAATAGCATATCCTTCTAAAGAAGAAAGCAATATCCTTCTCAATGCATTACCTATTGTTACCCCATATCCTGGCTCTAAAGGTTTAAAAGTGAACAGACCGTGAAAATCGTCTGCCTTCTCCATCACCACTTTGTCAGGCATTTGAAATGCAAGTATTGACATATCTTTATTGTTTTTTATTTAACACTGCTTGCGACAAAGTCACAAACAGCATAATAATTATTTTAATGATTACTTAGAGTAAAGTTCAACGATGAGTTGTTCCTGGATGTTTTCAGGAATTTCATCTCTCTGAGGAACTGCTACCACTTTACCTGTCAACTCGCTAGCTTCCCATTCTAACCAAGGGAAACGCTTACCAGCAGTCAGTGCTACACTATTAGTGATAGCCTCTAAAGATTGAGACTTCTCTCTTACAGAAATCACATCACCTACCTTCAAACTAAATGAAGGAATGTTTACGATTTGACCATTGACAGTAATGTGCTTGTGAGAGACCAATTGTCTTGCACCTCTTCTCGAAGGAGCAATACCCAATCTGTATACAGCGTTGTCCAATCTTGCTTCCAAAAGTTGCAATAAGACTTCACCTGTAATACCTGATTTTGCTGATGCTTTCTCAAACAAGTTTGAGAATTGCTTCTCAAGAACTCCGTAAGTGTATTTAGCCTTCTGCTTCTCCATCAACTGGACAGCATATTCAGACTGTTTCTTTCTTCTACCTCTACCATGTTGTCCAGGAGGGTAGGCTTTCTTTGCTAATGCTTTGCTTGGTCCGAAGATCGCTTCATTGAATCGTCTTGCAACCTTAGCCTTAGGACCTGTGTATCTAGCCATTTCTTAACTAATTAATTAACCTAATTAAACTCTTCTTCTCTTAGGTGGTCGGCAACCATTGTGAGGAAGTGGTGTCACATCCTTTATTGTGGTTACTTCAATACCTGTGTTTTGGATAGTTCTGATAGCAGATTCTCTACCTGCTCCAGGACCTTTCACGTACACTTCTACTTTTCTTAGGCCAAGGTCGTGTGCTTTTTGTGCACAATCTTGCGCTGCCATTTGTGCAGCGTATGGGGTGTTCTTCTTAGAACCTTTAAATCCCATTTTACCAGCAGAAGCCCAGGAAATAACCTGGCCCGAAGTATTGGTCAACGATATAATAATATTGTTGAATGACGCCTTGATGTGCGCCTGACCGATAGCTTCTACATGTACTACTCTTTTTTTAGCTTTATCTTTTCTCTTCTGTGCCATAACTAAATTATGCTATTATTTAACAGCCTTTTTCTTATTAGCAACTGTTTTACGTTTACCCTTCCTAGTCCGAGCATTGTTCTTAGTGTGTTGACCTCTTACTGGAAGTCCTCTTCTATGTCTCAACCCTCTATAGCAACCAATATCCATCAATCGCTTAATACTCAACTGTACTTCTGACTTAAGAACACCTTCTACTCTGAAGTTTTCACTTATGATCGTTCTAATTGCATTTGACTCTTCGTCAGACCAATCTTGAACTTTCTTACTCAAGTCTATTCCAGCTTGAGTTAAAATGTCTTGTGCAGAACTCTTGCCTATACCGAATATATAGGTCAAGGCAATTTCTCCTCTTTTATTGTCTGGAATATCTACTCCTGAAATCCTTGCCATAATTAACCTTGTCTTTGTTTAAACCTAGGGTTTTTCTTGTTGATCACGTAAAGCTTACCATTCCTGCGAATGATTTTGCAGTCTACGCTACGCTTTTTTATTGATGCTCTTACTTTCATTTTATTACTATTTATGCAAACAGATTTTAGACTATTTGTATCTATAAACAATTCTTCCTTTTGTCAAATCATACGGGGACATCTCCAGCTTCACTTTATCTCCTGGTAAAATCTTAATGTAATGCATTCTCATTTTACCCGAAATATGTGCAATCACCTCATGACCATTCTCTAACTCAACTCTAAACATTGCGTTAGAAAGTGCTTCAGTAATTGTACCGTCTTGTTCTATTGATGCCTGTTTCGCCATATTTAAAACTTAAATACCTCTTCTATGTATTTATGTGTTGTTAATATTTCTGTTCTATCCTTAAAGACCGCAACAGTATGCTCAAAATGAGCTGAAGGTTTACGGTCAGATGTTCTTATTGTCCACCCATCACTTTCCTGTACTACACTCTTTGATCCTAAGTTGATCATTGGCTCTATTGCTATCACCAAACCAGCATTCAACTTGGCTCCTCTTCCCTGCTTACCATAATTTGGTACTTCAGGGTTTTCGTGCAAATCTCTTCCCAAACCGTGCCCTACTAGCTCTCTTACCACTCCGTAACCTGACGCTTCAGCATGCTGTTGTACTGCATATCCTATATCACCGGTTCGATTACCGTATACCGCCTTTTCAATTCCTTTGTAAAGTGACTCTTTTGTCACTCTAAGTAGTTGAATCACCTCATCACTAACTTTCCCAATTGGATAAGTATATGCCGAGTCACTGTGAAATCCTTTATAGAATACGCCACAATCAATGGAGATGATATCTCCATCCTTGAGTTCATAATCACTTGGAAAACCGTGTACTACGTTTTCATTAGTTGAAATACATAAAGTTGATGGAAAACCATTATAATCTTTGAACGATGGTATACCACCTTGATCTTTAATGTATTCTTCAGCAATTTTATCAAGCGTAATCGTTTTTACTCCTGGTTTAACTTCTTTTGCAACTTCTCCGTGTGCCTTTCCTAATATTAAAGCACTCTCCTTGATAATCGCAACTTCCTCTTCCGTCTTATAATGTATCATTATAGACTTTCGATTTAAGCTACAGCTGCCTGTGAACGTCCTTTGACCTTCCCAGACTTCATCATTCCTTCATAGTGTCGCATCAACAAATAGCTTTCTATTTGCTGTAATGTATCCAATATCACTCCTACCATAATCAACAATGAAGTACCACCGTAGAACTGTGAAAAGCTCTGGCTCACGCCTGCCTTCACTGCAAATGCAGGCAATACTGCCACAATCGCTAGGAAAATAGATCCTGGTAATGTAATTCTTGTCAACACATTGTCAATATATTCTGATGTTTGTTTCCCTGGCTTAATACCCGGAATAAAACCTCCATTTCTTTTCAAGTCATCAGAGATACTATTAGGATTCACTGTAATCGCTGTGTAGAAGAATGTAAATGCCAATATTAATAAACCGAACACCAAGTTATACTGCCATGATGTGAAGTCTGCAAATGTAGTCCCTACATAATTAGCTATATCATTATCTGCCCAAATGCCAGCGATCAATGGAGGCAAGAACATCAATGACTGCGCAAAGATAATTGGCATCACACCTGAAGAATTTACTTTAAGTGGGATGTATTGTCTTTGACCACCATACACTTTATTTCCTACGACTTGTTTCGCATACTGCACAGGTATTCTTCTTGTTGCTTGAGTCAGCATAACTACTGCCATCACCACAAAGAACAATGCTAAAATTTCTATAACAAAAATCAACGCTCCACTCATACCTCTTGTAGTGGCTTCTAAAAACATAGATCCAGGAAACCTTGAGATAATACCAATCATAATTAGCATCGAAATACCATTACCAATTCCTTTATCGGTAATTTTCTCACCTAACCACATACAGAACATCGTACCAGCCACAAGAATAATCATAGAAGATGCCTGAAATAGCACTCCTGGATTGTAAATAGCCTCGATGGGCACAGTAGCAGCAATATATCCAGCAGATTGTGCGAGTGTCACACCTATAGTAAGTACTCTTGTAATCTGTGTTATTTTCTTTCTTCCAGATTCACCGTCTTTCTGCAATTTCTGGAAGTACGGCACCGCAAAAGTCATCAGCTGTATCACAATAGATGCAGAGATGTACGGCATAATACCCAATGCGAATATAGAAGCACGGCTAAATGACCCTCCTAGGAAAGTATTCAATAAATCGAATATTCCACCAGAAGCACCATCGCCCAATGCTGCAGGGTCAACCCCTGGTAATACAATAAAAGAACCTAATCTAAATATGATTAAGAACCCTATAGTATTTAGGATTCTTACTCTTAAGTCCTCTATTGAGAATATGTTCTTTATTGTTGCAAAAAACTTTTTCATAAATATTAAAGGGTTGTCGCTGTACCTCCAGCAGATTCGATAGCAGTTTTAGCTGATGCTGAAAATGCGTGAACTGTAATATTTACTTTAGATTTCAACTCACCTCTACCCAATATTTTCACTACGTCATTTTTATTAGCAAATCCAATCTCGATTAAGGATTCAATGTTGATATCTCCTTTTATCTTACTTGCTAACTCCTCTAACATATCTAAGTTGAGCACTTGGTAGGCCACTCTATTTGGACTTCTAAAACCAAACTTAGGAACTCTTCTGTAAAGTGGCATTTGACCACCTTCGAATCCAGCCTTACTAGAATATCCAGATCTAGACTGAGCACCGTTATGTCCTTTTGTAGATGTACCGCCTCTTCCGCTACCTTGACCTCTACCTATTCTTTTACTGTTTTTAACAGAACCTTCTGCAGGTTTTAATGTATGTAATTTCATAACTATACCTCCGTTACTGATACTAAATGGCTCACTCTATTAATCATGCCTGCGATCTGAGGAGTTAATTCTACCTCTACGCTTTTGTCGATTTTACCTAGACCTAAAGCTGCAATAGTTCTTTTTTGTCTCTCAGGTCTTTTAATCGTACTTCTTACTTGTGATATTTTTACTTTCGCCATGACCTTATGATTATCCATTAAACACTTTAGACAATGATACTCCTCTATGCTGAGCTACAGTATTAGCATCTCTCATCTTTAATAGCGCATCGAATGTCGCTTTCACCACGTTATGTGGGTTAGAAGATCCTTTAGATTTTGCCAATACATTGTGTACTCCTGCACTCTCTAGTACCGCACGCATCGCACCACCTGCTATAACTCCTGTACCTTGAGAAGCTGGCTTCAACAATACATATCCACCGCTATATTTTCCAGTAGATTCGTGAGGAACAGTCCCATTGATTACTGGAACTTTCACCAAGTTTTTCTTAGCGTCATCTATTCCTTTAGTAATGGCATCAGTAACTTCGTTAGCCTTACCCAACCCGTATCCAACTACTCCGTTTCCATCTCCTACTACTACGATTGCAGAGAAACTAAATCTTCTACCACCTTTTACTACTTTAGCTACACGCTTGATCGCAACTACCTTTTCTTTGAGTTCGATCTCACTCGCTTTTACTGTTTTTATATTACTCTGAGACATAGCTTCTTAAAATTTAAGTCCTCCTTCTCTAGCACCATCAGCTAAGGCTTTCACCTTACCGTGGTACAAATACCCACCTCTGTCAAACACAATGGCTTCTATTCCACTAGACTTTGCCTTCTCAGCAATTTTTTCTCCAACTTTTTTAGAAGCTTCTAAGGTAGGATTACCTTTAGTCCCTAATTCGTAAGAAGAAACTGCAGCTAAAGTATGGCCTTTTACGTCATCAATAATTTGAGCGTATATTGCCTTGTTACTTTTGAATACAGAAAGTCTTGGTTTATCAGCAGTACCGTTAATCTTATTACGGATACCTTTTTTGATTCTTAATCTTCGATTTACTTTACTAACAGCCATCTCTATAATTATTTAGCAGCTTGTTTACCAGCCTTACGTCTAATTTCTTCCCCAACAAACTTGATACCTTTACCTTTATATGGTTCAGACTTACGTAGCGATCTAATCTTTGCTGCTACCTGACCAATTAATTGTTTATCAGTACCTTCTAAAGTAACTATAGGATTCTTTCCCTTTAGTGTTTCAGTGCTCAGCTTAAGCTCTTTAGGAACCGCCATGAATATTGCATGAGAATATCCCAAACTCAATTCTAACGTATTACCCTGATTAGATGCTTTATAACCCACACCAACAAGTTCTAAATCGACTTTGTAACCTGTAGTAACACCTACCACCATGTTATTAATCAAAGAACGATAAAGACCATGCAATGCCTTATGTCTTTTTTGTTCTGTTGGTCTTGTAATATTCAACTCTCCATCTCCTTGATCCATTACAAAATCTGGATCAACTAACTGAGAGAGTTCACCTTTAGGCCCCTTAACCGTTACTGTATTGGTGTCTTTTGAGACCTCAAACGTAACTCCATCAGGTAGACTAATCGGTTTTTTTCCTATTCTTGACATTTTATCTGTTAATTAATAGACGTAACACAATACTTCTCCACCAATATTCAGCTCTCTTGCTTCTTTATCAGTTATTACACCCTTAGATGTTGACACTATTGCCACACCTAATCCATTGATTACTCTTGGCAAAGTATCAGCTCCAGTATACTTACGCAGACCAGGCTTGCTCACTCTTTCCAAGCTCACTATGGCTGGTTGTTTAGTAGATGGATTGTATTTTAAAGCTATTTTGATTTTACCCTGATTGTCTGCAGTATCTTCAAATTTATAGCTTTGAATATATCCTTTATCAAACAATACTTTAGTCATCTCCTTCTTAATATTAGAAGCAGGAACCTCGACAATTCTACCCTTTGCCTTGATGGCATTTCGCAACCTTGTCAAATAATCAGCTATTGGATCTGTTATCATTTTCTTAAATGTTCTAAAGTAAATCACCCACCTGTCAAACAGGCGTGCAAAGATACGGAACTAAAATTATAATAAAAATAAAAAGAGAGAATTTACCAGCTGGCTTTAGTTACTCCAGGAATCTTTCCTGAAGAAGCCATCTCTCTGAATGTAACCCTTGAAATACCGAATTTTCTCATGTATCCTTTAGGTCTTCCGGTAAGTTTACATCTATTATGTAATCTTACTGCAGAAGAATTCTTAGGTAGTTTATCCAAACCAACCCAATCTTCTGCTTCTTTGAGAGCTTTTCTTTTAGCAGCAAATCTTGCCACCATCTTTTC
>Ga0316189_10007525_pt1 | contig 10288 bp, 5 predicted proteins | sample LowCovwburrow_MG_FD_204930 | JGI IMG/M metagenome (GOLD analysis project Ga0316189, IMG submission 204930) | Coastal sediment microbial communities from Maine, United States - Lowes Cove worm burrow | ecosystem: Environmental > Aquatic > Marine > Coastal > Sediment | place: USA: Maine... | reverse complement strand
TCTCGGAAAGAAGCTTCTTAACTGCTGGGCTAAGTTTGTCCGAATCATCATTATTGTCCTGTGCAGTAGGTGCTGCTTCTTGGCTTGACGCGTTCTGCGATGGCGCGGCCGCGGCACCTTCTTCGATGATGGCGATCACGGTTGCCTCTTCAACCGTGGAGCCTTCTTCAAACAATATTTTTTTGATTACTCCATCAACCATGCTGGGTACTTCAAGAACGACTTTTTCGGTTTCGATGTCAACAATATTTTCATCGACACTTACGCTATCGCCCTCTTTTTTATGCCACACTGCTACCGTGGCATCAGCGACAGATTCAGGAAGAACGGGGACTTTTACTTCTACAGACATGATTATTGCTCCTGCAATGGATGGTTACGTTTTTTCTACGCTTAATGTTTCTTTTTCATCAATATGCGAAAGTGCTGCATTGACTAAATTGGCTTGTTGCTCGCGATGTACCGCTAAATATCCAGCGGCGGGTGAGGCGGAATGCTCTCGCCCTGCGTAGAGTAGGGTGTGTTTTTCTTCATCAACGCAAGCACGGATATGATGTACGATTTGGTACCAGGCACCTTGGTTTTTCGGCTCTTCTTGACACCAGACAACTTCGGTCGCGTTCGGGTATCGTCGCAGCTCTTGTACCACTTCTTCTAGCGGGAAAGGGTAGAGTTGCTCGACTCGACAAATAACTATGTCTTTGATTTTTTGTTCGCGTCGCTGCTCTAGAAGGTCAAAGTAAACCTTACCTGAGCATAACACCACTCGTGTTACGTTTTTATTTACGAACTTGTCGATCTCAGGAATTACATTTTGGAATTCGCCGCTGTGCAATTCTGCCATTGTTGAAGTAGACAGCTTGTGCCGTAATAGGCTTTTTGGGGTCATAACAATTAGCGGCTTACGGTAAGGTCTTATCATCTGGCGACGAATCATATGAAACATCTGCGCCGGCGTGCTTGGGTAGCAAACCTGCATATTGTGTTGCGCACACAATTGTAGATAACGCTCCAGGCGAGCTGAAGAATGTTCTGGGCCTTGTCCTTCATAGCCATGCGGAAGAAACATAGTAAGCCCGCTTAAACGACCCCATTTTGCCTCACCGCTGCTTATGAATTGATCAAGCACTACTTGTGCGCCATTGGCAAAGTCACCGAATTGGGCTTCCCAGATAACCAGTGTTTTTGGATCTGAACACGAATATCCGTACTCGAATGCCAGCACCGCTTCTTCAGATAATAGTGAGTTGATTACTAAGAAGTTTGCTTGTTTGTCCTTGATGTTACGCAAGGGTATATACACTTCGCGATTGTCGGTATTGTGCAAAGTTGCATGGCGGTGAAAGAATGTACCGCGACCGGCATCTTGGCCCGATAGACGCACCGCATAATTTTCATCCAAGAGGGTGGCGTAGGCCAGATTCTCGGCCATACCCCAATCCAGAGCTAGGTCGCCTTTACGCATAGATTCGCGACCTTTCATGATTGCGCTAGCGCGAGGGTGAAGCTTTAAGTCATCCGGCAAATCCAATAGCCGCTGTGCTAGAAAGTCCAAACGTTTGGCATTAAAGCTTGTATCTGTTTTATGTCGCCAGTGAATGTTGAAGTAGGGCGACCAATCGACGGTATGATCGCCTTGTTCAACCTTAACAAATTCGGAGACCACTCGTTCACCGGCTTGAAATGCAGCTCGGTAATCGGCATTCATTTCCTTTTCGTCACTCTCGCTTATCAGCCCCTGATCAATTAGACGTTGCGCGTAGATGCGGCGAGTAGTGGGCAAGGCCTTGATGTTCTTGTACATCATTGGCTGCGTTACTGACGGTTCATCAGATTCATTGTGGCCGTGTCGGCGGTAACAAACCAAATCAATTACCACGTCTTTTCTGAACTTCATGCGAAAATCCAAAGCTACCCGAGTTGCAAATACAACTGCCTCAGGGTCATCTCCGTTAACATGAAAGATTGGTGCGCCCACCATTTTGGCAATCTCTGTGCAATAGGGCGTTGAACGTGCATCTTTGGGATTGCTGGTAGTAAAACCAATCTGATTATTAATAACAATGTGTACAGTGCCACCAGTTCGGTAACCATGACAGCCAGACATTTGAAATGTCTCCATAACCACGCCTTGTCCTGCAAAGGCAGCGTCGCCATGAATTGAGATTGGCATTACGGTTGCGCCGGTGGCATCGTCGCGTCGTTCTTGACGGGCCCTTACCGAACCTTCAACTACCGGACTAACGATTTCCAGATGGGATGGGTTAAATGCCAACGATAGATGAACAGGACCGCCTTTGGTCTGTATGTCGGAGGAAAAACCTTGGTGGTACTTCACATCACCACTCGAAGAAAGCTCATTGATGTCGTGTATGCCCTCAAATTCCGAGAACAAATTGCCTGGGGCTTTACCAAGCGTGTTGATTAACACATTTAGTCTTCCGCGGTGTGCCATACCGATGATGAATTCTTTGATTCCCTGATTGCCGCCTTCTTGAATAATGTAATCGAGCATCGGAATCAAGCTCTCGCCACCCTCAAGCGAGAAGCGTTTCTGGCCAACGTACTTGGTATGTAAATAGCGCTCCATGCCCTCGGATGCGGTGATCCGATCCAGGATGTGTGTTTTTTGCTGATTGGAAAATAGTTCCGCGCCTATCGGTCGCTCTATCTGAGTACGTATCCAACGTCGCTGTTCTGCGCTGGCCATGTGTCCGTACTCAAAGCCAATTGAGCCACAGTAGTTATACTCCAGTAGCGCGACGATTTCTCTAAGAGTTAGCCGGTCGGGTGCTCGTAGAGGGCCAGTGGCAAATTCGGTATCAAGGTCACTATCAGATAATCCATGATATTCCAGCTCTAGCTCATAATCATCTTGCTGTTCCATTTCATTAATGGGGTCGATCTTGGCACGCTTGTGCCCCATCGCGCGATAAGTGCTGATTAGCCTTGAAACAGAACCTTGCTTGGTTGCCATTTCAGCATCCAATCCTATGTTGGTGGTGCTTGATGATGGGCTAGTTGCAGCGCTGCTTAATTGGCTATTAGTCGGTAAATTTGCAAAATAATTTTGCCACTCAGCTGAGACTGAGTTCGGGTCTAATGTGTATTGTTCAAATACATCTTCTAGAAATGCAATGTTCTGACCGTTTAAAATGCTCAGTGGGTCAGCTGCGGCGCTCTTGGTATCACTCTTTGGTTGATTGCTCATCGGTTTTGTTATTCTCTATCTGGTAAAAAACGCAATCGAAATGCCGTTGCGTTGCCAGTTTTATCACTATTTTGCCCTTTGATAGGCGATTCAGATGCAACTGCGATAATAACTAAATAATGGCTTTATTATTCGACTAATTTGTCAAAATCACTAGGCTTTAGTTAATTTTTTTTCGAATTGTAAATATCCGGATGTCCGAGAATGATTTGTGTGGTGAGACTGTCTAAATTTGCAACAAATTTTCTGTTCTCTTGGGGCGAATAGCTGTGGCATTCAACCCGGATTATGCATCAGGGATCGTTGCGAGATTTCTAATACATAATCCGGGTTCAATCACTCCGCAAAGCAAATATGATCAGCCTGCGATTGTCGTATTAGCTTATCCATTCGCCTATAAATTGGGTTCTTTCAACCAAAAAAAACGACCCTAGTGGGTCGTTTTTTATTTATCAACAGTGTGGAGCGTTGCCGTTATCAGCTTTTATAGTTGTCTGGTACCTGCCGTTCGCCCAATCCTTGATAGTTCTGACGCGGGCGAGCAATTCTAAATTCAGGGTCAGCCATTAACTCCATCCACTGTGCCAACCATCCTGCTGTTCTTGGTATAGCAAACAGTACAGTGAAAGCCTCCATAGGAAAGCCCATAGCTTCGTAGATTAAGCCAGAATAGAAATCAACATTTGGATAGAGGTTGCGGCTTACAAAGTAGTCGTCGTCCAGAGCGATACGTTCTAGCTCCATGGCAACATCAATTAGCGGGTTACGGCCAGTGACTTCAAAAACTTCATCAGCGATTTCTTTCACAATGCGCGCGCGTGGGTCGTAGTTTTTGTAAACGCGGTGTCCAAAACCCATTAGGCGAAGTTCGCCATCTTTGCAACGGTTCATGTAATCAGCGGCTTTATCTTTCGTGCCGATTTCTTTCAGCATGTTTAAAACAGCTTCATTGGCACCGCCATGCGAAGGCCCATAAAGAGCCGCAGCTGCGCCAGCGACCGACACGAAAGGGTCGGCTTTTGAGCTGGCGATATTGCGCATGGCGCTGGTTGAACAGTTTTGTTCATGGTCGGCATGCAAAATAAACAAGACATCAAGTGCGCGTTCTAAAACTGGGTGAGCCTGATAACGCGGCTCGACCAAGCGATACATCATGTTTAAGAAATTGCCGGTGTAGCTAAGTTCATTGTCTGGATAGATAAAAGGTAGTCCACGGCTATTTCTATAGGCGTAAGATGCGATAGTAGGGGTTTTACCAATCAGACGGCAGGCTTGCAGCATGCGAGTGTCAGGATCATCGACATCGCGCGCATCCGGGTAGAAGGTGGACAAGGCCGCTACTGTGCTAATGAACACACCCATTGGGTGAGCATCATAGTTAAAGCCTTTTAGTAGGTGCTTGGTTTTTTCATGCAGCATGGTGTGATGCGTAATTCGATGGTCCCAATCCTTGGATTCTTGCGCATTGGGTAGTTCACCATTGAAAAGCAAGTAAACAACATCAAGGAAGGTGCTCTTCTCTGCCAGCTGTTCGATAGGGTAGCCACGGTAACGTAGTATTCCTTCTGAGCCATGCAGGTCAGTTATGCGGCTGGTGCAATTGGCGGTATTCATAAACCCAGGGTCATAGCTCATCATGCCAAAATCGCCTTGGTTTATCTTTATTTGACGCAAGTCCTTGGCTGCGATATTACCGTCTACGATATTTAGCTCGTAATCTTTGCCGGTGCGATTGTCTTTAATAGTTAAGGTGTCTGACATACTGTCCTCTGATAAATGTTTTTCAAAAGCCCAAAAAAGCCTAGGTGGCTTTGCCTACATTGCGGTAAAGCTATTTTCTTAGAGCAATGGCTGCGAAATGACTACAGTTATTAATTAAAAGTTCGAGTCTCGTGGTTGTTAAAGCTATTCGATCAATCAAGCTGCTGATAGGTAGACTCGACAAAAGTATTTAATAAGTACTCAAAAAAAGTACTTAAACAAGAAAGCACTAATAATTTGAAATCAACTTGATCAAATTTTCGGCCAACTGTTCGACTATCTATGCGCATGAAACTATTCTAATAAGCATCACTACCCTTAGAGTTTGCATGGAAGCGATCCAAAACGAACCCTTTTGTCTATCTTATGTCTATCTTAAGTCTAAATAGGTAATTGATCAGCGGGGACAGGAAGAATAGAAACAAAGTCCTAGTCTACGTATCCGCTTGTTTTACTTAAGTATCTGCAGCCTTGCTTTTAACAGCAAACAAATAAAGGCATTTTCAGGTGCGTTTTTAAGTGCTTGTGCTTGGGCTCTTATTCTTGCCAGATACTAAATGCCCTCTTATTATAGCAAATTTCAAGCCAAAACTTAATAGACGGCCAATCCATATGCTAGATAATAGCTATAGTTGCCACAAATAATGGCGTATTGTGCGGCCGTAGTTGTGCTGTTAACTTAAAGTTGGGTCGTTAACTTACGCCGGTATGTCCAAACCCCCCGCCTGCGCGTTCGCTAGAGGTGAAATCATCAACAATTTCAAACTCAGCCTGAACAATGGGTACAAACACCATCTGAGCAATACGATCCCCCGGTTGTACAGTGAATGCTGTGCCTCCTCGGTTCCACAACGAAACCATTAGCGGACCTTGATAATCAGAATCAATCAATCCGGTTAGGTTTCCCAGCACAATTCCATGTTTGTGGCCTAAACCGGAGCGTGGTAGTAGCACCGCAGCCAGTTCTGGGTCAGCCACATAAATTGAGAGTCCGGTGGGAATTAAAACGGTTTGTCCGGGCTCTATTTGCAACTCATTTTCGATACAGGCGCGCAAATCCATACCAGCTGAACCTGGTGTTGCGTAGTCTGGTAATGCAAATTCTGATCCTATCCTAGAATCGAGTATCTTGAGCTGTATCGCTTTTCTTGTCATGATAAATTAGTTTGTTGTTGTGTTTTAATCTATTGTTTATAAAGGATTTTTATTGAATTCTTTGCTGATTTCCTTAATCAGGTCTCGAGCCAAAGCGTATTTGTTTTTCTTGGGGAGCTCGACCACGCCATCTTTGCTTATCAAGGTAATTGCATTGTCCGGAGTGCCAAAGCCGGTATCGCTGCCACCCACATGATTGGCTGCTATTAGCTTAAGCTTCTTTTTCTCAAGCTTGGATTTTGCATACTCAAGCAGATCATGCGTTTCAGCGGCAAAGCCTACACAGAACGGTGGTTTGGTAAGCGCCGCCACATCGGCCAAAATGTCGGGGTTCTTAACCATTTGAATGTTCATTTCGTCGGTTTTCTTCTTAATTTTTTTGTCGGCCATTGATACCGGTCGATAATCTGCGACCGCGGCTACGGCTATGAATATATCTTGCTCATCAATTGTCTCCATCACTGCAGAATGCATTTCCAAGGCAGATATAACATCAATCGTTTTACAAGATTGTGGCCGTTGCAAATGGGTGGGGCCGCTTACTAAGGTAACGTTGGCGCCAGCCTCGGTTGCCGCTTGTGCTAAGGCATAACCCATTAGCCCAGAACTATGATTGGTCACGCCACGTACCGGGTCTAGTGCCTCCCAGGTTGGGCCCGCGGTAATCATGACTGATTTGCCGCTGAGTTGGCCGCTGATAAATGTAGCTCCTAGCCTTAGTGCAATCTCTTCAGGTTGCAACATGCGCCCCGGGCCAACTTCGCCGCAGGCTTGTTCGCCTGAATCAGGACCCAGAATGCTTATTCTGCGTTGTTGCAGCGTTTTAAGGTTGTCTATGGTTGCTTGGTTTTGCCACATTTGTTGATTCATGGCGGGAGCGATAGCAATAGGAGCTTGCGTTGCCACACACACCGTGGTCAGTAACTCGTCAGCATTGCCTAATACAAGTCTTGCAATAATGTTGGCGGTTGCTGGGGCAATTAGCACCACGTCAGCCCAACGAGCTAAATCAATATGCCCCATGCCAGATTCGCTATCTGCGGTCATGGCGTAGTGATGCACTGCATGGCCGCTAACCGCTTGTAAGGCCAATGGCGCAACAAACTGTTCTGAGTTTTTGCTCATCACTACCTGCACCTCTGCTCCTTGCTCACTAAGCTTGCGAACTAGGTCTGGGGTTTTATAGGCAGCTATGCCAGCACTCACACCCAAGAGGACTCGTTTATTAATAAGGTTTTTGCTCATGCTTGCGTTGAAAATTAGTTGAGTTTAGGCACTTTTGTTGGTTGGGCATATTAACATATAGAGTAATAGGCGCCGCCATTTTTGCTTATTCTAGATTAGGCAAATAGCCCATGCAGAAACCAGTTTTTTTCACCACGATCAAAGAATATCCACAGTAGTCGTCCGTTGTGCTGTCTGGCGATAAAGTAATCTCGGCTCTGTAGTTTACTCCACCAATGGCTGGTCACACGATCTGGGCCGTGAATAATGCTTAGCGGGCCTTCGTGCAGCGGCTGTTTATGCTGCTGGGCTAAGCGCTGGGGGTTTTCCAGCAGCCAAAGTGGTTGATCCAGTAGTTCATCAGCTGGGGTCCTGTTGTTGGTATCGGCGTTGGCGTTGGTATCTATTTGATATTTGTTACTGGATGATTCCTGCACCGCGTATTGCCGGTCATTGCAGAGTTCGGGTAGGTGCTCTGGTGCCACTCTTACTCGGAATAAAGCATTATGGCCAAGACGGTTGCTAAGCTTGTCAATCAGCTGCTTAAACTGCTGTTGGTCTATTTTTGGGTCAAATAGATCATCATGAAATAGTTGGATAGGAGCCAATTGAGTGCTACTTAATTCGATGCTGGAAAACTCCCAATCCAGTTGTATGCTCGCCAGCTTTAGATTGCTTAACTCCTGAAATGTTTCGAATTTGTTTTGTGTTGCGCTTAAACCAATGGTCACGGTTTTTAGCAGGCGGTTGTTCTCATGATAAAAGCGCCAGGTAAAACTAAGGCAGATTAGCTGTCGCTGAGTGATGAATTGTTGCAGGTCATTTAATAGACGGTCGAGTTGCTGCTTAATCCATGCCAGGTTGCGAATGGGTTCGGCAAAGTCAGCGCTGGCTTCGAAGTTTTCAGGTGGCGTGAGTGCTATCTGTGGGTCGGCAATTCGGCCCCAGAGTTGATCAAGGTAATGCAGGAAGTCATTACCAAAACGATGGCCAAGCTCGGCATTTGGAATGTGGTTGATGTCATCAAGATTCTCAAAGCCGCAATTATGCAGTTGGTCGATGACTTTTTGCTGTATCTCTAGATGCTCGACAGGGCATGTGTTTAGGCGGTTGATTGAATCTTTTAGTTGTTTGTCTTGGCGTACGTTGGCTTGCGGACTCTGTGGAGTAGGGCTTTCGAAACTTAGCAAATAGGCGGCCTTTGGGGTGTATGCCAGCCCTAGCGATGTTTGTATGGCAAAGCCTGATAAATCATTATTAATTAAGTTAAGTAAATGATTTAAACCATTGAATAATTTTATACTTCTGCCTATTTCTAATAGCAGAGTGCACTCATTGTAGATGCTGATATGGCTGCTGAAACGATAGGCCCAATAGCTTAGCTCTATCAGTTTTTGGGATTCCAGTTTAATGTCACGCTCCACCATTATTAGCTCTGGGGCAAGCATTAATGCGTGGTTGATGCCCATGTCTGGCCGTATGCCAGACAGTAGCGCTAATTGGTTGCATTGCCAAACCCGCTGTTTGTCTGTGATGGCGGTGGGGGCTATTGAGTTATTACTGCTTGCTGAGAACGCAATTTTTTGGCTATTCAGCGACAGCTGTGTGAAGCGCAAACATAGCCAGGCGTTGTCTGTTTTTAGTGAGCTGGTATTGAGCGAGCCATCTGATGATTCGGGGGTGCTTTGCCCTTGGGTGTTTTCACCAATCGTGTTAGCAGTCATTAAACCCGGATTATGTATTAGAACTCTACTACGAATGAAAGTAGCTTTGAAAACAATGACTTTCTCGAATTATTTCGCTCGCCATAGAGTGACTATGGCATCGCCAAATAATCCTTCGAAAGCCCTTGTTTTCTTTGCTCTTTTCCTTCTCGCAACGATCCCTAATGCATAATCCGGGTTTAAGGAATCTCTGATTAAGTCTGGATAATTTCAGGCCGTCAAAAATGTTCAAGTTCGAGGCGCGAAACGCACGTAATAGCGAGCTATTGCGAAGTTTTGCAACGAAAAAATTGAGCATTTTGGGCGGAAATGAAATATTCATGACTTGATCAGAGCTTCCTTAAGGAACTTGCTTAGCTTAGTGGACGGTTTGCAGCTTAGCTAAAGAGCCTAATACCGTGACTGATGCTGTGCGTTGGTCGGTATTGCTGGAATCGTTTATTTGTTCGGCCTTGGCGTTTATTTGGCTTAAGGCTATTTCTGCTTGGCTTAAGGCTATCTCTGCTTGGCTTAAGGCTATCTCTGGAGTTTGTGTGGCTTGCTTTTGCGCGACTTTCTTCTGGTATTGATTTTGGTTTTGGTGCGGTAATAAATGAGCAGGCAGACGTTGCCAGTTCTCATAATGCGGCTGTAGTGACAAGCTGCAATGTTGCCCACCCCAGCCTTGCGGTTGTTTGAGAATGTTTATATCAAGTTGGCTATAAGCGTTTGATTTTAAATGTAAACGTAAACCGCAAGAAGATGATTGCTTTAGGCAGTCGCTATGCCTGAATAACACATTCCATGTATTCGATTTCTCGGCCGCCAATTGTAAACGGCGTAATTCACGAATACCTAAATTATAGTTGCCGGTCCAGCTGAGTACAGCCACACAGCATTCAGCTAGTAGAGCCTGTTCGGTAGCCCATAGGGTGTCTTGTATGTTATTAGTTTGCACGATGCTCAATTGGCTGATGTCGAGGTGCTGTTTAATTAAGGCTGGCGCAAAGGGCAAAAAGGGCGGGGCAATCCAAATGATATTAGCCGCTTGTGCTGCTTGTTTTTGGCGGATTTGCAGCTCTTTTAGAGCCGGCATCAGTAAGCGTAATTCGCCAATACCCGGTTGCGATAAACCCAATTCAGTGGTGGTTTCTAATGGCCATCCGCCATCATGCAGCTGTTGGTCTAGCGTTTGATAGCCAGTGCTGATGATGCTGCTTCTTCTTCTATTAGG
>Ga0316189_10007524_pt1 | contig 10289 bp, 5 predicted proteins | sample LowCovwburrow_MG_FD_204930 | JGI IMG/M metagenome (GOLD analysis project Ga0316189, IMG submission 204930) | Coastal sediment microbial communities from Maine, United States - Lowes Cove worm burrow | ecosystem: Environmental > Aquatic > Marine > Coastal > Sediment | place: USA: Maine... | reverse complement strand
TTTTGTGTATAGAGGAAAATTGGCATTTAAAATCCAACCGAAATAACCCGGTTCTTTTTCCAAAACGTCCAATACTCTTTTTCCTTTATGCTTTCCGAAGGAAAATACTTCCTCACCCTCTTCGTCATAGCCAAGAAAACCGGCAAAATCGGCGAACTGGCGATGGGTCGAAAACTCTGCTAGTTTCTTTATATTATTTTCTAGGTCTGGATATCTGTCTAGTTGTGATAACAAAACTTCGTAAGTGGCTTGGGTATCCGCTTCTGCGCTATGGGCATCTGTCAACTCTTTATCACAATAAAATTTGTAAGCTGCTCCCAAAGTGCGTTTTTCCTTTTTATGAAAAATGGTCTGTACATCGACCGAAACTGTGGTCTTCATATCAAAATCGATTTCGGCACGCAGCATTTCTTCGGCCAATAATGGAATATCGAAACGGTCAGAATTAAATCCCCCTAAATCGCTATCCTTAATTATCGCATAGATTTCCTTTGAAAGATCTTTGAACGTAGGTTCGTTGGCCACCTTTTCGTTCGAAATGCCGTGAATGATTACCACCTCATCTGGAATCTCCATTTCTGGATTGACCAACCACGTCTTACTTTCTTTATTTCCGTTAGGGAAGATTTTTAAAATAGAAATCTCCACAATACGGTCTTTGGCGACATTGGTACCAGTGGTTTCCAAATCAAAAAAACAGATTGGTCTGGTGAGCTTCAATTTCATGCTTTTTCGTAGTTTGTTGCAAAGATAGGATTTACGAAGGTTTGGTGAAATGATTCTAGAAAGTTAATAAGATACCTAAACACTGCATGGAACTAAAGCCTCGTATTAATAACATTGTTGAAAGCGGAACCAAAAGTATAACTCAGTCCAACACTAAAACCTAGTTCAAAATCAGTTGCAATCTGCTTTTGCTGCAAGAGTACATCTTCGATAGAAGCATCTCCGGCGGGAAGGTTAATCTGGTCTCGTATTATTTCGAAGTTGCCTGAAAAACGAATGGCTAGCCCTTTGAACAAACGTACCGATAGGCTACTATACAATTGAACCCTGTTTTTAGAAAAATCATTCAAAAAAGTCGATCCCCTTAGCCTCGCATACATATTACCCCACTGTTGCCTGTAGCGTATTTGAACATCTATCGACTGGTTGAAAATGCCCTCTGTAAGCAATCCGAATATGGTAGGTTCAATATAGTCGTTATGAAAATAACCAATTTTATAGGCAAAAACGATTTCGCGGCGTAAGACCTCTCGATAAGGAAAAATATTATATTCGATAGCCGGTTGAAAATAATATCTAAAATCTATATTGGTGAAGGTGTCGTGGCGACCACCTGCGAAAATACCGGCAGACCAATGGTCTGAAAGACTTGCGACAATACTTCCATCGGCCGAATACCGAAATCGTTCGCTGGTAAAGGTTTCTCCATCCCTGTCAAATTCGCTATTCGCCTGAAAAAGACCCAAATCGGTACGAATACGTAATTTGTCGGTAACATGATCACTCTCGAAACCAGCTCTGTACTCAAATTCTTCTCTGCTCGATTCCTTATCTAGTTCCGCTGCGCCAAATACTTCAAAGATCCAGTTGTTCCAAGGGTCGGTGAAATCAATTTCCGGCTGCTCTCCATTTCCATCGACATTCACGGTATACGAAATATCATCAGCAAGGTCCGATTGGAGTACATACTGTAAAAGGCCGGACTGTACTTTCTTCAAAAGCCCCTTTCTCACCTCATCATCGGTCATGTTCGGGGTGGTGTCGTAGTCTAATTTTCCAGAGATATCCTTATAATCATCGGTGCCCTCAAATTCTAGATTGTAGGTGCGCCCACCACTACCATTGGTAATGTCATAAATAAACAGCTTAATATTTGCTAGTGATTGATCACGAACGTGGCCCAAATACTTTATTTCTTGGCGTAAAAAATTTTTATCACAATTACAGTCTATGAACAATCGCATAGGGGCCTTCTTATCATCTACCTCCTCTTGAGCAGTATTAAACAATGGTAAGAGCAAAAAAAAGAAGTAAACTAACTTTCCGATAACTAAATTTGAAAGTATAATTGGGTTTTTTGGCATTTTGGTTTGGAAAGCTTCAAAGGTAAAATCAAACACACTAAATAAGTGTTATCAATTTGTTAATACCCAAAGAACACTCTTACAAGGTGAATTATTGGGTAATCATATATCGACAATTGCATTCTTTTTGGAATAGGTAATTACAAAGTGAAATATAAGTGCGCATTATATTTCCCTACTGCTATCCCAGGCTTCTAAATAATCGCAGACCGCCTTGGCAAACATACTTCCCAAAGCACCATTAACTACGCGATGGTCATAGCTGTGGGATAAATACATTTTACTACGGATACCGATAAAATCGCCCTCATCGGTCTCGATTACCGAAGGTATCTTACGGATAGCGCCCAAGGCCAATATTCCTACTTGGGGCTGATTGATAATCGGTGTACCAAAAACACTCCCAAAAGTACCAACATTGGTAACCGTGTAGGTACCATCTTGTACCTCATCGGGCTTCAATCGATTTTCCCTTGAGCGAGAGGCCAAATCATTGACGACCTTTGCCATACCAACGAGATTCAATTGATCTGCATTCTTTATGACGGGTACAATCAAGTTACCGTCTGGCATTGCTGCGGCCATTCCTATATTAATATTCTTTTTTCTAATTACTGTATCGCCCTCGACAGAGATATTCATCATGGGGTATTTCTTCAGGGCCTTTGCGACAGCTTCCATAAAAATAGGGGTATAGGTAAGTTTTTCACCTTCCTGTCTTTGGAAAACATCTTTGACTTTATTACGCCAGTTTACAATATTGGTCACATCGACTTCGATAAAACTCTGTACATGTGCAGAGGTCGAAACGCTATCTACCATATGTTTGGCGATCAACTTGCCCATACGGGTCATTTCGATGACCTCTCCGTCCTCGGTAGACCGTAAGGTCGAAACTTTTGGTTTTTCATTAATCTGAGGCTCTAGACGCCGTAAAATCGGTACATTTTCTTTTTTAGAAGCTGGTTCGAAGGTTTCAAAAGCAGTCGATTTGCCATTCTCAATATAAGCGAGAATATCGTTCTTGGTCACACGGCCTTCTTTTCCGGCACCAACAATTGTATCAAGTTCGCTTATGGAAATATCTTCTTGTTTGGCAATATTTTTAACCAAAGGCGAATAGAACCGTTCAGAAGTTATCTTAGCAGTATCAGGATAATGAACCTTCGTACTTGCGGTTTCCTTTGCAATTTTAAAGGTCTCCTCGACCAAAATGGCAGCCTCTTCGTGATTCTCATTAAGCTCAGCGCTTTTTGTGGTAACTTCTTGTTGGGCATTTGAAGAGATAGCCTCTTCCTTGGTCTCTATTACTGCTACGGTCTGACCCACTCTGATGATATCGTCTACTTCAAAAAGCCGTTCCACAAGAACACCTTCAACTTCACTGGGAACTTCCGAATCTACTTTATCCGTAGCTATTTCAAAAATAGGTTCATCCAATTCAATAATATCACCAACTTCTTTAAGCCAAGCTGTTAATGTTGCTTCTGCAACACTTTCTCCCATGCGTGGCAACTTCAGTTCAAACTTTGACATATTCCTATTTTATAGTTGTATTTTGCTAGTTTCGCTGCAAAAATACCGAAAAAAAAATCCAACACTTGCGTTTATCGTATGCTTTAATTCGCTTTCAAAGAGCCCTCAAATGGAATGCGATTTAAAATACTTCTACCCAATGTCACCTCATCGGCGTACTCTAGCTCATCACCTACAGAAATACCTCTTGCGATTGTAGAAGTGCTGATATCGAATCCTTCTAATTGTTTATAGATATAGAAATTGGTAGTATCGCCTTCCATCGTCGAGCTTAATGCAAAAATAAGCTCTTTTATTCCACCTTTTCTCGCTTTTTCAACTAAAGAAGTTATCGTAAGTTCTTGTGGACCAATACCTTCCATCGGAGAAATTTTACCTCCCAAGACGTGGTAAAGGCCTTTATATTGGCTGGTATTTTCGATTGCCATCACATCGCGGATATCTTCTACAACGCAGACCAGAGTTCTATCTCTCTTAGGGCTGGAGCATATTTCGCAAAGTTCAACGTCGGAAATATTATGGCAGTTTTTACACAGCTTGATTTTCTTTCTTAGATTTTCTAAGGCGGCCGACAATCTGCTCGTGCGCTCTTCGGGTTGTTTTAATAAATGTAATACCAAACGCAGGGCCGTACGTTTACCAATACCCGGTAACTGCGACATTTCATAAACTGCGTTTTCAAGAAGTTTTGAAGAAAAATCCATTATAATTTTTATGTGGACAAAATTACAATTTTATAGGGGTTTTAAAAGGAATGGATGATATTTCGGTCGTAGAATATAAATTTTCGTAGCATTAAAAAAGTGGGGCGCTAACCCCACTTTTCAACTAACGTAAAAAAACTAACTCAAACGAATTCATTAAATCTCCACTTAATGAATATTATAATAATTTAATCACAACACCTTAATATCCAGGATTCTGTGTTAATAAATTGGGACTGTTAATCAACTCCTGCTCCGGAATAGGAAATAACAAGTGTTTTTCTTGCAGAGGCTGATCAGAATTCAGGTTAATATGGCCGACAAAGTCATCGAAACCACCGGTGGTACTATTATATACTCTTCTAAGGCGTACCATATCGAACCAGACTTTCATTTCGAAACAGAGTTCGTACCATCTTTCTGCAAGAATGGCTTCCCGAAACGATGCGGCATTAAATGAACCAAGCGCAGGGGTCGTTAGCTGTGCTCGATCTCTTATCGCCTTTAAGCCGTCCCAAGCATCTTGGGTAGGGCCGCTTACCTCGTTCGAGGCTTCGGCATAAATCAATAAAACCTCAGCATAGCGAAATATCGGTAAATTCAGGTTATCCCTAGCCGTACCGGGAACACCGGAGGTACCGTTCGCTATTACATTGAAATGCTTGAAAATATAAGGTTTACCCAAATCAAAAAGCTCTTCGTTACCATTGCGATAATAACTGGTATAGAACCATCCTTCTCGATCTACGGTTCTTAGGTCACCCGCCTCAAAGGAATTATAAAAATCGACATCAGGTATTGTACTTCCAGTTCCAGAGGGCCCGCGATAAGTAACCGGCTGAAAATTGGGAAACATATTTCCCATGGGGTTTCCGGCAATTTCCGCATTGTACTGTAAGCTGAAAATATGTTCTCCCATATTATTCAGTGTCTCGTTGTGAATCTCACCATAGGTATCGAAAAGTCGCAAAGGCCCAGCATTATCAATAACCTCTTTTGCCTTGTTCGCCGCATCGGCATAGCGCGCCGTTTCATTGAGCGGCTGCCCGGCCATGGTCAGGTACACTTTGGAGAGCAATGTCTTAACGGCCGACTGCGACACGCGACCACTCTCATCTACCCAAGGTAAGCCTGCGCTTTCAGCTTCCGTGAGGTCGGCAACAATCAGATTATATACTTCTTGCTGCGGGGATCGCACGGGTAAAAAATCTTCGGAATTCGCACTCTGCGGAAGCGTTATCAACGGTACATCGCCCCAAAGCCGGACTGCATAAAAATAGGCCCAGGCACGAAAAAACTTCGCCTCGCCCAAAACTTTGTTTTTTTCGGTCTCGTTCATTTCGATACCCGGTACATTTTCAAGCACGAGATTAGCATTTGCTATGACCTTATAAACGCCTTGCCACCATTCCCTAACATGTAAAGTATTGGCATCGTAGGATAATGAATACAGATTGTTTAAATCGGAGTTTTGGGCGGTCTCAGTGGTGGTAGTGCCTGTCGGGGCCATTAACAACTGCCAGGTCGATGAGAAAATACCCGCTCCGTCACCAATAAAACGGGCATCGGCATATACTGCGGCTATTGCCGATTCTGCGTGTTTGGCAGTTGTATAAAAACTTTCAGGCGTTAAATTTGAAGGATCTTCTTCGTCCAGAAAATCGGAACAGCCAACTGTAAACAACAGCAAGACCGAACAGCTTAAAATCTTGTTTATATTTTGTCTTATATGAATTTTCATGATGTTTGTCTTTAAAGTTAACGGATTATATACCTACTTGCAGCCCCAATACAAAAGTGGTGGATCTAGGATATTCGTGCCACTTTATCCCTTGAGAGAAAACATTACTGCCTTGACCGCCACGAACGGGCGATATCTCAGGGTCACCAAGAAGCTCATCTTTGGTGAGCAAAAAGAAATTTTGGGTCGAGGCATATATGCGTAGTTTGTTCAAATAGAGGCTTTCGAGAACCTGGGAGCCAAAAGAATAACCCAGCATCAAGTTACGGCCCCGTAGGAAAGACCCATCTTTGACCCAATGGCTATCCACATTCGTTACATAACCAGCACGGGTATCGCGCACCTGTGCGATCATCGTATTTTGATTGTCCGGTGTCCAAGCATTCAATACAGTTCGGTAACTGTTCGCCAAGGCTTGCCGGTCTTCGCTGGGGTGAAGGTTCAAATCAAGCACATCGTTACCCAACGAATATTGAAGGTCTAACGTAAGGTCTAGACCTTTATAGGTAACAGAGTTTATCAAAGACCCCCAAGCCGTGGGATACCCATTTCCGATGATGCTCCTATCCTCATCATTGATAATTTTATCGCCATTGAAATCTTTGTATTTGATATCACCCGGTAACAGCGTCAACCCGTTTCGGTAACTCACAAAACTAGCGGCTTCTGCGGCCTCATCCGTTCCCCAAGTGCCCAATCGCGTAAGCCCCCAAAAAGAGCCGACGGGTTCGCCTACCCTAATAATACTTGTTTGGTTGGTAAAACCGGGCCCACCTACACCGAAAATATCGGAGGGTGTGGCCAAAGACAATACTTTGTTCTTGTTGGTAGAAATATTAAAAGTCGTATTCCAAGTCAAATCGGCCGTAGCGATATTCATTGTAGTAAGGGCAAACTCGAACCCTTGGTTCTCCATCGTACCAACATTTCTTCTAATGATATCATAACCACTAGATTGCGGTACCGGCGCATCCAATAGCATGTCAGTTGTCTTGCGGTAATAGTAATCGGCCTCTATACTAATCCGGTTATTGAACAGCCCCAATTCTAGGCCCACATCATACTGAGCCGTCTTTTCCCATTTAAGATCGGGGTTTGCCAAACGGTTCAGCCCTGTACCGCCCACACGGTTGTTGTTCCAAACCGTGGTATAGTTTGAACTCAAAAGCGACAGCGAAGAATATGGAGGTATCTCGGAGTTACCGGTGACCCCATAACTTGCTCTCAACTTTAAGTTGGAGATCGTTGCATTTTCGGCAAGGAAGTCTTCGTCGGAAATTCTCCAAGCGACAGCAGCCGATGGAAAAAAGGAAAACTTGTTGTTATCACCGAACTTTGAAGAACCATCAGCCCTTCCCGTCACGGTGAAGAGGTACTTGCCGAGCAAATTATAGTTGATACGGCCAAAGTAAGAATTCAATGCCTCTCTTCTTGCATTAGAGCCGACCCCTATGTTTTCGGTACCCGCCCCAAGATTGTTGTATTCAAAAAAATCAGTAGGGAAATTCCGTGACTGTGCATTAACAAAAAAGTTGTTGGTCTGTTGCCAAGAGACCCCTAAAAGAGCTGTTAGAGAATTATTCTCATTGATTTCCTTGGTGTAGGTCAAATAGTTCTCTATCGACCAAAAGGTTTCCTTCGAATTGCTCGAAGAAGCCCTCGCCACCCCATTATTGTCGAGTGTGCTATCACGGAATTCGTTGTTCTCTTGTGTAATCACATTGCTGGCGACTACGGTACGCATTTCCAAGTCTTTTGTAAAACTGATATTGGTGAATAAGCTACCGGATAGTGTCTGCGTATTCAGAATGTATTGATTACTGTTCAGCCAATGTACCGAACTACGGGTACCCTCGGCAAACGGATAATCACGGTTATCGGCGAAGAGCCCTTCTTTCTCGCCACTTTCATAACGAACCGGCAAGAACGGAAAATCTTCGACCATTCTACGGGGTACCTGATCGTTGGTATCCACCAGGTTTTCTGTCTGATAGTTGTAGCTCAATGACCCCCCTACCTTCAGCCAATCCTTTATCTGGTCATCAATAGAGAATCGTCCTGAATAGCGTTTTTGATAGGAGTTCTTTAGAAGGCCTTGTTCATCATTTATGCCCAATGAAATTGAATAGGTGGTCCTATCATTTCCACCGGAAAAGCCCAACTGATGGTTTTGTGAGAGTCTGTGTTGCTGTACCTCTTTGGACCAATCTGTATCATATATCGCGTTGCCTTCGCTATCGAACAACGGTGCCATTAGCGGGTCGGCCCTTTTAAGCCGAGGTTCGTATTGGGCATAATTACCTGCAGCCCAGCCTTCTGGGTCGAATTTTTCGGTATTTTCCCAAGAAAGTTGTTCGACCTGTTTGTATTCAGCAGAATTGAGCGTCTGCGCAAGGTTCGGACCGAACTCTTTGACATTGTATTCTACGTTGTAAGTAATTCTACCTTGCCCCGCCCGGCCTCTTTTTGTGGTTACCAAAATAACACCGTTCGCACCTCGAGCACCATAAATAGCTGTAGACGAGGCATCCTTTAACACTTCGATCGACACCACGTCGTTGGGGTTCAGATAATCGATCGCCGAAGTAAACTGATCCAGGTTGCCCTGGGGCAATTGAACACCATCGACCACATATAAGGGGTTGTTAGAAGAGTTGATCGAACTGAAACCCCTGATTCTAACATTGGTCCTACCTCCTGGGCGACCCGAAGTGGTATTGACCTGAACCCCTGAGACCCTACCTGCCAAGCCTTGGTTAAGCGATTGAACGGGCCGTTCTTGAAGCTCATCGGCACTGACCTGCCCGACTGCCCCCGTAAGATCCGATTTTCTTTGACTACCATAGCCGATCAGTACTACTTCTTCCAATTCAGATGCATTTTCCTCTAGCACTACGTCGATTTGCGACTTTGTCCCCACGGGTATTTCCATTGTCGTAAAACCGATGTAACTAAAGACTAGAGTGGCATTAGCTCCTACATCGTCTAATGTGTAGTTACCATCGAAATCAGTTTGGGTACCGTTCGTTGTACCTTTAACTAGCACGTTTGCACCGGCCAAAGGGCCCGATGCATCGGAAACGGTTCCGTTTACCGTCTGTGCCCTTGCTAGTCCGATACACAATAATGCACCGGCAAGCAAGAAGCTTTTTAAGAATGTGTTCTTCATAATTGATAAATTTTAGGTTGTTTTTATTAGAATAAAGGAGTGAAATGAAAGTAGTATTTAAAATACTATAACGTTATAGCAAGATTGTTAAATAACTGTTAACAAAATACTATTTTACCTAAATTTTTGAAAGAAAATATTTTAAAACAGATTTATTTTACTCATTTTAAACTAATGTTACGATAAAATTGCTGAGGTCTCTACCAATGATTTTTATTACAAGTTTTCGTATTTTGGCTGGAAATACAATTTAAATGACCTCGACCCACATCCTAGTACTTATAGGAGCCTACTTTATACTACTGTTATTGATTTCGTATTTCACGGGAAAAAACGATTCGAACATCGACTTCTTTAAAGCGGGAAAATCTTCGCCTTGGTACCTAGTTGCCTTTGGAATGGTGGGCGCATCGCTTTCGGGGGTGACCTTTATATCTGTTCCAGGATGGGTAGAAGCCTCTGAGTTCAGTTATATGCAGGTTGTTTTTGGATATCTAGCAGGATATTTTGTAATCGCTTACGTTTTACTTCCTATTTATTATAAACTGAACGTTACTTCAATTTATGAATATCTCGAAAAGCGATTCGGTATAGTAAGTTACAAAGTGGGTGCCATATCTTTCTTTATTTCACGAGTACTTGGGGCATCCTTTCGCCTATTCTTGGTCGCCATAGTGCTTCAGCAGTTCGTTTTCGATGATTTGGGAATACGCTTTGAGATAACTGTAACGCTCTCTATTCTCTTGATTTGGATTTACACATTTCGAGGCGGCATAAAAACTATTGTATGGACAGATACCCTTCAAACTGCATTTATGTTACTATCCGTGGGGCTATCCATTTATTTTATCAACCAAAAACTCGATTGGAGTTTTGCCGAATTTTTGGCTTCCGATGAATTAAAGCAGTATAACAAAATACTATTTACCGATGATTTTTTCGACAAGAATCATTTTATCAAATCATTTTTGGGAGGCATGTTCATTACCATATGTATGACTGGGCTAGACCAAGATATGATGCAAAAAAACCTCACTTGCAAATCGTTG
>Ga0316189_10007523_pt1 | contig 10290 bp, 12 predicted proteins | sample LowCovwburrow_MG_FD_204930 | JGI IMG/M metagenome (GOLD analysis project Ga0316189, IMG submission 204930) | Coastal sediment microbial communities from Maine, United States - Lowes Cove worm burrow | ecosystem: Environmental > Aquatic > Marine > Coastal > Sediment | place: USA: Maine... | reverse complement strand
CACCATCGGCCCGCTGGCTACGTGAGTGAATCCCAGTTCATAGCCAAGTTCACCGAGTCGGTCAAATTCATCCGGGTGTACATAACGGTCCAGCGCCAGGTGATGCACGCTGGGTTGCAAATATTGTCCGAGTGTCAGCATGTCGCAATCATGTTCGCGCAGGTCGCGCATGACCTGTTCGACTTCTTCAATGGTTTCACCCACGCCAAGCATCAGTCCCGACTTGGTCGGCACTCCCGGATGCAGCGCCTTGAAACGCTTCAGCAGATTCAGTGACCAGGCATAGTCCGAGCCGGGACGAACTTTTTTGTACAGCCCGGGTACGGTTTCGAGATTATGGTTGAACACGTCGGGTGGTGACTTGACGAGGATTTCCAGCGCCCGGTCCATACGTCCGCGAAAGTCCGGTACCAGCACTTCAATCCTGATGTCCGGGCTGTATTTGCGGATGGTTTCAATACATGCGGTGAAATGTCCGGCGCCGCCATCACGCAGGTCATCACGGTCGACAGATGTTACCACCACATAGCTTAGTCCCATGGCGCTGATGGTGCGTCCCAGGTTTTCCGGTTCATCAGTGTCCAGCGGGTCGGGGCGCCCGTGTGCCACGTCGCAAAACGGGCAGCGGCGCGTGCAGATATCTCCCATGATCATGAAGGTGGCCGTGCCACCGGCAAAGCATTCACCGATATTCGGGCATGAGGCCTCTTCGCAAACCGTGTGCAGGTGGTTGTCGCGCAGCACTTCCTTGAGACGCGAAACCGCTGGATGCGACGGTGACCTGGCGCGGATCCACGCTGGTTTGCGCTGTGGCCTGACGGTGGTTTCTATCTTTATCGGGATGCGCGCGGTTTTGGCCGCGCCGCGTTGTTTGCGTTCAATCGTAGTCATGCTGCTGTGTTGTCCAGTAATCGTTGAAAGTGTGTCTGCAAGCGGCTACTGACGGTTTCCATCGAGGCGTCAATGCCCAGGTCTTTTAGCTGTGTCACTTCAAGGCCGCTGTAGCCGCAGGGATCAATCATTGAAAATGGAGACAGGTCCATATCAACGTTGAGACTAAGGCCGTGAAAGGAACAACCCTTGCGTATGCGTAAACCCAGTGCCGCCAGTTTGCGATTGTTGACGTAAACCCCTGGTGCTTTCTCGCGACGTTGTGCATCAAGAGAGTAGTCAGACAGCAAATCAATGACGCTCTGTTCCAGTATTCTGACCAGTGATTGTACACCCAGCTGGCGTCGCTTGATGTTCAGCAGTGGATAGACAATCAGTTGTCCGGGGCCATGGTAGGTTACCTGGCCGCCCCGGTCTACGTTAATGACCGGTATATCGCCTGTATTATGCAGGTATTCCTGCTTGCCGTTGCGCCCGAGCGTGAACACTGGCGGATGCTGAAGAAACCAGATTTCGTCAGGGGTATTGGCATGGCGGGTATCGGTAAAGACCTGCATATCCCGCCAGGCGGATTGGTAATCAGTCAGACCAAGCTGTCTGATCGTCAGGGCGGGTGGTGCAGGCATGCAGGTGCAGCGCTGTTCAGATAGCCATGATGACTGCTTCGCAGTCGACCAGGTCCTGGTAGATGGCATCCAGCTGGGCACGGCTGGTGGCATTCACCCTGACAGTAACGGAGACATAGTTACCCGCTGTACTGTTGCGGGTGTATACAGCGCCTTCAGTCAGGTCGGGCGCATGACGGCGAACAATTTCGACCACGATAATATCGAGTTCGCAATCTGCCTTGCCCATTGCCTTGACGGGAAACACGCAGGGAAATTTCAGCGGGCTTTCATCTTCTTCTTCTTCACTCATAGGACAAGTGTACCAATCTCTGTGTCCGTACTCACGCATGACAGCGGCTGGATGCGTAGCAGGGTTGATAATGACCAGTTTAAACAGTATGTCTGTTCAGTAATGCGGCATACCGGGTGTTTTACCCAGCGAGGTGCGCGGGTTACTTGGGCGCGGATTTCCCGGACGATTACCATGCCCGGGCCGGTTGCCGTGCCCCGGACGGTTGCCGTGGCCGGGCCGGTCGCCGTGCCCCGGACGGTTGCCGTGCCCCGGATATCGCCGGTAGCGCGGGTAGTAGGGGTAGTAGCCGACATTGTCGTTATAGTAGGCATTTTGCAGCGCAGCCTCTGCTTCGGCGCGGGCCTTGCTGGCCTGTGCATCGGCCTGTCTTTTTTCCGCGGCGAGTTTCTCGTTCTCCAGTCGGCGAGTTTCCATGCGCTCGGCCTGGTTGATCACCGAATAGAAGCCATCATCAGTGGTGGTATCCGGGTTGGCACCACTGGCCGGCAGCACCTCCAGCAACTCTGCATTGACACTGCTGTTTGCGGGAGGTGTTTCGCTGAAATGCGTGGTGCCGCTGTCATCAATCCAGGTGTAAACCTCCTCGGCAGCATCGGCCGAAAGGGGCAACGCGACGAGCATATACAGGATGGTTTGGCTGATTCGCGTCATTACGGACAGACCTGAAGTAGATGGTTCCCCTGTTGGCTAATTTGCGGGATATATCCTGATTCTAGTCGATTGTGGAGACAACAGCGTCACGAGAGGGTTTCCCCTGTCTGATAGCCAGCCTGCAAAAAGCACATATGTTTTACATAAAAATAATACTAAACAACAAGATACGATATTCTCAATGAGAGTTTGTCTGGTGAGATTGCTGGCTCGATACCGCGACCTGCATCTGTTTAAAGCCCCCTTGCCGGACGGCCGATAGCTCTCCTGAGTGTCGGGTTAGTCCGGCCGCTCTACGCAGCAATCACTGGGGGGCAGGGCCATGAGTGCAGTAACTGAAGACGTCATTCTGAAAAGAAAACCTCGCAAGAAGCGCGGCAAGGGTGTCGCCGCATTACGCAAGATCCGCCGGGCGCTGGCGCGCAAGAAACTTGAAGAAATGCGCGAAGAAAAAGAGCTGAAAGAAAATATCTACGACGTGTTTGCTGATGAGGGTGACGACCCGGCCGGTATTTAGTCGGTTCTTTCCCACCCGCCGGTTATTTCTGGCCACCGTCCAGTGGCCCTTGTTGCCGGTCTGCTGATTATGCATGAACATGAGCATGACATAGAATCCTGCCATGCCAGCACGAAAAAAAATCAAGCTGTGTTGTGACGCAAGCGTCAGGGATATCCTCTGCACGGCAATACGCGAGTATGCGCACGCGGCCTATCCCGAGGGTGGTTCTGAATGTGCGCAGCTTGCCCGCTATACCTTGCTGGAACTGGCTGCCGGAATAGAGGCTGGTCTTTCCGGCGAAAACAAATCCATCGAAGTGAGCAAGCGACCCATGGCAATGGTCAGGGCAGCGCTTGAATATTATTTCAATCGCGCTGACGAAGCGCAGGGATTAACATCAATACACCAGCGCGCGTTGTTTGACAATCTGTTGCAGCAGCAGCCGGTAAAGCAATCAGATCTTGACGCTGCCGTCGCGGCAGACGCTCACGGTTGAACGAATGCTAGAATGGCATGCGAAAGGTCAGCATGCCGCCACTGTCACCATCCAGCCTGACGCCTGCCTGTACCGGGGAATCCAGTCCCATCATGGAGTCATGCAGCACGGCGGTAATGAAATGTCCCAGTGCCGCGCCGGCAAGCACATCGGAAGGGTAGTGATCACGTGATTCAATACGTGCCCACGCGGTCAGTCCGGAGACTGTTGTGGCAGAATATTTCAGTACCTTGCGTGCTCGCGGCGCCATGTTAATGGCATCGAGATTGCGGTTGGTGAGCACGGCAAAACTGGCGGCTGACGAGGCATGCGCGGACGGGAAGCTGCGATCGTCTTTGTCGTTCGGCCGCCTGCGGTTAATGCTGTTCTTCATGCTGGATGTGACAGCGCCGGCCACCATGGCGGCCGAGGTTTCCACCAGCATGCCCTTGAGTTTCGGGCCGCCCCAGCCGTCGCGGGATCCGCCCGGTGTCGACAGGGCGCTGACGATGGCAGTTCCCGACAGTGCCTCGGCCATGAAATCACTGGCATCATCAGCGGATGATTCAGAGCCGAATATTGGGTTTTCGCGCACCGCCCAGTCCGACAGGTCCTCATCCAGGTCGCCAATTGACATGACGGCAGCGCCTGCAAGCGGTGCCCATGTGTGTGGGTCACGTGCCGCATTCCAGGCCGAGGATTTTAGTTTTTCCCAGCTGGGGAAGTGTACGTTTTGCCCCCAGCGTTCACCGTTCGGCAGGGTGCTGCACCCGGATGCCAGCAGCGCAAGCAGTGTCAGCAGTGGCAGGCAGGTGCGGTGACGCAGCGGGTGTTTATGGTGCATGTTTCAGCGCGGCTTATTTAATCCACTCCTGCAGGGCAGCAATGATCTTTTCTGCCTGATCCTTGCTGGAGATGTTGAACTTTGACTTCGGCTGGTACTGGCCGTTACGTTTCTGGTAGCGGCGGATGGAATATTTGTCCGGGCCGTATTCTTCCTTGCTGCGGTTCCAGTCCTGGTAGCGATAAATCACGGTCGACCAGGCACCCTTGGTGAGTACCTTCTTGTCCAGTTCCTTGACCGTTTCGATGCCGTCTTCTTCGTAATTGATGGTTAGTTCTTCTACTGTTTCGGCCATGCCTTCCTCCAGCGATACCTTCATTCCAGATGTTGTTTACTGACGGCCATCATACGGATTTATGCAGGCGGCGGAAGTCCTGTTAACAAGGGGCTGTTTTTTCAGGGTATGATCATGCGGGTTTAACGCCATACAAGGACTGCACAGGTGCCTGGATATCTTACTGCCCCGGTTCCCCGGACCACTATGCCGGGTGGGCTCCCCTATATCATTGCCAACGAGGCCGCTGAGCGCTTCAGCTTCTATGGCATGCGCGCCATTCTTGTGGTGTTTATGACGCAATATCTGCTGGATGCCAGCGGCATGCTGAGTGTGATGTCCGAGGAGGATGCCAAGGGCTGGTATCACCTGTTTGTCTCGGCGGTTTATTTGACACCGTTACTGGGGGCGCTGATATCGGATGGCCTGCTGGGTAAATTCCGTACCATCATCCTGCTGTCACTGGTGTATTGCGCCGGCCATTTCGTGCTTGCACTGGATGACACGCGCTGGGGGCTGGCCGTTGGTCTGGGGTTGATCGCACTCGGTGCCGGTGGCATCAAGCCCTGCGTATCGGCGCATCTTGGTGACCAGTTTGGCCGCTCCAATCAAGGTTTGCTGGCGCGCGCCTTTTCCTGGTTTTACTTTGCCATTAACCTGGGTGCGTTTGTTTCCAGCATGGCGACACCCTGGCTGTTGCAGCGTTACGGTTCAGCTGTTGCCTTTGGTCTGCCCGGCGTGTTGATGTTGCTGGCGACAGTGATTTTCTGGGCGGGACGCAGGCGCTTTGTACATGTACCCCCCGGCGGTCGCCGTTTCCTTAAAGACGTGTTTAGTCGTGTCGGGCTGGGCGCGCTGGGTCGCCTGACCGTGGTGTACCTGTTCATTGCCGTGTTCTGGGCGCTGTTTGACCAGACCGGGTCCTCGTGGGTGTTGCAGGCGGGGAAGATGGACCTGCAACTGCTGGGTATGGAATTGTTGCCGGCGCAAATCCAGGCGGCCAATCCCTTGCTGGTAATGCTGTTGATACCGCTGTTTTCCTACGTGATCTACCCGGCCATTGACCGCTTCTTCCCGCTGACCCCGTTACGCAAGATCGCCATTGGCCTTTTTGTCGCGGCAGTGGCCTTTGCCATACCAAGTGGCGTGCAATTGTCGATTGACCAGGGTGGCAGCCCGTCGATTGCGTGGCAGTTACTGGCCTACCTGGTGCTGACCTCGGCGGAGGTGATGGTGTCTATTACCTGTCTTGAGTTTTCCTACACACAGGCACCGAAGACCATGAAGTCTTTCGTGATGGCATTCTTCATGTTGTCGATTTCTCTGGGCAACCTGTTTACCAGTGCCGTTAATTTCATTATCCAGAATCCGGATGGCAGCAGCCTGCTGGAAGGGGCCGATTATTTTCTTTTCTTTACTGCCTTAATGGCGGGTACAGCGGTACTGTTCATGTTACTGGCGCGCTTTTATCGCGGCCAAACCTACATCAACGAAGAACGCTCGGTGGTGGCATAATGCGGGTGCTGCTGCTTTCTCCCTATGATGCGCACAGCCACCGGCGCTGGCGCGAGGGACTGGTGGCTGCGTTTCCCGACTGGCAGTGGACCGTGCTTGCATTGCCGCCGCGGTTTTTCCTGTGGCGTGTGCGCAGCAACAGTCTGACCTGGGCGCTCTCCGAACGGCTAACGCTGCAACAGCACTTTGATGTGCTGGTCGCAACCTCCATGACCGACCTGTCGGCGCTGAAGGGGATGGTGCCGTCACTGGCGCCTGTGCCGTCGCTGGTGTACTGCCATGAAAACCAGTTTGCCTACCCGGATCGGCGCGAGCAGCAACGTAATGAACCCATGGTAATCAGCCTGTATAGCCTGCTTGCAGCAGACCGGGTGGTGTTTAATTCGGCATGGAACCGTGATTCGTTTCTGCAGGGTGCGGATGAATTCCTGAAACAGATGCCGGACGCAGTGCCTGCCGGTGTGACCGGTTTGATTGCGGAGAAGAGCAGCGTTATCCCGGTGCCACTGGAAGCGCACTGGTTTACGGGCACGACACGGTCGTCGCAGAGTGATGTGCCTTTTACCATCGTCTGGAACCATCGCTGGGAATATGACAAGGCGCCGGAGCGGTTGTTTGCAGCCTTGATCATGCTGCAGCAGGCCGGGCTGTGTTTCAGGGTGCATGTGATCGGCCAGCAGTTTCGCACCCAGCCTCCGGTATTTGCCGAGATGCATCCACGGTTGACAGAGCATATTGGTGAGTGGGGTATGGTTGAGAGTGATGCTGATTACCGTCAACTGTTGCGCCAGTCACACGTGGTGCTGACAACGGCACTGCATGAATTCCAGGGCATGGCGGTGATGGAAGCGGTGGCCTCTGGTTGCGTGCCGGTGGTGCCGGACCGCTTGTCCTACCCGGAGTTCTTTCCGCCGGCGTATCGCTATGCATCGTTTCCGGATGATGCCGAGCGCGAAAGCGCCGCCATCGCGGAACATTTAAAGACATTGTGTGCCAGATACTATAACGATGACTTGCCGCAAGCACCGGCATTGCGGCATCTGTGCTGGTCCAGCCTGGCGGGTGCCTACGAGAAGGAGATCAACAACCTTGGCTAGCAAGGAACAGTTTCATGGAGGACGTGCACAGGACCGCCGCGTGCCGCCTGGCTTGCGGGTGATGCGCTTCCTGTTTGCAAGGCTTGGTCCGTTGTTTCCGGCGCTGATGGGCCGCTGGGCCTACCATTTATGGTTTCGAACACGTCGTTTTCCGGAATCTGCCGCGGGCAAGAACATGGCTGCTTGTGCGCGACGGGATACCCTGTTGATTGACAATATCCCGCTGGCTGTTCATGTCTGGGGCGAAGGTCCGATGGTGTTGTTTCTGCACGGCTGGTCGGGTCGCGGCAGCCAGGTAGCTGCGTTTGTGGAGCCGCTGCTGGCAGCGGGTTACCAGGTGGTGGCGCCGGATGCCCCGGGCCACGGTGAAACGCCGGGTGACAGCACCAATATTCTGGAGGTTGCCGCTGTCGTGCGGGCGGTTGGCAAAAAATATGGCCCTGTGTACGCTGCGATCTCGCATTCCTTCGGTGGCATGGTGCTGGCTTATGCCATGAACCATGGCTTGTCGGTCGAACGTGTTGTTTTGATCAGTGCGCCTGCCCACATCGACTATCTTATGCAAGGCTTTGCAGAAACACTCGCTATCCCTGATGCTGTTATTGCTGCAATGCAGCAAAGAATTGATCGGCGATTCAAGGGAGAAATATGGCAGCGTTTGTCCGTGGTCTATAACGTAAAGGATCTGTCTGCCGCGGCGCTCATTATTCATGATGAAGATGACGTCAGTGTTCCGATTGAGCAAGGGAAGATGATCGCGGAGGCCTGGCCGGGTGCAAGGTTCATGAAAACCAGCGGCCTCGGTCATGGCCGAATCTTGCGAAGCAAAGCAGTTGTTACTGCTGCTACAGCGTTTATAGAAGGCAAAAGTTGAGCGCTTGGGAAGTGCGGGTAGGGCGTATGTCGTCTTTGGGTTGCGGGTTCACCCGGTCATTCGCTAACGACCTGTTTCCAGGAGCCTTGTGACGTCGTGGTAATAAAATTCCGCTGCGGCGCCATGTATGGCATGTGTCAGCTCATTCCGGCCCTGTGGGTTTAGAAACGCCAGTGAACTTCAAGATGAGATTGCTTAATACTCTATCAGATGGGCGAAAAACATATGCAGCAGCTGCAGGCATTATTGAATAGAAAAACCTCTCTTCGTTGTCCCGGGCGACAAACAGTACCAATACAACGATAACAACAAGGGTTATCAGAGCATAAATAGCCCATGCCATTTTTGTATAGAAAATGTATTTATCATGCTGATTGTCTGTCATGTTCTTCGATACCCGTTAATTTTTAAACTGTCTTCATATTACATGGACTAAATGGTTTTACAAAGCTGGATCTACCGCATGGCAGTAACTTTTCGCCAGTCGATTTATATGCTTGTGCACAGTCAAAACAAGCAGGCATGAAAACGGCTATTATGGGTCGGTTCCTTTTATTAAGTTGTTGATTATAAAAGCAGCGGACTAAATGTCCGGGTGCGGTCGGATGCTTGCCGTTTCTGGATAGGCTCTCATTGATTGTTTTCCTGGTTGGCGAGGGCTGGAGCCAGCCACAACCGGTCGTTAAGAATCCAGGCAAATCTTAAAAACGGACATTGCAACGTTTGAGTTGTAAGGCGGCGCAGCGAAGCAGAGAAATCCCACACGAATGATTCGTTGGTTTTTTTATCGGCTAACATCTTCGATTCCTTGTTCGCCTTAAAATACAAGTGGCTTTTTGTATAATTTTGCTGCATTGCCGAATGCCAGCTGCAGCGCGATTTCGTCTGGTAGTTGTGCTAGCCAGTTACGTATAATTCCGACCGCAGAATTGAACATATGCCAGCGCGCAGTGCTGTATGTGTCCACACCAATCATAAATCGGTTAGGGTAAGTAACAAAAAGCTCATACCAGTCATCATTAATTATTCCATCTGGTGCAATGCGCTCATCTCGCATAGAAACATCAATCGATAGATTCGGGTAACGGTGCAGGTAATCCGATATCAGATCAGGATATGGAAAGCTGCCGGCATGCGCCCAGATAATCGGTTGCTTTGGTGCTATCTCATAAACTTTATCGATCACAGCCGGGTCGCCATGAATCAACAGTGGTAATTGCCGCGCAGAAGCCAGTGCAATAACTTTTTTAAATACTTTACTATGACGATCACGAGCGAAAATATGTAGCTCGCCAATGCCACCCCAGTAACCACGCTCAAGCTCTTTTTCCAAATAAGGGATTAACGTTGTATCATTTGTCCATGTGGATTTATCTGCGCTATGGCGATAAACACCAAGTAACGGCACAATACGCTCAGGCGCCAATTGATATAGCTTGCTTATGTGTGCAGATGGTGTACCGGTAACTGCTGCATAAGGGATAGCGTTATTATCTAACAGATGGAGAATTGCCTGCGGAGTAAAACGCTGTGCATCTTCCGCTGAATAATGCAGATGCGAATCAAACAATGGTTGTGCTGTAAGACGCAATGAAAACAATAAAACCAACGCTCCACAGCAATACTTAAATAGCATGTTAAGCATTATTCAGTGGCTCTCTTAAGGAGACCTGATGAAGTATTTAACTGCTTTTCAAAATTAATCATTTCTAGTTTCATCGCCCCTCTTTGTTCGTTATCTTATCCTGCTGTTTAGTGTTTTCTTTTTTGGAATCAGCATCCAGGTTCGGAATCTGGCGGTAACCCGCCATTCGCAGCTTGGACAAAACCGCTCCTGGGCTTTGTCGCGTACGGCTAACTAGGGCCACAAGCAGTCATTCCCGAGATTTCTGTGACTTTCCGAGTTGCAGCAAAACTGGTCCTGCAGCAACTCGGCACATATTGCGTATATCGCTTTATTTGTTGTAGTTCTTCTACTATTACTCTAATTTTGGCTGAACTGTATCCAAACAATCCGCAATGAATACAAGTGACTGGATTTCACCCGCTTTTTTTCGAGGTTTCTGACTCGTCTCCTGGTATCAAAGGTAGAAGGAGCCACAAAATGAAGTCATGGTTCTGCGCATAGTTAATCGTGTCGTGAAATCTTCAATATCAGCACCGTCAGTGCCGGTAAGAAGGTCAGGCTAACCATAGCTGTGCCGAGCAGGCCGAACATCACGATCACGCCCACGCCCCTGTAGAGCTCT
>Ga0316189_10007522_pt1 | contig 10291 bp, 6 predicted proteins | sample LowCovwburrow_MG_FD_204930 | JGI IMG/M metagenome (GOLD analysis project Ga0316189, IMG submission 204930) | Coastal sediment microbial communities from Maine, United States - Lowes Cove worm burrow | ecosystem: Environmental > Aquatic > Marine > Coastal > Sediment | place: USA: Maine... | reverse complement strand
TTAAGTGCCAATGTGGCTGGGAAAAGATTGGCTGGAGCTCACTTAATATTTAATTTAACAACAGGTCTTGTCGCATTGGCATTAATTTACCCCTTAGGCAATTTGGTAAATAATTTATCAGAATTACTTAATATTTCTGCAACAGATTACACGTTAAAACTTGCGATGTTCCACACCATATTTAACATTTTGGGTGTTATTTTAATGATTCCATTTATAAAAAAGCTGGAAAGATTTTTAATGAAATTCATTTTAGAAAAAAGGGATAAGGATATTAATGAACCTGAATTCTTAAATGAATCAGTATTAAAATTTCCAGAATCAGTTATAACAGCACTATTAAATGAATCAAAATACTTGTATAAAAATTCAATTTTTGAAATTGTAGCACATGCCTTGAATATTCACAGAGAGGATATTAAATCTGATGAAAAGATTAAAAAGATAGTAAAAAAATCTACCAAAGATTTACATACAAATGTTGAAAATTTATACTATACAAAAGTAAAAACTATTTATGGTGAGATTATTCGTTATGCAACAACGGCTCAAAACAGTTTGAATCTTAATAAAAAGCAAAATGAAGCCATTACTGAAATTAAAATCGCTAACCGAAAAATGGTTGAGATTATTAAGGATGTAAGAGAGTTGAACAAAAACATAACCTTATCATTAAACTTAGATAATAAGTATTTACAGAAAGAGTACGATGATTTTAGATTGAAGTTAACAAAAGTATTAAGAATTATATATTTGTTTAGAAAGGCAGAAGATTCTGAAGATTATTCTAAAAAACTGTCTCAATTAAAAAAGGAAGCAAAATCAAATATTAGACAAAGTAATAAATCTATTGATAAATTAATTAGAAAAGATTTGATTACTGCTGAAATGGCATCATCATTATTTAATGATTATACTAATGTGAATGATATGATTAAAAAGTTAATTGAAGTTGCCGAACTTCTGTATGGTAAAAAAGATTCTTTATTAGATGAAAATTAAATGAGTAAAAGGCAAAACAAAAAAACACCGAATTAATTAGGTGTTTTTTTATGCTCTATTCAATTTTTAATACTTATGAATCACCATTAGTATTAGTTTCGTCCTTTATATTGTCTGTGCTATCAGGAACTATTTCCTCTTCAACAACAGTTATTGTAGCAGGCTCAACGGAGCTATCATGAGCCCTATGATATTCTTCTAACAAATTCATAGTTGCATTAATAAGATCTTTAGTTTCAAGTAAAACACTAAAATATAAGGTTGTGTTTTTAGGGCTTGATTCCTCTGTTCTTGTTCTTTTGACCTGCTTTTTAATTTTATCTTTAACTAAATCATAAACCTCCTTCTTTTCGCTGATGATAGCTCCAATTTCTTCGAACGAGCCTGTCTTAAATGCTCTTTCGGTATCACTAAACAGTATTTCTAATTTATCATCAATTTCTTTAAGCTCTTTGACTTGATTGAATTTAAGTTTTTGATGGTTGTTGTCAATGTGCTTATAACATACTTTTGAAATGTATTCTAAAGATTGTGTCATATCCTGTAAGTGACCTAAAATATCAATATAAAAGCCACTTGCTTCTACACTTGATTCATCTAAGTTTTTAATAAAAAAGAAAATATTATCTCGTAAACCATCACCTTCCTCAGTCAATTTCAAAACTTGTTTTTTGCTCTTTTTAAGTAAACTGATATCTTGTTTTGCAAGACCAACAATAGAGTTTGAATAAATTCTGTTAGAACGTTTTACGACCTTAGCAATATTTTTAGCACTTTCTTGAATCACACCTTGAACAGAGCTGCTTTCTGCTTTGGTTAAACTGTCTTCTTCCAAGACTTTATTTGATTTGTTTTTATGTGATTTATAGTTTCTATACAACAATACAACTGTTAGTAATAACAAAATTGGAGTCATTACTTTTGGGTTCCAATTAATTAAGAAAACAACAATACCAGAAGCAATAAAAGCTCCTATTGCAGTTCCAAACCATCCTCCAATGACATTGAACACACCTGCAACTCTATAAACAGCACTTTCTCTTCCCCAAGCTCTATCGGCCAAGGATGTACCCATTGCTACCATAAACGTCACATAGGTTGTAGAAAGAGGTAATTTCATAGAAGTGGCTATGGCAATTAGCACCCCTGCAACCATCAAGTTAACTGATGCACGAATCATATCAAAAGCAGGAGCTTCGATGCTTTGATCTTTCGTCAATATAGAATCAGGCTTGTAAAAGCTTTTAGAAACACTATTTTGAATTGATTTTGGTACAATTACACTAAAGTAATTTGAAAGCTGAGATGATCCTTTAACAACACTTCTTGAAAGTCTATTAGGTTCAAATTTCTCATGTGTATCACCTTGTCGGGATAAACTTATTTCTGTTTCTGCAACTGTCTTTGCCTTTTTTGAAAACCATAAAGTTAAAACCATAATGCCCCCTGCAATAAATAACAATAATGGTTCAGCTGGAACTTTTTTATCCAAAACAGCCATTGACATTGTAACGTCCATTCCTCCACTGACCCATGCTTCGTATGAATGATATGCAGCCATTGGGACTCCAATAAAGTTAACCAAGTCGTTTCCAGAAAAGGCCAAGGCTAAACCAAAGGTTCCCATTGCAATAACAAAAAGGAGGACAGTTTTCTTTGTAATTTTTTCAAATAAGAAGGAAAATAAAATCCAAAAGACAAAACTTCCTAATATTATAAAAATCTCATGGCCTTCAAGCATCCCTTTAAGCTCCTTGTAATATGGGGTTCCCTTAAGCCCTTTCAAGAATATAAAATAGGTAATAGCTGTTAAAGCTACACCTCCAAAAATAACTCCAAAATTTTTAATTCGTTTTTCATAGTTAAATGTAAAAAGAAAGCGCGAGACCCATTGTACAAATGCACCAACGGTGAAGGCTATCACAACAGATAACAAAATCCCGCTGATAATAGTAAACGCAGTTTTAGTATTAATGTAATTTCCTAAATCTGCAAAAGTCTCGGTATCAGAAGCGCTAATTTTTATTAATGACATTACAACTGCCGCCCCTAATAAATTGAAAACAATAGAAACCGTTGTTGATGTTGGCATCCCCAAGGTATTGAAGAAATCCAATAGCAGGATGTCCGTTATCATCACAGCCATAAAAATGAGCATGATTTCACTAAACTCAAATTGGGCAGGAATAAAAATACCCTTTCTTGCTACTTCCATCATGCCACTAGAGAATACGGCTCCAATAAATATTCCTAAACTGGCAACTATCATTATAGTCCTTAAAGAAAGAACTTTTGAACCAATGGCTGAATTCAAGAAATTAATCGCATCATTACTTACGCCAACTACAATGTCCGCAACGGCAAGTAATGTAATGGCAATTAACATTAATAAATAAAGATTATCCATGATTTGTTATAGTTAGTCTGCAAATATCATTAGTGTTTTGCAGTGAAATGTTACGTTAATGTTATTTTTTTAAAAATGAATATCAAATTGTAATCTGTACATTATTTGACTGTTACTAGTATCTACATCCAAATAGCTAATATCTGTTTGTATTTTTAAACTATGTCCTACAATATACTTAGAAAGACCAAGGGTGTATTGTTGTTCTTGATTTTTTCCAGTAATAGATTTGTCAAGCTCTATATTGGTATATCTACCTGATAATTCCCAATCATTTTTAAAAAGTATTCCTGATTGCAAGTTTAAGCCTTTACCTACTTGAACAATGTCACCAGTAAGAGTGCCATCAGTATTTTTAGCAAAAGGGTCTTTAGCACCCCTATCAGCATATTCAGCCATTAAAGAAAATCCTTTATACTTAAACATGGCATCAATAAACAGTGTATTGATATTTGTTTCATAAAAACCGTTATCATTTTCCATGTAGCTACCTTGGTTGCTCCTATTTTTTACAGCATTTGCGTTATGATCATAAGAAACACCAAGTGCTAATTTTGGAGTGTTTTCACGTTTTAAGTCAGATCCTTTGTAATCGCCTTTACTGGCGAAATTTCCCATAGGCAATAATTCAATACGGCCAGTAAATTGATGGCCTCCTAAATTTCCAGTTGTGATGTTTCTGCCCTCACCTTGGGCAATGGAGAAAATTTCTTTTACAATAAATTTGTCAGTAAGGTTAAAATGGTGCCGCAATTGCATTCCCATATCACGATCTATATTAAATCGACTATTTAATAAAGAACGATCTACTTGTTGTAAATTTGCAGAAGAAACCACACGTTCTCTATTTCCTGGAAGCTTAGTCTGACCAAACCAAATTTCAAAATTTTCATAGAAATTCCATTTCAATACAGCGTCCAGAATATATTTTGGCGCATCATTGGTAAATGCAGATGCTTTTCCTATATCACGATTAGAAAGGCCTAATTCAATTTTATATTTGAGCTTAGGGCTAAATGCATATCCATCAAACTTTAATCTTGCACGTCTTATAAGCATATTGGTTTCAGGATTTTCGCCTTTCTCCATATTAGAAATGGCCAATAATTGCATACGAGCACCAACTTTCATGGTCCAACTACTATCCTGACCAACAAGGTTAAACAATCCTTTTCCAAATTTTGGAGCAGGTGTTTCTTGAGCTTGAATAAATGATAATGTAAAAACTGCTAATGCAGCTAAGAGTAATTTTAGTTTCACGATCTATTAAAAGTTTTTGTCGATGCAAATAACTTAAACCAATGTTAACTGAATGTTTCCTGAATATTATTTTTGGATAAACAAAAAAGACTGCCTTGGCCAAAGGCAGTCATTAGAATTCATGATAATGTAGTCGACAAAAACTAATAGATTATATGAAATACTAATTATTGTCTTAAGACATGGCAAATATGCGATTCTAAAATAATGTTAGTGTAACGCTAATATTAATTAAACATTAAGTTTTATATAAAGCAAATATAAATGACTGAATAATAGATAATTATATATGTAATGTTAAATTAATGTTATGTGAATATTGATATAATGTAAAATTATAATTAGATTTGTATAGTATAAATTAAAACCCATAATTATGAAGAACCTAATTTTTGTTTTTGCCTTTTTAATTACTGTGGTATCTTTTGCTCAACAAAAGAGAGATTTAAAACTTAATAATGACACAAACCTTATTGAAGTTGTTTATTATCATGACAATGGTGTTGTAAGTCAAACAGGGGCTTACACTTTAGATGGTAAGTTACAAGGTGAGTGGTTGAGTTTTAACACAGAAGGCAAAAAAATTGTTTCTGGAAATTATGATAATGGTAAAAAAGTCGGCAAATGGATTCACTGGATTAATGGTGTTCCAAAAGAAGTCAATTATGTTAATAATGTAGCTTCACTATAGAGTATAAATTAAAAAATCTTAAAAAAAAGCATCCTAATATTATAGGATGCTTTTTTTTATAAAGTTATGTGGAGATTATTTATTAATTTCCTACGGTCCAGTTAGCTCCCCAAGTTGCATAGTCGGTACCTGTTCCGTTTCCGTCGCCAGAGATAAAATCTGCTTCGGTAAATGTTTCGCCAGTATCGTTCTTCATTTTTGTAGTAACATCTGTGAAAGTTACATTTGTAACATCTAAGTCACCATTTAATACGCCAGTACCTGTTGGATTATTACTATTTGCTCCAACATCACCATCAAGATCAAAACCTTCTTCAAAACCTTGAATTAAAACATTATTAAAGATCCCTTGAGTTCCTGCTCTTAATCGTATAGCTTCATTTCCAGTTCCAGAACCTAAACCAATAATTGTTACATCGGTAACAGTAGGCTTAGACCAAAATATTGGGCTAGATAGGTTTCCTATATCCGTATTGTAACCATCACATTCAAAACCTTTATCATGGTCGGCACCATGTTTAACATAAGCATTTGTTACAGATCCAGAAAACCCTTCCGTCCAATCGATAGAATCATCTTGACAGTTAATAACAACAGCGTGGTTAACAGCAACTGTTCCACCAAAAAATTCAATTCCATCATCTGCACCTTCGTATGCTTGAATATAATCAACTGTAGTTCCCGATCCAACACCATAGAATGAGAATCCGTTGTTTTCAGATGAACCATCTGCTGCACCACCAGAATATTCTACACGAACGTAACGAATGATTCCCGAGCTATCAGCAGTTTCTGAGCCACCATAAGGTAGACTTCCAATTTCTGAAGTAGACGTTGCGTTGCCAGTTACGGAGTTTATGGGTGCTTTCCCTAAGATAATTAAACCACCCCATTCTCCAGCTGTGGGATTAGAAGAGCCAGAAGTCATTACAATTGGATTGGTAGCAGTACCGTTAGCAATAATTTGCGCCCCTTGTGAGATAGCGATATATACATCTGCACCTGTTGCAACAGCTTTAATTGTTACACCTTCACCAATTATTAAATTGGCACCATCTGCCATAATAACTGGACCACTTATGGTATATGTTTTATTGGCGTCCAATACTAAATCTGAAGAGTATTGCGCGGCATTAATGGCAATTTCTTCATCTGAACTTCCACCACCAGTACCACCTCCGTTGTTGTTAATGACGCTGTTATCTGTAATGATGATATCCGCAGTATCATCTGTAGAGCAAGAATTAAAAAGCAATGCCGTAATTGCAAATCCTAATAATAAATTATTTTTCATCGTTTCTAAGTTTAATTTTTATTCGTTTTTTAATTAATTGTTTTTAAAATTTATATTTTAATTGTAATCCTATATTCATCCCTTTTTTATAGTCTGAAACATCTTTCCCATTAGGGGATGTTACAACAATATCTCCTTGAGTCGTTTCTCTAATGTATTTTATACTAGGATCAAAAAGGTTTTTTGCAGTGACATTGATTTCGAAATTTTCACCGATTTTATTTTTTAAAATAAAATCCAAGGTTGGAATTCCTTTTTCAATGACATTACCTAATTGCCCCGAACCCAATGCATCTATTCTATCAGAAAAATAAGAGAACGCTAAAGTTGCAATTGGTTTGTAGTTTTTAAATGATGTTGGAGAATAATTAATATCTGCATTTACAATAAACGGTGAAGCACCTTGTAATTCTTCTTTATCATTTGTAAAACTCACATTGAAGTTACTACCAACAATGTCACTGTACAAATCCTGTTCGGTATGCATATATGTGGCGTTTAAACCGAAAGAAAGTTCAGGGTCGTCATCGTCATTGGTAATAATATTTTTTCTAATCTCTGCCTCTATACCATATATTTGAGCTTTTCCCCCAGTTCTAAAGAAACGCTGAGTTCCTGTTGCATCGAATGCTACGACTTGGTTTACTGGATTATCAATTTGTTTGTAGAAAGAACCAAAAGAAATAATCTCTGATTTTGTTACAAACCATTCATATTTTAAATCCAGGTTTAAAATTTTAGAGTAAGAAACATCTTTTACATTGGTATAGGTTTCGCCAGGTTTTTGCCCTAATAAATCTGGGTTGCCACCAATACGTTGTGAAACACTTTCGTAAATAAAAGGAGCAACTTCCTTAAACTCCGGAAGTGAAATAGTTTGACTGGCAGAAAAGCGTAAGTTTTGGTCGTCGTTAAGAGCATATTTAATACTTAAACTTGGTAAATACAATACATCCGACGCTTCAATATTATCATTTCCATTGACGCCTAAATTAATAACATCATATTCAATGTATTGTTTAAAAGATTCTACCCTTAAGCCAGGTACAAAAAGCCAATTTTCGCCTAAATTAATTTCGGCATTTAAGTAACCTGCGTAGATATCTAATTTTCCTTTGTATGTGTTTTCAGATAGCCCTGGTCGGTTGGTATTGCTAAGGTTTGGATAAGGATTAATGACTTTAATTTCATAAGTACCTAGACCATCGCTAAGATTCAAATTTTCTAAGGTAAAAAAGTCATTTAGGTTATTAACATCTGCAATACCACTATTATCAATGATATCATAACCATACCTAATATTGTCAAAACGACGTTCTTTGTTTCTGCCATTGTAACCAATATTTATTTTTACTTTTTCTGAAGGTTTATAGGCTAAGTTTATACGACCATTTAATTCTTCATCTTGAATGTTTTGAAAATAACGTTGATTATCAAAATCCACATTACTATAAAAAATAGGATTGGTTGCAGGGTTATTATCTAATGCATAATGATAATTTTCAAAACTTAATCGTTTTCTATCCGGCTCATGAGCATTAACATAATTATGTCCAAATCCCCAGTCTACGTCTACGGTATCAAATTTATGAGAACCAATAAGCTGGTTTACATAAATTAAGGTTTCATTAAATTGAATATTTTTTTGAAAGAAGCCTTCGTCCGTATTAGCTATTGCATCTCTATTTCGCCCTTTTCCATCAATACCAAAATAACCAACTTTATCTGACGAGCTGTTTACGAAAAGCGAATTAAATTTAAGGCTGTTGCTACTATCAATTTGATAATTAATAGATGCCATACCTGTAGTTGTTGTTCCATATTCAAATTCTTCAGCTTGTTCAAATGCCTTTTTTTCTACATTTGTATAATCTATTGAAGATCCTTTTCTATACTGATAATCGTTTTCAAACGACCCTGTGCCATAAAAACTAAGTTTAGAACCATTTTTAAAATTGTATGACTTCCCAAAAGACCCACCAAAACTTGTGTTTACAGGCGCTCCAGTATTAACAGGGTCAAATCCATGTGATAAAATAACAGCAAAAGGGTCGTGTGCATATCTGTTATAAAACCCGAAATGTCCAGTTCCTTCACTTCTAACAAAATCTTTCCCAATCGCGTTTGTATTAAACTCAGATCCAATTCCAAAATCAAAGAATGCTACACCAGTGTAATTTTTTGACGAGATATCTACATTTCCCGCAGAGAAATCACCATAAAATTTTGACGAATACGCTTTACTAATGGATACGTTTTCTATAACATCTGATGCAAATAAGTCTAAGTCAATGTTTTTCTTGCTAACATCGTTTGATGGTAAAGACAAACCATTCATGGTAGTATTTAAATATCTATCACCTAAACCACGCACATAAACATTACTAGAGCCTTCTTGTTTTGAAACTCCTGAAATTTTTGCTACAGCGCCAGCTGCATCACTAACACCTTTACGCGATAGTTCTTCGGCACCTATGCTTTGTTTAATTTCTACAGCTTTCTTTTGTTCCAATAGAAGTGCTACTTCGCTTTCTCTTTTGGTTGTTGTTGTTATAACAACTTCGCTTAAAGATGCAGCACTTGCGCCCATAGGAACATTTACTTCTGTTACATTCCCAGCTACAATTTGAACAACTATTTCTTGAGTTTCATAACCAACAAAACTAAATATTAAAGTATAAGAACCAGGATCTAAATCTTCAAAGGTATATAAACCATCAAAGTCTGATGTAGTTCCAGTAGTTGTTCCTTTTATTAAAACATTAGCAAAAGCTAAAGGTTCATTGTTAAATTCTTTATCTGTTAGCTTACCAACCACCGACCCAACACTTTGGGCAAATGAAAATGTAGAGGTAAACAGGATAAATAATAAGATAAAATTCCTCATTGATTTCTATATAATTTCTTGTGGCAAAGAAAGAAAGACTATGTGAACAAGGGGTTATGTACAGATTAACGAACCATGATAAAAGCGTTAGGAAAATGTTATCTTAATGTAGAATTTGAACCTTGTAGGTTACAATTAGTTAACATCAAAAATGAAGCCTTGTAAATTAGACGTAAGGATTAAATTTAAAATTGGAATAATAAAAAACAGCTTTCATTTTTGAGAAGAAAACTGTTTTAAAAATATTGTTTTATGATATAAGCCCTAATTGTCTGTAGTAATATTGACGCCACTTTTATCAGAACTTGAAAGAGTTAATAACATGTCCTCTAAAGACACTGTGCTAGCGCTTAAAACCAAGGTAATCTGAGTTTCTTTACCAGATGTAATTTCAGTTGTTGTTTCTTTGGTTTCATACCCAACAAAACTATACTCTATTGTATAGTTGCCTTCTGTCAGGTTTTCAATTTTGAAGAACCCTTTTTCATCAGTAAAAGCGGATTTACCAGTTTCTTTAATTGAAACTTTTGCATAAGCTAAACCTTCATTATTAGATTCAAGATCCATTAAAATACCATTTATAGAACTTGCCTCTTGGGCAAAAGCAAATGCCGAAATAAAAAAAGCAGATAATAAAATAACACGTCTCATGCTGAGTTCACTAAAATTCAATGCAAATAAAGTTATTTACTATAATCACAACGTTAAGTAAAGATTAAACAACCGTGATTAAAATGTTACCTTAATGTT
>Ga0316189_10007520_pt1 | contig 10293 bp, 10 predicted proteins | sample LowCovwburrow_MG_FD_204930 | JGI IMG/M metagenome (GOLD analysis project Ga0316189, IMG submission 204930) | Coastal sediment microbial communities from Maine, United States - Lowes Cove worm burrow | ecosystem: Environmental > Aquatic > Marine > Coastal > Sediment | place: USA: Maine... | reverse complement strand
TTGTTGCAGCCAATACAACCAATGATCCTGATCACACGATCATGGTGACGTTGAACTCGTTCTTTACAACCCCGTTGCGTCAGCCTGGACTGAAAATCGACATCATGAAATTTGCTCCTGTTGGCCGTATGGCTGAGGACACTTTCCTGTTGTGGGTTCATAAAGATGAAAAAATCACCACCTTTGATCAGTTTCTGAAAACCGCAAAAGAGCGTGGCAAGAAATGGGTTATGGGCGGCACCGGCAAAAACTCGGAAGATAACATCATTACCGATTTTCTGAACAACAACTATGGTTTGTCGATGAAATACATCCCCTACAAAGGCGGTGGAACGGTTGCCAAGCAGGTTGCTGGTAAACAGATTACATCTTCTGTGAACAACCCGTCAGAAGCACTAGGCTTCTATGAATCAGGTGACATGGTTCCGCTTGTGGCATTTACCGACAAGCGTTTGCCGATGTTCCCTGACGTGCCAACGCTGAAAGAACTTGGCGGTGATTTCTCTTACTTCATGCAACGCGCTGTTGTTGGTGCACCGGGCATGTCTAAAGAAGCTGCTGCTTACTATTCAGGCCTGTTTGCCAAAGCCTACAAAACAAAAGACTGGCAGACCTACAAGTCTAAAAAATCCCTGATGGGTGAATTTATGGCTGGTGATGAACTTAAGGCATATTGGAAAACCCAGCGTGATCGCCATCAGAAAATTCTGAAGGCATCAGGCGCGATCAAGTAATCGCACCATAACGAAAAGTATAGATTGAGAGGGATTTGGAACAATGCGTAGGGCAGAGATTATAACCGCAGTACTTCTTGGGTTTCTCTCAATCTATTTAATGTGGAAAAGTGGCGAGGCACCAGCCTGGAACACAGATATTAAACGATTTGACAATATTGGCCTTATTGAAGGAGAGGGGCCTGGTAGTGGTTTCTGGCCTTTCTGGCTCTCGGCAATTATGCTGGTTTGCAGTATCTGGATTGGTGTCAACTGGTACAAAAAAACCTCACCTATGTCTGTTTCAGAAGAACCATTCCTTGATTCATATGGCAAAAAGCTTCTGCTGATGGTTGGCGGCGGTTTGCTGGGTTTTTTGATCCTTATCGAAATAATCGGCTTTTACGGCGGCATGTTTGTTTTTCTGATCTATTACCTCAGGGTTCTGGGGCGGCATCCGATGGTTCAAACCATGTTGATATCAACTCTTGTTCCCGTCGTGAGCTTCTTCTTTTTCGATGTGGCAATGCGCATTGTTTTGCCCAAGGGTTATCTCGAGCCCTTGTTCCTGCCGCTGTACAAAATATTCATTTAACCTGGCTGCCAGTTAAATAAACCGGCGTTTCACGACGCTTATTCGTAAAATTTCGAATGGAATTTGAAAATGGACATTCTGCTTTCTCTCTTTAACGGCATCCTGACTGCCCTTGAGCCTATTAATCTCGGTCTGGCGATTTTGGGTGTTGTTGTTGGCCTTTTTGTTGGCGCCATGCCGGGGCTGGGATCGGTAAACGGGGTGGCTATTTTATTGCCCTTTACTTTTGTGGTTCAAAACTACACCGGTTCGGCAACCTCACCGATGATTTTTCTGGCGGCAATTTATTATGGAGCCATGTATGGCGGTGCGATCTCATCGATTACCCTTGGCATTCCGGGCGCTTCAACGGCGGTTGCAACCACATTTGATGGTCGCCCGATGGCGCTTGCCGGTAAAGCCGACAAGGCTCTGATTACAGCCGCAATAGCTTCATTTGTCGGCGGCACCGTGTCCAATATATTCTTTACAGCCTTTGCCCCGCCACTGGCTTCGGTCGCGTTAAATTTTGGCGATCCTGAGATTTTTGCACTGATGCTGGTCGCCTTTGCAACCTTTGTCGGTCTTGGTGGTGACGACATCCCCAAAACCATATTTTCAATCTGTTTCGGTCTGGTGCTGGCGACCGTTGGCTTTGATATTATTTCGGGGGAACCACGGTTGATTTTCGGTGATATCACCGGCTTTACCCACGGTATTCGCTTCCTTGTTCTGGCCATCGGTGTCTATGGCATTGGTGAAATGATCTGGACGATCAACACATCGCGTTACAAGAACACCATGACTGAAGTGAATTTTTCATATGAGCGCGTTATCAACAACATCAAAGAATTCAGGCATGCTTGGCGGGGAACTATCATCGGTTCGGCTCTTGGTTTTTTTGTTGGCATTTTGCCAGCAGCCGGGGCAACCCCGGGTGCGTTGATGTCTTATGGCGTTGCCAAAATGACCTCAAAAGATCCCGATTCTTTTGGCAAGGGTAATGTTGATGGTATTGCAGCGCCAGAAGCTGCAAACAATTCAGCCTCAACCGGTGCCATGTTGCCAATGATGACTCTTGGTATTCCAGGTTCACCAACCACTGCCGTGCTGCTTGCCGGTATGGTGATCTGGGGACTGCAGCCTGGACCATTATTGTTTACCAACCAGCCGGATTTTGTCTGGCCGCTGATCGGTTCGTTCTATGTTTCCAACATTATTGCTGTTGCGGTCAATCTGGCCTTCATTCCGATCTTCCTGTGGATGCTGCGTATGCCATTCACTATTCTGGCTCCACTGATTTTTGTCTTGTCGCTTGTTGGTACATTTGCCGCCTATCAAAATATGTTTGATGTCTGGCTGATGGTGCTGTTTGGTGGTGGTGCATTCTTTTTGAGAATACTGGATTATCCGGTTGCACCTGCGGTGCTGGCCATTGTTCTGGGCCCCATTGCTGAACCAAAATTACGCCAGTCGCTTTTGTTATCAGATGGTGATTTCAGTATCTTTTTTACCCGGCCGATTGCTGGACCGATTACGGTGATTGCTTTAATTTTGATTTTCTTGCCGCTGATCAAGGTCATTCGTGACAAAATTCGCAAGCAAAAACAGGAAGCTGCCTGAAGCGCCCCTCCCAAGCGCTTGCCCCCGGATTTAATCCGGGGGCGATACACCAAATTATAGGGCAGATTTAATCATGGAACGTCCGCAAACAGATCAAGTACATGACGCGTGGAATCCGGGACTGAAATCGAGTATCCCGAAAAAATATTTGCCTTTGTCAACCATGTTTGCAACGGAAAACGTTTCAACAAGTTTTACCGAAGCCCACGAACTTGGTGATTTTAGCGGCATAGATCCGATGAAAATTGTCGCCTTTAGACCTGAACGATTATTGGTGCATGAATTGCTGTTACGATTAATGGCAGATTTCACAATTGATGCCGGGTCGAAATACAAGGATTTGGGGATCAATGTCCGAAAAGCGGCAGATGATATCTATGATCGCTTTATCAAACCCAATCTGGATACCATCATCAAGGGCCATGCGCAGTTGCGGCAGCGGGTTGAAAAATATCTAGCTGATGAGCTGACAAAACAGTTTTCAACCGGCGAGAGCGAAAAGTCTGCAGACTCTCAGGAAAAAACCGGTTCGGGGTGGTTTGGATGGTTGAAGAAGTCAGATAAAAAACCAGCAACACTGATCACACCAGAACAGAAAGCTCATCAGGTTCTAGAACACTGGCAAGCGGCCATTGCTGATTGTGATGACCCATTTGAAAAAAGCTGTTTGATGGCACTACACTGGACTGTTTCAAACATCGTCCGCCATCGCGGCGCTCTGGTGGGAGATCATTCAATTGCGATCACCATTGCAGCCAACGTGGTGTGTAACAATTATGGCAGCGAGCAGGTTGGCCGTGCCATCGAACCCTATCTGGCGCAAGCGGTAGAACAGAGGGGCTATCGCCTGTTACCCCCCCAGGAAAAACCGATCATCATGAATGTCAAAGGCGCCTCAGGGGCGGGAAAAAGCACCATGCGGCAGCAACAGAAAAAGCTCGCCAAACGGCTGGGCGTTGACTGGGATGACTTTGCCCTCATCAGCCCGGATATCTGGCGTAAATTTCTGCTCGATTATGACAGCCTTGGAGAGGCTTACAAATATGCCGGCATGTTGAGTGGTCACGAGATTGAAATCATTGATAAAAAACTTGATCAATATATGGCCGCCAAGGCCAGTCGCAATGAAATGTCCCATCTGCTCATTGATCGCTTCCGTTTTGACAGTTTCATCGCCGATGGCAACCCAACCCAGGACAGCAAGCTGTTGTCGCGTTTTGGCGATACGATTTTCATGTTTTTCATGATCACCCCGCCAGATGCGACCGTTGAACGAGCCTGGCTGCGCGGCCTTGAATTTGGCCGCTATAAAGCGGTTGATGATTTGTTGTATCACAATGTCGAAGCGTTTACTGGCATGCCCGCGCTGTTTTTCAACTGGGCTGGTGTTGCCGACAAGAAAGTTCATTACGAATTCCTTGATAACAGTGTCGCCAAGGGAAAACTTCCCCGCACTGTTGCTTTTGGCTGGAATGGCGAGATGACAATTCTGGATATCAAATGCCTGCTTGATATTGATAGATACACCAAAATCAATGTCGATGCTGACTGCCCGCAAGACGTTTATTCTCCCAATGACATGGCTGCACAGGACAATATTGGCTTCCTGAAAAAATGTACCCGACTGATCCCGGCGATCAATTTTGCCGACCACCAGACGGGCAAAATCTATAGCCGCATGGAGAACGGCAAATGGGTTTGGCGTGATGAGGAATACGTTGCAAAACTGAAACCGACATCACAAGAAAAAATTGCCCTTGATGGGATCGGGTGGAGTGATGCCAGTGATAATTTGCCAGACATTTCACCACCCAAAAACCTTGAAGAAAAAAAGACATATACCTTGGGAGAATGGTGAGAAAGTCCGGCGCTCTAACTGCGCAGTTTTATGTGCAGTCAAGCCAGAGTTTGTATTTGCCTAACGCTTACCGATCAAACCATTGGTAACTTTGCGTTTGAACAGTTTTTCTGCATTTCGATAGGCGATCTGTTCGGCAATTTTTCTTGGGAATTGGCTAAGCCACACCCTGTTCATGGCAATAATTTTCTCGTAGATCTGCCATTGTTGGTTGACCCACGTGTCAGTGCCTATCATGAAGCGATCCGGAAAACGTTCCAGCACCTTGCGCCAGGCCGGTTCGATGGTTTCTTCTCGGGTCAAAATATCAACTTCACGAAACGAAGTATCGGCATAAAGGCTGGGATATTTCAGCATGGCTTTTTCAACAACATCGGCTGGCGCTGACATTCCCGCATGGGCCCAGATAACGGTGATATCGGGTGCCAGGTGGTATAATAATTCGACGGCCTCGATATCTGAGTGAATGTGGATGGGGATTTTTCTGAGCCGAGCCATTTCCGTCACTTGTCTTAACAACGGTTCATCCGCCTTATCAATATTATGAATGTGAAATTCACCTATGCCCTGATGCGGATATTTTTGCAGCCGTGTTTTGAGATATTCGGCCATGCCCGGTGCTTTCGTCCAGTTAGAGGAATTTGCATTGCCGTGGTACGGCCGCAACTCCGGGACAATGCGTTTGGGCGCAAATTCCAACAGTCGAATGGTGCCTTCATCGGGGGTAGACGAGACAAGCGCCATGGCAACGCCGCTGCGGTCCATCAATTCAATCACTGTTTTTGGCGGAAACACAGGCCAGGCGGACTGTTTGTAATGCATATGTGCATCAAACAGCGGGACTTTGGCAATGTCCTTGCCAATCGGTTGATGATCGCCATCTGCCTTGGCTGAGGTGGTGGTTGATATCATGGCCAGTAAAACAAGAACGATAAAACGCATAGTCATAATCCTTACCAGTTGATCAAAAGCTGCCCGATCAGGATAATGCCCATTCAACCTCCCTGTCCACAGGGTTGCACAGATCAAGGGGAGATGTGCATCTGTATACTTTGACTTCTTGATGAAATTCTCCTCGTCCCTCAGAGGGGTTATAAATGGAAAATTCCAGCTTGAAATGGACCCGTTTTAGGAAAGCAGGTCAGATGTTGGGAGGCCTTTTTGAATGTGCTCAAGTTTGTCTGACAACGCCGGTTTGAGTTATATCAAAGGAAATCCTGACCAAATACCCTATGCTTTGCGGGAACCAACAGGAGTGGTTTGCAAAGCCTTTGTAAGGCAAATTCTGACTCGTACCAATTAAGTGGCAGGTGATTGACATGGATAGATTTACTAACAAAACCAAATATATGGCAGTGCTCGCACTATTGATGCCAGCCATTTTTATTTACCCAATCGGCGACATTGTTGCTGCCGAACGGTTGACTCCTCAAATCACCTTGAAAAAAGCACTTGATGCCTTGGAGGAGGGCAAAACACATAAGGCCCTGGAAGCTGCCCACAGGTCTATGTTGCTACTCACCCAACAGGATAGGTTCCATATTCGCATGTCCAAGCTGGTTAGCGATGAACCAAGCGGTTGGGGCGTTTATACCACACGAAAGAGCAACCGGTACAAACAAGGAGAAAAAGTACGCGTGTATGTGGAGCCCGGCTCGTTTAAATATAAACGTGGGTCGGAAGGGATGTTCAGATTTGGCTTTACTGTTGATTTCGCTCTTGCGAAAACTGACGGTAAAATTCTTGGTGGACAACAAGACTTTGGGCGATTTCCGTTCAAGAGCCATCGACCGAACACCGAAATATTTCTGGATCTGAAATTTACATTAACCGGCTTGCCAGCAGGCAAATATATAATGAAGATCACCGTTCACGACATGATCAGCAAGGAGATTGAAACCATCGACATGCCGATAGAATTCATCGATGGATAATTGGTACTGCCACCTCAGCTGTCATTATCCAGTCTTCTCGTCTTTACAGGCGCCTTAAAAATTCTGGCCGGATCAAATTAGCATCAGAATGCACGGCTTCGATTTCACCCAGCAACCGCTCTCGATCCCGCGGCAGGTTTCCTGCCAGCGCAAGACAATTGGAGGCGTGGTTGGACCTGAAAATTACCGGACGTGCAGGAATTAACAGCGATATTAAATATTTCTGTTCCGCCAATATCCCTGCGTCATCCTGAAATCTAAAACCCTCTGGCTGACTTTCCATAAACGCTTCATAGGAGTCATCCTCAAGCGTTAACTGCAAAGTCGAAAGGTATGTGGGTGGTGCAATATTGATTAACGCCGCGGTCCCTTCAATATGAGACCGCCAGTCTTCGCGTCCGCCAAGTCCCAAAATGACCGTTGCAGATATTTTTATACCAGCATCTCTTGCCCGTTTGATGGCTTTGGCATGGGTCTTTTGGCTTGCTCCTTTGACAACCCGCTTGAGAACGAGATTGGCGCCAGACTCAATTCCAAGATAAACCAGTTTTAAGCCCATCTTCCGCAACAGTGCCAGTTCCTCGGGCGTTTTATCCAATAGATTTTTGGGGGTGGCATAGGAGGACACACGAGTCAGATTTCCAAATCTTGCTGCCAGATGGCCCAGCAAGGAAACCAGATGATCAGTTGGCAACGCCAATGCATCACCATCGGCGAGAAAGACCCTGTGAGCCTGCGGAAAACGGCTTGCCATTGTATCAATCTCAGCACAGACCTTGTTCAAAGAGCGCACCTGATAGGTTTTGCTCTTATACATGGAACAAAAAGTGCAATGATTAAAAGAGCACCCCAAGGTGGCCTGAACAATCAGGTTACGTCCCTCGCTGGGTGGACGATATAGGGGCATGTCATATGTAATTGACAAAACAATTAATCCTTAGAAAGAAAAGTGTCTTTTGATTTACCCGATTATTTGGGTTGTTGCCAACCTGCTAGAATGTTTCCGGTTCACTTTGAAGCGGAAACGCTCTAGATAAGCCTTCATGTGCCAGCTTTTTCGGTCCAAACATCAAACAGGCGAATATTTGTGCTAAAGAACAATCAACTTGAAGCATGGGACCGTGAAAACTTCTTTCATCCCTCAACACACCTGGCCGAATTTGCCCGGGGCAATGTTTGGCTCTGAACTTTATGGCATGAAGCCCGATATCATCACCATCGCCAAGGGCTTGACGTCAGCTTATGCGCCCCTTTCAGGGTCAATTATTTCCAACAAAATGTGGGAAGTGCTGGAGCGTGGTACCGATGAACTCGGTCCGATCGGTCATGGCTGGACCTATTCTGCCCACCTGATCGGTGCTGCCACAAGGTGATATAATCGGTTTTGCTCCGCCACTGTGCCTGAGCACAGATGAGGCTGACATTATTGTTGCTGCAATGAAAGAGGCCATTGATGAAGTCCTGCCCGTGAGTGGATGATTTGACCATGTTTGCATGCTGCAAGATAACCATGACCTAGTCCATCTTGTGGAGGAAATTACCGTTGATAATTACGGTGCGGCCTTCGACGGCAACGCCTTGCGATGGCATAAAACGATAAAACTCCCCTTCACGATAAAACAGCCAGCAACCTTCCTTACCTGATGCCATTTTGGTAAACTGTCTGCACAATTCACCTTTTTGCGTAATCCACCACCGGCCACTGTCACTCGCTCCACCCCATTCGGGTTTCAGGCGCATGGTCATGGTCCCGTCAGTTGCATAAAAAGCGATCCAGTCATAGGGATCAGCAGGAGGGTTGACTTTGCCATTGCCAGCCATGCTATTGCCGCTCAGCAATGATTTCAGCTCTGATGCTGTTAGGGGTGATTTTTCCTGTGCGGTTGAAACCTGTGTCGACAGTATCAGGGCCAACCCGAAAGCAGTTGCGGTAACGTACTTCATTTCAACAACCTTGCTCCTGTCCGATAATTGTTTGAGATACAAACATTGTCACTCTTATGAACGCAATATTCAACAATTTATATTGCAGTGCAGAGATTTGGTATTGCTGGTCAAAAAACGCATGGCGATAAAACAGCTGTCCCCCTTCAAACGCCGGTATTTCCGGCTGAAAAAGCGAGCATCGGGGCTTTTTTACCCAGGGAGGGGGAGGGATTACCCCGATGCTCTAAGCGCGCTCTTGTGGGGGGAGCACGGGTTATTAATTCTTTGGTAGTGTCAGTAGTAAAAAAACGCCGAGAATAAGATCGCCGATGAGCCAGATGACGAAAATGACTGCCGTGCCGAATGTGGTGTAGTCCATGGAACTGGTTTGTGTGATTTCACTGGTGGTCTGGCTTTTTACAATGTCAGCACCGCCAATGCTATGAATCAGCCAGGCGACCATCATGCAATTGAACAGGATAAATTCCCATTTCAATATAGTGACAAAAAAACCGCTCTCAGGTTTTTGAAGCCTGACACTACAATTGGGGCACTTGGTATCTGTAGCGCTGACTTGGACGCCACATTCCCAACAGTCTATCATAGACATGTTCTCTCCCGTCAACTGCATAATAGTGCAAGGCTCAAGCTAGCTTTTGTATGTTGATTCTGTCAAGAAGTTTTACTATTTGGCTGTTGTCCGATGTTCCTTTGCTTGAAATAAAATGCAAAACACAAGCCTGATAAGAATTTAGTGATGGTGAAACAATATTTTACAATTATAGATTGTTGCAAAATTAATACACTACTTGTAGTTGGTGTATCTGTGTTGCCAAGCTAAAGCGGTCTTCGAAATTTTTCAGGGCCTGTGGATGATCACGGTAACCGGTATTGAGCCATATTTTTCAAGAGGAAATGATTTATGACCGAAACACTGACAGCTGAGAAGCCAACCGTATTGACCGAAACATATGGTGAGTGGGTGGTGCGATGCGTAACGCCTAAAACAACCGATGGAGCGAATTCCGTTCGAGTTTGTGAGATGACACAGGAGTTGCGTCACAGGGCCAGCAACAAGAAGGTTCTTTCCATTTCTGTTCAGGCCGGTGAGAAGGGGCCTGGTCTGGTATTTGTCGGCCCGTTCGGTCTGCTGCTTTCTGAAGGCATGAAGCTCAACCTTGGTGACAAGACATTGCTGAAGATGGATTTTCGCACCTGTTTGCCCAGCGGTTGTGTGGCGGTGGCTGAGTTGAAATCCGCCCAGATAAATGCGCTGAAAGCAGGTGAGGCGGCTCATGTGGTGATGATGGATACAAATAATCAGGCCTTGCAGGTGGCGGTACCACTGGATGGATTTGCCGATGCCTGGAAGAGAGTCAAACAACTGGTCAGCGACTGAATATCTGTTATGGACATGGATTGATTGTTTCGGGAGAAAAGTGTGGGCTTCTGTTGCCAGGTGCCCACGAACCCCGCTTATACCTGCAAAGGCATAAGGCTTAATTTTCCAAAGAAATTACTGCTTACGCAGCAACTGCTTCAGGAGCATAGTTGTCATTTGCAACTAAAATTTAGCCCGATAACGGCGGTACCATGCCGGGTAAAAGTCAATCCTTTACGCCCTCGTCGATCCTGTTTCACCCCCATCAGATGTGCTTGGCTTTG
>Ga0316189_10007518_pt1 | contig 10294 bp, 6 predicted proteins | sample LowCovwburrow_MG_FD_204930 | JGI IMG/M metagenome (GOLD analysis project Ga0316189, IMG submission 204930) | Coastal sediment microbial communities from Maine, United States - Lowes Cove worm burrow | ecosystem: Environmental > Aquatic > Marine > Coastal > Sediment | place: USA: Maine... | reverse complement strand
TCTTTTATAGTAATAGTATCGAAAATAAATTAATGCCTTTTTATATTCTGATTGCTTTTTGAAGGCTTCAGATTGCATAATGGCATCTGCTTCTTTATAAAAGTCATTAAATACTAAGATAGTAATATACATACTTAAATACTTCGGGTCTAATTCAGAGGCTTTTTTCATATAAAAAATGGCCTTATTTTTATCGTAAATTACGGCTTCATATAAATAAGCTATGTAGTAGTGATAAAAAGGATTTTTAGGTTCTGATTTAAGTTTAGCGTGTAAATAAGAAAATGCAGACTCCCAGCTTTTAGTTTTATAGGTCATTCCCATTGCTTTTAAATAAGACTGTTCCCTTTCCTGAAAAAGAAACGCATAGTCTTTTAAATACGCTTCAGCTTCATCATACTTCGCATTTAAAATCAAGGTCCATGTATATCTAAGCGCAATTTCAGAAGAAAAAGGACTTAACTTTATTGCTATAGAGGCATGTTTAAGCGCTTGTTTTAAATCTGGTGCTTCTGTACGTAAAATATAAAAGGCATACCAGTGGTGTGCATTAGCATCGTTTGGGTTTAAAGCAATGGCTTTCTCGAAGTACTCTTTACTTTGGTCAGAATCATTACCTAAAAGCAGTCTGGCTTTTACCGCGTTTGCCCTGGCAGAATTAGGGTCAATTTCTAGAGCATAATTCACATAAATAATAGCTTCATTAGTGTATCTGTAATTGTCGCTAATATCGAGAACAACATCAATGCCAAGTAATGTCATTGATGTTGCCACTTCGGTATAGGCATCTACAAAATTAGAGTCTAAGGCAATGGCCTTTTTATTGTAATCAATATTCTTTTGTAAATCTTCCCTTGATCTAATTTTAATGGGTCTCCGTCCTTCTAAATGCAGATTGTAAGCCTCCATGTTTTTGGTAGGATATTTATCTAGAGTATTTACCTCATCTTTGCTTAGTGTGAATTGCAGTTGCTGCATGACTTCACGAGCCACGTTTTGTTGAATCGCAATCACATTCTCAAAACTATCATTATACTCTTTAGACCACACATGTTTATCATTAGCATCAATAAGTTGTGCGATGACTTTTATTTTACCTTCGAATAAAACAACACTGCCTTCTAAAACATAGGACACGCCTAATTCTTCAGCAATCTGTGGAATTTGTTTTTCAGAGTCTCTAAATGTAGAAGAAGAGGTAAAAGAAGTGACCGTTAAGTCGTTCATCTGTGCCAAAGAATGTAAAATATTATCAGAAACGCCGTCGCAAAACCATTGGTTGTCCTCAGGGCTTAAATCCTTAAACGGTAAAACAGCAATAGAATTAGTTAATGAATTGTCTTTAGAATTTGAATTATTAATGACAACATAACCAATAACACAAATAAGAACTGCTGCGATAGCCATGAGTATTGGTTTTTTTCTGTTCTTAGATTTAGTTACAACCAGAACTGGGTCTTCATTAGTTTCAGTTTCAGAATTAGTAGGAGGTAAATTTTTATATTCTCCTGGAGCAATACCAAAATATTTACTGAAGGCTTTATTGAAATAGGAAGGACTCTTGAAACCTACTTTATAAGCGATTTCGGCAATAGTGTCGTCTGTAGACTTAATTAATTTGGCAGCCTCTTCTAATCGAAATTCTCGAATATATTGGTTGACAGATTTACCTGTGGCTGCCTTTACTTTGCGAAGGGTTTGTGAGGAACTTAAACCTAATGCTGAAGCGAGTTCGCCTACACCAAATTTTTCGTTAGAAATGTTGTCTTGAACAATGCTCTGTATTTGATCTATAAACATGTGTCCATTAGGTAGTTATTTCGGTAAGTGAACTGAAATATAAGAATTTTATTACACTAAATAAGCACGAATGTAATATTTAAACCGCTACAGCACCTTTAATGTGTGGATGTGGATTGTAGTTTTCTAAAGTAAAATCTTCAAATTTAAAATCGAAAATATCTTTGACCTCAGGATTTAGTGTCATTGTTGGTAAAGGTCTGAGATCTCTAGATAATTGTAATTCTAATTGCTCAACATGATTACTATAAATATGAGCATCACCAAAGGTATGGATGAATTCCCCAGCTTCATAACCACAAACTTGAGCTATCATCATCGTAAATAACGCATAGGAGCCAATATTAAAAGGCACTCCTAAAAAGATATCTGCACTGCGTTGGTATAATTGACACGATAGTTTTCCATTGGCTACATAAAACTGAAAAAAGGCGTGGCAAGGTGGTAAAGCGGCTTTTCCGTTGGCAACATTGTCGTCAAATGATTTTGAAGTATCTGGCATTACAGAAGGATTCCAGGCAGACACCATCATACGACGACTGTCTGGATTATGCTTAAGTGTTTGGATAACGTCTTTAATTTGATCAATATCATCACTATTCCAGTTGCGCCATTGATGACCATACACAGGTCCTAAATCACCATTTTTATCAGCCCAAGAGTTCCATATTTTAACACCGTTTTCCGTTAAATAATTAATATTCGTATCGCCTTTTAAGAACCAAAGCAATTCATAAATAATAGATTTTAAATGTAATTTCTTAGTGGTTACCATGGGAAACCCTTCACTTAAATCAAAACGCATTTGGTAGCCAAATACACTTTTGGTTCCTGTCCCAGTGCGATCGCTTTTTTCGTTGCCGTGTTCTAAAACGTGCTTTACTAAGTCGTGGTATTGTTTCATCTGTTAGTTTCTATTGTATTTTAGTGGTCAGATGTAATTCGTAAAAAAGAGATTCATTTTGTTTGAATGTCTAGTCTTCTCATTTCATGCTCACTTCCCACAAAAGTGGGAATCTCTTTAAATTAAACTTAAATATGGGTGAGATGCTGAAATCAAAGATTCATGAGGTCTAACATAAAATAGAAGTTCACGAATAAACGAGTTCAGCATGACGTATGGCGAATTTAAAAAAAAGACATAAAAAGTAATTCTTATGGCTTTGATTTCTATTAAAAGTTATTAACTATTATTTTGAGTGCCAGAGGTAAAAGAATATCCGTGCCAATTCGTTACTATCCGATTATCATTCCTGCAATGGTAGCAGAAATTAAAGACGCTAAAGTTCCTCCAATAAGGGCTTTCATTCCAAATTTTGAGAGTTGCGTACGTTGACCTGGAGCTAATGAACCAATACCTCCAATCTGTATGCCTATCGATGCAAAGTTTGCAAAACCACAAAGCATATAAGTTGCCATAATAATGGACTTCTCAAATTTTAAATGTGTTGCGTTTGCGACATTTTTAAGATCAGCCAATTGGATGTAACCAATAAATTCACTAGCGGCTAATTTGATGCCTAAGAGTTGTCCCATAAGTGCCATATCATCTGTAGCAACGCCAATCAGCCACATTAAAGGCGCAAAAACGTAGCCTAAAATAAACTCTAATGACAATGAATCGTATGGTGTGTTACTCGCAATAATTTCATTGAGCGACGTAAAATGCCAATTTATATTTAAGGCTTCAATTGTGATACCATCAAAACCAGCGATACCTCCTAAAATTCCATTAAACATAGCAATGAAAGCGACAAATACCAATAACATGGCACCAACGTTTACCGCGAGTCGAAGTCCTTCGGTTGTTCCATTAGCTATGGCTTCTAAGATATTTGATCCTATTTTTTCTTGAGATACTGAAACATCGGTATCAATTTTTTCAGTCTGTGGATATAAAATTTTAGAAATCACAATCGCTCCAGGAGCAGCCATAACTGAGGCTGCTAATAAGTGTTTTGCATAAAATAATTGCAATGCTTCATCTTCACCACCTAAAAAACCAATGTAGGCCGCAAGAACAGCTCCTGCAACAGTGGCCATACCACCAATCATGACGAGCAGAATTTCAGATTTATTCATCTTTTCTAAATATGCCTTGATCAATAAAGGGGCTTCGGTTTGTCCTAAAAATATATTTCCGGCAACACTTAAGCTTTCAGCACCAGAAATACCTAATATTTTAGTAAGTAACCAGCCCATGCCTTTTACTAATTTCTGAATCAATCCTAAATAAAATAAAACTGACGTCAATGCCGAAAAGAAGATAATCGTTGGTAGGACTTGAAATGCAAAAATGAATCCGAAAGACTCCACATCAAGCATACCACCAAATAAAAATTCGCTTCCTGCTTGGGTAAAACCCAGTATAGAAATAAATCCTTTTCCAACCCATTCAAAAGCAGATTTTACAAAGCCCACTTTTAAAACGCCTATGGCAATAACCAATTGAAATGATAATCCTAAAGCAACGGTTTTCCAGTTGATGGCTTTTCGATTGCTACTAAATAAAAACGCAATGAAAATTAGGGAAACCATTCCTAAAACACCTCTCCATAAGCTATTCATTGAGAAACCTTGACTTGGGATGATGCTTCCGGTAACAGCTTCATTTACCATTGCAGTTGTAGCCAAACTATCAGAAGTTGATTTAAAACTAAAACTTTTGTCTTTATTGGCAAAAACCAGTGTAGAATCTGTTAATTCTGAAATTTTAAAACGTTCAATTTTTTCGGAAGGTGTATCGTAATAAAGAACTAATAAGTTATTCTGAAACATATAGTTTCCAGAGAAATCACCTAAGGTGTCAACGGCTTTTATAGTATAGTTAAACTCACCATCCTTAAGCTGGAATTCATCAGAAGGTTGGATAGAATATAAGCTAACTCCTGAATCATTTTTTACAGCTTCAAACTGCCATTTTTTTTCTAAGTCTTGACCGAAAGTCAATGTGATTCCAAAAAAAATAGCTGCAATAGCTAGTAGAAAATGTTTCATAAGAAAGAGGTTAGCGTTTAGATATTTCGTCTCGTATTTTTGCTGCTTTTTCGTAGTCTTCGTTATTGACAGCTTCGTCTAATAGCGTATTTAATTCTTTGAGAGATTTATCCATATAACTTTCTTGGATGCTAGCTTCAATTTCTTCAACGACCAAATCATCAACTAGAATTGAATCTTGGTCTTCATTGTCCTTTTTAGGATTGACTTTTAAGTAAATACCTGCTTTATCCAAAATGTTTTTGTAGGTGAAAATCGGTGCTTTAAACCGTAAGGCCAAGGCAATGGCATCACTAGTTCTGGCATCGATGATTTCTTCAATTTTATCGCGTTCACAAATCAAACTAGAATAGAAAACACCATCTACCAGTTTATGAATGATGACTTGTTTAACAACAATATCAAAACGGTCTGCAAAATTTTTAAATAGATCGTGAGTAAGAGGTCTTGGAGGTCTAATTTCTTTTTCAAGAGCAATCGCTATGGATTGGGCTTCAAAAGCACCAATAACAATTGGTAATTTGCGATCACCATCAACTTCATTTAAAATTAAGGCATACGCACCATTTTGAGTTTGGCTGTATGAAATCCCCTTTATATTTAATTTAACTAGACTCATAATTTATAAAACGTAAAGAACTGTTTAAATTAAGACTTTACCAAACTGTATCCTACAGATTTAAGTAAAAAGAACTAATTTAAACAGCCCTTTTCAAAACACAATTTATAAAAAATTATGCGTTTTGAGCTTTAAATTCTTTTAATTTTTCAATCAAAGTCGGCACAACTTCAAAGGCATCACCAACAATACCATAGTCGGCAGCTTTAAAGAAAGGTGCTTCAGGATCGGTATTGATGACTACTTTTACTTTGGAAGAGTTAATACCAGCTAAATGTTGAATGGCTCCCGAAATACCAATAGCGATATATAAATTTGACGCTACAGGTTTTCCTGTTTGACCAACGTGTTCACTGTGAGGTCTCCATCCTAAATCGGACACTGGTTTTGAACATGCTGTTGCTGCTCCAAGAACATCTGCTAATTCTTCAATCATTCCCCAGTTTTCTGGACCTTTAAGTCCACGACCACCAGAAACTACAACTTCAGCATCTGCAATAGTTACTTTGTCTGTAGCTTTATCTACTGATTGTACTGTAACACCTAAAGCTGGAATTGAAGGAGCAAATGCTTCCGCAGAAGCGCTTCCACCAGATTCTACTAAGCCAAATGCATTTTTTGATACACCAACAACTTTATTAGTCGTATCGATAGATGTGATATTAAATGCTTTATTGGTAAACGCTGTACGTTTTACGGTAAAAGGAGCTGTGCTTGAAGGTGCATCAACAACATTTGATGCGTAACCAGCTTCGAGTCCAATAGCGACTAAAGGCGCTAAATATTTACTGTCTGCACTTGAGCTAAGGATAACAACAGTTGATCCTTCTTGCTTTGCAGCCTGTTCAATGACACTTGCATAAGCATTGGCATTGAATTTATCTAAATCACTATTACTCACCTGTAATACTTTGTCTACTCCGTAGTTTCCTAATTCTGAAGTATCACTAGCATTAACAGCTACTGCAGTCACGGTAGTTCCCATTTGATCTGCAACAGCTTTGGCGTAAGAGGCCACCTCTAAAGCCACTTTTTTAAATTTTCCTTGATCTGATTCTGTATATACTAAAACTGACATGTTTTTTTGTTTTGTCATCCTGAACTTGATTCAGGATCTCATTATTATTTCGTTTATTTTAAATACTCCGAAAGGACACTTCGACTGCGCTCAGTGTGACAACTCAGATTGATTGAGAGACTTTAAATAACTTTTGCTTCGTTGTGAAGTAAGTTAATCAATTCGTCAATATTATCTGCATCTACTAGAGTCACTGCACCTTTTGGATCAGGCTTTTCAAATTTTAAAGATGTAGTTTCAACTGAAGAATTTGTAGGTTCAACAACCGATAATGGTTTTTTACGAGCCATCATAATACCTCTCATATTTGGAATACGTAGGTCACTTTCTTCAACCAATCCTTTTTGACCACCTATCACTAAAGGTAAGCTTGTGGCAACAGTTTCTTTTCCACCATCAATCTCACGCATTGCAGTTGCATTGGTACCATCAACTTCTAAACTAATACAATTAGTTACAAAGTTAGAATTGGTAAGCGCAGCAATCATTCCTGGAACCATTCCTCCATTATAATCAATTGATTCTCTTCCTGCAATGACTAAATCGTAACCACCTTCGTTAATCACATGTGCTAATTCTTTAGCAACTTGAAATCCGTCTTTAGCCTCAGTATTTACTCTAATGGCTGCATCTGCACCAATGGCAAGAGCTTTGCGAAGTGTAGGTTCCGTTTCTGGACCACCAACATTAACGACAGTAACGTTAGCCGCTTGTTTTTCTTTAAACCACATGGCACGTGTTAGACCAAATTCGTCATTTGGATTGATCACAAATTGTACACCATTAGTGTCAAATTTTGTGTCGCCATCAGTGAAATTAATCTTTGAAGTCGTATCAGGAACATGACTAATACATACTAATATTTTCATATCTATAAATTTATTTTGAACGTATTTTTTTAACTGCACGAAGATAAATATAAAAATTATAATTTTACTATGCATGCATAATAAATTTTTGTGAAAATTTGTATTTTGTATAAATCGATTGCCGAATTCTTAGAAATTCTGGACTTAATTAGTAATCAATCAATTTTTTAAGTACCAAAATATGCTATGAGACGTTCATTCCAGTAGAAAAAAATATAGAAAGTGTCTTGAAAAGTAATTACATTGGTTTGCATACGTTTTTCAACTAAAATTTTATGATACTTTATAATCAATAATTATTACTTTTGCTATTCCTAAAAAACTGATACATGAAGACAATTCAATTTAGAGAAGCCATTTGTGAAGCCATGAGTGAAGAAATGCGCAGAGATGAAAGCATTTATTTAATGGGTGAAGAGGTTGCAGAGTATAATGGTGCTTACAAAGCTTCAAAAGGCATGTTAGACGAGTTTGGAGCTAAGCGCGTTATTGACACGCCTATTGCAGAGCTTGGTTTTGCTGGTATTGCCATTGGATCTACAATGACAGGAAATCGACCTATAGTAGAGTATATGACCTTTAATTTCTCTTTGGTTGGAATTGATCAAATTATAAATAATGCTGCGAAAATCAGACAGATGTCTGGCGGACAATTTAAATGTCCAATCGTTTTCCGTGGCCCAACAGGGTCTGCAGGTCAATTAGGAGCCACACATTCGCAAGCTTTTGAAAACTGGTTTGCAAATACACCAGGTTTAAAAGTCGTGGTCCCTTCTAATCCTTATGATGCCAAAGGGCTTTTAAAATCAGCTATTCGTGATGACGATCCCGTAATTTTTATGGAGAGTGAACAAATGTATGGTGATAAAGGTGAAGTGCCAGAAGGTGAGTATACTATTCCATTAGGGGTTGCTGAAATTAAGAGAGAAGGGACAGATGTAACAATTGTTTCTTTTGGGAAAATCATTAAAGAAGCATACAAAGCTGCCGATGAATTAGAAAAAGAAGGTATTTCTTGTGAGATTATTGATTTACGTACCGTTCGTCCAATGGATAGAGATGCTATTGTTAAATCTGTAAAGAAAACAAATAGACTTGTTGTTCTTGAAGAAGCATGGCCATTTGGAAATATTTCTACAGACATTACATACCTAGTGCAATCTGAAGCCTTTGATTATTTAGATGCTCCAGTTATAAAAATTAATACAGCTGATACTCCAGCACCTTACTCACCAGTTTTGTTAGAGCAATGGTTGCCTAATAAAGATGAGGTGATTAAAGCTGTTAAAAAAGTACTATACAAATAAATAATTCGCATTTTTTTGCGTTATATAAACTTCATCTACCATCGGCAGAAAGTTAGCACGATTGTTGATGAAGTTTTTTTACTTATGAATATAAAACTACTTGCCCTATTTTTTTTCTTCGGAATTTCTATTGCGTTTTCACAAACCAAAGTGAGTGGTTACGTTATCGATGAAGCTAACGAACCTATCGCATTTGCAAATGTTTTGTTTAAAGGCTCAACAGAAGGCACAATCACCAATGAAAATGGAAAGTTTTATCTCGAATCTGAAAATACTTGGGAAACCCTTGTCATCTCTTTTTTAGGTTACGAACGCATAGAAGTTAAGCTTGAACAAAAAGTAAACTACGATTTAAAGCTGTTACTTAAAGAGGAAGCTGGAGCACTTGATGAAGTCGTCATTGTTACTGGAAAGCAGTCTAAAAAAGCTTCTGAAAACCCTGCCATTAGAATTCTTAAAAAGATCTGGGAACGCAAGCGCCAAAATGGATTAAAACAGTTTAAACAATACAAATACGATAAATACGAAAAGGTAGAATTCGATTTAAATACCATTGATAGTGCGCTTATAAAAAGTAAACTCTTTAGAGGTATGGAGTTTGTTTTTGAAGAAGTTGACACCTCTAATATTACAGGTAAAACGTATTTACCAATTTTTTTAAATGAAGCCGTAAGTAAAGTATATGGTGATAATATCATTAATAAAGAGAAAGAGGATTTAGAGGGAAACAAGAACTCAGGATTTAGCAATAACCAAGTCATTATTGATTTTATAGATGATTTATATGCAGATTTTGATGTTTATGATAATTACCTCAAATTTTTTGATAAAAGTTTTGTGAGTCCCTTGTCTCGCACAGGAGTTCAAACCTATAATTATGTGTTGTCCGATAGTGCGTTTATAGATAACAAATGGTGTTACAATATTATCTATTACCCAAGGCGTAAAAATGAATTGACGTTCAAGGGTGATTTCTGGGTTAATGATTCGACCTATGCAATTAAAGATATCAATTTACAAGCGTCTAAAAGTGCGAATATCAACTGGGTAAAAGAGATTTATATAGAGCAAGAGTTTGAGGTATTAAATGACTCTGTCTTTTTGATAAAGCGTGATTATATGTTATCTGATTTTGCTTTAAATAAAAAGGAAAAGTCACGAGGTGTCTACGGAAAACGTACAACGCTCTATGATAATTATGTCTTTAATCAACCGAAGAATAGAAAATTCTACGAAGAAGAGGTCTATAGTTATGATAAAGATGCCTACAATCGGGACGATACTTTTTGGGAGGTCAACAGAATGGAATCCTTAAATAAAGACGAAAAAGGAGTATACAAAATGTTAGATACGCTGAAAACGGTCAAAAAGTTTAAGCGACTCTATAACGTTGGAAGTATTTTGGCGTCAGGTTACATAGAGTTTTCAGATATAAATTTAGATGTAGGGCCAGTATTCTCAGTATTTGGTTGGAATGAAGTTGAAGGCTTACGTATACGAGGTGGCGGACGAACTTATTTTGGTCCAAATGATCTTTGGAGGGTTGAAGGCTTTTTAGCTTACGGTTTTAGAGATGATAAGTTTAAATACGGGATTTCAGGAAAATGGCTTATTGATAAAAAAA
>Ga0316189_10007517_pt1 | contig 10294 bp, 7 predicted proteins | sample LowCovwburrow_MG_FD_204930 | JGI IMG/M metagenome (GOLD analysis project Ga0316189, IMG submission 204930) | Coastal sediment microbial communities from Maine, United States - Lowes Cove worm burrow | ecosystem: Environmental > Aquatic > Marine > Coastal > Sediment | place: USA: Maine... | reverse complement strand
ATGAACCTTCGCATCTGGAACTAATTAGAACACAGGTTCACATCTGATACAAAGCCTGTCGACATCTGTCTCATTAGAGCAATTAATTCAACTACACGAATAAATAAATGACAAGTACGCGGACAATCAGGGATAATCCTGTTCTTACAAATAGCTAATCGCTCATCAACCATCACCTAAAATGGCGTCAACACATTGAAAAGTCTAATGAATAAGCGAGTATTACTGGGCGTGAGCGCAGGCATCGCAGCCTATAAAACGCCAGATTTAGTCCGTAAGCTCGGTGAGTTAGGCGCTGAAGTACAAGTAATTCTGAGTAAAAATGCGGATCAATTTGTCGCGCCGTTATCGCTTCAGGCGGTTAGTGGTCACGCCGTACATAGCCATGCCATGACCGCCGAAAGTGAGTCGGGCATGGGGCATATAGATTTGGCCCGCTGGGCCGATATCGTTTTAATTGCACCGGCTACCGCTAATGTTATTGCCCGACTGTGCCAAGGCAATGCTGATGAGCTACTCACAACAGTATGTGTCGCGACCGAAGCTCCAATCGCAGTAGCTCCTGCGATGAATCAACAGATGTGGCAAAACGCTGCATCTAAAGCCAATATGTCAACTCTAGCCTCTAGAGGCGTACACATTTTGGGACCAGACGCCGGTGAACAAGCCTGTGGCGAGGTTGGTCTCGGTCGCATGCTGCAACCAGCCGATATCGCTGCCCGTGTTGGCGCGCTGTTTCAGACTACAAGCCTGACTGGTAAACGAGTGATGATTACCGCCGGCCCCACTTGGGAAGCACTCGACCCTGTCAGAGGCATCACTAATCACAGCTCGGGCATGATGGGCTATGCCTTAGCGCAGGCGGCTATCGAAGCCGGCGCAGAGGTAACGTTGGTAACGGGGCCAACCCACATCAATCAGCCTCCACGCGCAAAGACTGTAAACGTACTCTCGGCGCTCGAGATGCATGAGGCGGTCATGAACTCCATCGATCAGCAAGACATATTCATCGGCGTCGCAGCAGTCGCAGACTATCGCCCAATTGATGCTGCAGCCGAAAAAATCAAGAAAAATGCCGAGCAAATGACCATTACCATGGTTAAAAACCCTGATATTTTAGCGGATGTTGCTAACCTCGAAAAGTCGCCATTCTGCGTTGGCTTTGCCGCCGAAACTAGCGATGTGATTAACTATGCACGCGGCAAATTAGAACGTAAAAAATTAGATCTAATCGCGGCAAATCACGTCGGCGGCTCTGAAACCGGTTTTGGCACACCTGATAATGCTATTACACTTATTAGCCAAAACAGCATCATCGAGTTACCAAAGCAGAACAAGAGTGCCCTAGCTCGAACCTTGATAGCAGAAATAGCCAAAGCGTATACAGAAAAATGAAAACACCTATCCAACTAAAAATCTTAGACTCTCGCATTGGAACAGAGTTTGAGATTCCTGACTATGCAACTGATGGCTCTGCAGGTATTGACCTGCGAGCCTGTATTGAGAATGACACCGTGCTTGCGCCCGGACAAACACTATTAATTCCTACAGGCATGTCAATATATATTGCCGACCCATCGCTAGCCGCGGTGCTATTGCCCCGATCGGGCCTAGGACACAAACACGGCATCGTACTCGGCAACTTAACTGGCCTAATCGACTCAGACTATCAAGGCCCACTCATGGTCTCGCTGTGGAACCGTAGTGATACCGACTTTACCGTTCAAGCGGGCGACCGAATTGCGCAGATGGTATTTGTACCCATCATTCAAGCTAAATTTGTAATTGTCGACGAATTCCAACAATCAGATCGAGCGGAGGGTGGCTTCGGCCATACTGGCGTCAAATGACAAGAAAATTTACATTATTCGCGAGCTAGATAGCTGGCATTTACACTATCAGGCCAAGCTCATGTTAATTTTTATCTAGAGCTTTGCTATACTCCGCATCGCAATTCAAGGCTGTTTGCGCGATACGCGTTTCGATTAGTAGCGCTGACGTAATAGGGAGCACAGCTTTTCAGCTGGATCTCAGAGTAAGTTAACGCAAGCACATAACCTAAGTTATTGAGGAAATCATGTCAGATACCCTGTCAATTAAAGACAACCGAACTGGAAAAGAGTACGAGATAGAAATCGTAGACGGCAATATTAGTGCCTCACAACTTCGTCAGATTAAAGAGAACGAAGGTGATTTTGGCATGATGAGCTACGATCCAGGATTCCTAAATACCGCCAACTGCACTAGTCGCATCACCGACCTTGATGGCGGTAAAGGTATTTTGCGATATCGCGGGTACCCTATTGAGCAACTTGCCGAAAAAAGCACCTTCTTAGACGTGGTTTATCTGTTGTTCAATGCCGAGCTACCAAACGCACAAGAATCAAGCGACTGGGAAGAGCGAATTACGCACCACACAATGCTGCATGAGAAAACCAAGCGATTGATGGGTGGATTCAATTATGACGCTCACCCAATGGGCGTATTTATCTCGACGGTTGCCGCTCTATCTACGTTCTATCCAGACGCAAAGGAAGTCGACGATAAAGAGACTCGCATGCTGCAAGCTTGTCGACTAATTGGTAAAACGCCAACTATCGCGTCCTATGCATACCGTAACAGTAAAGGCATACCTTACATCTACCCAGACAATGAGTTGAGCTACACCGGCAATTTCTTGAACATGATGTATCGCATGGTCGAACCGCGCTATCAAGCTCACCCAGTATTAGAAAGAGCCTTAGACGTATTGTTCATTTTGCATGCCGATCACGAACAGAACTGCTCGACCAGCGCAATGCGTAATATCGCCAGTTCTAAGGCGGACCCATTTGTGGCCGTTGCTGGTGCTGCTGCTGCGCTCTATGGCCCCTCTCACGGTGGTGCCAACGAAGCAGTATTAAACATGCTTCGTGAAATAGGCACAAAAGACAAGGTGGCCGATTATATTAAGCGCTGCAAAGGTGGTGAGCTTCGCCTGATGGGATTTGGCCATCGTGTTTATAAAAACTACGACCCTCGAGCTCGCATCGTAAAAGATATAGCTGACGAAGTATTTGAAGTCACTGGCCGCAACCCGCTCATCGATGTGGCCATGGAGCTCGAGCGCATAGCGCTTGAAGATCCATATTTTGTCGAGCGTAATTTGTACCCGAACGTAGATTTTTACTCCGGCTTGATATACGAAGCAATGGGCTTTCCAATGGAAGCGTTCACCGTGCTCTTTGCAATCCCTCGAACAGCGGGTTGGTTAGCACAATGGATGGAGCTCATGGAAGACCCCGAATTTCGTATCACACGCCCTCGCCAGAACTACCAAGGCTATGGCGAACGGCATGTGCCAGATAATTATCGTAGCTAATTACGACTCCAAACTAAACCATTAAACGCGGCTCGAATGAGCCGCTTTTTTTATGCCCGAATTTGAATTATTTTGATGTAAATGTGATTTATGAACATCCCGTCGAAGCCGGTTAAAATATGGCAACTCAACTTTTAATCGACACAGGACCGACACATTCAATTGACATAGTGGAAACCAAATTACCCAATTGCTGCGCAAATTGTCTCGAATAACTAAAAAAGCACCATAACCAGCCTTAAAACTGGTTTTAATTCTCCCTAGTTACAGAAGTTTTGGGTATCATCTAGGCTGTGAAATTGGCCTAACCAGACGCGCACATAGCGACCACGAATAATGTCGAAAAATTCAATGCCATCTCTCGACCCACTCAGCATGCTGAATGGACAAAATATTGCTTTTTTAGAAGATATTTATGAACAATATCAAGAGGACCCAAACTCGGTTTCGCCTGAATGGCAACAATATTTTGCAAACCTAGCGACCTCGTCGGCTAGCACCACAAGTGCCGGTTCGGCATCTGGGTCGGGCCTTGATGCAGTTGCGGCAACCAAGCAGGGTTCAGTATCACGCTTGATCAGCACGTATCGTGCAATGGGACACAAGCGTGCCAAAATTGACCCGATTAACGAAATGGTGCCACAAGACGCCAAAGAGCTTGAGCTCGAATATCACGGTCTATCTGATGCCGACTTAGATACCATTTTCGATACTGGCCCACTGCGCGCTGCCGACCGTTTGCCACTGCGCGACATTGTCGCAATTCTAAAGCACAGCTACTGTGGTCCAATTGGTTACGAATACGGTCATATGGCCAGTGCCGAACAACGCCGCTGGTTACGCACAAGCATTGAGCAGCCGATTGGCTACCAGCCGTTTAGCAAAGACCAGCGTTTGCATATTTTAAACCGCGTAACCGCAGCCGAAGGTATGGAACGTTACCTGCATAATAAGTATGTTGGTCAAAAAAGATTCTCCTTAGAAGGCGGCGAAAGTCTTATCCCAATGCTTGACCACATCATTCAACAAGGGGGTACCGAGGGCATTAAAGAATTCGTTATCGGCATGGCTCATCGTGGCCGGCTAAATGTATTAGTCAATACGCTGGGCAAAACCCCAAGTAATTTATTTTCTGAATTTGAAGGAAAATTCGACGTTAACGAGTTAGCCGCCAGTGGCGATGTTAAGTATCACCAAGGCTTTTCATCTGATATTCAAACTAAAGGTGGCACGGTGCATTTGTCGCTAGCCTTTAACCCCTCTCACCTAGAAATCGTTAGCCCAGTGGTCGAGGGCTCAGTACGCGCCAGACAAGAGCGCCGTGACGATTCAACCGGTAGCACCGTATTGCCCATTTCAATCCATGGCGACGCCGCGTTTGCTGGCCAAGGCGTGGTAATGGAAACCTTCCAAATGTCTGGCTGTCGTGGTTATAGTACCGGCGGCACAGTACACATCGTTATCAACAATCAAATTGGCTTCACCACCAGTCATCCAGACGACACTCGCTCGACACCCTATTGCACAGAAATTGCAAAAATGGTCGGTGCCCCTATCTTTCACGTCAATGGCGATGATCCCGAGGCGGTAGTATTTGCCACAAAATTGGCCTTCGAGTTCCGCCAAAAGTTTCGCAAAGACGTTGTTATTGATTTAGTTTGCTATCGACGCCACGGCCATAACGAGTCCGATGAGCCGTCGGTTACGCAACCTGTGATGTACAAAAACATTAAGGCACTACCGACAACTCGACGACTATACGCACAGCGTTTAATTGATGAAAATATCATAACCGCTGAAGACGAAAAGAAAATGAACGCCGACTACCGAGCTTCTATGGTCGCCGGAGAGCGCGTCGTACCGGAGTTTGTTGATGTTCAACAAGGAGATCACACGGTCGATTGGTCGCCCTACTTTAATATCAAATGGGGTCAACCGACCAAAACCAGCTTCAATGCTAAGCGCTTGGACTTCTTAGCCGAGCGCTTACTCGACATACCTGAAGATTTTGATTTGCATGCTCGAACTAAAAAGATCATGCAAGACCGGCAGAAGATGAAAGACGGTGAGCTCGCCTTAGACTGGGGTATGGCTGAAAATTTAGCGTATGCAACTTTGTTAGATGAAAATTTTGCAGTGCGCTTGTCTGGGCAGGATTCTGGCCGTGGTACGTTCTTCCACCGCCACGCAACTCTCTACAATACCGTTAACCGCGACGTTCACATTCCGCTGCGCAACATTAAAGACAAACAGCCAGACTTTAACGTCATCAACTCGCTATTGTCCGAAGAAGCGGTTTTAGCATTTGAGTACGGATATTCTTGCTCTGACCCTAAAACAATGGTTATCTGGGAAGGCCAATTTGGCGATTTCGCCAATGGAGCCCAAGTGGTGATAGATCAATTTATTTCCAGTGGTGAAGATAAGTGGGGTCGCCTAAGTGGCTTAACGATGTTCTTACCACATGGTTATGAAGGCCAAGGCCCAGAACACTCATCGGCTCGCCTAGAGCGCTATTTGCAACTCTGTGCTCAGCATAATATGCAAGTTTGCTACCCAAGCACCCCAGCGCAGATGTTTCATATGATTCGTCGGCAGATGCTTCGCCCCTATAGAAAGCCGTTAATCGTTATGACGCCGAAAAGTTTGCTGCGGCATAAGCTGTCTACATCTTCACTTGAAGAGCTGCACAGCGGCAAATTCCAAACGGTGATTGCTGAAATCGATGAGCTAGCCGAGAAAGATATTAAACGCGTCGTCTTCTGTGCTGGTAAAGTCTATTTTGATTTACTCGAGCAACGCCGTGAGAAGAAAATTAACGATATTGCTATTTGCCGTGTCGAACAACTCTACCCATTTCCTCGTGACTCGGTGGTCAGAGAGTTAAAGCGTTACCCGAACGCCAACGAAGTAGTATGGTGTCAAGAAGAACCAAAGAACCAAGGCGCTTGGTATCAAATCATGCATCACTTTAAAGCCTGCGTTGAAGACCAACAGACCGTGCTTTATGCTGGTCGCGAGGCATCAGCATCGCCAGCGGCAGGTTATTTAGCAGTTCATCGAGAACAACAAGCCACCTTGGTTAACGCCGCCTTGTCGCCGCTCGACGAAAGTGATACAAAAATTGTCGAAACGATAAAATAAATTTTTTCGAACTTAATAAAATTAAACAATGAAGCTGCACTCTAACCATTTGCAGGAGCAAACCTTATGTCAGTCGAAGTAAAAGTTCCCATTCTTCCAGAATCTGTCGCTGATGCGATTGTTGCCGTATGGCACGTTAAAGTTGGTGATGCTGTGAGTATCGACGATAACTTAGTCGATATCGAAACCGAAAAAGTTGTGCTCGAAGTACCCGCTACTGTTGATGGCGTAATTAAAGAACTGCGCGTTGAAGAAGGTGCCACGGTTGGTGAGCAAGACGTTATCGCGATCATAGAAGAAGGCGCAACGGCTAAGGCCGCAGAATCTAACGCTGACGAGCCTACAGCGGAAGCGTCACAAGAGACCGCCGCCGACGCGAACACAGACGATGCCGATAAGTTAAGCCCAGCCGTTCGTAAAATGTTGGCTGAAAGTAATTTGGATGCCAGCAAGATTACCGGCACTGGCAAGAACGGACGATTGCTTAAAGAAGATGTGCAAAACGCATTAAACGCAGCGCCTGCGGCTGAAAATAAGGCTGTAGCAAAAGACACTCCAGCCGCTGAGGTTAAGACACCTCAAACCGGAGACCGTAACGAACGTCGGGTGCCTATGACGCGTTTACGCACAACCATCGCGCGCCGTTTAAAAGAAGCCCAAGATACTCAAGCAATGTTAACCACGTTCAACGATGTTAACATGCAAGCAGTAATGGATCTTCGCAAGCAATACAAAGAGCTGTTCGAGAAAAAGCATGGCACCCGTCTTGGTTTCATGTCGTTCTTTGTTAAGGCCGCTATCGAAGCCCTAAAGCGCTTCCCAGCAGTAAATGCATCAATTGACGGCAATGATATTGTCTATCACGATTACTACGATGTCGGTATCGCCGCTTCGTCTCCGCGCGGCCTAGTAGTACCGGTTCTACGCGATGTCGACCAGCTTAGTTTCGCTGGCATTGAAAAAAACATCGGCCAGCTCGGTCAGAAAGCTAAAGATGGCAAGCTGACCATGGACGACTTGATCGGTGGCACTTTCACAATATCCAATGGCGGCACATTCGGTTCAATGATGTCGACACCGATTGTGAATCCTCCGCAGAGTGCAATCCTCGGTATGCATCGCATTGAAGATCGCCCCATCGCCGAAAATGGTGAGGTTGTTATTCGGCCAATGATGTACCTAGCGTTAACGTATGATCATCGAATAATTGATGGTTCTGAGTCAGTGCTGTTCTTGCGTACCATAAAAGAGTGCCTAGAAGACCCTGCTCGGCTTTTGTTGGAGCTGTAAACTGCTTTTATTAGCGCTGTTTACAGCTCTTGTTAGAGTGCTGCACAACAGCTTGGGTCGCAGGTGCTTATCAAAAATCTCGGCCCAATTTTGAATAGAATTTTAAATAGAGAAGAAAAATGTCTGATAAATTCGACGTGATCGTAGTCGGCGCTGGCCCTGCTGGTTATGTAGCCGCTATTCGTTGCGCACAACTTGGCTTTAACACCGCCTGCGTTGATAAATGGGTTGACGCAGATGGCAAGCCATCGCTCGGCGGAACTTGCTTAAACGTTGGCTGCATTCCATCCAAAGCACTACTAGATTCTTCTGAGAAAGTAGAACAGGCCTCTCATGATTTTGAGCATCATGGTATATCGGTCGGCAAGGTATCGGTTGACGTTCCAAAAATGATCGCCCGCAAAGACGGCATTGTTAAAAATCTTACCAGTGGCATCACTGGTTTATTTAAGGCTAATAAAATTACCTCATTGCTTGGTCACGGAAAGTTATTAGCCAATAAACAGGTTGAAGTTAGCCTAAATGGCGAGTCAAAAACGTACACCGCTGATAATATCATTCTGGCGGTCGGTTCAGAGCCAATAGATATTCCAGTAGCCGCCGTAGATAACCAGCTTATTTTGGATAATGCTGGCGCTTTAGACATCAACGCCGTTCCCAAAAGGCTTGGTGTGATAGGTGCTGGTGTAATTGGTCTGGAGTTAGGCAGCGTTTGGAATCGTCTAGGGTCTGAAGTGACAATTCTCGAGGCCATGGACACATTCTTAGCACCAGTAGACAAACAGCTATCGCGCGAAGCACTACGCGCATTTACTAAAGTCCAAGGCATGGATATCAAACTCGGCGCTATGGTTACCGCCACGAACGTTGCCAAGAAAAGCGTTAAGGTCACGTATACACTTAAAGGCGAAGAACATACCGAAACATTCGACAAGTTGATTGTCGCTGTTGGCCGTAAAGCTAACACTAACGATATCGCCGCCGATGAAGTCGGCCTAAAGCTTGACGATCGTGGTCGAGTCGATGTTAACGATAGGTGTGAAACTAATATCGCCGGTGTATACGCCATTGGCGATGCAGTAAAAGGTCCAATGTTAGCGCATAAAGGCTCAGAAGAAGGTGTGTTCGTAGCTGAGATTCTGGCTGGTCAAAAGCCGCATATGAATCACGACAATATTCCTTGGGTTATCTACACACACCCTGAAATAGCGTGGGTCGGCATTAATGAAGAACAAGCTAAAGAACGTGGTATCAATTATAAAACCGGATTCTTTCCATTTGCAGCTAATGCCCGTTCACTGGCAATGAACGAAAAAGGCGGGCGCGTTAAAATGATTGCTGATGCCGATACTGATCGTATTTTAGGTGTTCATATACTTGGCCCGAATGCATCCGAGCTAATCTCTGAAGCGGTATTGGCGATGGAATACTCAGCCTCAAGTGAAGACATCGCTAGAACCATTCATGCACACCCTACTCTGTCTGAAGTAATGCATGAAGCGGCGTTGTCTGTTGACGGACGTGCTTTACATAAAGTTAATTAAATCACCTTTTTAGCCAGCGCGGTACTATCTAAAGCCTTCGTGAAAGCGGAGGCTTTTTTATGCAATATCAAAAGAAACATTGTTATAGAAAGTGACAATTTTTGTCTTTACCTTCTCGCATCAAGTTTAAAAAAGGAATTCAGTGCAAAAATAAGGCATCAAAACAATGCTAAACATCAAAGTTTCTCAATCAAAAGATCACTGCCAGATAAAATAAAATCGTTGCAAAATCTTAGTGTTAGCATACTTTCTACCTGCACCCACGCCTCCTGCTTATCGCCAATGCACAAGTCTGGACTCGGCATCTATAACGAATGTCCACTATTGACAATTCCTGACACTGTTACTCTCCAACTAATTAGGTTACAACGTAACAGTAAGAGTAAATAACTGCGGGCAAGTACCAGTAAAACAGGATTGAAGTCGCGCAGCTTATTTAACCCGCGCACCCTTTGTTAGCTCGCGCGGAATGAGCTTCACAGCCTAGAGCATCGATAACATGAAAACACAAATTAGCAGTCAATCTGGCTTCACACTGTTAGAACTGATGATCGTTGTTGCCATTATTGGCGTTTTAGCATCGATTGCCATTCCTTCTTACCAAGATTATAAGCTGCGAGCTAGAATGTCCGAACTGGCTCAACAGTTTGGACAAATGAAAAACATTCTGGCGATTTACGCGCAAGAAACAGGTGGCTATCCAGATGATACTCATATTATTCCTCCAAGCGGCGTCACCATGCCAGACTATTGGTCGAAGACAACGATCTTAGGCGGCAACTTTAATTGGGAGGGCCCCGACAACTATGCCTACGCCGGAATCGCAATACTGGGAGCCACCGCCTCCGAAAGCGACATGATACAGTTTGATCGAGTTCTTGATGACGGTGATCTGTCGACTGGTAAGTTCAGGCTTGAGAGTAATGGAAGACATGTTTTTATTTTAGATGAATAG
>Ga0316189_10007516_pt1 | contig 10294 bp, 6 predicted proteins | sample LowCovwburrow_MG_FD_204930 | JGI IMG/M metagenome (GOLD analysis project Ga0316189, IMG submission 204930) | Coastal sediment microbial communities from Maine, United States - Lowes Cove worm burrow | ecosystem: Environmental > Aquatic > Marine > Coastal > Sediment | place: USA: Maine... | reverse complement strand
TCAGGCCTCTATCGGCCTTCTGGCAGCGCTCGGCTAGCTTCGTGACGAGCTCGTCCTTGATCTTGGTCATCCTGTTCCGCTCCTCATCCGTGGACCGACGGTCCGGTGAGGCAACGGCGGTCAGCCCGGCAGCAAAATCGGCGAGTCGATGCACCAGAGCGCGCGAAGCCGAGCGCGACCCCTCGGCGCGCTTGCGCGAACAACCCCAACTGTCCTGGAGGATAGTGTCGTGGCGGCGCGCGGGCGCCGTGCAGGAGCTCGGCGATGGCTCCGGGATCGGTGACGACCTCGAGGATCTTCATCCGCCCGCCGCACTTCGAGCAGACGCCGCCGGCCTGCCGCCGGCCTGCCGCCGGCCTGCCGCCGGCCTGCCGCCTGCCTGCCGCCTGCCTGCCGCCTGCCGAGGGTCAGCCCTCGCACCCTACGAGAGCAGCTCGCCGGCCAGCTCCGGGCCGACCTGGACCCTGGTCAATTCGCCGGTTGCGTCGAAGTCCAGCAGGCAGGGCCAGACCGTCTCGAGGCCGACAATGTCGACGACCTGGAGGCGTAGCTCCACCCGCGGACCGCGGGCCTCCTCCGCGAGGATAAAGGGGTCCGCGACGCAGCACAGCTCACGGCTCCTGCGGGTCCGGAAGTGTTCGACGTGCGGTCGGAAAAGCCCCGGACAGGGCGCCTCAGGGCCCGCGCAGGCCCCCTCGAACATGGCCGTCGAGCGCCCCGCTCGACCCACGATCGCGAGCGCCCAGGCGTCGAGCCACTCGGACCAATCACCCACTCGATCCGCCAGCGCAGGGTCCGGCAGGACGCTCGCGTCCGAGTGCCTGTAGTCCCGCAGCTCGACGCTCAGGGTCCAGGGATCGACGCTCTGCACCGAGAGCTCGAGCTCCGGCCGCGGCAGGGCAGGCTCCGCGCCGCGCCAATGGAGGCAGCGGGTCTCGACCTCAGCTCGCGGCGCAGCGGCGAGCTCGGCCAAGGAGAAGCCCCAGCGACGGGCGACGACCCGCAGGCGAGGACAGCCGCGCAAGACCACCTCAGACTCGATCCGTCGCAGCTCCTCCAAGCGGATCGTCCGCCCAGGCTCGACCCGCAGCCAAGCCTCGTCACCGCGGAACTCCAGGCCGCCGTTGACCGCCTCCGCCCGATCTCGACGGGGCGCCGCCTCTACAGGAGCCTCGCCCGCTCCTGCGTCGGAGGCGCCCTCCCCAGCCGACGCCGCGACGCCCCCAGACCGAAGCCCCGCCTCGGCAGGAGCCTCGCCCGCTCCTGCATCCGAGTCGCCCTCCCCAGCCGACGCCGCGACGCCCCCAGGCCGGAGCCCGGCGAGAACAAAGCTCGCGCCCGCCTCGCGCAGGCGCTTGCGCGCGAGGTGGATCGCCATCGACGCCTCGTCGCAGCCGATCCAGCGACGGCTGAGGCTCGCCGCCGCCGCGAGCGTGCTCCCGGATCCGCAGAAGAAGTCGGCGACCCGATCGCCGGCGTTGGACGAGGCCTCGATGATCCGTCGCAGCAAGCTCTCGTTCTTCTGGGTCGCCCACCCGGTCTTCTCCCGGGAGAAGCTCTTGATCTGGATCGAGTCGAGCGAGTCGCCCCCGCGCAGCTCGAGATCGCCAGGGCCGGCGTTCCAGACATCGTCGAGCGGGATCCCGGCACCCTTCGGCGGCTTGCCGTCCCGTCGCAGGTAGCCCGGCGGATAGGGGATGTAGCGCTTGTTGAAGGTGAAGCGCTGCGGATCCTTCACATAGAAGAGGATCGTGTCGTGGTTGCGGATCCAGTTGCGGGCCCGGCTCTTGAAGCCCGACACCCAGCCGATCCTCCAGATGATCTCGCGCTGAAAACACTCGGGCCCGAAGATCTCGTCGAGGAGCACCTTCACCGGGTGGGCGACGGTCGGATCGAGGTGGACGTAGAGCGAGCCGTGCGCGGCGAGCAGGCGATGGATGAGGCGCAAGCGCGGATCGAGCATCGCGAGAAACCCGGCGACGCCACCCTGCCAGCGATCGCTGTAGGCCGGCGCGCGGACGACCTCGCCGCCGACCCCGATCGGCGTGACCACCGAGAACTTCTCGCCGGTGGCGAAGGGCGGGTCGATGACGACGAGATCGATCCCCGGCTCCCCGCGCCGGAGGAGCGCGTCCATCACCGCCAGGTTGTCGCCGCCGACGAGGGTCCCCTGGGCTGGCTCGGGGCCGTAGCTCGCGAGCGGCTCGATCCGCCGACCGGGGCTCGGGATCGCAGCGCGCTCGCCGGAGGCGTCGTACTTGCCCGGCCAGAGGAGCTCGATCCCGTCGCGGCGCATCCTCGGGCTCGGACCCTCTGGCTACTTCCCGGCCGACTCCGCAGCGGGCTCTGCCCCGGCCCCAGCCCCAGCCTGATCGTTGCTGAGCTCGCGGACGTAGGCGGCGAGCACCTTGAGCGACGGCTCCGCGAACTGGCGGCCGAAGCTCGGCATGTTCGGCGGCTTGCCCATCTGGATCACCCGCTTGATCTGCTGGTCGGTGAGCATGCTCATGTAGCCAGGCTCGGTGAGATCGCGGGTTCCCGGCGGCGCATCGGCGGCGACCTTGCCGTCCGCGCCGTGGCAGCGCGCACAGTTCTGCGAGAAGAGGCGAGCCCCTGAAATCTCGCGCTCAGGCCCGGTTGGTTCGTTGCAGCCGACAATCCCGGCCAAACCGAGGAGTCCGACGAGCCCCGCCAGGCGGAGGCGCGCAGAGGGCTTGCGGCTATGATGGGGACGGCTCGTCATCGGCGACTCGGCGAACATTAGCGCGGATCGGGCGCTCCGCGGCACCTGCTGCGGCCATCCGCCGCTGCGGAGCTGCCCCCTCCAGATCGGCAGATCGGCAGACCCGCGGATCAGAAGCGCAGTGTGATCGAGAAGGCCTGCTGCCGCGAGCCTATCGCCGGGAAACGGGCGCTGAAGAGCTGGCTCGCCACACAGGCACCGCCAGCATCGTTGTCAGCGACCACCTGGGCGACGGTCCCGCTCGGGCCGTCGATGGTGACCTCGGCGACGATCGTCCGCCCGGCCTCGACCAGTCCGCGACACTCCTGCCGGATCGCCTTCTTGGAGTTGATCACGCCGGCGTCGAGCTGGGCCGAGGTGAGGCTCGCCGGCATCACAGCTCCGTCGCTCGGCGCTGCGAGCGGGACCGGCAGCGGCCCCTCGGGGAGATAGATGATCTGCGTCAGCCCCGGTTCCCCGTCGTCAAGGACGACAAAGCCATCCTTGTCGACCACGACCCCAGGCGGCGGCCTGTACTCGCCCTGCGGCGTCGACAGGCCGAGGCGCATCCCGAGGCTGTCGTTGTAGACGTCGACCGCGTGGTCGTAGCCCTTGCGGGCCTGGTTGTAGGAGATCCCGCCGCCGACGGCGAAGGCAGCGCTGCCGATCCCGCCGCCGAGGAGGAGCCCTCCGGTCCCGCCGAGGTTCTGGAAGTCGAGGCCCTCACGGGCAGAGGCCGCGATCCCCGCGATCATCACCATCGACGAGACGAGGGTCAGCGCGGTCAGGATCCTCGCCGCCCGGAGCTTGCGGGTCGGCAGGGCCTCGGAGGCGTTCTGATCCGAGCGGAGGATCGCCTCGAGCGACTGCCAGCTGCGCTTGACCGAGCCGGGGTGGGTACCCTTGGTGTAGCGAACACCCTGCGGCTCGTAGTGGCGGTAGATCGAGTTCTCGTTGTAGAGGGCCTCACGCTCAGCGCGCGAGGCGACCTTCTCCATCGCCGCGATATCCGGCGGATCGAGCTGGGGGCTGAGGTTGGAGCAGCCGCCAAAGCTAAGCGCAAGGCCGAGCCCGAGCATGCCCGCAACCAGGCGCGGTGGTCTCTTCAAAACACCCACAGACGCCTCAACCGTACACCGAGTCAGGCTCTGCGCGCGAGTGCTTCGCGAGCTTGTGCTGAAGTCGTGCGAGACGCCGCGGACAGGGCGCGGAGGAGGCGCGCGTCACGGCCAGGGCGAGCGCGAGGGTCTGGGCCCGGGTCCACCCGCAGGGCTCGCAACGCCCCAAGAGATCGCCTAGACGATGCTCCAGGAGCTTTGCCAGCGCCTCATGGGCTGCAGGATCCCCAGACGAGCGGAGGCAGATCCTCGCCCAAAGAGCCGCTGAACGCGCATCATCACCGCCGCGTCTCAGGAGCTGGGCGGCAAGCCCCCAGACCTGCCGAATCTCCGGGGCGAGCGGCGTCGACCGCTTCGCTCCGCCCGCTGGCGCCGGCTCTGCGCTCGCGGGGGCACGCTCGCGGATCGGAGCCTGGGCGCTCCTGGACAGCCTGTCGCCAGAGCGGAGCCGGGTCAGCGCCGGCTCCCTGCCCCGCCCAGACGCGACCACGCCGAGGCGAGCCATGCGCTCCCCGAGACCGCCGAGAGCGTGCTCCTGAGGCCGCTCTCGTGCCCCAGCGGAGCGCCTTGCGGCCTTCGCGGGGGTCGGGGCTGCGCCTCCCCGCGGCCCACCCCCCTCGGCCTCCGGGATGTCGAAGCGGGCCAGGAGCTCGCGGAGGACGCCGATCTCCTCGGGCTCGCCGAGCGCAGGCAGCCAGGCCTCGAGCGCGCGGAGGGCTGCGCGTCGATCGCCTCGCGCGACCTCCAAGCGGGCCACTCGGAGCGCCTCGACGGGGCTCGATGGCGAGCGGATCGCCGCCGCGACCTCGGCTGCGAGCGCCGGCAGGGTCAGGAGATCGACCTGATTGTGGACACGGACCTGCTCGATCCGCGCCGCGGCCTCGCCGTCCCCGGGCTCCTCGAGCCAGCGCCAAAACACGTCCGGGATCTCATGACCGGCGACATCGTCCTGACGAACGACGCCCAGGCGCGAGCGCTCGAGGGTCGAGAGACGACAGTCGAGCTCCACCTCGCGCCAGAGGCGACGGGCCGGCAGGAGCAGATCGACGTGGTTCGCCCCAAGCGCCGCACACTCCAGCCGGGCCCGTCGGCAACGGGCTCGCAGCAGCGGCAGGTCAAACGAAGCGCCGTTGTAGCTCAGGAGCACAGTCGACGGCCCGGCGAGCTCGTCGAGGCGCGCGGCGAAGGAGCGGAGCATCGCCGCCTCCGCGCTCAGCCGCGTCAGGGTCCACTGCTCGACCACCAGGTCGTCCCCCACAAACCACGCGGCGCCGATCAGGAAGGCGATCGTCCCCGAGTTGTGGCCGACGCCGGTGGTCTCCGTGTCGATCACGATCATCGGCGCCCCGCCGCGAGCCGCCTCGGACCCCGGACCGAGCGCGCCCCCGGGCAGGAGCCGCGAGGTTCGGCGAGGGAGCGCGCCGACGCTCGGCCGACGACGACCTGCACCGTCGACCCCGTCGTCGTCCTCGTCGTTGCCGGCGAGGGTTCGCGAGATGATGCGCCACGCGGCCTCATCGGGGAGCGCGAGGTCGGAGAGGGCGTCCCCGAGGAGAGGTGGACGCGCTGCGGCGACCGACAGAGGCCAGCGGAGCACGGTCTGCGCGAACCCCTGCGCCTCGGACTCGGCGTCGACGACAAAGCGGGACGCTGCGCTCACGGGGCGCGCTACACCTCGAAGTGCGGGGACCTCGGAGCGACGCCCCAGCTCGCCAGCTCTCGCCGCCACGCCCACCGGGGGCGCACCGCCGGCAAAGCCCGACGAGGAGCCCGACGAGGAGCCTGCAAGCCGGGCCGGTGGCGACGCCCCTGCGAGGGGCAACCCTGCCCCCGCCGTCCCGCGCCGCCCCGGCTCGACGGCCCTCGCAGGACCGGACTCCACGGCTGGGCGCGACAAACGAGCAGGGCTAAGCGCGAGCGCCTCCTCGATCCGCGAGACGCGTCGCTTCGCAGCCACGGCCTCCGCCAGCTGTGCCCGGGTCGGTCGCCCGAGGCTTGGACGGTGGACAAAGAGCCGGTACGAGCTCGACGCCTCACCGTCGGCCAGCGCCGACCCCATCGAGCTCGGTCGCCGCACCGGCTCGCCCCCCACAGCCTCGTCGCTCGCGGAGACCCGCTCCTCAGAGGGCTCTCGGTGACGGGGCGCTTGACCGGGCTCTTGCGACGATGACGTTCGCGGTCCTCGATCGCGGCTATACCTCCGCGGCTCACCTCCATCCTTGGGGGCTCGCCTGTGCGGCGTCGGAGCATCCGCGACCGATACTCCCCTGCCCTGGGCCTCCTCTGCCCGCGCCCCAAACGAGCCCCCTCGCTGCGGCACCTCTGCATGTGCACCTGGCGAGGTCGACCGCCCACGGGCGGGATGAGCAGCAGCCGAACCCGCAGTCGGCCCCTCGCGGTCGCCGTCGCTCACAACCCCTGCGGGCGACCCCCTCTCCGCTTCCGCGACCGGGCTCGCCTTCGGCTCGGCGAGGGGGAGCTCCTCGAGGGCCGCTCGCGGGTCGCCGGCGATTCGGCTGACCGCAAAGCGCGCCCGGAGCCTCAACCGACCGCCTCGCGGAGCGCGTGGAGGAACTCGATCGTGTCCCGACGCAGTCGGTCGGGCACATCGTCGACCCCGAGCGGATCGGAGGCATGGGCGCCGAGGCAGGTCGGACACCCCTTGGAGCAGCCACAGCCCTCGACGATCCGCAGCACCCGCGCGAAGAGGTCGGCCCCCAGCGCGTAGGCCTGCGTCGCCAGGCCGGCGCCCCCCGGCATGTTGTCGTAGAGGTGGATGCTAGGGACCGCGCTCGCCTGCATCCAGGTCTCAGCGTCGGCCTTGCCGCGCTGCGAGGCGACCACGCTCGCCCAGGCGCCGATCTGTCCCGGCTCGGCGCTCGCGGTGACAGCGTGGCCGAGATCGCTGACGTCGCACATCAGGACCATCGCCGCGCAATGATGGATCGCGTGCGCCGCTGCGAGGGCGGCCGCCGCCCGCCGACCTGGATCGGTGATATGGGCGAGCACCGGCGCGGGCACCGTCCACAACGCGGCGATCGTGTGGAGTTCGAAGTCCGGGAGACCGATAGGTCCAAAGCCGATGTTCTCGTGGGTGCCGAAGCGGAGCTTTTTGAAGCCCGGCACAGTCCGCACGAGATGCGCATAGCCGACCCCGTGCCCGCTCGGCTCGTCGAGCGCGATCGGATCGACGACCCGCACCTTCACCTGGCAGACCGCCTCTGTGTAGTAGGTGCTGCGGACCTCGCGGACGTAGGCCTTGCGCGGGTCCCAGTCGAGGCGGAGCACCTCATAGGTGACGCCCTCGATCGTATAGATCGCGCCGGGGTGGAGGTAGAGCGGCCCGTCCTCGAAGTCGACCTCGGCGAGGATCCGCCCGTCGTCCGCCGTGCCCGGGGACATCTCGACGACCGCAAAATTCTCCTCGACCGACGAGCGCAGGTCGACCTTGTCGGCCGGGAAGTGATCGCCGACGGAGAAGTAGAGCACCCCCTGATCGGGGTCGACCTCGCGCCGCAGGATCCCCTGCTCGGCCAGGTAGTCGAGCGCCGGCGCCAGATCGTCCGGCGTGATCCCGGCGATCGACTCGGCCGCCGAGATCGGCAGCTCGTGGGCAGCGCAGCGCAGGTGCGGGATCAGGATCTCCGGGTTGTCGGCGTCGATCCGGGCGTGCTCGGGCGGCGTGTCAAAAAGGAAGCTGGGGTCGGCGCCGAGGTGCTGATCGAGGGGCGCTGAGCTCAGGACCATCGCCGTCATCGCCGGGCCCATACGTCGTCCTGCGCGACCGGAGCGCTGGATCGTCGCCGCCCGGGTGCCCGGATAGCCGGCGAGCACCACCGCGTCGAGGCCACCGATATCGAGCCCGAGCTCCAGCGCGTTGGTCGCGGCGACGAGCTTGGCCTCGCCGTCCTGAAGCGCACGCTCGACGTCGCGGCGACGCTCCGGCAGATAGCCGCCACGGTAGCCGCGGATCGATCTCTCGGCCCGGGCCCAGGCGGCGCCGTCGATCGGCGCGGCGGCGTCCGGCGTCCAGCCGACCTCGTCCTCGCGCATGTAGCGGGTGAGCAGCTCGACCGCCTTGCGTGTCCGGCAAAAGGCGAGGGTCGACACCCCGCTGCGACGGAAGACCGACGTGATCTTGCGGGTCACCTTGAGATAGCCGCCGCGCACGCCCGTGACCTCGTCGACGACCGGCGGGTTGAGGACGATAAAGGTGCGCGGCCCTGCGGGTGAGGTGTCCTCGTCGACGAGGTGAAAGCCGGAGCGGCCGGTCAGCCCCTCGGCGAGCTCGCGCGGGTTGGCGATCGTCGCCGAGCACGCGATCACCTGCGGCCGCGAGCCGTGGTAGGTGCAGGCCCGCCACAGGCGCCGGAGCACGTTGGCGACATGGGAGCCGAAGACACCGCGATAGGTGTGAATCTCGTCGATGACGACGTAGCGGAGGTTCGCCAGGAACGCCCCCCAGCGATCATGATGGGGCAGGAGCCCGCGATGCATCATGTCGGGGTTGGTCGCGACCGCCTGCGCCCGAGAGCGAGCCGCACGACGCTCGTCCGGCGGAGTGTCGCCGTCGTAGATGCCGACGCCGACCAGCCCGTCCGCGAGCTCGCGGAGACCCCGGACCTGATCGCGGCCGAGGGCCTTGGTCGGGAAGAGCATCAGCGCCCGCGATCGACGGTCGGCGAGCACCGCCTCGACGATCGGGATCTGAAAGGTCAACGACTTGCCCGACGCGGTCGAGGTCGCGAGGACAACATCACCGCCGGCGTTCAGCGCCTGAAGCGCCTTCGCCTGGTGGGCGTAGGGACGCTCGATCCCGCGGGCGCTGAGCGACGCTCGCAGCCTCGGGTCGAGCGGGCCCGGCCAGTCGACGATCTGACCGGTGCGGGCCGGCGTCCGATGGACGGCGACGACATCCGCGTCCTTGCCGGAGAGGAGCTCTGCCTCGACCTCGGCGAGTACGCTGCGGAGGGCCGGCGCGTCGCCGGCGAAAACATCAGGCTCCCCCGCGGGTTTTGAGGGACTAGGACCGCTACAGTCGCCCTCGAGTGCTTGAAGGAGGGAGCTACCGCGGGGAGAGCCTGAATAGTGCTCTAGCATCGTTGCCAGACCTGGGTTCATACTGAACGCGCGAAGGGTGGTAACACCCGTTCAGTAGAAGCGTCAAGGCCCGCGAAATTCTCGCACTGACGACGTTTCGGAGAATGCGCGAGCCGACGGGCCGGCAGCGGCGGTCACGCACGCCAAGGCTCGCGGCAAACGCGCCGCTCTCTTCGACCGCTAGACCTGCCCTGGTCGGCGTGAATTCGCCCCTCTTCAGGCCGCGACGAGATCGCTGAAACCCGCGCGCAGAGCCGACTTCGCCGCCGATCGCCGTCATCACGAGACGACGACACGAGGAGAAATTTTTAGCCCCGTCGACGTCGTCACGCCTCGACCGCGAGCACCGATCGAGGCGCCCACCGAGGCGCCTACCATCCGCCTACCGAAGCTCCTACCGAGGCTCCTACCGAGGCGACCGAAGCTCCTACCTTCCGCCTACCGAAGCTCCTACCAAGGCTCCTACCTTCCGCCTGCCGAAGCTCCTACCAAGGCTCCTACCTTCCGCCTACCGAGGCGACCGAAGCTCCTACCTTCCGCCTACCGAAGCTCCTACCTTCCGCCTACCGAAGCGTTTGCGTCACCAAAGGACGGGCTCGAGCCCGACGCGATCGCCCTCCCCTGCGCCAAGAAATCCGGATTCCCCGTCACCCCGGCGATCGCGGGGAGGCGCCAACGCGGGAGCCTAAGTAGAATGCCCGGCATGGACGACAGCGCAGACAGTGGGGCGACCGTCGACGGCCGCGAGGAGCGAGGGGACCGGACGGCTGAGGCGCTCCTGGCCGCTGGCCGCCGAGTCTTCGCCGAGCTCGGCTACCACGGGGCCTCCGTGCGGGCGATCGCCGGCGCCGCCGAGGTCAACCCGGCCCTCGTCCGCTACCACTTCGGCTCCAAGGAGGGCCTCTATCACCAGGTCATCGAGCGGGCGATGAGCAGCCTCCGCCAGCGCCTCCTCCGGGCGCTGATCGACGATGAGGGCGGCGGCCTGCGCGGGCGTGTGCAGGCGATGGTCCGCGCCTATCTCGAGTACCTGACCGAGTACCGCGACGTCCCCCGCCTGGTCCAACGCGCCCTCCTCGACCGTGATCCGAACCTGCGCCGGATCGCCGGCGAGCACCTGCGGCCCCTCCTCGAGGCCTCTCGCCCCTTCATCGCCCCAGAGGCCCATGACAGCGTCGACGAGATGGTCACGTCGATGTTCGGCGCGCTGATCGCTCCCGTGCTCTACGAGCCGCTGCTCACCGACCTCTTCGGCCGCGACGTTCTCTCCCCCGAGTCCATCCGCCAGCGCCAGCGACACATCGAGACGCTCGTCGACTTCGCCCTCGATCGCATCCAGAGCGCCTCGGAGGCG
>Ga0316189_10007515_pt1 | contig 10295 bp, 5 predicted proteins | sample LowCovwburrow_MG_FD_204930 | JGI IMG/M metagenome (GOLD analysis project Ga0316189, IMG submission 204930) | Coastal sediment microbial communities from Maine, United States - Lowes Cove worm burrow | ecosystem: Environmental > Aquatic > Marine > Coastal > Sediment | place: USA: Maine... | reverse complement strand
GCGGGGCACCAGGCGGCCGCACGTCGTCGGGTCTTGCACGGTGGCGCCCCGGCGGCGCTCCCCTTCCACATCCACGTCGGTCCAATGGGCAGCGGCAACTACGTCATCGCCAGCCACGACGACTGGGACAGGATCACCGGACAGGGAATGCGCAAAGTCGTGGGGCTCGAGATGGAGGCCGCAGCCGTCGGCGCGGTCGCCTACCGCCACCGCATACCCTTTGTCGTCGCCAAGGGGGTCATGGACCACGGCGACGGGTTCAAGGCCGACGGGTTCAAGGGCTTCGCCGCGCGCGCGTCGGCGGAGGTGCTCTGCGACTTCCTCCGCCGCGTCGTCGAGCCCGCCACCGAGTCAGACTCATCGACAGCGCCCCGTACGGACGCGAGTTCACAGTCATCGCAGCCCGAGGGCTCGGCGAAGCCCGAGCGAGCCCCTGAGACCTCGGTCATCAGCACCCACAACCAGAGCGGCGGGATCAACCTCTCAGGCACGGTCAACGTCCGTGGCGACATCATCCAAGGCGACAAGCACGAGGTCCACCACCACGGCTCGGGCGACGGCAAGCCGCGCAAGAAGTAGCCGGAGGCGTCCTGTCACCAGGACAGGGCCTTGACGGCCGGATGGAGCGCGGCCCACGTGCTAGCCTCGCGCGCGGATGGTCGACGACGACGATAAGAGGCCCGAGGACTCGGGTCAGAGCGGCTCCGAGCCAACGCGTCCGCAGGCGTCGTCGATCACCAGTGAAGGGCAGGGCGGCGGAGTGAACGCGCCGCAGAGCAAGATCGACGCCCAGGACGTCTTCGGCGGCTCGAAGTATGTCTACTACGGCCCCCCCTCCGACGGAGGCAGCCCCTGGACACCCTCACCACCGATCAGCCGCTACCTCGCCTGGCTCGCTGCCCAGGAGTACGAGGTCCCCATGCGCGGGGTCGGCCGTGGCGAGCTCTCCCTCACCCTGAAGCAGACCTACGTCTCGCTCGGCTTGGCGGTCACCCCAAAGGGTCGAGCGACGAAGGGAGGACGCGAGCGCCACTTGCTCGACACCGACGGCCTGGACTTTGAGCTCGGCAGCCTCTTCGCCAAGCTCGGCGAGGAGCGAGCGAGTCACGCGCTGATCCTCGGCGAGCCTGGCAGCGGCAAGAGCACCGCGCTGCGCAAGCTCGGTCAGCTCATCGCCGAGCAGGCTCGGCGGGCGAGCGGCGAGGAGTTGGCGGTCGCCCAGGGGCCGGACGATGCGCTCCTCGCCGACACCTTGGGCGAGCGCTACCTGCCGGTCTTCGTCCGCCTCCGCGAGTGGCGCGACGACGACCGCGACCGCTCGCTCGAGGAGTTCATCCGCCGCGAGCTCCTGGAGAGCGCGAAGCTCGCTGAAGACCGAGGCGCCCCGACGCTCGACGACGAGGTCGTCGACGCCCTCTGGGAGCACGGCGAGCTAGTGCTCATGCTCGACGGCCTCGACGAGGTCACCGTTCCGGAGCGCCGCAAGGAGCTGTGCCGGAGCCTCGCCAGCCAGCTCGACGTGCCGGCGCACGGCGGGCTCCGGGTCGTGCTCACCTGCCGCTACGCCGGCTACGATGAGGCAGGGCTCAAGCTCGGCGCGCGCGGCTTTGGCCGCGCCGACCTCCAGCCCCTCTCCAAAGAGCAGGCGAAGCTGCTGATCGGACGGTGGTTTGAGGAGGTCGCGCGCACCGACGCAGAGCACCTCACGCGCTCGCGCGGCCTTCGCCTCGCTGCGGGTCTTACGCAGGCTCTCGATCACCCCAGCCTGAGCAATTACCGGCGGGCGATGTTCGCGACGCCGCTCATCGTAACTCTCCTCTGCGTCCTCTATCTGCGCGGCAAGGAGCTGCCCCACAGCCGGGCAGAGCTCTACGAGCTGTGCCTCGATGTGCTCCTCGGGAGCTGGCACAGGGGGAAGGACGAGAGCGCGGAGGCTGCTGACGTCGACGCGAGCGCCGACCAAGCCCCGCTCACGCCCGGGCAGGCGATCCAGCTCCTGCGGCCGCTCGCCTACCGGCTCCACACCACCCAGGATGCCGAGCGACCCGAGCGAAGCGAACAGATCGAACGCGAGCTTCTCCTTGAGATGCTCATGGACAGCCTCGAAGAGCAGGGCCTCGAGCTCGACGATGAGGACGCGCTCAAGTGGCTGCATCAGCGCGCAGCGGTGCTCGATGAGCTCGCGCCGAGGCACTTCGGCTTCTTCCACCTCGGGATCCAAGAGTACCTAGCCGCGCGCGAGGTAGCGTCCCGCGGGAACACAGCGCTCCGGGAGCTCGCCGGCCGGGTCGGCGACTCGTGGTGGGGCGAGGTCATCCTCGTCGCGGCGAGCCTCGAAGGCTCCTTCGCGCCGTTGATGGACGGGCTCCTCGACCGCGCCGATCTCCTCGACCCCAAGCAGTGGGAACGCGTGCGCGAGTGCGCGGTCGAGGGGAGCTTCGATCCGCAGCCCTTCATCGCCCGCTTCACCGCGGAGTCGCTCGACAGCGGCACCCGCCTCGTGGCGATCTTGCGGCTCCTGGAGGGGCGCAAGGAGCTCCCCGCCCAACTCATCACGTCGCTGGAGTCCCTGGTCGTACGCGAGGGCCTCGACGAGGACGCTCGCGGCCGAGCCGCGCAGCTCATCGCCAGCATAGCCCCGAGCGCCGACGGCGAGCGGACCTACGACGTCGCGCTCGTCTGTCTCGATGACGCCCTGCAAGAGGCCAGCGCGCTCCTGCGAGCGCTCCGGCCGGACAAGTCGCTCCGCGTGTGGCCAGACAAGGGGTCGTCGCCGTCGCTCGCCAGGATAAATGCCGGGGCGCTGCGCAAGACGGTGAAGGCGGTCGTCGTGATCCTCGCCGACCGGCTCCCGTGGGCGGACGACGTCGCGCCAGTGCCGGCCGCGAACCTGCGTCGCCTCACCAAGCGCCTCGGCTTCACGGCGATCCGCGCGCCTGGATCGAGCGTGCTTGACCCTCGGGCGACGCTCCCCGCCAGGTGGCGACTCCGAGAGGTCCTCGATATGCGCGACGCGTGGGACGCTCGCGCGCTATGTGCTCACCTCCGGCCTGTCAGGGCCAACGCCGACGGCAACATCGTCCAGGGCGACAAGCATGAGGTCCGCCATCTGGCGAGCCCCGTCGCTGGTCTCATCGCACACCTGCACGCTCCGAGAGTCGAGCCGACGACCGGTATGAGCCTCCTCAGGGTGCCTGGAGGCACCTTCATGATGGGCAGCGAGAGCGATGAGGTCGACGACGACTCGCGGCCGCCGCACCTCGTGATGGTGAGCGCCTTCTGGATCGCGGAGACGGCGGTGACGAACGAGCAGTACCGTGCCTTTGTGATAGATACGGGTCATCGAGAGCCGAGTGCGTGGCGGCGGCGCGGCTTCAACGATCCGCAGCAGCCGGTCGTGACCGTGAGCTGGAGCGACGCGGAGGCCTTCTGTCGTTGGCTCAGCGCGCGGAGCGGCTGGGCGGTCGACCTGCCGAGCGAGGCGCAGTGGGAGTTCGCCGCTCGCGGCAAGGACGGGCGCCTCTATCCCTGGGGGAATGAGCGCCCTGACGCGACCCGGGCTCACTTCGACCAGGGGGATGGAGGCCGCCCGGCGATCGTCGGCTCGTATCCTGCGGGAGCCGGTCCCTTTGGGACTCGCGACCAGACTGGGAATGTGTGGGAGTGGTGCAAGGATGTCTGGGATGCGAACGCGTACAAGAAGCGCGCTCGCCCGCCCTCGGTGAACCCGGAGCACGATGTGCTTCGGACGGGTGATGGAAACGTTCGAAGTGTACGTGGAGGGAGTTGGTACGATAGCGCTGGCGGCGCGTTGGCGGCCGCCTACCGCAGCAGGTACTGGCACGACGGCGGCAACGTCTTCGTCAGCCACGGCTTTCGTGTGGTGGTGTCGCGCGAGCCCGTTGATCCTTGATCTTTGAGGCGTCGTCGTAGGCTGAGCTGCTTCATCTCGGGTTTTCCGTCGAAGAAGATCAAGGGTCCGGGCGGAGCCCCTCGCGGCTCGAGAACGCCGTCACCCGACAGATTTGTCAGTTGATCGACAAATCTGTCACCTTGCCGACAACGCGAGTCGAGCGAGCGACAGATCTGTCACTCACCACCGACGCCGCGGGCACCGAACCGCAACACCCCACGATACGCCGCGAGCGACCGATCAATCCGCTCCGGCGAGCCGCCGCTGACGAGCCCAGCCAGCCGCGCCTGCATCCGCCGCAGCGCCAGCCTTGTCGGCGTCGCTCCTGCTCGCGTTTAGCGCTGACCGAGATATGTCACACAACCGGCTCGCGCGACACCACCACACGAAAGCCACTGTAGCCACTGACGAGGTCGAGGCTGTGCCAGTTCGGGACGCTGTAGGTGGCCTCGAGCGTATCGCACTCGGAGTGCCAACTCCCCCCCTTGAGCCACCGCGAGTTCTCTGTATTAGAAGGACCATCGTCACACCACTCCCAGACGTTTCCGGCAAGATCGACGTGACCAGTCGAGCCTGCTCCTTCAGGATAGACGCCGACAGGCGTCGGCGAGCCGACGTTCTTATTGTAGTTAGCCCGACGCTCAGCGATCTCGGCCTCATCGATCTCATATTGTGCCTCGACCCTGGACCAGGGGAACTCCCCTACGTTTGTCGCAGCGTGCTGCCACTCGGCCGCCGTTGGGAGGCGAACCCCAAGTTCACAACCCTCCACCAGCCACTGACAGTAGGCGCGCGTCTCATGCCAACTCACACTAGTCACGGGCCATGTCGGGTGCTCGATCTGCCTTGGCCAGCGCGACGGCTGGAGCCGATTCCGCCTCTGTTGCCACGCCCAGCCGTCTTTATCCCAGAGCTCGCGCCGCTCGTAACCCTTGTCCTTAATGAAACGCTGGAACTCTCGCACGGTCACCGGATAGCGCCCCAATGCGATGCTGAGCCCTGGCACGTCGACGAAGTTGTCGACCCCCTCCTCGAAGCGCGGATCACCCCAACGGCCGATCACTTCGGCGGCCGCGATCCGGAGCCCGACCGGGATCTGGGCGGCGCCCTCGACCGTGAAGATCGCCATCGCCGCGATCTTGAGCTCTGTGCGGCGCTCATCTAGGAATGGCGCGAGCTCGTAGCCGTAGGCTGACAAGGGATCGAGCACACGGGCGAGGTTGATCAGCCGCTTCACCTCGGCGAGCAATCCACGACCCTCGTCGCGATCGAGGGTCATCTCGAGCAGGTCGTCGACCCGACTCGGACCGATCGCGTCGAACATACAACCGGGGATCAGCGCGATGACCTCGTCCCACTGACGGTCATCGAGGTGAGCGTCGACCTCTCGCCGCCAAGCGTCGCTACGAGCCATCTTCAACGCGACGAGGTACTCCTGGAGCGTCAGGTGCCAGAACTGCAGCTTGTTGTCGGCGGTCTGCTCGATCGCCGAGCTCAGCTCGCACTCTCGCCGGAGGAAGCGCTCGCCTATCGGTCTCGGGCCCTCTGGGTTCGTCTTCTCCGGAAAGTAGCGGCGAATCGACGCTTCGATCGCCCGCACAGCCTCACCGAGGTCGATCGTCGCCATCTTGCCCGGTCGCCGGGTCGTCCCCTTCATCATCGCCACGGCGAGCTCCTCGAGCGCGAGCTGGACGAGGCCATCGCGGTACCCATCGGCGCGGCGCTGCTCGGCCCGCGACTCCAGGAGCCAGTCGAGGATCGCCCGGTACACCCGCGCCCGCCCGTGCGGCAGCTTGCCGTCGCCGTTGTAGTGGATGACGCACAGGCAGGTGAGCATCACCGGGTTGCGGGCGAGCTTACGAAGATCCTCGCGTCCACGGATCGCCTCGACGAGGTTGCGCGCGCTCCTACCTGCGCTCTTCTGCGCTCGCGCATAGATCGCCCGCGACCACTTGCCGACGAAGAGCTCGATCTCCTCGGGGCCGAAGTCGTCGATCTCGGCCCGGTGGAAGCCATGGCCGCGGACGAGCAACCCCTCGACGCCGAAAGGGCGGCTCGTGACGATGATCCGACAAGCCGACCACTGCCTGCAGGCGCTGCGGATGATCTTGACCACCCGCTCGTGGACCGATGTGTTCGCCGCCTCGTCGAGGCCGTCGAGGATGAGCAGTGCCCCGTCGCCGCCCTCAGCGTCGAGCCAGTCTCGCCATTGCTGGACGCGGACATCATGGCCTCGATCGACGGAGGCGTCCGTGGGCTGGGTCCGCCCGGCGAGGAGGCGAAGGATCCAACCAAAGTCGTCCGGTCGCCGGCAGTCTCCACACTCCTCTTCTCTCGCCAGCACGCCGACGAGGTCTCGAACGCGGAGCAACGCAGGGAGCGGCGGCGCTCGCTCAGGCGAGAGGCCCAGATACTCGGTCCGCCAGGGCAGCGCGGGCTCGTCTTCGGCTTTTTCGTCGTTGGCAGCGGCAGCGGCAGCGGCAGCCGCTGGGGTCCGCGCTCCGACAAGGTCGCGCGCGAGCATACAGACGACGAGGTCGCTGAACGTGCTCTTGCCAGCGCCGGGCTGGCCGAGCAGGAGGAGATGCCGGTGCTCCGAGAGGAGCTCGGCGAGCGTGACTGGCTGCGCCTCAGACTCGCCATCGTCATCACCTCGCTTGCCTGGGACAGGCTGGGCGTCCGCCTGGGCCTTCGCATGAGCGACCCTGCCCATATCTCGCGCTCGAACCTCCTTGCTCCGCAGCGGGGTGTAGAGCTGCTCGATCGGCTCCGGGGGGAGCGCTTCCCCAGCCCTCGTCCGGATGCCAGGGATCTTGATCGTGCCGACCTCCTCGAGGAGATCGTCGAGATACCGACGCAGGTCGACGCCGTGAGCCTCCGCCTCGGCGAAGCGCCCATCATCTTCGCGCACGTAGTAGTTGATCTCGACGTGCTTGTCGCCGACGACTAAGTCATGGCCAACGTCAACGCGGCTCGCGGCCTTGGTGTCCTGCTCTTCGTCGCTCATGACGAGCGCACGCTAGCAGACGCGCCTAGGACTGCGGAAGCAAGCGGCCTTGGTCAGCTCGGAGCTTCGCCCCGACCGGCCGCGATCATCGTCAGGAGGAGGCGCCCACGGTGGGTGATACGCACCTTGAGATCGGGGTTCAGTGCCTCCGTACGATGGCGGATGCAGAGCGGTCCAGGGAAGGGGCCGCGCGCTGACATCTCCACGAACCCACCGCTAGCGAGGCGCTCACAGTTCTCTAGCTCAGGCTTCAGGGGAGTGGTGAGGTTGAGGTCGAACTCCCGAACGCCCGAACGCTGGAGATCGGCGAGCACCTCGATGTCCTGTGGAATGATCGCCGACCGGACGAGCGCCTCGAGCAGCTCCGGTCCGAACGCGAACGTGAAGATCTCCGGCGCATAGGAGCCGCGCAGGGCCTCGACGTAGAGCTTGCGCAGCGGCGCCGTAGACGAGGCATAGGCGGGGGCAATACTCGTCGCGCCGACGACAACATCGCGGAGTTCGGGGCGCTCGCTCTGGTCCGCCGTATCCGTGCTCCAGCGCCGATCGATCTCCGCGCAGGCGTCCGCCTTGTCGACCAGCGCGGCGACGAGCTCGATGACGATCCGAAGCTGCGTGCCGTTGTAGGCGACCTGCTTCGCCATCTCGAGGACAGCATCGCGCGTGTCTTCGGCGATCCCGGAGTCGAGCTTCTCTTGGGATGTGCGGAAGAACTCGGCGAGGTGACCTCCGCTAGCCTGGTCGGCTAGCTCGCCGATCGCCTCCATATCCCCGCTCGTTGCTGCGAGAAGCGTCTTCACGATTGCTGGAAGCATCGGCCGAAATCTATCACGAAGCCTAGACCGCGAGGTCTTGCGAGCGGCCAGTCCAGGGCTAGGCGAGGCCTGTCGCCTCATAGCAGCCCGATTTCTTGTGAGTCCGGAGCTTTTCCTCGACCATCAAAGAGATGCGCTTCGTTCTCGACGCGAACCTTGTAACCTATATCGCCTTCTTCGAGGGGTACATGATTGGGGAATGCGACTTCGACGAAGAGCGGGCGTACTGGGAAGCCATGAACGAAGGGCGACCGATCGATGTCAGCATGAAGGTGGAGATTAACGCGCTGCGCGTCCTCTACCAGGTTGATGATCGCGCACATTTCGACTGGCTTATCTCAGACATCGCGCTCCGCGAGATCAAGAGGATTCGTCTTACGTCGAAGCGCCACGTACACCTTGATCTTGTGCAGCGGCTCGTTGAACATCGCGCGGACGTCATCGATGATCTTGTACAGAAACCGACGCGTGTCGCCCTCGAGCAGGAGGTTGCGCGACGCTTTCCGGAGCTCCCTTCAAAGATGCTCAACGACGCTCTGCAGTTCGTTGAGGCGGACCTCCTCGATGCGGACTACTTCCTTACCAACGACCGGCGGTTCATTGCGAAGACCAAAGCTGAGAGCCTGACGTCCTGTTCACCAAGCCAACTCCCGTTCGTGAGGGAGTTCATGTAGAGCGCGGTCGACCGGGCCTACTGCTCCACACACACCAGCCGGGCCTCGCCCGAGCAGAGCTTCGACGCCTTCGCCGACCACTCGGCGTTCATCGCCGCGAGCGACCCCTGAAGGCCGGCAAAGTCCTTGGTGCCGTTCATCCAACCGTCGCACGTCGGAGAAGACGCCTCGCCCTTCGCTGTGGTGCCGGTCCAGGCCCGGTCGCTGTTGTTGGGCTCGCCGGTCTCATCGAGGGTGATCGCTCCGGCGAGAGCCCCGTCGATGAGGTCGCTCCACTTGGTCGCGATGACAGTCTGCCCGTCGGTGAGCACGTAGGGGTGCTCGTACGGCGTCATGCGCGTGAGCGGCGACTCCTCGCCGATGCTCAGCCACGCCATGAAGTTGCCGGCGTTGGCCAGGCCCGCGACCATCGCGAGGGTGTTGCACTTGTCGTCGGCCCCTACGAAGCCACCGAGGCTGCCGTCGTAGAGCTTACTCGTGGCGAAGACCACCTTGCCGCCAAACTTGCAGAACTCGGTGCAGGCGCCGTCCTCTAGGCCGTTGAGTTCCTCGCCGAGGTCGCACTCCTCGTTGGACTTCTGGGTCTCGCCGTCACCGCAGTGGGGGCCCAAGGTGCAGGTCATCGGCGTGCAGCCGCCGTACACGTCCGCCTCGTTGTCGGGGCCGTCGTCGCACTCCTCCACGCCCTGCTGCTTGTGACCGTCGCCGCATTTCGCGATCGTGCACGTCTCTGTGCATTCTGAGGCGTTGTCATTCGCGGGGCCGTCGTCGCACTCCTCGTCGTTGGCCGGTTGGAGGAGGCCGTCGCCGCAGCTCGCCTCCGTGCAGATGGTGGTGCAGAGTCCGTCATCGGCGTTGTCTGGGCCGTCGTCGCACTCCTCATCCCCGTCCACGACCCCGTCACCGCAGAAGCCCGGCGCCGTCGTCGTCGGATCTGTGCTCGTTGACGTGGGACCCGAGCTATCCGTGGTCGTGGCCAGCCCGGTCGTCGATCCGGTGTCGGACGGTCCTCCCGTCGTCGTCGTCGGCGCCGCCGTCGGTGAGCCTGTGGATGGAGAGGACGCAGTCGCCGGGGTCGAGGTCGAACTCGTCGAGCCTGTCACCTCCGTCGCGCTAGCTCCGACTCCCGAGTCGCTAAAACAGCCCGGGAGCGCAACAAGGGCGACCCACAGCGTAAACCGCGCTCCGGGGCGCGAGCTCATGTCCGGGCCTCAAAGCAGTACAGATAGAGCGCATCGGCGCACTCGAAGCCGAAGTCGGCGACGTAGTTGGTCCATCCCTCATCTGTGAGGTCGGAGAAGCCGTAGCGGGTGCTCGCGTCGCCATTCTCGGACCAGCCCCCACAGTGCCCGCTCAGATAGGTCGTCCCGTCCGGCTTGGTCGCCGACCAGACGGGGACCTCCTCGAGGAGCTTGCCGGTGACGGTGCGGTCGATCCCGTGGAGGAGTTCGCCGTCGGTCAGGTCCTCCCAGCCGTGGGCGATCACTTCGCCCGTAGAGAGCACGTATCGCCCTCCAGAGTGGTCAAAGCGCGTCGCCGGCGAGTCGACGCCGTCGCTCAACCAGGCGCGGAAGCTGGTCGGGTTCGGGTGGCCTACCTTCTCCGCCTGCTGGGCGCAGCGCAGATAGGCGATGCTGAGACCGTCGATCTGCGAGACCCCGTAGGGCTCGTCGGTGACAAAGACCAGGCGGTCGCGGTCGCAGGAGGCGTTGCAGCCGTCATCGTCGACCAGGTTGCCGTCGTCGCACTCCTCGACCCCCTCGTGGAGCACGCCGTCGCCGCAGGACGCCTTGCGGCAGATATTGAGACAACCGTCGTTGTTGTCCTTGTTGCCGTCCTCGCACTCTTCCTTGCCCTCCCAGAGGATCCCGTCCCCGCAGGTCGGG
>Ga0316189_10007514_pt1 | contig 10295 bp, 9 predicted proteins | sample LowCovwburrow_MG_FD_204930 | JGI IMG/M metagenome (GOLD analysis project Ga0316189, IMG submission 204930) | Coastal sediment microbial communities from Maine, United States - Lowes Cove worm burrow | ecosystem: Environmental > Aquatic > Marine > Coastal > Sediment | place: USA: Maine... | reverse complement strand
GGCTGGCCCCAGGGATCGATCGTCTCATAGATCACCTGGAAGACGTCGACGCGGAAGCGTGTGACCTCGTTGATCTCGCCCGCGCTGAAGAAGTCGAAGAAATCCTCGAGGCCGAAGCCCGCGTAGGCATCGACGAAGGGCCGCTCGAAGAGCGCCTCGCGCACGTCGCTACGCGAGAGCGTTCGAACCAGCTTGTACGCGACGAGCCGCCCGCGCTCGGCCCAGGGTGCCTGCTGGAGGTCGTTGCTCTCTTGCGCCGCTCGAACCAGGACCTCGGCCTCGGCCTCGGCGGTCTCACTGTGCCCGTAGGAGTCACAGGCGCCGGTGCTCAGCGCCAAGATCGCTGCGATCCCGAGCGCGCTCATCACTGTGTCGTTCTTCTTCGTCATCGGTCCTCACTCTCTCGGCCAGCGCTCTCCTCGGCCGGCCTCGGGAGTAAACCTGCTCTATGCAGAGGAACATTGATAGGCGAGATATCGAAGAGTATCTTTGCACCCTTGCATTGAAGAGGAGGGCGGGCGAAAGGCTCGAGGACTCCTCACGCCGAGCGTCTCCGCGGGCGGCCCTCAACAAGAACGGCCACTCCGTGGCCCTGCGTCTCGACTACGGTACGGCGAGCGCAAGATCGTGCTCACCGGCGATCTCAACACGAAGAGCCATGAGCGCCGGCCGGGTGCTCGTTGACGGTCAACGCCTCAGGACGCCGCTGATCTACTCGACAGAGGTCCCGCGCAGCTCCTCGTTCAAGAAGATCGACCAGCTTCGCCGCTACGATGACGTCCAGGAGTGGGGTCCGGAGCAAGACGAGCCCGTCGAGACGGTCAGCGGAGAGCGGAGAGCGGAGAGCGGAGAGAAGACCACGCAAAAGTGGCGGGTCGTCCTCGATCGGAGCTCAAGGAGCCGTTATGATCAGCCACCGGCGAGCGCAGCCCCTGTGCTTCGCGATGTGATCTACGGCCTGGTCAACGTGCGCACCGATGGCAAGCGTCTGCTCTTCGCCACCCGAGACGAGGGGGACCACTCATAGTCTCTGGCGCACAGACCAAGGGTGCGAGTGGAGGCATGCAGGCGGCGATCGAAGCTAGAAGAGCCCCGGGCTATCACCGCCGTCGACCGTAAGAAGCTGCCCAGTGATGTGAGAGGCCGCCCCGCTGCAGAGAAACGCGACGATATCCCCGATCTCGTCCGGTTCACCGATCCGTCTCGCCGGACACCTGGACGCGTGCTCCCGCTCTGCCTCCTCGACGGAGATCCCGCCTCGCTCGGCCATACCGCGCAGGAGGGACTCTCCGAGCGGTGTCCGGAAGAGGCCTGGACACACGGAGTTTATCAAGATCCCCTCGCTGCCGTACTCGTTCGCGAGAGACTTGCTCAGAGACGCAAGAGCGGTCCGATAGACCCCTGAGAGGAGATAGGTCGAGCTTGGGGCACGAATCGCGTGGGACGAGATGTTGATGACCCGGCCCCACCGCTGGCGCTGCATGATCGGCAGGACCTGATGACAAAGGCGGAGCATCGGCAGGAAGATCGTGTCAAAGCCGTCGCGCCAGTCCGCCTCGCTGAGGGTCGAGAAGGCGCCCATCTTCGGGTGGCCGGTGTTGTTTACGAGGATCTCGACCCGTCCGTAGGCCTCGACCGCCGCGCCGACGAGTCGCTTGAGATCGTCGCCGTCGGTGACGTCGCAGGGGACCGCGAGCACCTCCGCGCCGAGCCCCCGCAGGAGCTTGGCCGCCTCCTCCAGAGGTTCGGGGGTGCGAGCGCAGACGACCAGACGGGCGCCCGCGCGGGCGAGGCTCGTGGCGATCGCAAAGCCGAGCCCACGACTCGCACCACAGACAATCGCGACTCGATCTTGAAGGCCTAGTTCCATGCCGGTTCCCTTGCTCCCCCCGTACGGTCGATGCGCTACTCTCTGCGCTCGCCTTGACCGAATGCGCCTCTGCTCCGCATCGCCTCCCGGAGATGCGGAGCAGCTACCACGACGACGGCGCGACAAGCAAGGACGCAGGCGCAGCTCCATGGATCCGAGGAGGTGCGCGTTTCAAGCATCGCCGGGACGAGGAGGCCCTCAAGAGGTAGCTCGCCCCGGTCCAACGATCAGGCCGCGGGCGAGCGAGATCTTCGATCTACGCGGCGCTCAGATACCCCAGGAGAAGTTCGACTCGACCGTGTTCAGGACGAGCTCCCCCGAGCCGTCGGTCGTCAGGGCGACGACGTGGCCGAGGCTCGAGAGGGAGCGGAGAGCGGCCACCTCGGTGACAGCCCCGAAGACCTGCGTGCCGTTGCGGCGGACCTGACCGTCGTCGCCGATCGACCACCCGATCATCCGCATAAGCCCGCTGTTGTCACGGACCGCGCTCACGTAGTCGCCGAGCCCCATCGACGCGCCGTCGAGCGCCGAGATCGCCCCTGCGCCCGCCGTCGAGACCCAGGTGATGGTCCCCTGGGCGTCGACATCCCAGACATCGACGCGGAGGGTGCCGTCGAGCTGGCGCAGGCTCGTGACCACGTACTCGTCGAAGTTGAACGAGACCGGCACCGTGTCGATCGCCACCTCCGTGCCCGCCGCGAGGGTGAAGAAGACATCGCTGTTGCTCACCCCGCCCGCGGCCGGGACCGCGAAGCTGCGCAGACGGAGCGCCCCGAAATTCTGGTCGAGCTCTGCGGTGACGACCCCGTCGAAGTTGCGCGAGACCGGGGTCATCGCTAGCTCCTGGATCGCCCCGCCGGTCCCGCTGCTGCTGTAATCGCGGGTGATCGTCAGCCCCGGGGAGACGTGATAGTCGATCACCTTGAGGCTGCCGCCCCCGTCCTTGACGGCGACCACCACCCCGTCATGGGCCGGCGAGGGCACCGACTCGACCATGCCGATCGAGCCCTCGCTGACCTCCTTGCCGTACTGTCGGGCGATCGTCCCGCCGGCGGAGACCTGGTAGGGGATCAGCTTGAGCTTGCCGTTGGAGCCGCGGATCGAGGTGACCACCGACCGCGTCGAGTTCGGCCGCGCGAGCGCCACATCGAGCACCACCCCCTCGTTCACCTTGTCCTGAACCGTCGCGAAGCCGTCGACGTCGAGATCGTAGGAGCGAAGGTCGAGCCGATGACCGCCGTCCTTGTAGGCGACGACCCCACCGGAGACGTGGCTCGTCATGTTCAGATCGCTGGCGGCGTGGTTGTAGGAGTGCTCCTCACGGGCGACGCCGAGCGGGTCCGGGATCATGATGATCGGCGAGCCGTTGGTCGCGACCTTTCCGTTCATCTTGGTCCACTCGTCCGAGGGACCGACACCGTCAGCCCGGTCTTGGTACCAGGTCTCGTACCACTCGAGCGGATCGCCGGTGTCGCGGCAAGGGTTGCCCGAGCCGTCAAACACCAGGTCGTGGATCTCGATGTGCCCGTGGGGGGCGCTGGAGTTGCCGGAGTGGCCGATGTTGCCGAGGTATTGCCCCTGGAGCACCTCCGGGTAGGAGGAGCCCGGGTTGACCAGGTCGAGGCGAGTGTTGTCCGGGTAGGAGCCCCAGTCCTCGATATCACAGGAGGCGTTGGCGTTGTCGGTCGTGGTCATCGGGTTGGGGCAGACCTCCGGGGGGATCGTGTCGTCCTCAAAGTGAGCGAGGAGCACGGCGTGGTCGTCGTCCATCGACCGGATGACCAGGAAATTGCCCGCCGCGTGGACATCGTTGGGGCAGCCGCCGGAGCAGGTGTTCGCCTCCGGGTCGACGGTGTCGGGGGTGTTGCGAAAGCAGGCGACGACGTAGCCGTCCTCGGGCGCGTAGAGCGGGGTGCCGAAGGTCGTGTTCTCCTCTAGGGAGTAGGGCTCCGTCGCCCCGTCCGTCCAGTGGGTCCAATCCTTGTCGCCCTCGTCCCAGCGCACCCGACCGTAGTCGATCGCGAAGGTGTCCCCGGCGTGGCCGCGGGTGTTGATGAAGTGCTCATCGTCGAACGAATCGCCCCGCGCGGGGAAGGTCAGCGGCGTCGCCGAGGCGAGCGTCGGAGAGAACACCATCGTCACGAGGAGGAGACTTCGCAGGCTGCGGTGAGCGAGGGGCGTGAGCTTCATACCCACGGAGTTGCCGCGCGGGCCGAGAACGATTCAGCCCCCCCCGATTTTCTTCATTTGTCCCCGTTCGAGCCGTAGCAGCGCTCCTGAGCCGCACAGCCGCGACCCCTCCCCGCTCCAGCCATCCTGGGCACCTGGCTGCCTGGGCATCGCACGCCGCGCCCCGTGTCGACGATGATTCCCCCCCCGCCCCCACAGAGGAGCTGAGGTAGGACCGCCGAGGCCGACCGCGAAGTTCGCCCCGTCGGCGTCGAGGGCCGCGTCGCGAATGGTGATCCTCTTGTAGTCGGCCCAGATGTGGCTGGCATCGGCGAAGAGCACGGCGCCGACGTGGAACTCCTGCTTTTTGATGTTGAAGCGCCAGAACATCGACCGGAGCTCGACGTTGCCGATCGCCTTGATCTTGCCGTGATAGCGCTGGCGTCGGACGCCGCGCACCGAGAAGGATCCGCCGGGGCCGGTCCGCGGGAAGAGCGAGCCGAGATGCATTTGTAGGCCAAATCACCGTCGAGGCCGGGCCTCCCGACGCGGCTCTTGAAGCGCCTCCAAAAGAACCCTCACCCATGGTTCTGTGGACGGCGTAAGATCGCGGTTCTCTCAGGAACTATCCCCTCGGAGACTCTATACATTGTTCGTGCCGCCGCCAGCCCCCACGCTCTGGCCCAAAAAAGGGATGTTCTCGCGGCTCTGGGCGATGCTCTCATCCATCCTCTCCAGCTCTTGCCGATGACCTCCGCAAGCCGACCCGAGCGGCCGGAGGAACCCCCTCGCCCCCGTCTTCGCTTGACCCTTCGAGCCTCTTCAGGCATACGCAAATTACACATGTTCCTCCCCGTTTACACTGGCTAACCTTCGGCCCTTCATTCAGCCCTCCCCTGTATCTGAGAACGCTCACAACTATAGCGCCCCCGGAGATCCTGTGACCATGAGGAACAATCCCCTGATCTTGTTGGTGATATCCGCGTCCATCGCTCCTGCCTGCAACCCCGCCTCCGACGGAGAGAGTGACACGGTCACCAGCACCGACGCGGCCACCACCACGACAATCGCGGAGACGGAGAACGGTACGGCCACCAGCGCGGGGAGTGACGCGACCACCGGCGCGGGGACCGACACGACCACCGGCACGGGAAGTGACGCGACCACCAGCGCGGGGACCGACACGACCACCGGCACGGGAAGTGACGCGACCACCAGCGCGGGGACCGACACGGGAGCCGATGATCATGGGGTGTTCCCTGACGCCGAATGGGAGTATCGATCTCCCGCCGAGCTTGGCATGGACCCGGCCAAGCTGGACACTTTTGTCGGGTACCTCGGCGGCTCCGGGGTCGTCATCAAGGACGGCTACCTGGTCAAGAGTTGGGGCGGAGACACGACCGAGATCATGTGGGCGTCGGCGGCCAAGCCAGTCCTGTCGACGATGTTGTTCTTTGCGATCGATGAGGGGCGCTTGGCCAGCGTGGACACCCCCCTCGATGAGCTGGGATACTGGTCATTCCAGCCCCAAGACACCGCGATGACCTTTCGCCACCTGGCTGACATGACCGGGGGATACGCGCGAGGTGAGGGCCCTGGCCAGGCCTGGGCGTACAACGATTTTGCGATCAAGCTCTATATCCGCACCCTCTTCGAGCGCGTGTTCGACGACGGCTCGGCGGATGCGGCGACCTGGCGCTCGGATCGGCTAGGAGCGCTGCAATTCCAGGATAATCCGGGCTTTCGCGCGTGGTTGGGCTACGAGGACCTGCTCTACGCCACTCCGCGCGACTTCGCTCGGATCGGCTGGCTGTGGCTCAACCGAGGACGGTGGGGCGACGAGCATATACTGCCCCAATCGTTCTTCGACAACCACATGAAGCCCGACGTGGCGAACACGCTCCCGCATACCAGCCAGGGAGGGAGCGACTATTTGAACATCGGCACCTACGGCGGCGAGAGCGACCAGACGCCCTATGGGCCGGGCATCTACGGCTTCAATTGGTGGTTTAACGACGTGGTTGAGCAGACCGGCACCCTCACCTGGCCAGACGCCCCCCCGGACACCTTCCAGGCGAACGGCCACTGGAACCGGGAGATCGTCACCGTGATCCCCAGCCTCAACCTGGTGGTCGCGGCCGCTGGAGCGTGGGATCTGAACCAGAATCGCTTCTCACCTGGCGATCCGACCTGGGGCATGAATACGGCGCTCGCACTGCTGGCCGAGGCCGCCGGAGGTGACTAAGAGACGACTCGATCGGCGCCAATGCGCTGCTGCTCAAAGAGCCTCGATCGAGAGACGGTAGCCGTGGGTCCCACGTCCCACGAACTCTGGGTGGTGATCGAGCGTGGCGCCCTCAGGAGAGAACAAGCGGCTCCGTCGGATCGAGGCCGCAAATGCGACGCTGGAGCCGCTGGACGGCGCCCTTCGGTGATCTACAAGTCAGCGAGCTCGGTTCGATCGATCGTCGCGCCGCTCGGCGACGGCGACCTGCCCCGCCTCGCCTCGCTCCGCGGCCTCGCGACCCAGCTCCTGGCCGAGATCCAGGGCAGCGCAAGTGGTGAAAAGTACATCCTCCAGAGTATTTTCTGCGCGGTTCCACCGAAAAAAAGGAGCTCACGCGAGTAGACTGCACATCACGTAGCGCCATACCATCACTGAGCGCGGCAAGGAGTCATCACGATGTCTGACGGCGAATTCATGACGGAAGAAGAGATGGAGGACTTCCAGAGGGCGCTCGGCATCGCCACAGCCGTGTGCGTCGGACTGGGCGGTGGCCCGCCGTGCGCAGCAGCGTTCGGCGCCATGGCGTCGGGAGTAGAGTTCATGGACTGGCTGTGGGAAGAGGTCATCCCAGACAGCTGGAAGGCCACCGGCGTGTTCGACTACGGGCTCATCGCAGATCGGGTGCTCCCGGCGATGCAGGAGGTCCACGCCAGGAGTCGGAAGATCGTCGACGAGACGTGGCACCGTCTGCGGGCCGAAAGAGGTCTGCCGCCCGTCGCCTCTCATGCATCGGCGTATCTCGACGACTGGGTGATGAGAAACGGGTGGCATCGGGGAGGGATCGTCCATACGACGAAAGGTCGATGGATCAAGCTCACCCCCGAGAGCGGCCCATGGGCCTATGAGCGCAGCCCGTGGCCCAAGCGCTGCGGCGACAAATGCCAGAGGCTGTACCGCGAACGCATGATCACCCTCTACACCGACTGCCGACTCCAGCCGCTCCAGGCCGCGGTCAAGCACACCCTCGAATACATTGCCCTTACCCTCTCCGGGGCCGAGTACAAGTCGTACGTCGGGCCAGTACGCGAGGCCGTGTGGGTTCACGGCAACGCGGTCAAGGCCGAACACCCAGACAGCCTGGTCCGCAGCGAGCGCAAGGGGTGGGGCGTGACCTTCACGGCCAAGGCCGGCACGACCCACTGGTTCCACGTGTCGATTCCGGCACCGGTCGTGGTCGAAGACGTGCGACCGGTGCTCTCGAAAACGTTCGTGCTCTACGACGCAGAGGACGCCGAGATCACCGACCTCCACCTGTACGACGGCAAGAATAGGATCCTATCTCGTGACGGTCTCGCACTGAGCGGACTCCACGGAGGGACACTCGACGCCTCGAACAGCTGGTTGGTCTATCCCCACCCCACGATCTACAGCGGGCTCGGCATCAGCGTGGGGGTCCGATTCTCCGGGCACCAGTCGAGCATCACCTTTGCCAGCGCCGGCGCTGACTTCAACCGGTCGCGATAGGCAAGCCATTCACGGCACATCACACAACGTCGAAACGGAGAGAATCCCTTGTCCATCATGACCGCACGGTGGGTGCACGGCACCGCATTCGAAGCCGAATATCCGGATCGCCTGGTCCGAAGAGAGCGCAAGGGTTGGGGCTCGTCGTTCTTCATGAAGCCGGGAACCACCAACTGGTTCCACATTGCCATCCCGACCCCGGCGCTGATCGACGGCGTTCGTCCGCTGCTCTCCAGAATCTTCGTTCTCTACGGCGCTAGCAGGGGGGCAGGTGCGACTTTCGGCTCGACTCTCACGGACGTGCATGTCTACGACGGAAAGAACAAGGTGTGGGGGTTCGATGGTGAGCGCGACGGGGGGCACACAGGCTCGATCGACAGCGACAACACCTTCTCCATCGATCCGCCTCTCACGATCTACAGCGGGCTGGGCATCTCGGTATGCGCGATCTGCCCCAAGGGCTTGCCCGACGAGGCAGGGGGCTACCAGGTGAGCTTCGCTACGGTGGGAGCCGACTTCACCCGTCCATGACGGAAGGCCGCGCCGATGACGATGCACAGGAAGATCCTCGCCGAGATGCTCCCCAGCGAGTATGCCCAGGAGCCTCACGGGGTGATCACGATCGACGGCGAGCCCTTGGATCACCTCATCGCTCGCCACATCAGCGACGATGATCAGACCCGCACATCCTATGTCGGCCTCGTGCCGACGATGCTCGACTGGCTGGAGGACCCAAACGAGCGGAGGCTTGTCTGGCGGCGCGTTCTCGCGGAGGAGGGGCGACGTCAGGCGGTCCCGATCCTGATGTGCCCCGACGATGTCGATCTCTGGTGCACGGTCATCATTGCCGACGTCGAGACCCGTGGGAACGATGTGATTTGACATCGCCTCGGGCTCGACGTCGGCGACGGTCAAGGGATGCCGGAGAGCGTCGGCTCGGACGTCGAATGGTTTGCAGGCCTAGGCCCTTGGAGCTTCACCCGCGAGAGCTACATCGCCTGTGTCCAAGCCTTCCGACGAGCGCTCTCCCCATCGGCGTAGAAGATCGGTGACCGAGGCCCCTTCTGTTTCCAGCAGAGTGCAGGTCCGCTCACAGGGCCTCAGATCTCCCCGTCGATCCTGTCATGACTATTGACAGTCCTGCGGGCAGAGCTCCGGGTTTTGCTGCTCCACCGGCCCGCACACGCCATCGGGACACTTCGACTCGTCTATATTATCGTACAGAGTGATATCCTCGACGATCCTTTCGGGCAACAGCTTGTCCTCGACGATCTGCGACAACGTCACACTTTTGCGGGCACCAGGGTCGACCTGCGCGAGGTAGTCCATAAAATCGTTCATCGGCGCGACTTCATCCAAGCCGATCTGCGGAACGATAAGGCTATGAGTCACCACCCCGTAGGCCCCGCCCTTGGCGCTCGAAAAGGTCTCTTTGACCGCAGACAGGTGGTCATAGGTCAACAGGTGACTGTGACCGAGCCAGTAGCGAGTCTTCCCAGCGTACTCCGTGACGTTTACGTAGGCGTTGATGCCCTTGTACGGGCTGGTGTCTGCCAGGGGGGGGGCGCCGTTCTCGTCGTTATTGGGAAAGGCCGAACAGGTCAGGATGGTGAAATTATCGGCGACGCGCTGCTTGTCGTCCCGCTCGTTGAGACAACCGGATCTCATCTCTGGGTTGAGCTTTGCCATCAGTGCCGAAAAATCACCGCGATCACCAACGTACTCCTCCTGTTCCAGGAAGGGGCCGTTGACCTCCTGCCGAATCAACTCCACGACTTCTTTCGGCTTGTACGAGTAGCCATCAAAAAAGCCTGGGTGGCGATCGGAGTGGTGATGGGTAGATATCTCGTGGCCTTTCTCCCGCCAAGCTTGCAGTGCCTGCTGTCGCTCGGGAGCGTTTTCATCCAAGAGAAAGTCCACCCAGCTAGTCCCGAACATGAGAGTCAACTTGATGCTGTGCTCATCGGCCTTGGCAATCAGGCTTTGAAGAGCTTCATATTGAGCGTACATTCCGCCCAGCTCAGGATGCGGCTCGTTGTGAATCGCAATAAAATAGTACGGAGTCTCGTTTGTTGTATCGCCGGTCGTGCCGGTCGTGTTGGTCGCGTCGGTCGTGTTGGTCGCGCCCGTCGCCCCTGTCGCGCCCGTCGCCCCTGTCGCGCCCGTCGCCCCCGTCGCGTCCGTCGCCCCCGTCGCCCCCGTCGCCCCCGTCGCGCTCGTCGCGTCCGTCGCCCCCGTCGCCCCCGTCGCCCCCGTCGCATTGGGGCTATCTTCTGCGCAGGAAGGGAGCAACAAAAGCAACATTGTCATCGCGGATACCAGGCTGGTACATCGGGTCATTGAGATTGGCTCCTTGCACCGGGGCGCTCCCCAGGCTTCTCTACTCTACCAGCTGTCATCACACCTCCGCGCTTCACGCTGCTATGGATCGTTGCGGAGCAGAGCGTGATCTTCGCGCCTAGCGCGTAATCAGGTTTGAGCTGGGAATTCGGGCCAGAGGAGGGA
>Ga0316189_10007513_pt1 | contig 10297 bp, 8 predicted proteins | sample LowCovwburrow_MG_FD_204930 | JGI IMG/M metagenome (GOLD analysis project Ga0316189, IMG submission 204930) | Coastal sediment microbial communities from Maine, United States - Lowes Cove worm burrow | ecosystem: Environmental > Aquatic > Marine > Coastal > Sediment | place: USA: Maine... | reverse complement strand
GCCCAGCTCGGCGAGCAAAGCACGGAGGTTGCCCGCGTCCTCACCAACCTTGGCAACCTCGCCCGCAACGAGCGCAACTACGACGAGGCGCTGTCGCGGCACCAGGAGGCGATGGCGATCGACCTCGAGGTGTTTGGCGACCAGCACCCCGCGTTGGGTCGACACCTTCACAACATCGCCCGGCTGCTGCTCCTGACGGGCAAGCGAGACGAGGCGCTGACGCACTACAAGCGCGCGCTGGCCCTCAAGCAGGCCGCCCACGGCCCGGGCCACGTCACGGTGGCACGCACGCACAACAGCCTCGGCCTGCTCTACGCCGCCGATGGCGACGCGACCGCAGCGACCGAGAGCTTCGGGCGGGCGCTGGCGATCTACGCCGACCTCGAGCACCCCGAGCAGGGGCTCGTTCACTACAACCTTGGCCTGCAAAAGGCGGCCGTGGACGATCACGGTGCGGCCGTGCAGGCGTTCGCACGCGCCGATCCGTGGATCGCCGAGAACTCGGGGCCCACGAGTCGCCGCTATATCGAGCTGATGCTGGCGCGGGCGTCGGCCGAGCATGCGCGCGGCAACGCCTCGGTCGCGCACGCGGAGTACACCAAGGCTCTGAAAACAGCGACTGATCTGGGCGACGCGACGCTCATCAAAACCGCGACCGAGGGCGTAGCCAAGACGCGCCCGCGCATCGAGAGGCCTCCGGAAAAACCGCGGACTGTTGCGCTCTCCAAGCCCAAGCCCAAGCCCAAGCCCAGCAAGACCCCACCCAAGGTCCCGCCGACGGTGCCACCCGGCGGGGCGTATGCCGCCGGGCCCGGGCTCGACGAGCCCTGAGTCATAAAAAGTGCACCTGTCGGGCAGCCGCCGCGTTGTCCATGCAGAACCCCCGATGCACTCCCCACGACGTCATTTCTTGCTCCATTCCCTGGCTGGCGCGGCCGTGTTCAGCTGTGGCGGTCTTACCCAGGCGCGCGACGAACCGCTGCCCTCGCCCGATGCAGCGGTGCCGCCGCCGGCCACCCCGACTCCGTCCGAATCCGGCGCTATCGCCCGGGCGCCACAAACCTGCGGACGCACCGCGGCAAATATCGAGGGTCCGTTTTTCCGACCCGGCGCCCCGCTCGCCACAGCAAACACCCTGAGTCTGACCCCCAGCGGCGCTGCCGGTACGCGCCTTCAGCTCGTAGGCTGCATCACCGACCCGCAATGCCAGCCTCTACCGGGCGCAATGCTCGAGATCTGGCACGCCGATCACCACGGCGACTACGATGACGAAGCCTTCACCTACCGCGGACGCGTCCGCGTTGGGGCCGATGGCAGGTTCGACCTGCGCACGATCGTGCCCGGGCACTATCGGGTCGGAGGCGGCCACCGCCCCGCACACATCCACGTGAAGGTTCACGCCAACGGGCGGCCCTCCCTCACCACGCAGCTGTACTTCGAGGGCGACCGGTTCAACGCTGGTGACCCCTTCATCCACCGGTCGTTGATCATGCCCATCACGCAAAGCGGCGAGGGGCTCAAGGCCGCGTTTGATATCGCGATCTAGGCACGACGCCCGAGCTCAGCCGCAACCGAAGACAGCGTCCAGCGCCTCGACCCCGCCCTCGAGTGCCTCGGCCGTGGGTTGCTCCCCCGCCCACAACGCGGCCAGCTCAGTTGCATCCGCACTGCCCCGTGCGGACGCCTCGAAGTCGAGGACGGGCCCAGCCACCTGCAGGAAGGCCCAGTTCGCTTCGGCCTCGACTCCGCACACGGCGTCCTGGCGCTCGAGCCGGTCTCGCACGATCCGCGCGTACGCGTACCAAAGCGACTGGTCGAGCTGCTCCAGCGCATCGCTCAGCAGCTGCTCACCCGCCGCATCCAAGTCTTCACGACTCGGGTAGTCCTCGGCGGGATACAGGTCGCGCCAGCACCGAACGGCGGTGACACCGTCAAAGACGCGGTTGTGCCCGAGCTCGGTCAGCGCCTTGGTCGCCGCGCTGAGCCCGATACCGCCCGCTCGGTTGGCCGCCCCCGTGTAGTAGGCCCAGCTGCTGTCACAGTCTTTGGCCTTGTCCGCGCACGTGTTGGCCTCTTTGTAGACCGACAAGAACAAGAACCACAGCCCGGCCGCTTCGATCCGCGCGGCGTGGACCTCGGGTTCTCCTTGGTCGGTCATCCCCGCCACGAAGGCAGCGTCGATGATCGGAGCGATGTTTGCTGGCCCCGCGCAGCGGTCACTGTGCTTGGCGACGTTGAGCGGCGACGAGCACTGCTTGTCGTCCTCGAAGTCGGGGTCGAAATCCGCCTCGGGGATCGCGGGGTAGTGCAGGTCCTCGCGCCGAAGTACGCGCGACTCGAGCCCCTCGTCCACCGCGTAGACGGTACGCGCGGCCGTAAAGTCGTCTGCGCTGGGATGACCGCGCAACAGCGCAACGACCTCGTCGTAGGCCTCGACCCTTGCGACCGAGCTCGGTGTGCCTTCGATCAGGTGGTACTCGCCGTCGTCCGACACGCACGTGGCGTACGGATCGGCGTCGCTGCCCGGCACAAAATCCGTGGCCAATGGCATGCACGCCGACTCATCGGCCGCCTCAAACTGTGCCTCGGCCGTGACGATGCAATCGCTGCCCTGGTCGTCCGCACCTTCGTCGCTCCCATCGCCAGAGCCACTGTCACTGCCACACCCGACCGTGGCCACAACCGCCAAACTTGCCAGCAATCCCCTATACCGTCGCATATTCGCTGTTCCCGCCAAGACGCGGTCATCCCCTTGGTCAGCATTCCCGACTCTGGGCAAGAGCGGTAGCTGCCATCCCCCCATCGGACCCCGCAGGGATCCCTTGCTCCGATAGGGGGGATCCCCTCTATGCCCGCAGCCAGACCCATCTGGCGTGCCACAGAGCGGACAATTCGGGCGCGCGATTTTCGACGCTACATGTCGGCGCTGACAAGACCCAGCCGGATCGCGTGCCGTACCAACCCCGCGACGTTGCGCGTATCGAGCTTGGACATGATGCGCCCGCGATGCCCCTCGATCGTCTTCACCGACAGATCGAGATCACGTGCGATCTCAGGGCTGCTGTTGCCCTCGGCGACCAGCTTGAGGATCTGCCGTTCGCGAGGCGTGAGCTCGGTGCCCGCGCGCTCGTTGACCCCCGTCCGCGCCGCGCGCCGCGAATCATCGAGCACGATCTTGGCAACCTCGGGCGAGAAGAATGCACTCCCCGACGCCACCGCCTTGATCGCCGCGACGAGGTCCGACAGGCCCTGCCCTTTGAGCAGATACCCCTCGGCCCCCGCGCGAATCGCCGGCCGCACGTGCTCCTCGGTAGAATACATCGACAAGATCAACACGTGCGTGTCGGGCAGCGCATCGCGGATGGCCTTGGTCGCGTCGACCCCGTTGAGCTCCGGCATGTTGAGGTCCATGCATACGACGTTGGGCCGATGCGCCTTGGCCTGCTCTACGGCCTGCTTGCCGTTGACGGCTTCGCCCACGACAACGAGATCGTCGCAGCCGTCCAAGAGCGCCTTGAGCCCCTCGCGAACGATGGTGTGGTCTTCTGCCAGCAGTACGCGGATCGGGTCCGTCATCGAAGGGCGAATGTAGCACGCCCGCCGCCCTGCCCCTGGTCAGCTCTCAGGCCCGATCGGCAGCGTCGCCCGCACCGTCGTTCCCTCGCCCACCGCGGACTCTAGCCACAGGCGGCCACCGAGTAGCTCCACGCGCTCCCGCATCCCGACCAAGCCTCGGCTGCGGCCGATCGCGACGTCTCCGGCATCGAACCCCTTGCCGTCGTCGTGCACCGCGACGTGGACCTCAGCACCCTCCACCGTCACGCGAACGCGGACCTCAGACGCCTGGGCGTGCCGGCTGATGTTGGTCATCGCCTCTTGCACCAAGCGATACGCGGTGGTCTCGAGCGCGGCGGACAGCGGCGAGTCGCCCAGATCCACGCGGGAGTCGACGGGGATTCCGAGCACCTCGGCACCGTCGTCGCAGACGCGCTCGACCGCCGCGGCAAGGCCTACGTCGTCCAGCACTGCGGGGCCGAGCGTGTTCACAGCACGACGGATCTCCTCGAGCGTGAGGTCGACCATTCCCAGCGTGCGCGTCGTGAGGTCCGACGCTCTGTTGGCCTCGCCCTCCTTGCGCACCAGGTCGCCGATGAGCTGCATGTGGATACGAATCGCCGTCAGCGACTGACCGGCCGAGTCGTGCAGCTCGCGAGCGATCGCGCGGCGCTCGGCCTCCTGCATGCCCACCGCGCGCGCAGCCAGCTCACGCAGCCCCCGCTCCTTGTCCTGTAGCTCGCGCAGGGCTTTGGACAGCTCCGAGGATCGTGTATCGACCGTGTGCTCGAGGTTTTCGTTGAGCGTGGCCAGAGCGGTCTGAGACACCCGCAATCGGTCGAGCAGCGTCCGGACGCGCGTCTCGGCGCTCCCCATCGCGCGCAGCGGAAGCCAGTACATCAAACCCGCCAGCAACGCGCCCAGCAACGCGAACGGCAGCAGCATGCGCAGGGCATCGCGCCGCACCTGGGTTGCATCGACCGCGACCCAAACGGTGCCCACAATCTCGTCGCCCAGCACGACGGGCGCGGACTGCCACAGCAACGCCGTCCCGCTGGTTGTGGCCGCCGCCTCTGCCTCGTTCGGGTCGATCAATCGCCCTTGGGCATCGACGACGTCGATCCGCTTGATGTGATCGCGGCCCGAGTACGTTCGCAGATGGGCCAGGAGCTTGGGCGTGTCGTACTGCCACAGCCGCGGCCGCTGCTCGGCCTCGCGACGAATCACCTCAGCAACCTGGCCCGCCGACTCGTGGGCCTGCACCTCGAGGGTTTGGCTGCCCAGCACAAACAGGGCAACCGGAGCGGTCACCGAAACGACCACCAGCAGCAACACGGCGAGCGGACCGAGCCGGGCGCTGAGGTACGCGCGGAGATCGACCTCGAGGCCCGCCTTGTCGCTCATGGCGCCTCCGCCAGCGGCAGCGGCACACCGCCCGCTTGCTCGATCACGAGGCGACCCGCGGGCGAACGGACAAAGTCAACAAACGCGGCGACCCGGCCGGTGGGCTGGGAGAGCGTGACGAGGGCGAGGTCTTTTGAGAACGGGTACCGATGGTCGCGAACCGATGCCACGGTCGGGAGCACACCATCGACCGACAGCGCCCGAATCGATCGCGTATCTGGAACTCGACCTTGGCCGAACAGCCCGATGGCTCCCGGGGTGCTGTCGAGCGCGTCGGTCATTGCGTCGTCGTGGTAGAGCACGCGCCACCGCCCGTCGCGGTACGCGTCATCGTTCGTTTCGGCGAATCCGACAATCGCGGCAGCGACCGCGCGGTGGGACGAATCGCCCCGCTCGCGCTGAAGCACGGTGATCCGTGATCCATCGGACCAGGTGCCACGATGCCCAGCGAACACGGCCACCAGCTGCGGCGCGGTGATATCAACATCCGGAACATCGGCGTGTACCGCAACCACCACGGGTACCCGAGCGCACGGCACCGCCGTCAGGCCCAGCGCACGCTCCCGCTCCTTGAGTGGGCGAGACACCAGCGCGATATCCACAACACCATCCAGCAGGGCTCGAATGCCGCCACCGGAACCGATAGAGGGATGCAGCACGGGCCGCTCGCCGCCCTTGCTGTTGTAGGCGGCCACAAGGGCACGCGTGATCGGAATACTCGATCCGGACCCGGCCAAGCCGAGCGGCGCGTTGGGGTCGTGGACACGCGGTGTCGGTGGCGCAGCTTCACGCGGCTGCCCGATGAACGGCGGCTGCGGACCCAGATCGCGACCGACCACGACGAGCGCTCCGGCCACGACGAGCGCCGCGGCGGCGACCGCAACCACGAGCCACGTGGTGCCCGAGCCCAGCTGAGGTGAACCGCGCCCCATTCTCGTTAGTGCCCCATGCCGCCGCGACAGGTTGTCATGCCTCGGCCTTGGGTCCAAACGGGCACGTCGATGCAGGCTCAGGACAAACCGTAGCGCTTGAGCTTGTCGTAGAGCGTGCGTTCGCCGATCGCCAACTCCTTGGCCGCTTTGCGGCGGTTGCCCGCGTGGCGATCGAGCGCGGCGGCTATTGCCTCCCGTTCCACATCGGCAAGTGTGCGCGCCTCCACCGACTTGGGTGGCGTTGCGATCATCGCCAGGTCGAGGGCCGCGGAGTCGATCTCGGGGCCCTCCGCGAGAATCGCCGCGCGCTCCAACGTGTTGGCGAGCTCGCGTACATTCCCAGGCCAAGGCGCGTCCATCAGACGCGTGCGTGCCTCTTCGGACAGCGGCAGCGGGGCCGCACCCAGGCTCTGGCCGACCCGCTCCAGCAGCACCTGAGCCAGCGCGGGGATATCGGTGGCACGCTCGCGGAGCGGCGGCATGGCAACCGGGAACACGGCGAGTCGGTGATACAGGTCGTCGCGAAACTGCCCGGCCTGCACCATCGCCTGCAGGTCGCGATTGGTGGCCGCAACCCAGCGAACGTCGGCCTTGACCGTCTGCCCGCCGCCCACCCGCTCGAAGCTCTGCTCCTGCAGCACGCGCAGCAGCTTGGCTTGCAGCGGGCCGGCCAGCTCACCGACCTCGTCGAGGAAGAATGTGCCGCCCGCGGCCAGCTCGATCTTGCCGCGCCGCTGCCCATTGGCCCCCGTGAACGCTCCCTTTTCGTGCCCGAACAGCTCGGACTCGAGGAGGTTCTCGGCGAGCGCCGCACAGTTGATCGCGACAAACGGGCCCGACGCGCGTGGGCTCCACGTGTGCACCGCTTTGGCGGCGACCTCTTTACCCGTGCCGCTCTCCCCGCTGAGCAGCACTGTCGCCTTGGTGACGGCAACCTTGCGCAGCGCCGCCTCGACGGGCTTCATGGATGCGGCCCCCCACGACATCGGTGGAGGCTGATCGGCGGCAGCGCGCGCGGCTGTCACCACGCGCAAGTGATGCCGCTCCGCCGCCCGTGCGACGACAAGTCGGACCTGAGCCGGCCCTTCGACCGGCTTTTCGAGGTACTCCAAGACACCCAGTCGCGTCGCCTCGATCGCCGAGTCCACGCCGCCGTGTGCGGTGAGTACGATGACCTGAACCTCGGGCTGCTCGCGACTGAGGGTGCGGACGAGCGACATGCCGTCCATGCGGGGCATCTTGAGATCGGTCATCACCACCGCGAACGTGTGCCCGCGCAGTAATCCGAGTGCCTCCTCGCCGTCGGCCGCCGTCTGCACGGCATGCCCCTCGGCCAGCAAGCTGTCGCTGAGGAACTCACGGATCCCCTCCTCATCATCGACGATCAGAACCTCTGCCACTCGCGTGTCTCCTCGTTGTGTTTCTCAGCGGCGCAACGGCAGCGTGACTCGAAACAAGGCCCCGCCGCCCGGTCGATCTTCGCATGTGATCGACCCACCGTGCAGGTCGACGACTTGGTACGCCACCGCGAGCCCCAAACCTGTGCCTCGGGTGCGCGAGGTGTGAAACGGGGTGAAGATCTTCGCGCGGGCCTCGGGGGGAACGCCCGGGCCGCGGTCGGAGATCTCGAACGTCAGGGCCGACTCGCTCATCTCAACGACGACCTTCACCACCCCTTCGGGGTCGGCCTGGTACGCGTTGTCGATGAGGTTGTGCAGCACCTGACTGATACGACCCGGATCCAACGGCCACGGGGCGTCCAGGCCCTCGGCAGTGAGGTCGACCTCCGCTGGGCTCATGGCGACGATCTCACGGGCGAGCTGCGCGACATCCACCGGCTCGGGTTGAACCCTGCCAGAGCGAACAAAGGCCAGCAGCCCATCCGACAAGGCTTGCAGTCGCACGGCTTCGGCAACCACACGCGTGGCCTTGGGCGCAGAGGGGTGACCCTGAACTTGCTCCTCCAACAGCTGCGCGTTGCCTTTGAGCGAGGCCAACGGGTTGCGCAGCTCGTGCGCGACGACGGCCGACATCTCTCCGAGCGCAGCGAGATGCCGCTGGTCGCCCAGGCGCATCTCGGCCCGAGTCGCGCGGCCGGCCACGCGCCAAAGCAACGCAGCGGCGACCCACAGCGCGACAATTGCCGCGATGCCAACCGCGAGGTCGCGCTTGGCCCGATGCTCGAGGTCACGCGCAAGCATGGGTTCAAACTCCACGGCGATGCGCAGTCCGGGCGGAGGCCCCCCTGGTGGTGCACCCGGAGGATGCGGGGGCGGACCCATCCCATCGTCTATGGGCGGGGGTGGAAAGCCCCGTGGGCCCAGGCCAAACGCGTCGTCCGTTGGTCGGGGATGGCGAGGATGCTGCGGTGGGCCGACCGGGGCGGTGACCCGGACGAGGCCCCCGGCCGCGATGGGCTGCAATGGTTGACCGCGCAGCTCGGCGGGCGCCAGCGATCCTTGGGCCTCACCCGCCTGCGCAACGATCCGGCCGCGCGGGCGCACGATCGCAATCCAGTGCAGTCCGAGCTCAGCACCCTCTTCGATCACGGGGGCTAGCGCGGCGTCGGTCGGCCGCTCCCCGTCGGAAAGCGCAACCCGATGCGCGATGTGGAAGAGCATCGCAGCTTGGCCACGCGTCACCGTCTCGGCGAGCGCACGCGCCCCCCAGAAGCTCGAAACGACGGACGAAAGCAACGCAACAGTCACGAGCGTCGCAACGCCCGTAAACGCCCACCACAGCCGAACCGGCTTGGCGGTGGGCGGCGGTGGCGCTTGAAGCATCGCGGGCAGCATAGCCGACCGCGGCCGGCCTGGCTCAGCCCGCGTGCGGCCCACCGCTCGGGCCTCGACCCTCGGGGCCACCGTCACGCGACCCGCCGTGCGGCCCTGGGGGCGGCTGCGCCAAGAATGTGACAAGGGCCTCCCGCTGGTCGTCGTCGACGACATCCGACAGCGCCGCAAGCAACGCAATGAAGCCTTCGGCGCGCTCCGCCGTGTGCTCGATCCGCCGCTCGGCCATGCCAAGGGAGGCGGCATCGAAGTCTTCGGAGCCGAACTCGGCGAGGATGCGACCGTCGCGCTTCGGAGGCTTGGCGGGTGGCTCGCGCCCGCCAAGGGCGTCGTGCAGCGCGATGATCTGCTCATCGCTCAACCCGATGGCCTCGGCCATGTGACGCAGGTGAGCCGCCGGGCCCGGCGGTGGCGGCCGCCGGCCGTCCTCGCGCCGCGCCTCGTGGTGCTCGGCGAAGGCGTCGACCACTTCCAGGCGTTGCTCTTCACTCAGGATCGTATGCAACGCGTCGAGCGCAGTCGTCTCGGCCTCGCCGGCCGTCGCGGCCGCGGTGAACGCCGCCTCAAGGGGGCCCGCCAAGCGCTCGCGGGAGACCAAACCCTCCGCCACGCCGTCGGTCGCGGCTTGGCGGAGAGCTTGATCGGCCACGCGCGCCGCTTCGTGACTGGCGCGCAATGCTTCGAGGGCGTCCTCGATCTCGGCGGCTTGGCCCGCTTGGAGATCGATATCGAGGGCGAGGTGCGCGACCACAACCGGGAGTGGGTGATGATGGCCATGCGGCCGCGCATGCTCGTTCTCGGACGTGTTTATCGCCGCGCGTGCCTCGGTGTTGGTCGTGCCAGCGTTGGGATCACAGCCTGCGAGAGCAGTGAGAGCAACGGAGCAGGCGAGCGCGGCGAGTCGGGTTCGATGCATCGCTCCCAGACATTGCAGGGGGCGTGCCAGCGAAAACCGTGAGCCTGGCCGAGGGGTCTGGCGGAATCGAGCGGAGGGCTCTGCCGGATCCGCAGAGTTCAACCTGCAGATCCTGCAGCATCCGTCGCGCACGCTCGGCGGCGGAGGCGGTGCCCTTCAACGTGCTGTATCAGCCTCAAACCGGCACAGCACAGACCCCGACGTCTTCAAGGCCTGGAGGCGCCGCGCCCTCTTCGAACCAAGACACACATTCCTGGATGACTTCAGGGCAGTTTGGCGCCAGGTCGGTATCGCAAGCCGGCGAGCAACACGCACCGCCCGCGCAAGCCGCCCCGTAGGCGTCGGCCGCGATGCACACCAGCCCGGGCGCGCAGCCGTTGAGAAACTCGCAGGTGTCCCCCTCCTCATCGGAGTTGTCGGCATCGTGCGGGAGACAGTTGAAGCCCCCGCTCACCGGGTAGCAGCCCTGGTCACCAGCGCAGTCTTGGAGGATCGGATCACACGTCGGCAGGCACAAGACGATGAGTCCATCGTTTGCGATGACGCAGCTGGTCGCCGGGTCGTCGCAGGGCGGGTTTACGGCGGGGCCGTTGCACATCGCGACGCAAACGCCTTCTTCGGTGACGTCGTCGACCTCCCAGCACATCGAGCCGATGTCACAGGTATCGGTGCCCGCAGTCCCACCGCCCGGCGCATCG
>Ga0316189_10007512_pt1 | contig 10298 bp, 12 predicted proteins | sample LowCovwburrow_MG_FD_204930 | JGI IMG/M metagenome (GOLD analysis project Ga0316189, IMG submission 204930) | Coastal sediment microbial communities from Maine, United States - Lowes Cove worm burrow | ecosystem: Environmental > Aquatic > Marine > Coastal > Sediment | place: USA: Maine... | reverse complement strand
GGATACGCGACTGGATGGCATCGATCTGAGCGGCTAGATTGCTATGGCTGACCATCACGCCCTTGGGCTCGGAAGTCGAACCCGAGGTGTACTGCAGGAACGCGACGTCATCCGGCCGCGCCGGGTGTCGGACCGGTTCCGTCTCGGTTGGCGTCGTGGAAGCCTCGACATCGGTCCGGCGCCAGGGCAGATCCCGCCACAGCGTTCCCCGGGTCAACAACGGCGAACGTATGTTCCCAACCCGTCTGTACCGATAATACGCCGCGTTGGTGAGCACGGCACAACAACCGCTGTCGCGCGCGATCTGCTCGAAACGAGGTAGGTCGGCCCTAAGCCGAGCTGGATTAGGGGGTGAGATGGGCGCCGGCACCACCCCAGCCAACAGGCATCCGACCAGGGCCGGAACCACATCGATGGAGAACGTATATGCGAGCAGCACGCGTTCCCCGGGGGCGATTCCATGACGCTGTAAAAGGCCGGCGATAGCCTGCGCCTGCCGATGGAGTTCCCCACGGGTCAGTATGCTGGCGATGCGACCCTGCGCGTCCGCGAACTGAAACATTTCGGCGGAGGGCGATTCCGCAACCAAGGCGAGGAATCGATCGCAGAGGTTGCTGCCGCCCTCACCCTCCACCTGTCGGCCTGTCATTGACGCCATGATGTCCGCTCTTACCGTGTTCGATCCTACAGTGGCAGGCCCTGCCGGCCGGCCGCTGTGGCAGACCATGGCCAGAATGGGTCAGCAAACCCGGCACCGGCAGCAATGGATTCAGTGCATCGGAGTCAACGGCGACCGGATTCACAATCCGACGCCATTGACCAGCCGCGCTGCATCATGGATTGAGTATAGAGGGCCTCCCGCAATCCCGTTTCACGCCGGGCGGCGAGACTGACTGGCGGATTGCCGGCATAGATACGGCGATGCCCGACTTGTTACCGTGCTGGCGTGAGCGGCCGCTGCGAAACGCCGCAATGGGGCAGCCGTACATTCATGAGGCCCGCTGTGGCGCGGGGCGACTCAACGCCAGCGGGACATGGGCCAGGGCGGATGATCGGCGCAGAAACAGAGGTAGCGCCACGCTGTGTAAATGTACCGGCTCAGCCGCTCACCGGGGTCGAGCAGGCGCTCGCTTGGCGCCCCGGTGAAAATACGCACCAGCAGCTGCACCAGCATCAAACCCTTGACCAGCAATTCGGCCAGGCTGTAACCAATCAAGCTGCCAATCATGAACAGCACCCGGCCACCCAGACGCTGATCGCGCGGCGCTCGCTGGATCTCGCGGGGTCTGCCCACGGCCGCTCCGGTATCAGATCCACCCAAGCCTGCATGTGCGGTGGAAGAGTCCATGGTTCAGCCCTCGGAAAGCAGTTTGCGAAGGTCGATGATCGCCGCGTTGGAGCGGGAGATGTACGACGCCAGAATCAGGGAATGGTTGGTCAGCAGCCCAAAACCGCTGTTGTTGAGTATCACCGGTGACCAGATTGCCTGCTGCGCGAATTCCAGCTTCAGAATGATCTCGTGCAGCGGCACCGTTGCCTGCTTGCTGGCCAGCATGGTTGCGAAGTCCTGTTCCAATGCACGCAGGGTGTGCAGCAGTGCCCATATGTAGCCTCGGGCCTCATAGAAAACGTTGTCGGCTTCAAGCCAGGACACCGCGCCCGGGGCAATGACATCCCCGCCTTCCACGAGCAGCTCCCCATCGCTCTGAGTTCGCTGCGAGATGCTGCCCGCCAGAGGCGTACTGGCGCTCAGTCTCTGAGAGAGGTTGCCGAGGCGCTTCTCAACCGTGGCCAGATAAAAGATCAGGTTGTCCGCCCGGGCGTAGAACTGGCCATTTCCCGGATTCCCATCGGTAAGCCCCACCAGATAGTTGTTGAGCGCTTCGATACCTCGGCGGTACTCGTCTTCGGAGGCCGGCAACATCCAACTGTCGTGCGCGAAATGAAACTGGGCGTCCGCCCGCATCAGGTCCGGGACTTCCGCGGACTGGCTTTGGGCACGGGCGAAATCATTGCGCATCGCCCGCACTGTATCCCGCAGCTCGGTGAGTACGCCGGTTTCCCAACTGGGCATGTTGTCCAACAACACGAAGGGCGGCGCCACATCGTTACTGAGAAACCCTCCGTTCTTGTCCAGAAGCGTATTTGCAATGCGCACGACGGTTGCGGTGAGGACGGCGCCGGGTGGCAAAGCGTTGGCGCTCTCCCCCGCCGCCGCCATGGCGACCTCGCGGGGATCGAACAGCTCGGGCTCTCGGCTGACCAGATAGCCGGTAACACCCACCCCCAGCAGCAGCAACACAAACGTGCCCAGAATCAGAGAGCGCGCCCGCCGGGTCTTGGGCACTGTTTGTTCTACTTCAGTGGGTTCTTGATCAAGCACATCAAGTGAGCCGACCGTCTGATTCGCTGAGTTCATGGTTGAGTCTCCGAATGATCGATGGTTGTAACGGTTTCTGGCGGGCGCACATTACGGGCGGCACGGAACCGCAGCCCGACGGGTGCCGTCTGGGGATTTCCGGTCTGATCAGGCAGTCGTTCGATGCGCGCGTGGGCGAGCGCTGCCGGTGCGGCACGGACGATAAAACCGCGGGAGCGCAGCCACCAGGCGCCCCCCAGGAGCGGCAGCACCAGAGCTGCGGCCAGGGCGGCCTCCCATAACCTGCCGGTGGCAGCGGAGTCGCCCAGCAAGACCATGGCCGCAGCGAAAAGAAACGCCACCGGCCAGGAAACGGCCAGAAAAACGGGGAACGTGGTGCCCATGGATGCGGACGCGTAGTTCTTGAGTACCGTGGGCACTGCCGGCAACAGCCGTAACACCAGTATTCGAGCCGCGGGCGACTCCAGGGCGCCGCTGGCGAATCTCTGCTCGGTGACCTCGGCGAGCCGGCTGGACCAGCGTCGCAGTGGACCGCGTGCAATCATGAAACTGAGGACTTGCATCGCCAGCACCGCCGCGGCCACACCGATCAGTGCGACCTGTGTTCCGAACAGGACGCCACCCGCCAGATAGAAAGGCGCGGCAGGCAAGCCCAGGGTCGCGCCAATGGCCAGCACCGAGAAATAGGCCGGCGCGGGCAGGCTGCGCTTCCATTCCATGAGCTGGGACTCACTGACGTTCCACAACACCGCCAACCCCAGCACGGACAGGGACGTCAGCGCCACCAGTATCCGGCGGGCGCGCAGGAATGCCCAGGCTGCGCTCAGACTCGCCTGGAATGCGGATATGGCCTTAGTGTCGATCTGTTTCACCTGAATATACGAAAAATAAAAGACGAATTTGATTTCGTGTTTAATTTGTCGCATATTGTTGCCGACCCGTCAAGCCGGACTCACCGGGCGCCGGTAACGCATTCAGAACAAAGAGGCTTAGATGAACGATGTAGATCCGTCCCAGCGAGGGGAAGACCACTCGCTGGATCCGGAACATGAGGATGGAGTCGTGCGCGCCCTGAATCGGGTCACCCGGTTTGCGGTCAGGGTGCTGGCGATACTGATGACGGCGCTAATCGTTCTCGGCGTAGCCGACGTGGTTTGGGTGCTCTACCAGAAGCTGGTGGAACCGCCACTGTACTTGCTCAGCATAAACGACATCCTGGCCACGTTCGGCGCCTTTCTCGCGGTTTTGATTGCGATCGAGATATTCACCAACATCACAATGTATCTCAGCGACCGGGTGATTCACGTGAAGATCGTGATCGCGACCGCGCTGATGGCCGTTGCGCGTAAGGTAATCGTGTTCGATTACGACGTGCTGGGGTGGGAGTACGTGCTTGCCACCGGCCTGGTGGTGCTCGGCCTCGGGGTCACTTACTGGCTGGTGGCGAATCACGAAGACGGTTTGGCCAGAGCCAATCACAAACCTCGCCGGGTACCGGGATTGGAATCCCGTCCGGCAGCGGGGTCAACGGCCGTCCGCACCGACCCGGCACAAGATCCGGCCTGACCGGGCCCTGGAAACAGCAAGGGGGAATCGCGTATGGATGATACCGAGAAAGCCGAGCCGCCCACGTCCGGAGAGTACGTGGGCGGATGGACCTTCCTGAGCAACCACACCCACGTGCTGGTCTGCTTGGCACGTGATCCCCGCATACGCCTGCGGGAGGTGGCGGCCCAGGTGGACATTACCGAGCGCGCCGTGCAACGCATCATCTCAGAACTGGTGCGTGCCGGCGTCATTACCAGGCTTAAAAAAGGACGGGTAAACCGCTACCGCATTCATCGTGAGCAGCATTTACGCCACCCGATCGAGGCCCACAGGTCCATCGGTGAGTTGCTGGACTCACTGGCGCCGGAGTCGGAGCCGGATGCGAAGCGTCTAACCGGGACGGCCGGCTAGAGTGTCCCGTCCCATAAGTTCGTAGAGTTTCAGCGGGGCAAGAAGCGCCCAGGCGCAGGTTCCGGCCTGCGCTCATTCAAGCGCGCCCAACACCGCGAATGGGCGCGCCCCGCCCCGCCCGAAGGGACCGCCCCACAGCCACCACTGCGGCGCTGAAAACACCTCACTCGGGTGAGAGAATTGCTGGCCGGTCGCGCAATTTGTCCAGGTAGGGCAGCGTGCTGCGCGTTGCCTCGTTATATGCGAGGTCGATGTCGCTGATAACCCATTCGGCTTGATCGCCTCCCCGTGCGCGCTCAAAACCATCGGGACCCAGGATCATCGAGTTACCGCAGTAAACCAGGTCCCCTTCGCCGCCACTGTAGTTGGCGTAAACCAGAAACAGGCCGTTCTCGAGTGCCCGCGTGGGGATCAACGTACGGGTCAAGTGTACCCAGCGATTACACAACGCCGTGGGGACGATCACCAGATCGCATCCCGCCGTTCGGCAAGCCCTCACGCTCTCAGGAAACTCCACGTCGAAACAAATCAGAATCCCGACGCGCACGCCATCGATTTCGCATACGGTATAGCGATCACCGACATGGAATGTCGCCTCTTCATACTGACCGCTCATGTAGAGCTTACGGTGATTTGCCCGGAGTATCCCCGCACGGTCGATGTAGCAGGCCGAATTATAGACCCGATCGCCGTCACGCTCGGCGTAGCCATAGACAAGCCCCACATCGTGTTCCCGGGCAATCTTCGCGGCCGCACTGTTGAACGGCCCGTCGACTGCTTCGGCCAGCTCATGGGCACTTCGGACGCCGATGTTGTAGCCGGTGGCATACAGCTCAGGACAAACGATCAGGTCGGTTTGATCCGTCAACTCACCGACCTGCGAGCGCAACGACGCCAAACGGCGGCCCGGATCGGCGCTTATGCTGTCGCACTGCTGGATGGCGATGCGCATCAGGAGACCAGAATCTCGCGGGGATAGTGGGTGATGTAATCGCAGCCAGTCTCGGTGACCACCACCGAGTCGCCGATGCGGCCACCGCATTCGCCGTCTACCGAAATGCCGCCGTCCACCGCGAAGGTCATACCCGGTTTGAGCAGGGTCCGGTCGCCCGGCTTCAACTCCGGGGCTTCCAGGTAGGCCATCCCAATGGCCCGCCCGGTGCGATACCCGGTGCTGTAGCCGTGTTCGGCATAAACCGCATCGGCAGCCAGGGCCACCTGTTCGGCCCGAATACCGGGGCGAATCGCGTCAATCGCAGCTTGCTGGGCGTCAATGGCGACCTGCTGGACACGCCGGGCCTGCTCGGTCGCGTGCTGGACAAAAAACATGCGGTCAAATCCCAGCTTGTACAGCTTGAACTGGGCCATATTGCAAAAACAGAAATAGACCGGGTCCCCGGCAGCATAGCGTTTTACGCTGGCACGCCGATGCACCATCGACGTATCGTGACCGCTCTGCAGTATCTGCAGGTTGTGGATCATGGGCGAGACAAACGCCTCCCAACCCTTGTCGGTAAGAAAACCGGCCGCACTGCGCGTGCCCGCGTTGATCACCGCCAATGCCGACTCATACTCCGGCACGCCCGCCGCCAGGGATTCGTGGGCAGCCCGCATCATTGCGCCCGCGATCACGCCAGCCTGTTTCATCACCTCGATCTCTTCCGGTGACTTGATCATGCGCATGCCGCCAATCAACTCACCCACGTCACAGGTATCCAGGCCGGCTTGATCGAGGAAGCTGCGCACCATGGCCGGGACCTGACGCGCTTCGATCCCGAGACGGCCCGCACCGACCCGTGTCAACGCGTCGCCCAGCACCGTCGACCACACCGCTGCTCCGGCATCCTCCCAGGTCCGTACATCCTCGACCCAGGTCATGGCAGTCACCATCTCGCTTTCCATCAACGGAGTGATCACCACCGGATCTGCATCTGCAAACACCAGCAAAAAAGTCGGGCGGCCAAACTCGATGCCGAGATAACCCCAGAATCCCGCGAAGTAGGCAATACTGCTTTCGTCCGTGAGCAACGCTGCGGCCATATCGTTATCGGCCAACAGGGCGCGCAGCCGGTCGGTCCGCAAGCGGGCTTGATCAAGCATTGTAGGAATCCGATCTGCTGTCCCGGAAAGCGCCGACATGGGCCTCCTCAAGAAAGGTCTGATCAATTGATACGAATCGCGCTTCGGTCTACAAGGGCGCAGATGCCAGGCCCCCGGCGCGATCGCAACAATTGATCACCTTTCTTAACCGCACTCTAACCGAGAAGTATCGACCGACGGTAGCACCGCTTCGGGTGCATTCCAGGGGCGATCGGGCCCACGGTTCCAGCAGCTCAGCCCTGCAGCAGGATCTCAGTCCCTTGCCAGGCGAGGCGTGCCGCCAGTAGCAGCAAGAGGGTGTTCAGGATCGGTTTGAAATAGCGATGCCCCATCCGCACCAACAAATGCCGGCCCAGTATGGTCCCGACGAATCCGCTGGCGACCATGGCAATAATCAGCGGCAAATACGGCGCAAACGCGAAGCCCAGCAGCCCAAAAACGAGAATCTTCAAGCTGTGCTGCAGCGTCATCAACGCAGCCTGGGTCGCCACGTGTCGGACGGGGGTCAAGCGCATCGAGGCCACGACAGCCGCCACGAACGGCCCGGTGGCTCCGAACAACATGGTCAGGAAACTGGACACGGCGCCTGCGCCGAGCAAATGCCGGCGACCAGGAGTGGGCGCGCTTCCGAAGACCGCCCACACAATAAAGCCCGCAATCGCAAACTGAATCAGCCAGGGAGGCAACCGCACGAACAGCACACCGCCCAGGCTGGCGCCCAGTAAGCTGCCCAACAGAAACGGCAGTACGCTGGAACGCTCAACGTCCTTCAACATGAGCAGAAGACGCCCGGCGTTGGAACCGATCTGGACTGCCCCATGAACGGGAATCAGCATCGCCGGCGGCAAAACCACGGCCAGAACCCCGAGCAGCATCACCCCGCCGCCGATGCCAAAGGCCGCCGTGATGAACGAGGTCACCATGCTGGTCGCAACCAATGCCAGCGCTGCCCCGTTGTCCACGCCGGGTGCCGCGACCGCGTCAATCACCGATCCAGCCCCGACGATGACCGCCGGTCAATGCGCCCCCAGCAAACACACGGTTGAGCGCTGCTTCTTGCGGGGTCTTCAGTCTACTGCGACGCAATATGGGGCGGTCGATCGACCATCAAGACAGGCGTCCAGCTCCGCAACCAAACCGATGGTCTCAGAGGTTTCACAACCCAGCCGTGCGGCCTGTTCGCTTATGTTCGCCTTCGCCTTGCCCACATCGGTGCATTTCTGCACGACGTAGCCCAACCACTGCGCCAGGAGCTCATCCAGACTGCGTTTCCCATCGTCCGAGACCCGATCCAAAACGGTCGCGAAAGTATCCTGCATCCGGTTGCCCCACGCCCGACGCAGGTCGGTCAGACAGCTCAAGTGCTCGCTGGAGCCGACGGTATCCGTCTGACAGGGCTGAAACATCAGGGTCCGGCATTGATCCCACGTCGTCTGCACCTCCATTCGCGCCACACAATCCAGGACCACGTCCTGTTGTACGGCAACGTCGCTGTCCGCTGCCGTCGCCTCAAGCGAAGCAACAAACACCGCGGCCAGCAGCATCAAACGCGCATTTAAACAGTCGGGTTTCATCACCATCATCCAGATGCCTCCCGTGACATCAGCTGTCGCCCGGCGCTGCCCCGAGTCGTTTGAGGATTTCCTGTGCAATCACCTGATCTCCAAAAATCACATCCGTTGCGCCCGCATGGAGCAACCACGGTTTACCTGAGTCGGAAACGCCGTAGATCTGGAGTTTGGCGTTGAGCATGCGCGCCATAAGTACACAGGCAAGGACGCGATCCGGATCCGGTATGGTGACCACCATGGCATGGGCGTGTTCCGTATGGACCTGCTGCAGCACCTCGTCCTCACCGATCGAGCCCTGAACGGTGAGATACCCAAGGTTCGACGCCTCGGAGGCCACATCGGAATCTCGATCGACCACCACCACGGTTTTGCCCGCCGTCGCCAGCTTCTCGGCGACGATCCGGCCGACCGGCCCGAAACCCGCCAGAATAGTGTGGCCGCTGAGGCCCGAGATGATCTTCTGCATGCGCCTGTTCTCCCGATAGACCCGAACTTCCGCGTTCGACAGGTTCCCAGCCATAACGGTAAGGGCATAACCCGCGGTTCCGACCAGGGTCAGCATTGCCACAATCATGAACGCCCTTTGCGGGTCGTTGAGCGTACTCAGTGAGCCCAGGGTCGAAATGGTGTTGGCCGCATTCCACAGCGCGTCGAGGAGTCTGGCTTCGCGAGTGTGGCCGGGTGTATCAAGTAAATACAAACCAGCGGCACACAACACGACGGTTGCGACAAACAGCGCCGCAGTGTGCCGCATCGAACGCCGCCAGAGGCGATATCTTGCCTCACCGAGCTGAGACTGCCCCCCAACCTGGTACAGCGGCATGCAAAACACCCTCGACTCGAAAAAAGCTTATTCAACTCTCAGGGAAGGTCTGAACAATTGATACGAATCGCGTTTCGGTCCACAAGGGCGCAAAGACACCGGCGCGATCGCAGCAATTGTTCAGACCTTCCCTAACATTGCGAAGAATTGCGTCAGTCCCGCCACGATGGGAACGGGCAGACGATGCCAAACCTCCGACCTGAAGTCGAGAGTAAGACGGGGCTCGCATGGCAGGAATCATCACACCGGACGGTGTGGCTATCTCCAGTTCAGGTGCAGCCGCGGTTTCGTGAGCTTCCGCGCCCGTTTTCTGAGCTTTTCCGTGCGCTGATAGAGTTCGGGGATCTTGAACTCGTGGGTTTCAACAAAAACATCCCCAATGCGAGTCGCCACCGGCGCGTCCAGAAGTCGCTCTAAAACCGGAACCTCGGCCCCTTCGATATCGATCTTTATGAGCTGGACATCCCGGTTCAGTTGCTCGATGAAGACAACGATATCGATGGCCTCGACTTGAAAACCGTTCTGCTCATCGATGTTCGACTTGGCGCTGAACAGCGAACTGCCCTGTGAATGCGCCGTAGGGTCCTGCTCATAGCCCTGGCGTCGATACAAAGTGACCGTGCCATCTGCGGTGGAGGCGGCCGCCTGAATAATCCGCACATTGGTCAAGTGCTGTGTGTTTTGCTTCAGCAAGCCGAAAGCGTATGGATCCGGCTCGAACGCGATAACCTGCCCGGCCCGTTTTGCCATGATCGCGGTGTACTCGCCGACGTTGGCGCCCAGATCCAGAGCCAGTGACGTCTCTCCCAATTGATCAAGCACGTTTTCAAACTGCCCGGCTACGCCTTCGGTCAGGTGCCTGTAGTACCGTTTCTTGTGCTTGCGCCCGATGTGTCCGGGGAGGTGCGAAAAGACCCTGTTGCCGAGTTGCTTGATAGTCATCGTTCGCTCATGGATCGGCGTTTGGTCGGCATGCGATACTCAGCCCGAAATGCGGACAGTTCACCATCTGCGCCGACCGGCGGTGCGATGCAAGTGCAACCTCTGATCTGTTCGTGAAGTTGCATGTTGGGTCTCAAATATACAGCTTCATCGTTGCAAATCGCCGATTTTGGAGGGCGGATGGACTCGGTTTCGGTGCTTCTGATCGCATTGCTTGCAGCTACCCTGCTCGCGTTCCTGCTTGGCTGGTTTCCCTATCCGTTCGGATGGATGGTGCTCACCCTGTTCCTGATCGCGCGCATCCTGCACCTGAGGCAGTCCCGCCGCTGAGTAACCATCGCGGAACAGCCTTCAGTAGTTGACGATTTAGCGTGCTTTACGCACCACGTCTGAGCAAATCCGCCGGCGACGCCGCCAAGGTACGCACCAACCACCAGGCGCCGGCAAGCAGGCAGCTCGTACTGGCTGCTGTCGCTACCACCAAGCCGATAACCCAGACGCCGTCGGTTGGCAGCTCAATCCA
>Ga0316189_10007511_pt1 | contig 10298 bp, 10 predicted proteins | sample LowCovwburrow_MG_FD_204930 | JGI IMG/M metagenome (GOLD analysis project Ga0316189, IMG submission 204930) | Coastal sediment microbial communities from Maine, United States - Lowes Cove worm burrow | ecosystem: Environmental > Aquatic > Marine > Coastal > Sediment | place: USA: Maine... | reverse complement strand
CACATCATTCAATAGACAGGTAGGCCTTGAACGAGCTCTCAGCTTCAAACAAACTTTAGTTAATGCCGGCGTGGATGGGTCATTGCTAGACACGTTCAGCGCGTTTGACCACCCCTCGAATGACGGCATTGCTGAACGGATTACCCGATTGATAGTTATCCCTAACACCCTAGCAGATTAAGCGAAAACCCAATGCTGCAGAAGAAGATTTGTTTACTTGGCGCCTTTTCCGTGGGGAAAACCAGCCTGATTCAGCAGTTTGTTAGTAGCATTTTTGATGAGAAATATCTGACGACGGTAGGCGTGAAAATCGACAAAAAGATTGTGACAGTAGATCAACAGGAAATAATGTTGATGATATGGGACCTTGCTGGAGAGGATGACTACAACACCCTAAATGTGAGTCATTTACGTGGTGCCGCAGGGTACATACTGGTAGTCGATGGCACACGTCCAAGGTCGCTAGAAGTTGGGCTAGATGTACACAAGAAAGTACAAGAAGTATTAGGCGATGTGCCTGTAATTGTGGCTCTCAATAAAACCGATCTTATAGAGGAATGGAATCTGAGTGCTAATGAGTTAGCAAAACTCGAAGAACAACTACCAGTATTAAGAACGAGTGCCAAGACCGGCGATAACGTAGAATTAATTTTCAGTGAACTAGCAGCGAGAATGCAATGAGCACAATTGCACAAGCTGTTCTCACTAAGCTGGACAAGGTCGCACTCACTTATATTGAAGATGGCTACTTTAAAAGGGAGAACGGTGCTCAGCCATGGTTCGTCGATATCTGGGGCCAGGGGGAAAAATTAAAACTAATCGGGTTCTCAGAATATTTGGATAATTTTGTTGTTGATGCCATAGAGCATTGGAACTCTAAAAGCCCAGACACATTATCCTCTGGGCCTTTTCTCGAAAAATCTGCCTCACACCCTGAGCTGCCATTGGAAGCAGAAGCCATTCGTATTGGATCGGAATTGATCCTCGTCATCACTAACCTTGGTGATTCTTATCAGAAAAAATTGGATTTACTCCAAGCTGCTCGCCATAACCTGCTTTCCAAAGAACAGCTTGAGATCGAAGTCAGTAAACGCACCGCGACGATTAAACGACGAGAATCTGAGATCTCTGGACGCCTAATCTATGCGGCAGGGTTTCGCGATGAGGAAACTGGCGCGCACATCAACCGTATTGGACTGTACGCAGCAGCAATGGCTCGGGCACTGGGTTGGTCGCAGTTTGCCATAGAAGATATCTGTACCGCGGCACCAATGCATGACCTAGGCAAAATAGGCATCCCCGACAACATCTTGAAAAAGCCAGGCAAGCTCACCGATGAAGAGTATGAAGTGATGAAAGCCCACCCCAGTATTGGCGCTGATATACTGGGTGGGAGTGAGAGTGACATGATCAAGATGGCCGCGAAAATTGCCGCTAGCCATCATGAGAACTGGGATGGCAGCGGTTATCCTGCGGGCTTAAGGGGAGCGGAGATTCCAATAGCGGCGCGTATCGTTGCGATTGTAGATGTATACGATGCTCTGGTTCATGCTCGAGTGTATAAACCTGCCCTGCCGGAACAAGAGGCGTTGCAGATAATGAAGTCACTAGATGGCAGCAAATTTGATCCAGAGCTATTTCGGTTGTTTCTCGAGAACCTTCAAGCGATGAGAGACATTAGAGAGGAAGTGCAAGATTAATCAATAGAGTCGCGTTTCCCACTGCTCCAGTTTATTTCTGCAGCCACAGTTGATACATCCCCGCGAAGGTATCTGTATTGGCTAATTCAAATTCGTGCCATTTATCAAGGCTATAGACGGCTTCAGGGTCTGGGTAAGTCTGCGAGAATTTCTCGACTACACTGCTGTTCCAAAACTCGAAACCAGCGAACTTCAAATCCAGCTCTTTTAGACATTGACTAAGCTGCGGCAGAGTAAACCGGTGTTCTTGTACATGGAAGAGCAAATCTCTGAATTCACTGCTGCTATAGAAATCGCTGAAATTGGTGATTCTGGAGAATCTTGAGTCCAGCTCTTCGCTTGAATTCACTATGGACATTCTGAAATCGAGAATGTCTTTGATATCATCAGACAGTTTCATTTCTGCGATTAATTCCCTAGCTCTCACTACAGAATCCCGAGCAGTTTCACTGTACAAAGCGACTTTCATTAAGCCGCCCGGCTTCAAACAGTCTGTGAGTACCTGCCATCCTGCGAGAGGATCAGCCATGTGGTGTAAAACACCGGCACTCTCAATAACATCGAACTGCTTATCGAGCGAGCCAAGCTCGAGAATATCTGCCTGCATATAGTCAATATTAGAAATACCAAGGCCTTGAGTTTTACGGATCGCATAACTCAAACTGCTTAGGCTTAAATCGATAGCTAGCACCTTGCTGCCTAAGAACCGTTTGGCAGCTACTAGTGCCTGTTGGCCAGTTCCACAGCCGGCGATCAAAATTTCAGGCTGCTCCGGGAAATCCCCCTGCTCGCCACTCAATCTAAGCTTGAGTGTGTTAGCCAACTGCCGGAGACTGAGCGGCTTAGTAGCTAGCGCCGTGTTTATCCATCGAGGATAAGGGTTCTGTTCGTACTGTGCGCGAACAATATTAGAGACTTGATCATCTATCCCCCCAAGCGATGGAATTGCCAATCTCAGAGACTGCTCCTCACGCCGCTCTTGAACCTGACGCACACGCAGTTTTTCAAGATTCTTCGAAAACTGTAATTGCTCACACCAAGCAAAACTGTGCAAGGGTCGATAGCTTGCCAGGCAGGCAATCTCTGTATCGGCGGGCTGAGCTCCGCTTGCTAGAGCCTGTTCAATATCAGACTCTAAGGCTTGACTAGCCGAGGTTTCCTCCTCCACTTCACCGAAGACATATTCATTGGTAAAACATTGCAGCGCGAGTGACTGTTGAAAACGAAGCAGCTCCTGCTCATTGCCCGTGACATCACGACTAGTTAGCAGCGCCCTGCGTAGAGTCCTTAACAGCTTCTCTATCTCCAAGTCGAAGACAGGAGACAATTCAATTATCCGCAGGAACAAGGGTAGCCCAGCCAAGCTGGCGGCAATGGTCGAGGCTGCTGTCTCTATCTTGTTGTTCGCTAATTCATCTAGCGCCCGCTTTAAGACTGAATGCTGTTTCAGAAAAGACATTATTGACGCGGCAATATGAGCAGGCCGTATCACGGTTTCTTGATCGAGTAGAACGAGGAAATTCTCAGCAATCTGCGGGTCATAATCTTTGAAGGAGAAATTTCGTAGCAGCTCAGAATAATTTCGCCAGAACTCTTTATTGACCGGAGACAGAATCACGCTCTTTTGGAAGTGTGCGATCGCCTCGGTAACTCTTCCAAGCTTATTTAGAGCGATACCTAGGTTGTTCTCCGCTTGGGCATAGTTTGGTCGAAGCTCTACAGCTTTAGCATAAGCTACTACTGCCTCTTCTATCTTGCCAAGATCAAGAAGTGCAGAGCCTAGATTATTCTGTGCCTCAGCATTAGCCTTATTGATCTGCAGAGATTTAGTGAAGCTGGCTACTGCCTCATCAGCCTCGCCGAGTTCGTAGTGGACGATACCTAGATTATTATGTGCATCTGCATAAGCCGGCTCGATTTTTATTGCCCTATTATAGCTCGCCGCCGCCTCTACTAGTTTGCCAAGGTCTTTCAATCCATTACCCAAATTATTATGTGCCTCGACATAATCGGCTTTGATGCCTACGGCTTTTGAGAAACTGCTAACTGCTTCCTCAGTCCGACCAAGCTTACTCAGAGTGATGCCAAGATTATTATGTGCCTGAGGGTTCCCTGCTTCCAGCTGTATGGCAGTTCTATAATTGTCCGCTGCTTGCTCTAGCCGCCCTAAATTGCTGTTCGCTTCTGCAAGCAGCATAGGTAGATACGAGGAAGAGGGGAAGCGCTTAGCCAGAGCCGTCGCGTCAATCAATAGCTGTTGAAAATTGCCTTGCCTGAATAGGGCGATGAGTCCGTCGATCTGCTGTTGGGAAAGCTGTTGAAGAGCCTTCAGCCCTTTGATCGCACGTTGGTTCTGCGGATATTTCTCCAATACGATCTTGTATTGCTGTGCGGCCAGCTCAGCCTCACCGTTCTTGGCGTAGCGCTGGGCTTTGTGAAGGATTCTATCAACTGAGGCAGACATTGCTTGTTAGGATAGCGGGGGGTGAGATAAAAATACAGGAGAAAATCAGAGCAGCGAGGTCAGGATCACTACTGCCCCACAAATCGCGCAGGCAGCAATCAGCTGTTGGCACGAAACTCAGAGGCCCAAAGCCCTTATTGCCCAACTTCTAGAGAATTACTGACCTTTCCCCTAAGTTAGTAGCAATCGCTGGATGATAAATTCATTCTAAGCTGCTTTTAGCAAACACCACTGGCGCAACATAGTCCAATGCGCTGTGTGGTCACACCTTATTGTAATGCAATCTCCAGTTTTCAGCTTTCGCCAAAAAATTGATCTCGATCACAAAAATTGGCTCATACCTCTTCCTGCGTTCAAAAAACGGCTTTTTCATAAGCTTTCGTTAAGATTCAAACTGTAATGTGGTCCCGTAATCAAGAAAGCGGCTGGAATTATCATGAATCAAACCACTATTTGTCGATGGATTCTCAATCTAGGACTAACTTTCACAGGCTTGTTAATGTCCTTCTCTGCTACGGCGGAATTGGCAAAGGATTTCAGTCTTTCAGGGGTTGGTGATACGACTGTGAGTCTCGAAGAATATCGGGGCAGTATTGTCTATCTCGACTTTTGGGCGTCCTGGTGTGCTCCCTGCCTCCAATCCTTTCCGTGGATGGACGAGCTGCTGGTCAAGTATGAAGATCAGGGCTTTCAAATAGTCGCTGTTAACCTGGATAGCTCCAAGGAAGACGCAGAAGAATTTCTTCTAGACAACCCGGTCGATTTTCTCGTGGCCTTTGATCCCGAGGGAGATACTCCCGAGGCATACGGCGTTATTGGGATGCCCACCAGCTATCTCATCGATCGCAATGGGGAAATTGTCAAGCAGCATACCGGCTTCAATTCATCCTATAAAAACGAGTTGGAGCAAGCTGTGGAAAAACTTTTGGAGGCGCAACCATGAATAAACCTACTTCCGGCGCAGTACGGATTCTACTGGCAATTAGCCTGCTAATACTGCTGAGTAATTGCTCATTGATACAAGCAGTACAGCCTTGGGAGAAAGGGACCTTGGCAAAGTCTGAAATGATCTTTGACGAGGATGCATTAGATGTTCTCTTTGTGGAACATACCTACAGCAGTAAGGAGGCCGCCTTCGGTGGTGCCGGTGTGGGTGGAGGCGGTTGCGGCTGTAATTAAAATTAAAACCATGAAGCAGATAAAGATGAAATCACTTCACCAATTTCCCGCGAGCAAAATAGCTCAAGCCATTGGACAAACTATAGGGCAAACCGGTGCCCTAGCGCTGATGGCAACCGTCAATCTGATATCAGCGTCGCCGGCTCTGGCTGAAGCTGCGCCAACTAGCACCCAGATCAGTTTCAAGACACTAAGCTATCGAGACTATCAATCCGGTGAAGACAGAATTGACATTGATGCTCTGGCGGCACAGGTGGATATTCCTATAGCAGGGCAATGGAGTGTTTCGGCGAGTGCCGTGACCGATGCGATCTCTGGGGCATCACCTAAATACCATTCATCGGCTCTGACCTCCCTGGAAGATGATCGCGACGCCTACTCCTTGAGTGTATCGCGCTACTTTACCCAAGCAAGCGTGACTCTAGGCACCGCTTACAGCAAGGAAAGAGATTATGAGTCACGCAGCTATTCATTGCAGAACACATTCTCTACCCGAAATCAGAATACTACTTTGACCACTGGCTTAGGCTATACCTCCGATCGAATTCTTCCAAACAGTATTTTTCTTAGAAATACGGAACATAAGAAAGTACTGGATATGGCTGTGGGACTTACTCAAGTATTGAGCCAAACTGATATCGCTCAGGCGACTTATCGACACGCCCGCGGACGTGGTTACTATGCAGACCAATACAAACTCTACGATGCCAGGCCTGATACACGCGATAGCGATTCTCTGCTGTTACGTTGGAATCACTATTTTTCCGAAAGCGACACTGCTCTTCGCACCTCCTATCGGTACTATCGAGACAGTTTCGATATTCGATCATTCACTCTAGATATGGAATACGTGTTCAATCTTAAGAATGATTGGCAGATTACACCACTGCTTCGTTACTACTCTCAATCTGCAGCCTCGTTCTATCATGATCCGGTGGAGAATGACCCCTGGTCCGATGCGGACACCGTAGGCGCACCAATCTCTGTCGTTTACCCTTTGTTCATCAACGGTGATGCGACCTCCATGGACCAGCGTTTGTCAGAGTTTGGCGCCTTGACTTGGGGCTTTACTGTTGAAAAATCTCTTGGTCGGAATTGGACGGCAGACTTCAAGTTTGAAAAATACGGACAGCGTGCTGACTGGAGTGTTCACACTGGCAGTCCAGGCTTAGATGATTTTTCGGCAAGAAGCATACAATTTGGGCTGCGCTATTCTTTCTAGGATTAATCTATGACGCTCGATATTCAGAGACATACTTTTCGAGCTATGGCTTGCCATTGCGAAGTACTGTTAGGCGGACTCACTGAGGCACAGGCTCAACCGCTGTTTCTGGCCGCTCAGGAAGAAGTGGAACGAATCGAAAAGAAGTACTCGAGATATCGAAAAGACAGCCTACTTTCTCAGATCAATGATCATTCACTGGATGAGCCTGTGAGCTGCGACGAGGAGACGCTCGCCTTACTAGATAATGCTGAGGTTCTCTTTTCAGCTAGTAATGGCTTGTTCGATGCCACCTCAGGAGTGCTGCGCCGGGTTTGGAATTTTGATGAACCTGCGTTGCCGGATGCGGCAGCTCTGGACGAAGTACTGGCATTAATAGAGTGGCCTGCAGTTAGACGCTATGGCACTAAGGTAAGCCTTTCCCGACCAGGAATGGAACTTGATTTTGGGGGTTTCGGCAAAGAGTATGCTGCCGACTGCGCAGCGAAGGTACTAATAGATGCGGGCGCAAACAGCGGCTATGTCAACTTGGCCGGAGACTTTCATGTAATAGGCCCCAAGCCAGCTGGCGAACCCTGGACAATCGGTATTCGCGATCCGCTCCAGGCAGACAAAATATTCGCATCAATTCCCGTGGATAAAGGCGCACTAACAACCAGCGGTAACTACGAACGTTATTTTGAGCTCGATGGAAAACGTTACTGCCACATTCTTAATCCTCGCAACGGTTATCCGGTGAATTATTGGAGGTCGGTTTCTGTGCTCGCGCCGAAGGCACTGCTAGCAGGCAGCTTCAGCACCATTGCCATGCTAATGGAAGAACAAGGCAGGGACTTCTTAGAGGATTCTGGGTTTCCCTTTATTGCAATCGATCATCAAGGGCAGATATTTCAGAAATCTGCTTCTGGCATCAATAGTTAAATTACGTTTGGAGAGACTCTCATGGCGAATTACCCTAGCACTGGACGCAACGACCGTTGGACTGTCCCAGAAATCGGCGATCCATCAAACACTCTAATCGATGGTCTAGGCGGCATTGATTTGCTCAGCTTTGATAGACTCCAGATGAATCAGTTCACTATTACTCGGGACAATGCCAGCGGCATTGTTCAAATCGATTCCGTCAGCGGAGCCAGTAGCACGTTTCATCTACGCCTAAAAGATGTCGAGCAGCTGTCTTTCGATAGCGGCCGGACAGTTGTTAATCTACTTACTTTTTTTGGTGACACTACGGCACCGAAAATCATCGACTATAGCCCGTTCAATGCATCAGGCGACGTGAGTGTGAACACTGATATTACCCTGAGCTTTGACGAGGAAATAACAAGCGCTGGTGGTTCAATCAACTTACTGGACAGCAATGGCGTAATTGTAGAGACGTTCCTGCCCTCCACTTTCGCGATCAATGGAACGCAATTGAGCTTAACTCCAAATTCGAGTCTACAGTTCAATCAACGCTACAGCTTGAGTATTGCCAGCGGGGCTGTCGCGGACACCTCAGGGAATAATTTTCAGCAAGGTGGCAACTATGAGTTCACGACGGTAGCGAATAGCGCACCGATCACGGCGGCGCATCAATTCACCCTACAGGAAGACACTACACTAAACACCATGCTGCCCTTAGCTACTGATGCGGACTCGCAAGCCCTTAGCTATACCATTGAAACAGGCCCTGTCCACGGCAGCATTATTCTAAACGCCGATGGCAGTTTCAGTTACGTACCGGCGGCCGAATACTCCGGAGAGGACAGCTTCAGCTATTCGGCTTCGGACGGTCTGCTGAGTTCAGCAGCTACCCAGATTACTCTTTCAATCACGCCGGTGCTAGATCGAATATCAGGCACTAGTACGGCAGACAACTTAACGGGAAATAGAGATGGAGACATTCTCATCGGTGGTGCCGGAGATGATATTTTAGACGGCGGAACTGGCCTTGATTTCTCCGAGTACAGTGGGGAGAGAGCTAACTTCCTAGTAGAGCACAGCAATGGCCGATTGCTGGTCACCGACAACGCCGGCAACGAAGGTAGCGACACCCTGACGAATATAGAAAGACTGAGTTTTAGTGATCAAGGGGTCGCCTTCGATCTGGATGGAAACGCGGGTTTTGCCGCGGAACTACTGGGCTTGTTTCTCGGCGTAGAGGGGGTGACGAATAAGGAATACGTGGGCACTGTTCTGAGCATGCTGGATAATGGCATGAGCTACGAGCAATTAACCACTGTGGCTTTCGATGCTGTGCTCGGACCTAATCCAAGTCATGAAGCGGTGGTCAGTCTAGTCTATACCAGCCTAGTAGGAGGCGACCCCGATGCGGCCACAGTGGCATTGTATGCAGGGCTCCTGGACGATGGCAGCTTTACTCTCGGCCAGTTTGGGGTAATAGCAGCAGAGCACCAACTTAATCAGGACAATATAGGACTAATCGGCCTTGCTGAAACCGGACTCGAGTACTTGCTGATTTGAGAAAGCAAAAAGAAACGATAACGATTCATTCGCTAGTTTTCTACTGCAGTCCACGAAAGCATTGATGTAGGTCAAGTCAGCGCATTCAGCAATTCTCTAGTGTGCCGTAGTAACGAAAGAGAACGACCTTATGTGAAAAAAGAGTAATCGTATCAATGGCTTTAACTGCGCAGCACACACCGGAAAACTCGAAAGCAAAAGTTTCTAACCTGTTTAAGAACTGCATGGAGTTTTCCATGAGTTCGAAATCTTTCAAGGTTCAAGCAAGCAAGATTCATATGATGGGTCTTAATGCCCAAGTGCTTGCAGCGCAATCGGAAGAAGCTAAAGCCGTACTTGGCGTTCTAGTTAGTGAAATTGGCAGCATGGCCAGTAATACTCTTACCATATTGGAAGAAATCGATAAGGGTTGTCTGTATTTAGCTAAAGACGCTATCGATACTGTTCGGGCTGCACACCATCTCGAGGTGTACCAGCGCGCGCTTGATGCTGGAGTACAGGGAGAGAGCTGCAACTTACTTATAGCTACCATTGACAGCGAAAATAGAAAAATGTTGCAGCGTCTTTCTACGGTGAAGTTAAGGCTGATTGAGTATAAGGAGAAGTTGCGAGATCTCCAAGGTGCCATTCTGTTTATTCCAGCTCTGAATAGTTTACTTAATATAAACGTCTCGGGGTTTCGGGACTTTATAGAACAGTTCAAACATATTACGGAAGAGCTAACAAGTTTCAAGGAAGTGATTTCAACTACTTCAAGTTTCATGATTGCAGGAATCACTGCAACTATCGAGACTATTGATGCAATTGAATCACCTACACTTCATGACCAAGAACAGGGCGAAGAAACAAACGAAACAGAAGATGTGGTTACATCGGATGCTGCACCATAAGCAAAGAATAAAGATAATGTATTGTTAGAGGTTAACCATGATTAATCAGGAAATATATTCAAAAAATGGTCTTACATGGCAAATGTTTTGTAGAGACCCCGAAAGATCTGAGCATATCATCGATACTAACGAGTATATGATTATAAGCGATGGTGAAGCTTTGATAATGGATCCTGGGGGTACTGAGATTTTTTCAAGTGTCGTCAGTGCATTCACCGAAGTAATTTCCATACAGGATATCTCCATGATTTTTGGTTCGCACCAAGATCCCGATATCTTATCCTCACTACCCTTATGGATGGGACTATGTCCGGACACAAAAGTATTTTTACCTTGGATGTGGAGCGGATTCATTGCTCATTTTGATATTTCCGGCG
>Ga0316189_10007510_pt1 | contig 10299 bp, 7 predicted proteins | sample LowCovwburrow_MG_FD_204930 | JGI IMG/M metagenome (GOLD analysis project Ga0316189, IMG submission 204930) | Coastal sediment microbial communities from Maine, United States - Lowes Cove worm burrow | ecosystem: Environmental > Aquatic > Marine > Coastal > Sediment | place: USA: Maine... | reverse complement strand
GCACGAGCTCGATCACCTTGACCTGCCGATGCTCACCGGCGTAGCGGATCGTCAGATCACGGGCGCCGCGCGGCGCTTGCTCCCGGATGGCGTCGACGAGGTCGCTGAGCTCCTCGGGCACGGCCGTCGGCGCGTGCTCTGGAGCGTCCGGTACGCTCGCGAGGCCGCCCCATGAGCCCTCGATGTAGTCGATCACCACATCCCCCCTCGGGCCGCGCCTGGTGAGGAGGTGGACCCCGACTCTTTGGCGAGAGCCCACGGGACTTACACCCAGCCTCCTAGCGCCGGCGCATGCGGGCGTAGAGGCGGATCCCCAACATCAAGAGGACGCCGACCCCGAAGAAGCCGAGCACTCCGTAGACGGCCGAGAGGCCGTCGCGGAGCACGGCGAGGAAGACGATCGCGATCATCAACATCGTCGCCCCCTCGTTGAAGAGGCGAAGGCGACCGGAGCTCCACTGCGAACGCCCCTCCGCCTGAGCGACGCGGATCCGACCGCAGGCCAGATGATAGACGAGCAAGAGGGCGAGGAAGCCAAACTTGATGTGCAGCCAGATGGGCAGGCTACCCTCCCAGAGGATGACCATCGTCGTCCCCGCGAGGAGGGTGACGACCATCGCCGGGACGGTGATGATCTTCCACAGCCGGCCGGCCATCAGCTCGAGCTGTCGCTGGAGGACGTCGCGCTCGCTCGCGGACTTCTCCCTCGCCTCGGCGTGATAGATGAAGAGCCGCGGCAGATAGAAGAGCCCGGCGAACCAGCTGATGAAGCCGATGATGTGCAGGGCTTTTGCGACCGCGTAGGTCATCGCCGCCAAGGTACTCGCAGGCGCGCTTCAGCGCCAGCTCCTCCGTCGCAGCGCCGCCGATGACAGCGCGAGGCCGCCTCGGCGCTCGAAGGTCCAGCCAGGCGCTCGGAGCGTTCGTGCCAGCGGCCACGCTCCTGTCGGCGTTCGCCCGGGTGCGCAACCGAGCCCCCGACGACGAGGACGGCTCCCTCGAGCCGCTCGACCGCAGCTCCGACCGCAGCTCCGACCGCAGCTCCGACCCTCGCTCGAGCCAGCCCAAGCGCCCTCAGGTCCAACAGTTTCCGTCGAACCAGTGGGGTACACCCCAGTTGAGCACGCACTCCTTGATCGTCTCGGGATAGGGCGTATCCGGGCCGCACAGCTCGGTGTCCCCGAGCTCACAGGGGATGCACTCGATCTTGGCGCAGGGCCACCAGAGAAAGACCTCCTCCCCGTCGACGTAGTGCGAGTCACAAAAGCTCATCCCATCGCCTTGACCGCAGGAGTGCGAGTCCCCGAACTCATCCTGACCACAGCTCGGCAAGCACGGCCCCCACGAGTGCTCGGTCACGTCCTCCATCACCTCGAAGCCGAGACAGAGGCGATAGCCCGGGATGTCGTCGGCGGTCTCGCAGGCCTCGGCGGCAGGGCCCATCACCGAACAGGCCTCATCACCCGGCCCCTGCGGCTCGGTCCAGGGCCCATCGACGCCCAGACACTCCTCGGGCACATCACCGCTGTCCGGCTGCCCAGAGCCACCGCTCGTCGAAGAGGTCGACGTGTCCCACGACGTCCCAGTCGAGGTACCACACGACGTCCCGGTCGTCGTTCCGTCGGTGGACGTGCCTGAGCCCGTCTCCGACGTAGTCCCCTCCGTCGCCACGTCGGGCTCCTCGCTCCAAGCACAGGCGCCAAGGGCGAGAGCGAGGAGCGGTGCGATCAGGTCGGCCATGCGTCGACGATTCTCGACGGCCGCCCTCCCCACCGACGCTTCACCTCGCCCGCCCAGAGCCCCCTCCGGGGCGTCAGATCGACCGTTTTCACCGGATCCAGACTCTTCCTCGAAGGCGCGCATGGACGGATCCTACCACCCGCGAGCTCATGGACGTCCGCGCTGCAAGCCTCCGACGGATGCGACCCTCGAAGCGCTGCGACTCTCGGCGGCCGCCCTCCACACCGACCTTCACCTCGCCCATTGGCAGCTCTCCGCGGGTGCTGGGCGCCACGGGGGTGGCGCGCTGAATGTCGCGCTCTTCGTGCCCGATGACCTTCACTTGACCGGTCTTCGCGACCAACACGTGGTGAGGCGCCTTGGTGATCTGCAGCCCGTAGTGGGCGCAGAGCCCAGTGAGGGCATCGCAGATGTCAACCGCGATAGTGACGACAGGATCCGCCGACGGCAGGATCTTGAAGGCCAATTTCTCATCGTGAGGCCATCGAAAGCAGACAAGACCGACGGACCGACGGACCGACGGACAGACTGACAATACACAGAACTCCGCGTAAGCCACTAGACATACTTTTCATACCAGGCGGTCCTTGTGGACGCCCTCTCGATTTTCTGCGACTCTTCCGAGAATCCTAGCCTGGGACACTCGTCGATGAATCAACCAACTACCGATAATCGTGCACCGCAGAGAGTTCGGCGCGCCACAATCTGTCTACCGCTCGTCCTTGGGCTGGGGCTCGTCTCGTTTGGAGATGCGAGCGCGGCAACCCTTGAGCGCGCTCCCTATCTCCATCAGACGGGGCCCTCGTCGACAATCGTCGTTTGGCGGACCCACGACACGAGCACTGGGGAGATCCGTGTTGGTGCGAGCCCAGACGCGCTTGACGTTACAGTCGCCTCGCTCGCTCAGGCTCGTCAGCACGAGGTTCAGCTCTCCGACCTGAACCCCGGCACGCGCTACTACTACGCGGTCTACGGTGATGGTGAGCGCCTCGCCGGGGGCGATCTTCAACACTATTTTGACACTGCGCCGCCGGTCGGAACAAGGTCGAAGATCCGCGCTTGGGTTGTCGGCGACTCAGGCTCCGCGGGCCCGGTCCAATATGCGGTTCGCGACGCGATGCTCGCCGAGGTTGGCAGCTACCGCCCCCAGCTATACCTCCAACTGGGGGACATGGCCTACTCCGACGGCACAGACAGCGAATTTACCGAAAACTTCTACACCCCCTACGCTTCGATTCTCCGCAATTCCACGATCTGGCCGACGCTCGGAAACCACGAGGGGCTCAGCTCTGACTCCGACGATCAGAGCGGCCCCTACTACGAGGGCTATGTCCTGCCGACGGCGGGAGAGGTCGGCGGCGTCCCCTCAGGGACAGAGGCCTATTACTCCTTTGACTATGGGAACGTCCACTTCATCGTTCTCGACTCCTACGACTCTCCGCGAGATCCGGAAGGGGCCATGCTCCAGTGGTTGACGATGGATCTCCAAGCGACCGATCAGGAGTGGCTCATCGCCTTTTGGCACCATCCGCCCTACACCAAGGGCACCCACGACTCGGATGAGGAGTTTGTCCACGTCCAGATGCGACAGTGGGCCGTACCGCTCCTCGAGGCTGCGGGTGTTGACATGGTCCTCGGCGGGCATAGCCACACCTACGAGCGCTCCTATCTGCTCAACGGAGCCTACGAAACGCCGACTACGGCCGCGGGGATTCTCTCTGCAACCGACGGTCGCGCTGCAGGCGATGGCCCCTACACCAAGGCGCCCGGCGCTCCCAACGCGGGCGCGATCTATGTCGTCGCAGGGCACGGAGCTCGGAGTACTGGAGGCTCTGGAGACCACCCGGTGATGTACTTCTCGGAGCTCGAGAATGGCTCGTGTATCCTTGACATCCACGAGAACCGACTCTCCATGATCAATATCCGCATGGACGGCGAGATCTCCGATCAGGTCAGCCTGATCAAGGGTGATGGTATCGAGATCTTTGCGCCAAATGGCGGTGAGACCCTTCCTGTCGACGTGGACACGGAGATCCAGTGGGCGACTGTGGGTGATATCCCCGAGGTCAAGATCGAGTACTCCGTCAATGACGGAGAGTCTTGGCATATGATCGTTGACGCGACCCCAAACACCGGCACCTATACGTGGACAGTGCCGGTAGTAGGGACCCAAAACGGCCTTATCCGGGTGTCCTCGACCGAAGACGCGACCCTTCGTGACGAGTCAAACGCCGGTTTCAAGACCGGAGGTGGGGCGATGTACGATCTGATCGACTGGGGCGGCGTCTGGTCCTACAATGATCAAGGCGTCGATCTCGGGGACACATGGCTCCAGTCCAGGTATGACTTTGGCGGCTGGCCGACCGGCGCCGGCCAGCTCGGATACGGTGACGGCGATGAGACGACGGTCCTCGATGATCCTGAGCCCAATCACCCGAGCACGTACTTCCTGAGATCCGTCGATCTCGGGGCAGAGGTTGGAGAGGCCCAGCTAGAGGTCCTCTTCGATGATGGCGCTGCGGTCTGGATCAACGGCCACCTGGTCGCCGCTGTCAATGCCAACGACCTGAGCTACGGAGCCTTCGCGAGTAATCAGAGTCAGGACAACGAGATCTACACCACCTCGATCAACCTCGATCCCAGCCCCTTTGTCGTCGGCGAGAATATCATTGGGGCGATGGTCAAGCAGGGCAACGGCTCGTCGAGCGACCTCTCCTTTGATCTCAAACTGTCGATCACCGAATCACTCCCCCCAATGCCGGAGACTGGCGGGGAGACCGATGGCGAGACGACCGGAGGGACTGACGGTGGCGAAAGCGCTGGGACCGATGGAAGCGTAGGAACCGACGGGACCGATGGTGGGAGTGCGGGGACCGCGGGGACCGCGGGGACCGCTGGAACGGCCGGAACAGGCGGTTCCAGTGCGAGTGCAACCGCCACCGCCACCGCCACCGACGGCACGACCTCGGATCCGGGGATCGACGATGAGAGTGGATGTTCCTGCCGTGCGGGTGGAGACGCTCCGGCGGGACTCGGCCTCCTTCTCCTCAGCTGCATCGCTGGGGTCCGACGACGTCGTCAACGCTGAGCACCGCTGGCCTTCACGCGGCGGCCCGGCACAGGCCGTCGCGTGCCTCCGGCGGTCGGTTCGGGCTCCTCGTCCAGCATCGCCGCTCCAACGCATGCGAGGCGCGGGCGAGGCGTATCCGACCTCGCCCGCAGCGCTCGCCGTCTTCTCTCGATCGGCGGAGCGCTGCCGGCTCAGGTCAACGGCACTTCAGGTCAACGGCACGTGGGGTCCGCGGGCCAGCAGCGCGCCGCTCCCCGGCGCGGCGACGACATGGTCATCGCGGAAGACGACCTCGCCGCGGCGGATCACCGTGACAGGCCAGCCCTGGACCTCCCGGCCCTCGTTGATGTCGTAGCCCGCCTGTGAGCGAAGCATCGCCGGGCGGATCGTCTGCCGGAGGTTCGGATCCCAGAGGCTCATGTCCGCGTCGGAGCCCGCGCGGAGCACCCCCTTACGCGGGTAGAGGCCGAAGAGGCGGGCCGCGTTGGTCGACGTCAGAGCGACGAACCGATCGAGCGAGAGTCGCCCAGTGCCGACCCCCTCCGAGTAGAGCATCGGCAGCATCATCTGCAGCCCCGGAGTGCCGGCGCTGTACCTCTCAATGGTCGCCGAGCTGTCGAGCTTGACCGCCGCGGTGAAGGGTGCGTGGTCGCTGCCGATGGTGTCGATGAGGCCGCGCTCCAGCCCGTCCCAGAGGGCTGCGATGTCCGCCTCTTCCCGCAGCGGAGGTTGACCGATGAAGAGCGGTCCATCCGCACGCTCGTAGACCGAGCGCGTGTGATAGAGATACATCGGTCGGGTCTCCACGTAGATTCGACCCCCCCGCCGACGCGCCTCAGTACACTCCGCCAGCGCCGCCGCTGACGAGAGGTGGACCGCGTAGATCGGACTACCTGTCCTCTCTGACATCTTGATCGCGGCGCGGATCGCCTCGACCTCGGAGCGGACGGGGCTCGACTCCGCGTAGTGGCGAAGACCGCCCTTTCCGGCGGCCATCAGCCGCTCTATCTCCCGCCGGTTGATGCTGTGCCGCTCGCAATGCAGCAGCGTGAGCATCTTCTGCGCCCCGGCGAGGCGGATGAGCTCGGCAAAGGCCTCCTCATCACGCTCGTAGTTCTCGACGACCTCGAAGATCTTGAGGCTGGTATGCCCTCGGCGGACGAGCGGCTCGAGCGCCGCGAACGAGCCTGGATCCGCGGTGAAGGAGACCGGATGGAACATGACGTCGACCATCGACTGCGCGGCGACGCTGCGACCGTGCCGCTCCACGGACGGGAGGATGCCCGCGCCGACGCCCCCCTCCGGGAAGACCATCACTCCGATCGTCGTCACCCCGCCGGCGAGGGCAGCCCTCGACCCGTGGGTGTAATTGTCGCAGTAGTCGTCCTCGTCCTGCGGCGGTTCGGCGCTCGGCGAGAGGTGAACGTGAGGATCGATCCCGCCGGGTAACGCCAGGAGCCCGGCCGCGTCGACGACCTGCTCACCTCGGCGCGGGGCGAGCCCTCGGCTGAGCTCGACGATCACACCTCCGGCCGTCCGGACGTCGAGCTCCTGCAGCCTCCCCTCGGCATACACCTGAGCGCCACGGATCAGCAGCCCCGAGGCGCTCGTCTCCCCCGATCGCCATGAGGGACAGCCGAGCGCGAGAGCAGCGACCCCCCACCCGGCGCAGAAGCGCCGCCGTCCGACACCTGGCATCAAGGCCTGAGTGTACCGTCACATCGTCATCAGACATCCGCAGACCTTGTGACGCGCTTCGACCTTCATGCGCAGAGGGCAAAACGCGCACGAACGCACCGTCCGCGACCAAGTCGCGCATCGCTCCCCGCCGCAGAGCGCTGAAACGACCGTAGCGCGGGCCTGTCCTCTGAGACCGGCTCCCGATTGTGCCGCTCCACGGACGACCGTGGAGACAATGCAGTATGAGCGCTGCGAAAGCGCGCGACCCGAGCGAGCGCGGCCCTGCCCTGCCCCGCCCCGCCCCGCCGAAGAATGCCTGTCGGCGGCCCCTCTTTCGCCGAGGCCGCGATGCCTTGACCAGCTCACGCGTCCGCCAACTTCAACTCCGCGAGTGCGGCCGCTTGGAGGAGGCCACGGACGAGCGGGTGCGACCGACCGCGCGACCGACGGGCTCTCTCGCCGGCATCCTCAGCGAGCGCTGCCGCCTTGGCCCGCCGCGCCGATGACGACGGCGGTGTCGTTGTCGATCGACAGGCGGAGATGGGCGTCGCTGCACGGCCGAGCGCGAATCTCCCGAACGATCTCCTCGAGGGCCCGGCCACACCTCCCGCTCCGCTTCGATCCGCTAGCGCATAGGCGGCGAAGAGGTCCGAAAGGCCGACGACGATCCGGGGCTCCATCCCTCCGCCTTCCCAGCCTTCCGGTCCCGCGGCCTCCCCTGCGAGAGACCCTCGCACGACGAGAGGACGCCCCTCCCCGGTCGACCCAGCGCACCCACTCGCAGTCGCGCGGTCATGCAGCCGCGGCCTCACCCAGCGGCGGAGGCCGGCGCCGGTCGACGCTCAGCCTGTCGATGCTCGTCCCGCCAACGACGATAGGCGATGATCGCCGCGTCTGAGGGCACGAGGATCTCGTCCATGCCGCGGACTCGCGTCTCCTCGGCGGGCTGACTCTCGACGACCGCCGTGTCCTGACCGATGATGACCCGGTTCATCAGCACGAGCACCTTGCCCATGAGCCAGCGCAGCCCAGGGATCCGCGAGCGCCGCTGGTAGGTCCGCACGTAGTAGAGCATGTGCTCGTCGTCGATCGGGACGAAGGCGAGGAACTGCCACATAGGGCCGGTGATGTTGCGCCAGATGTTGGGGCCGATGAGCTCGACAAAGGCCTCGGCGTTGCCAGCATGGGCCTTGATCCGATCGCCGTCGATCTCGCAGGTCACCTCGATCGGATGGTCGATAAAGCGGCCGATCGTCGTCCTGTGGACAAAAGGAAGGTGGGTGAAGTCGAGCTGATTCTCGATCCCCCGGGTGTAGTGCGTCGCTACCGGGACCGTGAACTCAGAGCCGGCGAAGGTATGCTCATGGACGTCAAAGAAGGGGAGCGGCCCGTCAGGCGCGCTGTCGGGCCCAGACCAGAGCCAGACGAACCCGTGCTCCTCGCGGACGGTCAGCGCCTCGACCGACATCGCCTTCGGGATCGCTCGGTTCAAGTGGGCCGGAATCAGCGTACATTCACCGCTCTCCGCGAAGCGAAAGCCGTGAAAGGGGCACTCCATGCAACCGTCGACGACCCGGCCGATCGACAATTTGGCCTTACGATGGGGACAAACGTCCTCTGAGGCCGCGACGCGGCCGGGACCAGGACGCCAGAAGACCAAGTCGAGGCCGAAGCGACGTGCGCCCACAGGACGCTTCGAGCCGAGCTCGGCGGAGCTTAGGACGGCGTACCAACGGTTGGCGATCAGCTGCATCATGGGTCTTCGCTCTCTCTGGGAGGGTATGGACGATCCGAGGGGCGCTGCAAGGATTTCCCCAGCCCCCTTCGGAGGCGAGCGTTGAGCCTCACGGTGCAAGGATTTCGCCGACCGAAGAGCTCAACGGGCGGCGACCTCCGACGGGATGCGGACCATGCACAACGCGCGTCCGTCCCGATAGGTCCGGTGACGCTCTGACACCGCTCACCGAGCGGTCAGGCGCAGGTCCACCGAGCGCCGCGTCCGCAGGAGGAGCTTTGTGTGATCGACGAGCCGCGTCTGGCGGCGCAGCTCAGCGCTTGCCGACCGCGCGCGAGGGGGTCGCAAAGCAGGGCGCTCCGGTGAGCGCAGCCTCGGCCTCGACGTGCGTCTGAACGATCCGCGAGGAGACCCCCCGCGAGGAGACAGCGGGCGCGGAGGAGGCGCGTCGCAAACGCGCCGACCTGAAGCGGCAACTCGCGGAGCAGCTCACCGTCGACCGAGCGCCGGATCTCCGACACACCATCGGCCGAACCGAATCATGAGGAGGTCACCGCTCTGCGAGAGCCCCAAGCGCTCGATCTCATGATGGCGACGCTGCGGCAGGGCGCGACCGCCTGCCCGACGATAGGGGTCGACCGATGACCCCCGTGCAGCGTCGGGACGACCCGAGATCGTAGCTCACTCTCTCTTGAGGCCTCCGTCTCCGGGGTCTCTCGCGCTCGGGATCGCTCCCACGCTGCCGGCGCTGTGGTTGGCAAAACCCCCACGATCAGCCGTAGCTGCCCCTCTACGACCCTCTGAGGGGTATGCTCGATCTGCACAATGTCGATCTTTCCCTTCATCTCCGCCCCTGCCGTCTGCCTCTTCGCGCTCTCGCTCGGCGCCGCCTGTAGCGGGTCCGCGGGGGTCGATCCGAGCGACACCGCGGGGACGACAGGGACCTCGACCGCGACGGAGGACGAGACCGGGACGACCGATCTGAGCGCTACAGAGAGCGCAGGTACCGACACTGCGAGCACGGACACGGACACCGACACCGACACCAACACCGCCGAGACCGACGACACTCTCCCGCCGCCAGAGCCCGTCTCCCTGACCTTGATCGAAGAGGTGGTCTTCTACGATGGTTATGCCGCGACCGTCGACGAGCCTGTCCCCGAGGGCATTGTTCGGCACAGCAACGCTCTCTACGCGACCAAGCTCGCCGACGATGACCTCGCGTCGATCCAGAACACCCTCAACATGCGGGTCTATATCGGCGCTCTGTGTGACAACTACGATCGGATCGGCGGGGTCTTCCTCTCGCTCGTGCCCAAGGGCTCCGACACCTACGTCCCCGCCGAGGTCACCCGCTACGAGATCGCCCGCTTCATCACGCCGTTCATGAACATGAACAAGAAGCCGGACATCGTCCCCTACGCCTTTGACCTCGCGAACCTCGTCCCCCTGATCACCGACCCGGCGATCCAGGCCGAGTACGACCTGTGGTTTGAGCTGAGCGTCTTCGGGGTGCCCTACGCCGCGAACACGGAGGTCGCCGGCTGCGATGGGCGAAGCGACGTATTCCTCGGCGCTCTCCTCCTCGACTCCGACAGCACGACGGAGGCCCAGGCCTTTGACTTCACGACCCCGCTCGCGACCTACGAGTCCCTGAACAACTATCAAGAGAACGCGACCGACGAGCTCGGGTTTACCCGCAAGACTATCGACTTTAGCCTCGACGACGCGACCTCGGAGACTCAGCTCGTCCTCATCACCTCCAATCACGGGGCGAACCAGGGCGGCGAAGAGTACAGTCGCCGCGAGCACTACGTCGGCATCGACGATACGCTCGTCCACCAGTACAAGCCCGGGCGCGAGAGCTGCGAGCCCTTTCGTATGTACAACACCCAGGGCAACGGCATCTACGGGCCGAGCCCCAAGACCGACGCGCAGTGGCAGTCTTTCAGCAACTGGTGCCCCGGCGATATCATCGACACCCGGATCATCCCGCTCGGGGCGATGAGCGCAGGGGCTCACCACTTCGTCATCGAGGTCCCGGACGCGAAGTTCGTCAACGGTGAGGGCAACA
>Ga0316189_10007509_pt1 | contig 10302 bp, 10 predicted proteins | sample LowCovwburrow_MG_FD_204930 | JGI IMG/M metagenome (GOLD analysis project Ga0316189, IMG submission 204930) | Coastal sediment microbial communities from Maine, United States - Lowes Cove worm burrow | ecosystem: Environmental > Aquatic > Marine > Coastal > Sediment | place: USA: Maine... | reverse complement strand
GATTTTGTTTTTCGTCCATGACGGCTGTTGAGGAACAAAATGATTGGTTGCCAGAAAATTACATCGGTGGTCACTCTTGGAGGATCCATCGGCATTTTCAGCGGGAACTTGAAACAAGCCGGGGGACCAGAGGTTTGATCCAAGGGCAGTCAGATTCCTTAATCCATTTAAGGAGCCTCTAAATTTATTCGTACACCGTCATCCCGGCGAAAGCCGGGATCCAGTAAATTATCGATTACTTTAAGATGGATTCCGTCCTTAGGTTCGTAAACGGTGCTTCCCTGCACCACTGCTCCGGATCTACGTTGCGCTTCGTCCGGAAAGACGAATAACTCAGCGTTTCCTCAAAGAATAAGGCCACAGCATTAAAAACTGTGGCCCTATCGGTTTCGAAGTGTAGGGCGCGCGTGGCGCACCCTACTGGTTAAGGCATGGTAACTATACGTGGTTACCGTCCAGCACCTGCGCCGCCGCCGGCACCACCGCCGCCACCGCCGGCACCACCGCCGCCGCCGGCACCACCGCCGCCGCCGGCACCACCACCGCCGCCGGCACCGCCGGCACCACCACCGCCGCCGGCACCGCCGGCACCACCACCGCCGCCGGCACCACCACCGTCACCGCCGGCACCAGCACCGTCACCGGTATCGCCATCGCCCCCGGGACCCTCATCATCATCGTTGCCAAACAGGCCGAATCCGCCGGATTCTGGATTGTCTTCATCACGGTCGTCGGGTCCGCCAGCGTCATCGTTTGGTTCACCCTGGGCATCCCCACCCCAGGCATCCGAACCCCGGGCGGCATTTTCGTTATCCATGCCAGTCATGGTACTGCTCATTTCACCGGCTCGTGAATTCTCATTATCGTCTGGATCCCGATTGTCCAACAGGTTTTCGATGGCTGCGTCGTGCATCCCCATGGCGTCGCCTATATCGGGCTCCATGGGGCTGTTGTGGTGGGCAAAAACACCGGTTGCCGAGGCCATACCGAACAGCACTGCCATTGCTATGATTGATTTTTTCATGTTGCCTGCTCCTTCTCTGTACTGCTTTCAGATCTCTCAATCAATTTCCGAACCCCGGCGACCACCCTCCCTACAAATAAATTCGGGGGTAATACAGGCCCGGCAGCTCTTTTTCTACGGAACCTTCTCCACCTACCGCAGATCGGCGCTATACAACCCGGCCATTTCGCGCCATCTCCTTGAGCGAAGTTCGGTTCTTTTGAAAACTTATGTACAGAATAGGATGAAAACTTTTCCAAACCATTTCGGATCTGTTCGAAATTGTTGCAGTGTGTTTCAGCGATTCCTGGATTCTAGACGAGAGGTTGGAAGAATAGGGCGGGGCACACACGGCGCTCCGCAAGGTCGCGAAGGAGAAACCCTGGCAGAAAATGTCGAGAAATAGAGGCGCACAACCACCCGCGGGGCATTGCAGACCCGGGGGATAAATCCTTGTTAGTCGCTGCCCCAGCCCCCCTTTTCGGAACAGAAGGTCAGGCTGGGACGTGTGCAGCGGTCAGCAGGCGTGGCAATAGGCCGTTGGCAGACCGGCCAGCCGACAGGCGTGTTTGCAGCCACCCAATGGAAAGATCTCCTTGAGCTTGCGCGTATTGCAGCCCCTGGAATCCAGCTGATTGCCGACTGACTTTACGATTCTGCGAGGTGATGGCGCTGTTTCGTATTCGTCATAGAATTCCCGCAGAAAATGGATCGCTATCCAATGGCATTTCTCCAGCACTATCTGGTCTTTTTCGGCCATTGCCCGGGCGACATCTTCGTTCCAGTCGTCGTAGCTGGCCAGATGGCCTTCACCGTTGAGCCGTATCTGCTCGGTACCCACTTGAAGAAAACTCATGCTCTACATCCTCAATTTACGCTTGGTGGGCGGTCTGCCGGGTTATTATTGTTGTCCGCGCTACGCTACGCACGATGCACCACGCAGCAAACAAACCGCGATTGATTAAAACTGCTTTTACAAGAAAAACTACAACAAACTGTTATTATTTTTTGTACTTATCATTCGAACAAAATACGGTTTTATTTTGTCCTGAAAATCAATAGAATGCAGCGATCAATCCCTGATCCCAACCGTATACTAAGTAAATTTAGTGCATTGTGGGGATCCTGATAGGGATAAACAGACATAAACAGACAGAAGTATTGATCTAGATCAGTTTGCGAGACAGGCCGGGGCCCGTTATCCCGGCTTTTTTACTCATGTGGCCTCTCGTATGGGCCACCACTGAAGAGTTTGGAAAAAAGCAGAATGCCCCTCATTACCCTCCCCGACGGCTCCGAGCGGAGCTTCGATCACCCGGTAACCATTCGTGATGTCGCCGCCTCGATCGGGCCAGGCCTGGCCAAGGCCGCCCTTGCCGGGCGGGTAGATGGACGACTGGTGGATACTTCCTATGCCCTCGAGCAGGATGCAGAGTTAGCGATCATTACTGATCGTGACGAGGATGGCCTGGAGGTCATCCGTCACTCCACCGCGCACCTTCTGGCCCAGGCAGTGAAAGAGCTGTTTCCCGAGGCCCAGGTGACTATTGGTCCTACCATCGAGAACGGGTTCTATTACGATTTTTCCTTCGAGCGCCCCTTTACAACCGAAGATCTGAAAACGATTGAAGAGAAGATGAAGGCGCTGGCCAAGGCGGACTACACCGTGACCCGGATCGTCATGTCGCGGGACGATGCGGTGCGGTTCTTTCGAGAAAAGGGCGAGGAATACAAGGCTGAAATCATCGAATCGATCCCGGCCAACGAGGAGCTCTCCATCTACAACCAGGGGGGATTCTGGGATCTGTGCCGGGGTCCTCATGTGCCCAGTACCGGTAAACTCAAGGCCTTCAAATTGATGAAGGTGGCGGGGGCCTACTGGCGGGGCGATTCCAATAACGAGATGCTGCAGCGCATCTACGGTACTGCCTGGAAGGACAAGAAGGAGCTAAAGACCTATCTGCACCGGTTGGAAGAGGCGGAGAAGCGCGATCATCGCAAGATCGGAAAGGCGCAGGATCTGTTTCACACCCAGGAAGAGGCGCCGGGTATGGTGTTCTGGCACGATAAGGGGTGGCAGATCTATCTGATCGTTGAGAACTATATCCGGAACAAGCTGCGGGACAATGGTTATCAGGAGGTACACACTCCGCAGTTGATCGACCGCAGTTTGTGGGAAAAATCGGGTCACTGGGACAAGTTTGGCGACATGATCTTCACCACCCAGTCGGAGAATCGGGATTTTGCCATCAAACCGATGAACTGTCCGGCCCACATCCAGATCTATAATCACGGTCTCAAGAGCTACCGTGATCTGCCGCTGCGGCTGGCGGAATTCGGTTCCTGCCACCGCAACGAGCCGTCGGGTACCCTCCATGGCCTGATGCGGGTGCGCAATTTCGTCCAGGACGATGCCCACATCTTCTGTTCCGAGGATCAGATTCTGTCCGAGGTTTCTGATTTCATCGACCTTTTGTTCGAGGTGTACCGCGATTTTGGATTCGACCAGATACTGATCAAGCTCTCCACCCGCCCGGCCCAGCGGGTCGGTGCCGATGAGTTGTGGGACAAGGCGGAAAAATCCCTGGAAGACGCCCTCAATCACAAGCGGCTGGACTGGGAACTGCAGCCGGGAGAGGGCGCCTTCTACGGCCCCAAGATCGAGTTCTCGCTGCGCGACTGCCTCGACCGGGTATGGCAGCTGGGAACTATCCAGCTGGATTTCTCCATGCCAGGGCGGTTGGATGCCCACTATATTGCCGAGGACAATAGCAAACAGGTGCCGGTGATGCTGCACCGTGCGATTCTCGGTTCGCTGGAGCGTTTCATCGGGATACTGATCGAACACTACGCCGGCGCACTGCCGCTTTGGCTGTCGCCAGTGCAGGTGATGGTGCTCAATATCACCGATCGGCAGGCCGGATTTGTGGAAAAAGTGGCTCTGACCCTGAAAGAACAGGGATTTAGGGTCGAAATGGACTTGAGAAACGAGAAGATCGGCTTTAAAATTCGCGAGCATACATTGTCCCGGGTGCCCTACCTGCTGGTGGTCGGCGACCGGGAAATGGAAAATGGGACGGTGGCCGTCCGTACCCGCAAGGGCGAAGACCTTGGCAGTATGAGCATCGAGGCGTTCGCTGAGCAGATGGGTAAGGAGATTGGCCGTCACTCGAATTGAGCGCTTGTCCTGACGAAAGCACCGGCGGGTCCGGTGCTTTCCTGTCTGGCAAGCGCTGTTTTGTGGAGGAAGTGAAATCGCTGCACCAAAAAGAAACCGCCTGAACCAGGACATTGATGCCCCGGAGGTCAGACTGATAGGCGCCGATGGCGAGCAGGTCGGAATAGTCTCGCGTAGAGAGGCACTGGACGCCGCCACTGAAGCGACTCTCGACTTGGTAGAGATTGTGCCCAACGCCGAGCCGCCGGTCTGCCGAATCATGGACTATGGCAAGTTCGTCTTCGAGCAGAAGAAACAGAAGCAGGTGGCGAAGAAGAAGCAGAAGCAGGTTCAGATTAAAGAGATAAAATTTCGCCCAGGGACCGGGGAAGGGGATTATCAGGTAAAGCTACGCAACCTGATACGTTTCCTAACAGAAGGGGACAAGACCAAGGTAACCATGCGTTTCCGTGGTCGTGAGCACGCCCACAGGGAACTGGGGCTGGAAGTTCTGGAACGGGTCGAAAAAGATCTTGCCGAGCACGGCGAGATGGAGCAGAGACCCCAGATGGAAGGCCGTCAGATGGTGATGGTGTTGCGCCCCAAAAAACATTAATTAAAGCAATGCGGAGTTTAGTGAAATGCCGAAAATCAAGACCAATCGCGGCGCGGCCAAGCGGTTTAAAAAAACTGCTTCCGGGGCGATAAAACGGGGCCAGTCCCATCGTCGTCATATCCTGACGAAGAAGAGTACCAAGCGCAAACGTCAGCTGCGCTCACCCGCACAGCTGCACCATGCCGACGCGGCAGCCGCTCGTCGCATGATTCCTTATGCTTGATTGACTTTGGAGACGGACGATGCCTCGAGTAAAACGCGGCGTGACAGCACACGCCAGACACAAAAAAGTGCTGAAGGAAGCGCGCGGGTATACGGGAGCCCGCAGTAAGGTCTACCGGGTTGCCAAACAGGCCGTTATCAAGGCCGGCCAGTACGCCTATCGAGACCGCCGTCAGAAGAAAAGGCTGTTTCGCGCCCTGTGGATCGCCCGTATCAATGCCGGTGCCCGGGAGAACGGTCTGTCCTACAGCCGCATGATGAATGGGCTGAAGAAGGCTGGCGTGGAGCTTGATCGCAAGTTGCTGGCAGACCTGGCTATTTTCGACAAGCCAGCCTTCAGTGCCCTGGCGGAACAGGCCAAGGCCAGTCTCTCCAGCTGATCGCTTGTCGTTGTGTGCCCGGGGCAAGAGCCCTTGGCGCAAGGACACTGTAATTAGGGGGAAAGGCCTTCCGGTCTTCCCCCTTTTTCTATTTTGAGGACTTGGCCCATGGGCGTTGAATCCAACTTCGAGCTTTCCCGGCTCGTCGATCAGGCGCTGGAACGGATTGAGCATGCTCGTAACCTGGCGGATCTGGAAGAGGTCCGAGTCGGTTTTCTGGGCAAGAGCGGCTTGCTCACGGCCCAGCTGAAGCAACTCGGCAAGCTGCCAAAAGAGGAGCGTCCCCAAGCCGGTCAGGAGATCAATCGGGCCAAACAAGAGCTGCAGTTGCGGATTGAGCATCGTCGTGGCGAACTGGAGAAGCTGGCCCTGAGCGAACGCCTGGCCGCCGAGCGTATCGATGTCACGCTGCCGGGGCGAGGTCGCGGCCAGGGTGGCTTGCATCCGGTGACCCGCACCATGGAGCGGATCGATCGGCTGTTCGCCAACGCTGGATTCAAGGTGGCCGAAGGGCCTGAGATCGAGGACGACTACCATAATTTCGAGGCGCTGAATATTCCGGCCCACCACCCGGCGCGGGCGATGCACGACACCTTCTACTTCGATCAGCATCTGCTGCTGCGGACCCACACCTCGCCGGTGCAGATTCGGGTGATGGAGAATGCCGAGCCACCCATGAAAATTATTGCGCCGGGGCGCGTTTATCGCTGTGATTCGGACTTGACCCACACCCCGATGTTTCATCAGGTTGAGGGTTTCCTGGTGGATGAGGATGTCTCCTTCGCCGATCTCAAGGGTGTGATCTACGATTTTCTGCAGCACTTCTTCGAGCGCGATCTGCGGCTGCGTTTCCGTCCCTCTTATTTCCCTTTCACGGAGCCTTCGGCCGAGGTGGATATCCAGTGCGTCATGTGCAGTGGTGAAGGCTGCCGGGTGTGCGGAAACAGCGGTTGGCTGGAGGTGTTGGGCTGCGGCATGATCCATCCTGAGGTGTTCCGTCATGTCGGCATCGACAGTGAGAAATACACCGGGTACGCTTTTGGAATGGGTGTTGAAAGATTGACTATGTTACGTTATGGAGTCAATGACTTACGACTGTTTTTTGAGAATGATTTGAGGTTTTTGCGGCAATTTGCATAGCGCTAAGTTGCCGGTTTTCTGTGGTCAGTCAGCAGCCTGTCCAACATCGGGGCATGTGGGCTCGAAACCAACCGAAGGAATCCAATAATGAAATTCAGTGAAGCCTGGCTGCGAGAATGGGTAAACCCAGCGGTGACCACCGAGGTGCTGGCCGACCAGCTCAGCATGGCGGGTCTTGAGGTAGATTCCGTGACCCCGGTTGCCGGCGCCTTCCAGGGAGTGGTGGTCGGTGAGGTTCTGACCCGGGAGCAACACCCCAATGCGGATAAATTGAGTCTCTGTTCCGTCGATACGGGGCAGGGCGAACAGTTACAGATCATTTGCGGTGCACCCAATGTGGCGGCTGGAATGAAGGTCGCGGTGGCCGTAGTCGGTGCCCGGCTGCCCGGCGATTTCCGGATCAAAAAGGCCAAGCTTCGAGGGGTCGAATCCAGGGGCATGATCTGTTCCGCCGCAGAATTGGGTCTGGCCGATTCCTCGGACGGTATCCTGGCGCTGCCGCAGGATGCCTCCATAGGCACGGATTTTCGCGACTATCTTGCGCTCAACGACCAGGCGATCGAGGTCGATCTAACCCCTGACCGGGGGGACTGTCTCGGCCTCGCCGGCGTCGCCCGCGAAGTGGGGGTGATCAACCGCTGCCCTGTCACACCGCCGGCCATGCCAGCCGTGGCTGCCATGATTGAAGACCGCTTCCCGGTGGAGTTGGAGGCCCCCGTGGCATGCCCCCGCTATGCCTGTCGGATCATTCGCAACATCGACCCCAACGCCGAGACGCCGCTCTGGATGCAGGAGCGACTGCGCCGCGGCGATCTGCGCAGTATCAGCCCAGTGGTTGATATCACTAATTACGTCATGCTGGAGCTGGGGCAGCCCATGCACGGGTTTGATCTCAGGCAGCTGAAGGGAGGGATTCGCGTCCGTATGGCTGAGCCGGGAGAAAAGCTGCTCATGCTGGATGGGTCGGAACTGGAACTGCGCGACGATACCCTGGTGATCGCAGACAGCGATAAGGTTGTCGCCATGGCCGGCATTATGGGGGGGGAGTATTCCGGGGTGGCCGAGGACACCAAGGATATTCTGCTGGAGAGTGCCTTTTTCGCGCCAATGGCCATCATCGGAAAGGCGCGCAGCTATGCCATGCATACGGATGCCTCCCATCGATTTGAGCGGGGCGTCGATCCGGAACTTCAGGTGAGGGCCATCGAGCGCGCCACCCGGTTGCTGCTGGATATTGCCGGTGGTGAGCCGGGTCCCATAGTGGAAGCGGTGGCGGAGGAGCACATCGAGAAGCGACCGGAGATATTGCTGCGGCGTGCTCAGGTCAGACGCGTGTTGGGGCTGGAAATCGATGATCAGACGATCAGCGATATCCTCAGTCGACTCGATATGCAGCTGGAGCCAATGGCCGAGGGCTGGCGAGTGGTGGCCCCCAGCTGTCGTTTCGATATCAATATCGAAGTGGATCTGATCGAAGAGATCGGACGTATCTACGGTTACACCGAGATCCCGGCTCACCGCAGCGCGACGGCCACCATGATGCAGGGGGAGCCGGAGGTGGCATTTAGTCTCCAAAGGGCCAAGCAGCTGCTTGTAGATCGGGATTATCAGGAGGCGATTACCTATAGTTTTATCAGCCCCGAGCTACACGATCTGATGGATCCGCAACACGGTACGGTGGCTTTGTCCAATCCCATCTCGGTCGATATGTCGATTATGCGGACCAGTCTCTGGCCTGGTCTGCTGCAGACGGCGGTCTACAACCAATCCCGTCAACAGGGACGCATTCGTATATTCGAGTCAGGTCTTAGGTTTATTAGACAAGATAATGAAATAAAACAAGATTTAATGCTTTCCTGTCTGGCGACAGGGGGAGTGGAGCCGGAGCAGTGGGGATCCGCCTCAAGGTCGCTGGATTTCTTTGATATCAAGTCGGATCTGGAGGCTATACTGGCCCTGACCGGGCGGCCGGAAGATTTCACTTTCATTGCCGACGAACACCCATCGCTGCATCCCGGTCAGTCTGCTCGGCTCACCAAGGCAGGAAAGACCTTGGGTTGGATTGGGATGCTCCACCCCGAGCTAGAACAAAAATTCGATATGACCGGCGGTGCATTTGTATTCGAAATCCTTATAAATGAATTGCTCGAAGGCCGATTGCCCGGGTACCGAGCGCTCTCCAAATTTCCTTCCATCCGCCGTGATATCGCCATCGTTGTAGAGCAGTCAGTGGAATTCAGCGTAGTGAGCGATTGTGTGCGGCGGGCCGCCCCGGAAATTCTCCAAGACATCTTGCTGTTCGACGTCTATACTGGTAAAAAGATAGATTCAGGGCTAAAAAGTATCGCTTTGGGATTGATTTTACAGGAAACTTCGCACACTCTAACGGATAGCGAAGTGGATGGCGTCGTGGAGGGTGTACTCCGGATGCTGCAGGATGAACTCAACGCGCAACTGAGAGATTAGAAGATGGCATTGACCAAAGCTGAGATTGCAGAACGGCTGTTCGAAGAACTGGGGCTCAACAAGCGTGAAGCGAAAGAGATGGTTGAGATGTTTTTCGAGGAGATTCGTTCTTCGTTGGAAAAAGGGGGGCAGGTCAAACTCTCCGGGTTTGGCAACTTTGACCTGCGGGAGAAAAAACAGCGCCCCGGGCGAAATCCGAAGACCGGCGAGGAGATTCCAATCTCAGCGCGGCGGGTGGTCACTTTTCGTCCAGGACAAAAACTGAAAGCGCGGGTGGAAGCTTATGCTGGAAGCGAGCAGTAGTGCGGCAGACCTGCCGTCGATCCCAGGTAAAAGGTATTTTACCATTGGTGAAGTGAGCGAACTCTGTGGCGTCAAGCCTCATGTGCTGCGCTATTGGGAACAGGAGTTCCCCCAACTGAAACCGGTGAAGCGTCGCGGTAACAGGCGCTATTACCAGCGCCACGATGTGCTGATGATCCGCCAGATTCGCAACCTGCTTTACGAGCAGGGGTTTACCATCGGCGGCGCCCGTCAGCAGCTTTCGGGAGACGGAGCAAAAGAGGATAGGAATCAGAGTCAGCAGATCATCCGCCAGTTACGCGTGGAGCTGGAAGATGTCCTGCACATCCTGAAGCGCTAGTGTACCCCGTCACTAATCCTGTGATATTCAGAGTACGCCTATGCTGGCAGTGCGCCCCGAAGGAAGTGTCCTTGGGGTGCAAGGTGGGCTCCGCAGTGAGTGGCTCGCCCTTACCAGCAAGCGCTTAGCTGCAAGGCATGCCTCGCAGGGAATGGCCCAGTCCTTTCCAAGAGTCATAACACAGCGGATGAGCGCTGCCTGACGCACTGAACTTTACAGGATTAGGATTAGTGGCGAGGTACACTTAGGCTGGTCGTTGACTTCTGGACTGATACACCCTAGTATGCGCGCCTTTCAAGGGCTCGAAGTGATGGTGCGGCCTTATAGCGGCAGTGGAACCGATCCTGGTTATTAAGGGATAGAGGTTTCGAGACTGCGGTTGGGATCCACCGAAAGCCCTGGTATCGATAATCCGGGCGTGGCGCAGTCTGGTAGCGCACTGCAATGGGGTTGCAGGGGTCGCAAGTTCGAATCTTGCCGCCCGGACCAATTTTGCGGCCCAAATTGTCTGTTAGTATCCAGCGGGATCTTGGTCTACACTAACTTACATAGTTGCTGGGTTTTTTTGTTTTTCCAGCTCGTTACTCTCCTCTTGGGCTGGTTTGCCGATTAGCCGAAACCCCGCTGATTGGCTTTTTCTTCCTTCATTCTAATGATGAAGTCATAATATAGGAC
>Ga0316189_10007507_pt1 | contig 10306 bp, 7 predicted proteins | sample LowCovwburrow_MG_FD_204930 | JGI IMG/M metagenome (GOLD analysis project Ga0316189, IMG submission 204930) | Coastal sediment microbial communities from Maine, United States - Lowes Cove worm burrow | ecosystem: Environmental > Aquatic > Marine > Coastal > Sediment | place: USA: Maine... | reverse complement strand
AGTAAAAGTGCGTTAAATACCGAATTGGAAACAATTCCTGGAGTTGGTGAAAAAACAATTGTTGATTTGTTAAAACAGTTTAAATCAGCGAAACGGATTTCATATGCTAAACTAGATGAATTAGAGGTCGTTGTAGGCGTGTCGAGAGCACAAAAAATTTATAATTATTTCAATCAAACAGAATAAGTTGAAAAAAACATTTACAATATTATTTTTATTAATTTTTTATGTTGCTTTTTCGCAATCTACAAATAATGAAAATTTAAAAGTAGGCTTGGTATTAAGTGGTGGTGGCGCAAAAGGACTTGCTCATATTGGTGCTTTGAAAACTATTGATAGTTTAGGAGTCAAAATCGACTATGTTGCAGGAACAAGTATGGGAGCAATTATTGGAGGATTATATGCTTCAGGATATTCAGGAAAACAAATTGATTCTATTTTTAAAGGTGTTGATTTTGATGCGTTAATTGGTGATGATTTACCTAGAGAAGCAAAAACGTTTTATGAACGTGAGAATTCTGAAAAATACGCATTAACTCTACCTTTTGATAGATTCAAAGTGCAAATTCCATCTGCAATTTCAAAAGGACAGAATGTATTCAATCTATTTTCTAAACTTATGTTGCATGTAAGTCAAGTTGAAAATTTTGAAAATTTACCAATTCCGTTTTTCTGTGTAGCTACAAATATTGAGACAGGCGAACAGGTAATACTTGATAGTGGCAGTTTACCACAAGCTATGGCAGCTAGTGGTGCTTTACCTTCATTATTTCAACCAGTAATTATTGATGATAACATATTAATTGATGGAGGTGTAGTTAATAATTATCCTATTGATGAACTTAGAGCTAAGGGTATGGATATTATTATTGGAGTAGATGTGCAAGATGCCTTGGTTGAGCGTAATGAGTTGAATACTGCACCTGAAATACTGCTTCAAATTAGTAATTTCAGAACTATTAAGAGCATGAAAGAAAAGTCGATGAAAACGGATATTTATATTAAACCAGATATAAAAAAATATAATGTTGTGTCTTTTGATTTTGGTGAACAAATTATAGAAAATGGTCGTCTTGCTGCCATAGATATGCAAGATGCTTTGCAAGAAATTGGACGAAATCAAAAGACATTAACAAAATCAAAAATAAAAATTGCATTAGCTGATAGTATTAGAATAAAGAGAATTGTAATTAATGGAAATGAAAAATATACAAGATCTTATGTATTAGGGAAGCTTAAAATAAATCCTAACGAAACTATTAGTTATGATCATTTCAGTAAAGGAATAAATAATATTGTAGCAACACATAACTTTGATAGTTTTTTATATGATTTTGAGCCCAATGGTGATGGATATGATTTAGTTGCTAATTTAAAAGAAAGTGAGAATACAACGTTTTTAAAGTTTGGAGTTCATTATGATGAACTTTATAAAAGTGCAGCGTTAATAAATTTAACTAAAAAACAAATTATACTAAATAACGATGTGGCATCTTTTGATATGATTTTAGGCGACAATGTTCGCTATAATTTCGAGTATTATATCGATAAAGGATTTCACTGGAGTATTGGTTTAAAGTCTAGGTATAATACGTTTCATAAAAGTGTAAATGCCTCCTTATTTTTAAATGAAAACGAATTAGATATAGTTGGTTTAAGAAAGGCTGATATAAAATTAAGTGATCAAACTAATCAATTCTTTTTGCAAACTCTTTTTCGAAAAGATTTTTCGTTAAAACTTGGTGCTGAGCATAAACGTTTAAAAATAACTTCTGACACTTTTGTTGAAGAAACAGACGATGAGATAGAGCAAACAACCTTTGAAAAAAGTGATTTTATAGGTGTTTTCGGAAACTTAAAATTTGACACGTTTAACAACAAATACTTTCCAGATAGCGGATTTTTCTTCGACGGGAATTTTCAAATTTATTTGTCATCATCAGATTTTAATAATAATTTCTCTCAGTTTTCATTTACCAAGGCGAATTTAGGTTATGCTATAAGTTTTTCAGATAAACTATCATTATTAGTTGAATCGGAAGGAGGCTTTAAAATTGGAGAAGACTCTAATAACTCACTTAGTTTTGCTTTAGGCGGTTATGGACAAAATTTAATCAACAATTTTATTTCATTTTATGGACATGATTATATCTCCATTATTGGAGATGGTTATATAAAAGGGCTTATTAATCTTGATTATGAATTTGTAGAGAAGCACCATTTTAATTTTACTGCAAACTATGCAAACGTAAATAATGACTTATTTAGTAATGGTGAGTGGTTAACTTCACCAGATTATAGTGGTTATGCATTGGGTTATGCTATGGAAACATTTTTTGGTCCAATTGAAGTAAAATACTCATGGTCACCAGAAGCCAGTAAAGGCAATTGGTATTTTAACGTAGGATTTTGGTTTTAAAAATTTTGTAAGTCAATTTTTTCGCGATATTTGTAAAACTATGAAACCATTTTGGGCTGAATATTTAATATTACTACATTATCTTATCAAGAGAAATCCTGAATAAGCAGGCATTATTGTATCTTTATACAAAGCTTTAAATTTTACGTTTAATATTAACTTTAAGACATGCCTTTTTATCATAAATTAGGAAACATACCTCCTAAACGACACACACAATTTAGAAAGCCTAATGGCGATTTATATTACGAACAATTATTTGGAACAGTTGGCTTCGATGGAATGTCTACCAATAGCTACCACGAACAAAGACCAACACAAGTAAAAGAAATAAAAACTCAATATAGCGTTGCTCCAAAGGTTTCAAAAGCAAACAACATTCAATCTTATAGACTGCGAGGGTTTCAAGTTGCACCACAAGATGACTTTTTAGAAAGCAGAAAAATTGTCTTGACAAATTCTGATTGTCATATAGTGTTAGCAGCACCAAGAAAATCTACAACCGATTATTTTTATAAGAATACAGATTCTGATGAAATGATTTTTATCCATAAAGGAACAGGAAAACTAAGAACTATGTATGGAAACTTAGATTTTAAGTATGGCGATTATCTAATTATTCCTAGAGGAATTATTTATAAAATTGATTTTGACACTGAAGATAACCGTTTATTCATTGTAGAATCTCATTCACCAATATATACACCAAAGCAGTATAGAAATTGGTTCGGACAATTACTAGAGCATTCCCCTTTTTGCGAGAGAGATATTCGTCGTCCTTATGAATTAGAAACGAATAATGAAAAAGGAGATTTTATCATCAAAGTAAAAAAGAAAGATGAAATTTTCGAAATGGTATATGCAACACATCCTTTTGATGTGATCGGTTATGATGGATTTAATTATCCGTACGCATTATCTATTCACGATTTTGAACCCATTACTGGAAGAATACATTTGCCTCCTCCAATTCATCAAACATTCGAAACAAATACGTTTGTAATTTGTTCTTTTGTGCCTCGATTATATGATTATCATCCAGATGCAATACCTGCACCATACAACCACAGCAATATTGATGCTGACGAAGTATTGTATTATGTTGATGGAGATTTTATGAGTAGAAATGATATTGAAGCTGGGCATATTTCACTACATCCTGCTGGAATTCCACATGGACCACATCCAGGAGCTGTAGAAAGAAGTATTGGCAAAAAAGAGACTGAAGAACTTGCCGTAATGGTAGATACTTTTAAACCATTGCAAGTAACAGAGGAAGCATTGAAGGTTGCAGATGAAGATTACTATAAATCTTGGCTAGAATAAATTATTAAATAAATAAACCCTGTTTTATCAGGAAAAATAAACATCATTAAAAAGATGGCGAAAGAAGTAAAATCAGTAAACTACGGTTTAGAAAAAATTTTTGAAGGAGCACAAGATTTCCTTCCGTTATTAGGAACAGATTATGTTGAGTTTTATGTTGGTAACGCAAAACAATCAGCACATTTCTATAAAACAGCTTTTGGCTTTCAATCGTATGCATATAAAGGTTTAGAAACTGGATCAAGAGATTCTGTGAGCTATGTATTAAAGCAAGACAAAATTAGGTTAGTATTAACCACACCATTAAACAGTAAATCTCCAATTAATGATCATATTGTAAAACATGGAGATGGAGTAAAAGTCGTAGCGCTTTGGGTTGATGATGCAAGAAACGCATATGAAGAAACAACAAAACGCGGAGCAAAATCGTTTTTGGAACCTGTTGTTGAACAAGATGAATTTGGGGAAGTAGTAAGAGCAGGAATTTATACTTATGGTGAAACTGTTCATATGTTTGTTGAACGTAAAAACTACAATGGTACATTTATGCCAGGATTTGTTGAGTGGAAAAGTGATTACAACCCAGAACCAGTAGGCTTAAAATATATTGATCACATGGTTGGTAATGTTGGTTGGAACCAAATGAATATTTGGGTAAAGTGGTATGAAGATGTTATGGGATTTGTAAATTTCTTATCCTTTGACGACAAACAAATTCATACTGAATATTCAGCTTTAATGAGTAAAGTGATGAGTAATGGAAATGGAAGAATTAAGTTTCCAATAAATGAACCAGCAAAAGCAGCCAAAAAATCACAAATAGAAGAATATCTTGATTTCTATGAAGGATCAGGAGTACAGCACATAGCTGTAGCTACTGATGATATTATTAAAACAGTTGCTCAGTTAAAAGCACGAGGAATTGAATTTTTACCACCTCCACCACAATCCTATTACGATGATATACCAAGACGATTAGGTGTGCATATGGATATGATGAAAGAAGATATCAAAGAGCTTCAAAAGTTATCCATTTTAGTAGATGCTGATGAAGAAGGTTATTTATTACAAATCTTCACAAAACCAGTTGAGGATAGACCAACCTTGTTCTTTGAAATCATTCAGAGAATGGGAGCACGTGGTTTTGGGGCTGGAAATTTTAAAGCACTTTTTGAGTCTATTGAACGCGAACAAGCAAATAGAGGCACATTATAACAAATATTTAACTAAAATAGGATGAAAAACTCTGTCGATATAGTCCTCAGAGTTTTTTGTTTTTTTACTTTTGGAATAGTAATTGCAACTTTTAACGTAACAACATTAAACAAGCCCTTACGTTAGTTTAATTACAATTGCTAAAAATCATGAAAAAGAAACTACTTATAATGTTATTTTTTATTTTGAGCATTAATGCATTTGCTCAAAAAGAATCTGCCTTTGATACTGGAGAATGGTTCAAATTTAAAATGAGCTATAGTGGTTGGATGAAGGCAGGAGAGGCAACCTTAAAAGTTAATGAAGACGTGATTAATGGAAAGTCCGTTTATCATGTTGTTGGAAAGGGAAAAACAACAGGAGCTATTCGATGGTTTTTTAAGGTAAAGGATCGTTACGAAAGTTATTTTGACAAAGAAGCTTTGATTCCATATCGTTTTATTAGAAATATTGATGAAGGAGGACATACTAAAGATATAGAAATAACATTTGATCAAGAAAACAACAAAGCTCATGTTTTTAACAAAAAATATAACAAGCGTAAAGTAATTGACACTGAACCGAACATTCAAGATATGGTGTCAACATTTTATTATTTACGTAATAAATTAGATGCAAGTCAATTAAAAATTGATGATGAAATAAGAACAGATATGTTTTTTGATGGCGAAAACTATGGGTTTAAAATAAAGTATCTTGGAAAAGAAACGATAAGAACTGCTTTTGGTAAAGTAGAATGCTTAAAATTTCGTCCTTATGTGATGGCAGGTCGTGTTTTTAAAGAAGAAGAGAGCTTAACACTTTGGGTAAGCGCTGACAAAAACAGAGTTCCCATAAGAATGAAAGCAAATTTAGCAGTTGGATCATTAAGAGCAGATCTTGAGTCTTTTAGAGGCCTAAAACATCAATTTAAAATACAATTTTAAAAAAACTAGTATGTCAGATCAACCAAATTATGATAATGTCTTAAAAAAATTACAAGATAAATATGAGGCTCAAAGCGAAGACACTGAAAATTATTTAGAAGGACTGCTTTACGGAAAATCAATCACTTATTGGGATTATATTCATACAGATGCCTTATTGAGTTTGCAAATTCAACGCACTACGTTTCCAGATGAAATGGTTTTTATTGCTTATCATCAAATCAATGAGCTTATTTTTAAAATGATTCTTTGGGAAATTTCTCAAGTAGCAGATAAAGAAAATCTTAATGTTGATTTTTTTGAAAACAAACTGATGCGAATTAGTCGTTATTTTGATATGCTTACCACGTCATTTAATATCATGCGCGAAGGAATGGATCCAGAGCAATATGGTAAGTTTAGACATACATTAACACCAGCAAGTGGTTTTCAAAGTGCACAATACAGACTTATTGAATTTTCATCTACAGAATTAATTAATCTTATTGATTTAAGATTTAGAAAAACTATTGACAGAAATACACCATTTGAACATGCTTTGGAGCATTTATATTGGCAAGCTGCTGGCAAGGATTACAAAACTGGAAAGAAATCATCACTACTCACTAATTTTGAAAATCGTTACAAAGAAGAGTTTATTACGTTTATGAAAACGTATAACACCAAAAATTTATGGTTAAGGTTTAAAGAATTGCCCAAAGAAGACCAAGAAAATGAATCACTGATTAAAGCAATGAGACATTATGATTATACAGTAAATGTAACTTGGGTATTGGCACATTACAAAGCTGCTGCACATTACATTTTAGGTAAAGATGGAGATGGTGAAGCCACAGGAGGAAGTGATTGGCAAAAATATATGCATCCAAAGTATCAAAAACGAATATTTTTTCCAGAACTTTGGACCGAGAAAGAAAAAGAAAATTGGGGACAATAACGACTAAAAATACTCTAACAACCTAAAAATGAAATTTTTAAAAATTGTATTAATAGCAGCACTTATTTGTGCTATACAATCTTGTAAGTCAGACAAATCTATTGACCAAAATCCAATAAATAATTTAGTTGAAGCTATACCTATAGTCGAAAATATTGAATTCGGATATGATCTAAACGATTACATTGTAATAAGAGACACTATTAAAAAGGGAGATAGTTTTGGTCAAATAATGGAGAGGAATAAAATAGGATACCCTCAAATTTATAATATAGTTGAAAAAGTAAAAGACACTTTCAATATTGCAAGACTTCAAGAAGGAAAACCATATACATTACTTTGTTCTAAAGATTCCTTACAATTGCCAACGTGTTTTATTTATCAACCTAATAAAGAAGATTATGTAGTTGTAAATTTTCAAGATTCCATACACGCATATACCAATAAAAAACCAATTAAATATGTCGAAAAAGAAGCCATAGGAACTATAGATCCAGGGTCTAGTATCTCACAAATATTTGATAAACAAGGGTTAAGCCAAGTGTTAGTTAATATGATGGCTGATAATATTTATGCTTGGACAATTGATTTTAACAGGCTTCAAGCTGGTGATAAGTTTAAGGTTATTTATACTGATAAATACATAGATGATAGTATTTACGCAGGTGTCCGTGATATTAAAGCCGCATACTTTGAACACAAAAGCGAACCTTTTTATGCATTTGAATTTCAAACAGATAGTGTAAAAGGGATTGTAGACTATTTTAGTGAAGAAGCTAAGAATTTAAGACGAGCATTCTTAAAAGCACCTGTGCAATTTAGTCGTGTATCATCCAGGTATAATTTAAAACGTAGAATAGCATATTACGGCAATAGAATACGACCACATAAAGGCACTGATTTTGCAGCTAAAATTGGAACACCAATTTTAGCTACAGCAAATGGAACCATAACAGAGTCAACAAGAAAAGGAGGCAATGGCAAATATGTAAAAGTTAGACACAATGCAACCTATAGCACGCAGTATTTACATATGAGTAGGCGAGCTGTAAAAGTTGGTGAATTTGTAAAACAAGGTGATATTATTGGATATGTTGGAATGACAGGAAACACAGGAGGACCTCACGTATGTTATCGTTTTTGGAAAAACGGAAAACAAGTTGATCCTTTTAGGCAAAAACTACCTGAGGCTGAACCAATTTCTGAAGATTTAAAAGTAAAATATTTAGACTTCATCCAACCAATAAAAATGCGTTTGGATGAAATTCAGTTTCAAGACATAGAGCCTATTGATGATATTTCCGAAGATTTGGTAACTCAACTTGATTAAATGGCATTAAAAACTATTAACCCAACACAAACAAAAGCTTGGGATAAACTTTCAAAACATTTTGATGAAATTAAAGACCATCATTTAAAACAATGGTTTAAGAATGATGAGCATCGAGCAAATCGCTTTACTATTAAATGGGAAGATTTCTATTTTGATTATTCAAAAAATAGAATCACTGTGGAAACAATGTCACTCCTAAAAGAACTCACAGAAGAAGTTAACTTAAAAGACGCTATTACTAAATATTTTTCAGGAGATATAATTAATCAAACTGAAAATCGAGCAGCATTGCATACAGCGATGAGGTTACCTAATGATGCGAAATTGATACATGATGGAGACAATATCATTTCGAAAATTAATACTGTTAAATCAAAAATCAAAAATCTCGCAAATGAAGTTGTAAATGGTAATAGAAAAGGATTTACAGGAAAAGAGTTTACAGATATAGTAAATATTGGAATTGGAGGCTCAGATCTTGGCCCAGCAATGGTTGTTGAGTCATTGCAATTCTATAAAAACCATTTAAACACTCACTTTGTTAGCAACGTTGATGGTGATCATGTCAATGAAGTTATTAAAAAATTAAATCCAGAAACAACCTTATTCGTTATTGTTTCTAAAACATTTACTACTCAAGAAACACTATCAAATGCAACAACGATCAAAAACTGGTTTATAAAAACCCTTACAAAAGAAGCAGTAGCAAGTCATTTTGTAGCAGTTTCCGCCAATGTTTCAAAGGTTAAAGAATTTGGAATAAATGAAGATAATATTTTCCCAATGTGGAATTGGGTTGGAGGACGATTTTCCTTATGGAGTGCAGTAGGCTTAAGTATAAGCTTGTCTGTTGGGTATTCAAATTTTGAGAGTTTATTACAAGGTGCTCATAAAATGGATGAACATTTTAAAACCACACCTTTTGATGAAAACATGCCTGTAATTATGGCTTGTTTAGGAATTTGGTACAATAATTTCTTTAAATGTGAAAGCGAAGTAGTGCTTCCATATTCTCAATATTTAAATCAATTTGCAACCTATTTACAGCAAGCTGCTATGGAAAGTAATGGCAAAAGTGTAGATAGAAACGGAGAGATAGTTAACTATCAAACAGGTGGAATTATTTGGGGAGAACCTGGAACAAACTCACAACATGCATTTTTTCAACTATTACATCAAGGCACAAAATTAATTCCTGCTGATTTTATTGCATTTGCTAAATCACTTCATGGAAATAAAGAACACCAAGACAAACTAATGTCAAATTTCATTGCTCAAACAGAAGCCTTAATGAATGGTAAATCAAAAGAGCAGGTTTTGCAAGAATTTGAGAGAGAATCAATTTCAGAAGCAGTACAAAAGCAGTTGTCCAATTATAAAGTATTTGAAGGCAACAAACCTACAAATGCAATTCTTATAAATAAGCTAACACCAGAAAGTTTAGGTAAACTAATAGCACTATATGAACATAAAATTTTTGTTCAAGGTATCATCTGGAATATTTTTAGTTATGACCAGTTTGGTGTTGAGTTAGGAAAGCAACTAGCAGAAAATATCCTTCAAGGTTTTAAAACTTCTAGTTCTAACAACCATGATATCTCAACGAATAGCATAATAAATCACTATAAAAGCCCCTGTAAATAGCTTTTATTATCTAGATAACTTATTGATTTGCAATGCATTTACTATTTTTTAGATTTACTGCAATTGCGCTATTTTAATTTATATCAATTTCTTAATATTAAGTTAATAAATTTTCAAGAATTATAACTATTTTTGCCGAATAATAAAACCAATTTTAATTTTCATAATATGAAAAAATTTACTCAATTTTTATTTATTGCTTTTGCAATGGTTGTTTCAACTACTGTTTTAGCACAAAGCACAGTTACAGGAACCGTTATGGATGCTGAACTTAATGCTCCACTACCTGGAGCAAATATCCTAGTTAAGGGTACTACTAATGGTACAACTTCTGACTTCGATGGAAATTTTACACTAACTACTGATGCAGATTCAGGAGAAGTTGTGATTTCTTATGTTGGTTATGCACCTATGACATTAACTTTTAATGGAAACACTAATTTAGGAAATGTAACACTAATATCTGATAACACATTAGATGAGATAGTTATTACAGGGACAGGTGA
>Ga0316189_10007505_pt1 | contig 10308 bp, 10 predicted proteins | sample LowCovwburrow_MG_FD_204930 | JGI IMG/M metagenome (GOLD analysis project Ga0316189, IMG submission 204930) | Coastal sediment microbial communities from Maine, United States - Lowes Cove worm burrow | ecosystem: Environmental > Aquatic > Marine > Coastal > Sediment | place: USA: Maine... | reverse complement strand
AGTCCGTTTGGCGACGAATTGGAGTTCGGGGCGGAGCAGGCTTTTTTGCCCGGACTGGACGTCGACACGGGCTGGCTCCCCGCGGGGTCGCCCGCTGCGGTGCGGGCAACCGTTTCGGCGGGAGGCGGGCTGACTCTAGGTGCGCGCGCGACGACCGATGGAGAGACGATGGAGCCCGTCGCTGGGTCGGGAACGCTCACGGTCGAGGGCGCGCTCACGATGGAAGTCAGCGTTCGGATCGATGCCAGCGGCGTCGAGTACGAGGGGGTTGTCGAGTCGTTTGAATACGCGATTGACTCGGTGACCACCGAGTTTGACCCCTTTGTCGTCGATCAGGCGGTGCGGGTATCGTCGGCGCTGCCCGCCCAGGAGCTAGGGTCCGTTCCGATCGGCGGAGTGCCCGGCGCTTCGCTTGTGGTCGCCGTGGCCGGCGGAGAGCTTGTCACGGAGTTTACCGGTTTGTGTGCCGACACAGCGGCAGGGCACGGGCAGTACACAGGGCAGACGACGACGACCGGCACCGTCGGGTGCGAGGCGACGATCGTGATCGAGATTCCGATCGTCGGCACCGAGACCTTCGGCCCGTTTGCATTTGACGTGCCCGTTCCCGCGCTCACCCGCCCCGTCGATCTGGGTACTCGGTCCCTTACGACCGGCGAGGCGGCGACGGGCATGGACATCTGCGCGACGGGGCCCGGGACTGGGAGCGGGGATGGGGCCGCGGATGCAGACGATGGAGCCGGGGCCAGCGGGACAACGACCACCGCGGTGGATGGAGGGTCGGAAGACAGCGGGGCAACCGACAACGGCTCGGAAGACACTGGCGCGACCGATGGTGGCGCGACCGATGGTGGCGCGACCGATACGGGCCCCGAGCCGCTCTCGGACCCTGATTATCCCCGCCCTGAGGGCGCGCTGTGCCCTGGAGAGACGATTTCGGTCACCGTCGAGGGACCGTCCAATGGCGTGTGCCTGCCACCGTGCGAGATGGATGGTACGTGTCCGTCCGGAACCACCGGCAACGCATTCGGAGCCTGCGGATTCAGCCCCGACTCAAGCTATCTGTCGTGCCTAGACGACACGCAGTGCGGCCGGGGCGAGACGTGCGAGGCACGGACTTGTCTCGCCGAGTCCACGCATTGCGTGCTGTACTGCGACATGGGCGAGACCTGTCCGGACGGGATGGACTGTCTGTTTAGCGTGTGTGTGTACTTGGAGTAGCTGCCCAAGGGGCCAGCACGCGCCGACCCGGTCGCAGCAGGGCAAGACCAACGCGCAAAACCGTCACCAGAGGATCGCGGGTAGACGCGCCGAAATCGGTTTCGATCAATACAATGTTTTTTTCGTGCGGTTCTCTTCAAGACCCGTGCGGGGCACCCGGTCGCGTGCTCTACTCGGCTCGATGCGCATGCTTGCCCCCCTGATGATCCTGGCCCTGTCGGCCGCCTGTGACGAGTCTGAGCCCAAGGGCGCCAAGTCGCTTGGCGGCGCTGCGGGGGCCTTGCCAAGCAAGGTGCAGGGAGGCGATGCCAAGCGCAAAAAGGCCGCGACCGATGTGGGCGCGCCGGGTGTACTCAAGAAGATCGGTGGCGGTGACATGAAGGCTGAGATCGCGAGCCCAGACGCGGACGCAGAATCTGGCGTGAAGGCGCCCGCTGCCGCCGCCAACGCTGCCGCACCCCGCGATGCCGCGACGGGCCTGCCCACGGGCAAGCGACGGCATACGCCGCCCGCAGTTGTCGCGCCGCGAGACGCAGCCAGTGGCCTACCCACGGGCAAGCGCAAGCACGACCCGCCCACCGTCGTCGCGCCCCAGTAGCGGCGCCCGACAACGCGGTGGATCAGATGGAGAACTCGCGGCCGATGGCCTCCGAGCTGCTCTTCCAAAGCAGCTCGCGGGTTTCGTCGTTGTCATAGAACGACTCCAAGGCAAACGGGACGGCCGGACCCCGCGCGGCCATCATCCCCGACCCTGGGCCATAAAACTGACCCGAGGTGGCGTCGGCCAGGCATATGCAGCTGAGGATGCCCATCGCGCCGTCCTCTGCGCTCTGCGAGATGCGCATGAACACGTTGGTGAACATGCGCCCCATCCCGCCCTTCTTGACGGAAGTCTCTTGCAGCTCGGTCCGTGCGAGGCCGGGGTGAGCGACGAGCGCCTTGACTTTGGATCCACTCTTGCCGATCCGATGGTGAAGGGCGGCAGTGAACGCTGCATTGGCCAGCTTGGTTTGGTTGTAGCGGACCCAGCGCGCGCCGTTGAACATCAGCCCGGAGCTGTTGCCGCCCAGGTTGCCGCCGTTCTTGCCGAGGTATGGCGCCTTGAGCTTCTTGCCGGGGGCCATGCGAGCCGCGCTCGAGTGGTTGACCACACGTGCCTCTGAGTTGGACTCGGCCGCGCGCGTCAGCAACGGCCACAGCTCGCGCGTGAGCAGAAAATGCGACAGATGGTTGGTCTGCATCTGGACGTCGTACCCATCGCCAGTGGCTTCGTCCTCTAGCGCCATGACCCCAGCATTGTTGCAGAGCACGTCCACGCCCTCGGGGCACAGCTCGGCCACGCGCGCGGCGGCCTGCTCGACGGAGGCAAACGACTGCAGGTCGCAGTCCACCGCATGGACCTCAGCCGCCGGGAACGCCTTGGTCAGGTCTGAGAGCGACGACTCGGAGCGCTTTGACGGTCGGTTGAGTACCAGGACCTTCGCACCCAGTTCGGCGACCGTGCGCGCGGCCACCCGTCCCGTACCCGACGTTGTGCCCGTGATGACCACCGTCTTGCCGGCCATCGATGGAAGAGAGGCCTTGAAACTCGGGAAGTGCTTGCTCGCGGGTGACGGCATGGGGTCGTTTAGCGCAGGTCGCACAGCGGCGCCAGAGAGGTCGTGTTGTGCGCCTCGATGGGCCAGAGCACCGCGCCCACGAAGAATCGACAAAAAGATCGCAGCGGACGTGATCCATTTGGGAGGGAGCCGGGCTCCCCTTATGAAGCCGAGAGCACAGCGAACTCGGCCCGTCCAACCCAAACAACCTACGAGAGTCACCCATCATGATCGCAAACATCATCACGAACATCATCTCCTCCCTCGCCACCATGGGCGCTCAAGTCGGCGGCTGGGGCTTCCCCGACATCGGTTGCTAGCAAAAATGTGACGGCCTGTGGCCGACAATCAACCCCGCTTGCGCCGACTGGCCAAGCGGGGTTTCGCTTTGGTTCGACTCGAAATGAACCCAAAAAGGGGTGATCCAAAGCCGCCGATGCCGGGCTTCACAGACAACGATGGCCATTCTCGCAAGACTCCTCGTGTTTGCCTCTCTGATGTGTCCCGTCCCCGTCGACGAATGCTAACCGCGACGAAAAAGGCGAACGCACGATGAACCATGCACTCCAAGCCTGCGGCGCGCACCCGCACCGTCCACTGTCTCCCCTCGGGTCTGCCTGCAACCGCGGCCTCGATCGCGCGCTGCTCCCCATTTCGGCGTGGGCCCGCGCGACGGGTATCCAACCGCACGCCGCGTCGTGGGGCTTGGCCATCGTTGCTCTTCCTTTGGTAGCCGCCGTCGCCAGCCGCGGCTGGGTCGCGCCACTCGCCTTGGTGGTCGCCCTCCTGGCCTATCTGCGGGTGTACATGCCGCTCAAGCGGCGACTGATCCAAGGCAGCCGACGCAAGCTCCTGCTCGACCTCACACTCTTCGTGGCTCCCGCCTACATGGGCTTGTGCGGGTGGGGCGGCCTTGGTCTTGGCGCCGCAACCGACGCGCTCGCGTTCGTTGTGGCCTCCGGCATCGTCGTCCTGCGCAGCGGGTGCTTCTTGGCGGGGTGCTGCCGTGGCGCGCGCTGCCGGGTCGGCGCGCAGTACCCCGGGGTTGAGGGGCGCTTTGTCCCATTGCCGCTGTTTGAGCTGGCGGTGGGGCTTGTCCTTCTGGGTACGGCGGTCGGAATGTGCGCTGGCGGAGCACCAACGGGGACGTTACTAGCCCCACTGGCGGGGGTCTATGCGGGCTACCGGTTCTTCTCAGAGTTCGGTCGCGCGCGCTCGGGCCGATACGCCGTCCGGCGGATCGGGGGCCTCTCGATGACGCAGTGGCTTTGTGCGATCCTCACCGTGGGCCTGTTGTTGGTGCGGGGGCTCGCTTGATTCACGTTGTCGCTCAGCAAACCCGAGAACCCACGATGCAATCTGCGACCGAATCCAGTCCGTTTGGCCCACTGTCCGCGAACACGTGGATCGCCCGAGAGCATCGGCCGGGGCTTGGTGCGATCGATGACTTCGCCCGTGGGGCGCAAGCGATCGCGGAGGGGTCTGCGCCCACGGCCACGCGACTGGAAGAACTCGCGGCCCTTGAGGAGGGGCTCGAGCGTTGTTTCCACGGCGACCCGACCCCAGCGTTCGCCGGACTGCACGCGGCGATGCAGCAATACGCTCTCCCCGTCGCCCCGTTTCAGAGCATGCTCGTCGCGTTCCGTGCCGAGCTCACCACGACGAGCTACGCCACGTTCTCCCAGCTCAAGCTGCACTGCGAGGCGGGGGCCAACCCCATCGGACAGCTCGTCTTGTTGGTGTACGGCGAGCGCGATTCGGCGTTGCATCGCTTCAGTGACGCCCTGTGCACGGGGTTGCGGCTCACTGCGGCGCTCCGCGACGTCCGATCCGACCTGGCCCGCGGACGCTGCACGACGCCCCAGGAGGACTTGATCCACTTCGGGGTCGACGTCGCCGCGCTGGCGGCAGACGTCGCGACACCCAGCGTTGGCGAGCTGATGCAGTTTCAGGCCACAAGGGCTCGCTCGGTGCTGCAGCGCGGCACGCCGTTGCTCCGCCAGGTCGGTGACGAGCTGAGGCTCCCGCTGACCGCGCGTGTTCAGCGTGGGCTCGCAACCCTCGACAAGATCGGCGCGGCTTGAACCCCCGCGAGTGAAGCGCTCGCGAGGCTATCGGCACCGTGGCAAACTGAGCCTGTGTACGCCGGACTTGTCGGGAGTGACTGGGCGCAGGTCCCAGCGGCCGTACGCGCGGCGCACAGCCCAGGAGTCGTGGTTGGAACGCTTCGCGTCGTTCGAGGAGTGGGACTCCTCGCGTGGCTGGTCGGGTGGTTCTTGCGTCTGCCGACGGCAGGCGAAGCTGTTCCTGTCCGTCTGCACATTGACGCGGCGGGCGACAGCCTGGTCTGGCGTCGCAGCTTTGCGTCCGCGGTCCTGACGAGTCGGCAGCGCGTACGCGCGCCCTGGCTTGTTGAGACATTTGGGCCGTTCGCAATCGCGTTCTTTGTCGTCGGCGACGCCGACGGCTTGCGTTACCAACAACAGCGGTTCGGAGTCCGCGTTGGCCCATGGCCGCTGTGGCTACCGCGATTTCTGGGCCCGTCGGTTTCCGCAGACTGCCGCGCCGCGGGCGACGGTGCGGCACAGATCAGCGTCACGATGCGAGTGCCCTTGGTCGGGACCGTGCTGTCGTACTCCGGCGAGATCAAGCGGCTTGGCGGGCCGTAGACAAGCCTGTCAGATCGGAGCGTCGCAGAGGTTCGGACCGAAGGCGCGGAACGACATCCGCGGGTTTGCGCCGCCGTCGTCGAAGATCTGCGTGACGATTCCGATGCCGCTGGCGTTGATATCGATGTCAGAAATCTCGCTGTAGAACGGCACGTTTTCGATTTCGATAGGCTCGCCGATCAGGACGCACCCTTCGCCTACGCGGTGCAATCGGTGCGAGGCGCCTTCGTCGAGGTAGATGACGGCGGTCGTGTCGTGGGCATCCATCGCCTGTATGAAAGGCTGCGACGTGTCCGAGAGCGTGATCGGACCGCAACGCAGCGACCCGTCCGTCTCGTACTCGGCGTAGCGAACTCGTTGGAGAGCGCCTGTCTCCGAGTATGCCACCGCGTAGCCGGTTCCGATCGTCTTGACATCGCCCGCGCCGTAAACGATCGACAGGGGGTTCGCGGTCAAAACGGTCGTGTCGGCGACAGAGAACTGGTCGTCGCGGAACTCCAGGTGCAGTCCGGTACCCGGCTCACTCCACATCCACGCAAAGGTGTCGGAGTTCTCGGCCAGGCGTGAGTCTCTTTGCACGACGGGAGCGCCTACGGTCACGACGTTGCCTGCGGCGACGCCCGCGGAGTCGAGAAGGGCGGCTCGCCGGTCGTCGGTGTTTGTGCCCCAAACCACGCTCCAGCCGTCACCGTCGCGCGTGTTCACGCCGAACTCGTCGATCGCGTTGCCAGGATTGGCGATGAGCTGAGTGTCCTCGATGGTGCCGTCGACGTCGACCCGTGACATCCGCATGAAGCTCGAGTCGACGTAGACCCCCGCGAAGTCGACGCCACCCCATTCGAGCTTCACCGCGCTGTTGGCCGTGGGAGGGAAGGCGCGTGGCGTGGCCCGAACGCTCTGGTCGGCGTTGTACGAGACATAGAAATCGCCGACCGGACCGTTGTAGGCAATGCCGTAGACCGAATCGACAGGGGAGTACGCGAGATCGGCGAAGTAGACGTCGTTGACGATCGTAGGCGTGCCGTACAGCGGGAGCCCGTCGTCGACATCGACCAACGCATTGCAGTCGTTGTCGAGGCCGTCACAAATCTCCTCGGCTCCGGCGTAGACGGTGTCGCGTGTGTCGTCGCAGTCGTCGCCTGGCGCCTCCGCACAAGCGATGTCGCCGTGGCGGTCGCCGTCTGCATCCGCGGCTTGGACCGCGCACTGGGGGCCGTCGTCGCCCTCGGTACACACAACGACGCAGTGGTTTGCATTGGGGTTGGCGCAGGGGTCGTCGCCCGGGGCGCAGGCGCCGTTCGTGCAGGTTTCGGCTCCGTTGCACGCCAGCCGATCATCGCAGTCTGCATCGGTTGTACACGGTGCGCCGTCGGTTCCTGAAGACCCGTCGCCGGAGCCATCGAGCGTTGCGCTCGACATTCCGGCGGTGTCGCCGTCGGCCTCACCGGGTCCACCGGTTGAGGGCTCCCCGTTGCTCGACGACCCTCCTCCGCCGGTTGCGTCTGCGTCGTCCGCCATGTCCGGGCTGAAGCAACCCGTAATTGCTAGCGTTCCAAGGAGACCAATCGAAAGGACGCGGGGACGCATACTGGCCGCCGACGCTACGGGAAAGGTACTAGCGGCGCAAGGCGCTGCACGAGCCTCGGGCGTGGTGTGGCGAGCGCCAATGGAACCGGACGGGTCGGTAGAGAGTCTTGTACCGCGCGTGCGCGCCGGGATGTTTCGCAACGCGCTGGTGGCGTTGTATGCCTCGGTCGCGATCCTTGCCGTCGCCAGCCTCGTGGGTGGCATGGCTGCCTTGTGGATGGCGCAGGCGGCCGTTCCTGTCGTCGCGCTCACCGCGGCGGCAGTTGGCTGCCTCGCTTATGCCGCGGTCACTCTGATTCGCGAGTCGACGTTGCTCATGCGCGTCATCGAAGGGCACGGCCGTGCGATGCGTCGGCGTCACGCCTCCGATTGACCGGGCCGGTCTGTGCTGACGTTTGGGAAGGAGCGTCCCACGAACGGTCCACCGGACCACAGCTTCCCACCCATCGACCTCGACAGACGGCGCAGCCAGACCAAGGTTGGTAGCGCACGAGTCATTCCGATGAAGTCAATCCAGCGATCCCTCGCCCTCGCCCTGTTCACTCTCGCCTCGGCATGCGCCGACACCAGCGACGCCGCCGACCCACCCGCGGGTACCGACGGTGCCGATAGTGCCGACAGTGCCGATGGTGCTGATGGTGCCGAGACCACAGATGCCGCCGACGGATCGGGCGGTAGCGACGCTCCAACAACCGCCGAGGTCCAGCGGTTCATGGCTTGCGAGCAAGACTTTCCAACCATCGACCCCGTCGAGGGGTACGCGTGGACGCCCAACGCTATCGAGCTGGTATCCGCTGAAGTGGCACCCGGCGTATTCGCGATCTTCGATTCCAATGCCGATGGTCATGGCCCCGCTGGCTTTCCGCTCGCGACCAGTGGCGGGTTCGTCGTTGGTGAGGACGGAGTCGCGATGGTCGAGACGATGATCAATCGCAGGTTGTTTTGCCAGGCGGTTGGGCTCATCCAGGAAGAGACCGACAAGCCCGTGCGGTACGCTATCAATACCAGTCACCACGGTGACCACAGCTACGGCAATCACTTCCTGCCTGAGGGGGTCGAGGTCGTGCAGCACGAGGCTACCGCGGCGTTCATCAACGACCCAAAGAGTTTCGCGGGCGACATCGCGTTTATGGAGATGAACTTTGGGGCCGACCAAGGCATCGACGAGATCGAGGCACGGGCGGCGGATATCGAGGTCGGCGCCGAGGGGTGGTCGGTCGATCTGGGCGGCATCAGCGTGGATGCGCACTACCTGGGCTTTGGCCAGACCCATGGCGACCTCTTTGTTCACGTGCCAGGGGCCGATGTGCTCTTCACCGGCAATCCGATCGTCGCGCGGGCGCCGGCCATTCCATGGTTGCTGGACGGTCGCGCCGCAGAGGTGGAAGAGACGTTGCGCGGAGTCCGTGAGCAGTTCCCGTCTGCGACCATCGTCCCCGGGCACGATGCGCCCCAGGGCGTTGCGGCGTTGGACTTTCCGATCGATTACCTCATGACCCTCCTGCTGGAGACCCAGGCCGCGGTCGATGCCGGTGAGACGGCGGAGCAGGCCGCGGCGTCGATCACGATGGAGTCGTTCCAGGGCTACGCGTTGTGGGATTGGGTGCACACGAGCGTCAACGTGCCGGCAACCTACGCTGAGCTGTCGGCGGAGTAACCGGCGGAGTGACTGGGCTCGCCATCGTCGTCGGCCCACGGCGGTGGCTGCAGCCGTTCGCTCATGAAGTCTAAGAACGTGCGCACGGTGGCGGAGAGGTGTTGGCGGCTGGGGTACAGCGCGTGGAGCCAGCGTGTGTTGTTGGACCAGTCGGGCAGGACCCGCACCAGGCGACCGTCGCGCAGTGCCTCGCAGCAAACCAGCGTCGGGAGCTCTGCAACCCCAACGCCTGCGATGCAGGCCTCCATCGCGACCGGGTGGCTGTTGAGGACCCAACGGCCCGATACCGCAATCGAGACCTCGTCACCGCGCTCGTTGGCGAGGCTCCACGGCCTTCGATCGCGCGAACCGCTGAACAGCACACACTCGTGGTGCTTGAGGTCATCGGTCGTGGTCGGCGTGCCGTGAGCCGCAAGGTAGGCGGGACTTGCACACAGATAGCTCGGGGCGCGGGCGAGTCGACGCACGATGTGCGACGACGACTCGAGCGGCCCGACGCGGATCGCCAAGTCAAACCCGTCCTGCAGCAGGTCGGCCCGGCGCGCACCCAGGTACATGTCGAGCTCAACCTCGGGGTAGCGCACCAAGTAGTCGGCCACCCAGGCGCCAAGGTACTTCTCGCCGAGCAGGACCGAAGCCGTGAATCGCAGCTTCCCGCGCGGGGCTCGTTGATGCTCGCTGATGTTGGCTACGGCGTCGTCGAGATCGTCGACGATTCGGCGTGCTCGCTCATAAAACGAGCGCCCCGCGTCCGTCAGCTCTGACTTGCGGGTGCTGCGCTGGAGCAGACGTACGCCCAGAAACCCCTCGAGTTCCTCAACCCTACGCGCGACCGTCGACTTGGGAACCTCGGCCGTGCGTGCAGCGCCGACGAAGCTCCCGGCCTCCACCACCTTGACGAAGATCGCAACCGCGTTGAGGTCCATAGGATGGAGCTACCACGCTCGGCCGCAGTTGCGTTTCCCAGACGTGGGACGGACCTTCCCAGACCGCGGCATGGGGGCGCCGCGGACGGCTAGACCAAGCCCAGCTGGCGGGCGATGCGTTCTTTGGCCAGGCGCTCTCTTCGGTGCGCCGTGCCGACGGAGACGCCGTCACGGTCGGCGATGGTGGCCAGCGTCAGCCCGGAGACGACGCGCGCGCGCACCGTATCTCGCCAGGGCTTCGGCATCGCGCGCATTGCGTTGCGAACGCGACGTTCGCTGTCTGCCGCCACTGCGTCTTCGAATGGGCAGGACGCTGTCTGCTCGGCCAGGCAACCGGCGTCGTGTTCGAGGCGTTCGCGTCGCCCACGAGCCTCGACGACGCTGATCGCTCGATTGACGGCGATTCGATACAGCCACGTCCGTAGGCTGGATGTCCCCTGAAAACCCGCGTAGCTGCGGCACGCGGAGACAAAGACATCTTGCACAATGTCGGTCGCGTCCTGGTCGCCGCATACGCGCCGGACAACGTGCTCGAGGAAGGATCGGTGCTGCTCCAGGGCCTCGAGTTCGAGGGGGAGCTGCTGTGCGGCGGCAGAGGCGTGGGAAGCGGACATCGCGGTCTCTGCTGCATCCACACGGGCGGCAGCATC
>Ga0316189_10007504_pt1 | contig 10310 bp, 7 predicted proteins | sample LowCovwburrow_MG_FD_204930 | JGI IMG/M metagenome (GOLD analysis project Ga0316189, IMG submission 204930) | Coastal sediment microbial communities from Maine, United States - Lowes Cove worm burrow | ecosystem: Environmental > Aquatic > Marine > Coastal > Sediment | place: USA: Maine... | reverse complement strand
CCAGCGCCAGTGCCAGTGCCAGTGCCAGTGCCAGTGCCAGTGCCAGTGCCAGTGCCAGCGCCAGTGCCAGTGCCAGTGCCAGTGCCAGCGCCAGTGCCAGTGCCAGTGCCAGTGCCAGCGCAACTGTCGTCAGGCCTGGTCGATACCGGGGTGATGCTTGGGGAGCTTTCTGCGCGCGCTCGGTTGGTGACGTCTGTCTGCAAAGAGTACCCGGCCGGGCTCTGTGATCTTCCCGACGCGCCGGACGAGTTCCGGGTTGTCGGCGAGCTTCCGGATCTTCAGCGCGCGATTTCGATTGTGGGGACGCGGCGGGCCGATGACGAGGCGCTCGATTTCGCTTATTCCTTCGCGCGCGAGGCAGTGCTCAATGGGCTCACCGTTGTTTCGGGAGGCGCGATGGGGGTCGACCGGGCGGCGCACGAGGGGGCAGTGGCTGGGGGAGGGCGTACCGTCGTCGTTCTGCCGACCGGGCTCGACGCGCCGTATCCTCGGGCGAACCACGATCTGTTCGCCCGGGTGCTCGAGGCCGGCTGTCTATTAACTGAAGTCGACGACGGAGCCGATGCGCAGCGGGGTCGGTTCCTGACTCGGAACCGGCTGATTGCCGCCCTTGGCCGCTCGACCGTCGTCGTTCAGGCCCCCGCTCGGTCTGGCGCGCTATCCACCGCCAGGTACGCCCAGCGGCTCGGCCGAGCAGTTTTCGCCGTGCCTGCTTCCCCTTGGGATCCGCGGGGATCGGGCAATCTCAGGCTCCTTTGCGGCGGGGCGAGGATTTGCGTGCGTCCCAGTGATGTCCTATCGGAGACCGCTTCGAGAGGGAGCGGCCGTTGGGCTGAGGCTCCAGAGAACAACGAAAATACTCACGATTTCAGCAATTTGACCCAGCCCGAGCAAAAGATTCTCCAGTCCCTCCAGGGCCGTGCCCGCCATCCCGAGGACCTGTGCCAACGCACCGGAATTCCGGCGTTTGAGGTTCAGCAGTCTATTCTGCGGCTGCTCGTTCGGGGGCTGATCGAGGAGAAGCCGGGGGGCCGGTACAAGAGTTGCCGAAGCGGTAGCGAGCCTTACTAAAGGAGATCGATGTCCAAAATCCTCCTCATCGTGGAGTCCCCTGCAAAGGCGAAGACCATCAAGAAGTACGTCGGTGACGGCTACGAGGTTCTTGCGTCCAAGGGTCATATCAAGGACCTGCCCAAGAAGGGCGGCGTCGACATCGAGAACGGATTCCAGGAGACCTACGAGCTCCTCGAGGAGAAGGGGAAGCCGGAGGTCGTCAAAGCGATTCGGGCTGCGGCCAAGAAGGCCGAGAAGGTTCTGCTCGCAACAGACCCCGACCGTGAAGGAGAGGCGATTGCCTACCACCTGATGGAGGTGGCGAAGAAGGCCAACAAGGACGCTGAAATCAAGCGCGTTCTTTTCGAAGAAATCACCAAGCGCGGCGTCAAGAAGGGGCTCGACGAGCCACGCGAGCTCGATTCGAACCTCTACGAGGCCCAGCGCACCCGTCGTGTGCTGGACCGCATCGGCGGCTACCCGCTTTCGAGCCTCTTGTGGAAGAAGCTCGCCTTTGGGCTTTCGGCCGGCCGTGTGCAGACGCCAGCGCTTCGCATCATCGTCGACCGTCAGCACGAGCGCGACGCATTCGTTGCAGTCGACTACTGGCTCGTCGATGCGCGGCTGAAGGGCAACAAGCCACATTCGTTCATGGCCTCGCTGCAGAGCGTCGATGGCGAGAAGCTCGACAAAGTCGGTTCGCGGCTCGCCGTGCTCAATCAGAAGGACTCGGATCGCTACGTTTCGGACCTCAAGGCAGCCGACTACGCGGTCAAGGCGATTACCAAGCGCAAGGCGTCGCGCAAAGCGCCGGCTCCTTACACGACTTCGAAGTTGCAGCAGGACGCTGCAAACCGGCTGAGCATGCCCCCGAAGCGCACGATGCGTATCGCGCAGCAACTCTACGAAGGCATGACGCTCGGTCGCGGCAAGAACTCCGAGACGGTCGGGCTCATTACCTACATGCGTACGGACAGCGTGCGGCTTTCGCCCGACGCGGTGAATGACTGCCGCGCGTACATCGCCAAGAAGTTCGGCAAGGACTCGGTCCCCGAGACTCCGAACTTGTTCAAGACCAAGAAGCAGAACGTGCAGGACGCTCACGAGGCGATTCGTCCGACGCGTCTCGACCTACCCCCCGAAGAAGTCAGCAAGTACCTGACCGATCCGCAGCGAAGGCTCTACAAGCTCATTTGGGATCGCTTCGTCGCGTCGCAGATGACGCCGGCGGTCTTCGATCAGACGGGCGTCGAGATCGAAGCCAAGACAGTCAGCCATGCGTACGGGCTTCGCGCGAGCGGTAGCGTCCTCAAGGTTCCCGGGTGGCGGGCTGTGTACGGCGCCAGCACCGAGCTTGCCGGCGAGGAGCCGAGCCCAGCCGATCGAACCGACGACGACGACAATTTGCCCGAGCTCAACGAGGGCGAGGCGCTGAATCTGGTGATTCCGCCGGGCGTAGAAGGGCACCACAAGCAGACCGAGCCGCCGCCGCTCTTCACCGAAGCGACTCTGGTGAAGAAGCTCGAAGAGGAAGGCATCGGCCGTCCGAGCACCTACGCGGAGATCATCAGCAAGGTCGAGCAGCGTTCGTATGTGGAGAAGGACGGCAACAAGCTGGTGCCGACGCCGCTCGGGACGCTCGTCATCGAGAAGCTCGTTGCGGACAAGTTCGACCTTGCGGACATCGGGTTCACCCGGAAGCTCGAAGAGGACCTCGACGCTGTGGGTGAGGCGCGGGCGAAACGCCTGGACGTGCTTCAGCCCTTTCACGACCGCTTGCAGACGCAGATCGCCCACGCGGTGGAGGACAAATCGAAGTGGTGGCCCGAACCGGTCGAAACCGGCGAGAGCTGTCCCGAGTCCGGTGACCCGCTCGTGAAGCGCTGGGGGCGCAACGGGCCGTTCATCGGCTGCACCAAGTACCCGGAGTGCCGCTACACGCTCAACATCGGTCCCGACGGCGAGGTCGAAGCGCCCAAAGAGCCTGAGCTCACCGAGTACGACTGCCACGAGTGCGGCGCGAAGATGACCAAGCGCTGGGGCCGCAACGGCTGGTTCCTCGGCTGCTCCAAGTACCCGGCATGCAAGCACACCCGCGCGGTGCCGCTCGGCTACAAGTGCCCCAAGTGCAAGACGGGCGACATCGTTCCCATCAAGCCCAAGGGGCGTGGGCGTCCGTTCTACGGCTGCACCAACTACCGCTCCGAGGAGCCCTGCGATTTCCGCGTCTGGCAGAAGCCGATCGGAATTCCATGCCCCACCTGCGGCAGCGATTTCCTCGTCGCGATGGGCGGCAAAAAGAACCCCAAGCTCAAGTGCGCGAACGAAACCTGCGACTTCGAGCGTCCCTACGATCCATCCGAGCTCCTCGATGAGGGCGAGTCGGAGGAGTCGCAGCCTTCGGCGAGCTCTGCGGCGGGCTAGGGTCCGGCGGTGGCAGATCTGGTCGTCATTGGTGCGGGCCTCGCTGGCACCGACTGCGCTTGGCAGTTGGCTGAGCGCGGCGTCTCGGTTCGGCTGATCGAGCAGAAGCCCGCGTCACGGACTCCGGCCCAGCACTCGGACCAAATGGCGGAGCTCGTTTGCTCCAACTCGTTTCGAGGGGCTGCGCTCCACAATGCGGTTGGGCTGCTCAAAGAAGAGATGCGCCGGGCCGGCTCGCTGGTGATGGAAGTTGGAGAGCTGCACCAGGTGCCAGCGGGCGGCGCGTTTGCCGTCGACCGCGAGCAGTTCAGTGCCGAGATCACGCGCCGCATCCAAGCGCATCCACTTATTGAAGTCGTTCATGAAGTCGTCGACCGGATTCCCGACAAGCGGCCGCTGGTCATTGCAACGGGGCCGCTCACTTCCGGGGGCCTCGCAGAAGACATCGCGGTGGCGGTCGGCGCCGAGCACCTGGCCTACTACGACGCGATTGCGCCGATCATCTCGGCCGACTCGATCAACTTCGATCGAGCGTTCCGCGCGTCACGCTACGACAAGGGCGGGGATGCCGCCTACGTGAACTGCCCGCTGAACCAGGAGGAGTACGACGCGTTCGTGCAAGCGATCCTCGAGGCCGAGAAAGTAACGCCGCGCGAATTCGAGAAGGTTCGATACTTCGAAGGGTGCCTTCCGATCGAGGTCCTGGCTTCGCGGGGGCACAAGACTCTCTCCTTTGGCTGCATGAAACCGGTCGGGCTCACCGACCCGCGCACCGGGCGCTGGCCCCACGCAGCGGTGCAGCTGCGCCAAGAAGACGAAGCGGGGACCGCCTTCAACATGGTGGGCTTTCAGACCCGGATGACCTGGCCCGAGCAGAGGCGCGTCTTTCGGATGATTCCCGGATTGGAGAACGCGGAGTTCGAGAGGCTCGGTAGCATCCACCGCAACACCTTCGTCAACTCGCCCACCGTGCTCGATGATGATTTGGCGCTCCGTGCGCGGCCCGGTGTCTACCTCGCCGGTCAGATCAGCGGCGTCGAGGGCTACGTCGAGAGCGCGGCCTGTGGGATGCTTCTCGGAATCAAGCTCGCGCACGAAGCACAGGGGCTCTCGTTTTCATTTCCGCCTCGGACGACGATGCTCGGTGGCATGATCGGGCACTTGCGCGAGCCCAACGACGACTTCCAGCCGTCCAACGTGATGTTCAGCATGGTCCCGCCCATCGAGGGGCGGCGGCTGAACAAGCGTGCCCGACGAGACCTGCAATCGGAGCGTGCCTTGCAGGATCTCGGGGCCTGGCTGACCGACGTGGTAGAGTCGAACGATGAGCGCAACGGATCAGCTCGAACAGCAGATCGACGCCTTCGCTCAGTACCTGGGGGATGAGCGCAGGAGCTCGCCGCTCACCGTCGAGACCTACATTCGCGACCTTCGGAGCTTCCGAAGCTACGTGCGCGAGCAAGGCTTGCCGGCCGACGCGCGTGAGCTCGACATCGTGGCGCTGAGGGGGTTCTTGGCCAGCCTCTTTGGCGACAATCAGGCGAGCACCATGAAGAAGAAGGTGAGCGCGATTCGCTCGTTCTTCAAGTTCCTCCTGAAGCGGCAGGTCATCACCCAGAATCCGGCCTCGGGTTTGCGTTCGCCGAAAATCGCAAAGTCACTGCCTCGGTTTCTGACGGTCGACCAGGCGTTCCGCGTGATGGATGCACCCCCAAAGGAAGAGAAGCGGGCCAAGCCGCTCAAGGCGCGCGACCAGGCCTTGCTCGAGACGCTCTACGGAACTGGCGTGCGCGTGGCTGAGCTCGCCGGGATGAACATCGAGCATTGCGACCTCAGCGAATCCTCAGTGCGGGTTCTCGGCAAGGGCGGCAAGGAGCGCATCGTGCCGCTCGGTAGGTCGGCGGTCGAAGCGATTCAGGACTACTTGCCTGCGCGACGCGGTCTGCAGCTGAAGGCCAAGGACGGCGATCCGGATGCGCTCTGGCTTTCGAGGACCGGCCGCCGGCTGACTGTCCGGCAGGTTCAAAACATCGTTCGGCGCCATGGCACGCTCGGGGCGGGGCGGAGCGACCTTCATCCTCACGCGATGCGACATACCTGCGCGACCCATCTGCTCGATGCGGGCGCCGACCTTCGCTCGATTCAGGAGCTGCTTGGGCACTCGAGCTTGTCGACCACCCAGAAGTACACGCACGTCAGCGTCGATCGCCTGATGGAGGTCTACGACCGGGCACACCCGCTTGCCAAGGACAAAGCTGGCGGTTGACAGCCAAAATGGCCGACTTAGGTTGCTCCGACCTAAGATGAATCAAACCGATCCGCCCGTTTTTCGTTCCACGACCATCGTCGCCGTCCGCCGAGACGGCCATGCCGCCATGGCCGGGGACGGCCAGGTTTCCCTCGGCCAGACGGTCATGAAGGGCCAGGCCCGAAAGGTCCGTCGCATCGCCGAAGGCAAGGTGGTGGCGGGCTTCGCCGGGGCCACGGCTGATGCCTTCACGCTTCTCGACCGCTTCGAGGCCAAGCTCAAAGAGCGTCGGGGAGACCTTCTGCGCTCCGCGGTGGAGCTCGCCAAGGACTGGCGAACCGATCGGTATCTCAGGCGACTCGAAGCGATGTTGGTGGTCATGAACGAGGCGTCGACGCTCCTTATCAGCGGGACGGGTGATGTAATCGAGCCCGACGAAGGCGTGATCGCGATCGGCTCGGGCGGTTCGTATGCCCTGGCAGCCGCGCGAGCGCTGATGCGAAACACCGATTTGCCGGCAGGCGAGATCGCGCGCCGGTCACTCGAAATCGCCGCAGAGATTTGCGTCTACACGAACAACGAAATCGTCGTCGAGGAGATGGGCGGATGACATTAGGCAACTTCACCCCCCGCGAAACTGTCGGCGAGCTCGACCGGTACATCATCGGGCAGGACAAGGCCAAGCGCGCGGTCGCCATTGCGCTCCGCAATCGCTGGCGTCGTCAGCACGTGACGAACGACCTTCGCGACGAAATCGCGCCGCGGAACATCATCATGATCGGTCCTACCGGCGTCGGTAAAACCGAAATCGCACGGCGGCTCGCCAAGCTTGCGCGCGCGCCCTTCGTCAAGGTCGAGGCCTCGAAATTCACCGAGGTGGGTTACGTGGGGCGCGACGTCGAGTCGATGATTCGCGACCTGGTCGAGAACGCGATTCAGATCTGCGAGAAGGAGGCGCTCGAGGGCGTGCAGACCCGCGCGAGAGATGCGGCCGAAGAGCGCCTGGCGAAGATGATCCTGGCCGCCAAACGGCCGCCCGCCCAGCCACAGCAGACAGAGCCGAGCCCCCAAACCCACCAGTTTGGGCCTTTGAGCTTTCAGATCAGCCCGCCGCAGGCGCAGCAGGCGCAGCCCTTCTATTCGGACAGCGAGGTCAACGACATTCGCCAGCAGCTCCGCAACGGCGAGCTGGACGACGCAGAGGTCGAGCTCGACGTCACCGACACCAACAACCCGTTCATGACCATCTTCGGCGCCCAGGGCACCGAAGAGGTGAACCTGCAAGACATGATGTCGCAGATGCCGGGCTTCAAAGGCCGAACCAAGCGACGTCGACTCAAAGTCCCCGACGCTCTGGAGGTTCTGCAGGAGCAAGAAGCCAAGAAGCTCATCGACCACGACAAGGTGCAGCGCGACGCGGTGAAACGAACCGAGCAGGCGGGCATCGTATTCTTGGACGAGATCGACAAGGTGAGTTCCGACCGCAGCCACGGGGGCCCCGACGTGTCGAGGGAAGGCGTGCAGCGCGACCTGCTCCCCATCGTCGAAGGCTCGACGGTGAGCACCAAGTACGGGACGGTGAAGACCGACCACATTCTGTTCATTGCCGCCGGCGCGTTTCACGTCTCTAAAGTCTCCGATCTGATTCCCGAGCTTCAAGGCCGCTTCCCGATCCGGGTCGAGCTCGACTCACTCGAGAAGGAGGACTTCATCCGGATCCTCACCGAGCCGAAGAACGCGCTCACCAAGCAGTACCAGGCCCTGATGGCTACCGAGGGTATCGACGTGGTTTTCGAGCCCGACGCGATTGAAGCGCTTGCCGGCTATGCCGCGGAAGCCAACCGCCGCGCGGAGAACATCGGCGCTCGCCGCCTCTACACGATCATGGAAGCTCTGCTCGAAGAGCTCTCCTATGACGCGTCCGAGCGGGCACAGTCGAAGTACCTCGTGGACGTGGACCGCGTGAAGTCGACCTTGGATCCGATCCTCGCCGATCAGGATCTGGCGAAGTACGTCCTTTAGCTAGGCGAATCCGCGCCGCCGGTTCTATTTCGATTCGAGGTCGTAGATCTGCTTGATCTCCGTAAGAATCTCCGTGAACGGGATCTCCAGGTCGCGCAGTAGCCCGTTCGAGATGTCGTAGACCCATCCATGAACGATGGGGTGGCCCGCCTTGAAGTAAGTCTTCTGAACCACGGCCGTCTTGATGACGTTGACGCACTGCTCTTGGACGTTGAGCTCGATGAGACGTCGGTAGCGAGCGTCCTGGTCTTCGATGGCGTCTAGCTCGTCTTGATAGAGCCGGTACACGTCTCGAATCTCGCGGAGCCAGCCGTTGAGCAAGCCGAGGTCGGCCGGCTGCATGGCTGCCGCGACCCCGCCACAGCCGTAGTGCCCGCAAACGACGATGTGCTCCACGTCGAGGTGAGCGACGGCGTACTCGATGACCGACTGCGCGTTGATGTCGGTGTTGACCACCAGGTTGGCGACGTTCCGATGGACGAAAACATCTCCGGGCGAGAGCCCCATGATCTCGTTGGCGGGGACGCGGCTGTCGGCACAACCGATGAACAAGAAATCCGGATCCTGCCCGCCGGCAAGCCGTTTGAAGAAATCCGGGTCTCGCCCGACCTTCGACTGGACCCATTTGCGGTTGTTCTCAAAAACGTCGTTGTATCGGCTCATATCTTCCTCAGGTCTGCGTCGCGTAAACAGCCTCGATCGGAGGCGGGATCGTTTCGGGGTTCTCGTCGAGCATTTCGCGCAGGTCGATCTCGATGCCCCGCGAGATTGTCGTGATGGGCACATCATTCGGTGTGCCCTCGAACGGGTTCTCACTGACTCGGCCGATGCGTTCCATCGTGTGAAAGATCCACATCACCAGAACGCTGAAAGGTACGCTGAGCCAGACGAAGTTCGCGCCGATGAGCGGATACCGTTCGAGCAGTGCGGTGCCGATCTTATCGAACTCGAACATGACTCCGAAAGGCAGCAGCAGCACGAAGATCCACAGGAAGAAGGAGTTGAGCGTCGCGTACTGTCTGGGGTAGGGGAAGTTCTTGATCCGTTCCGACTTCCCCTGGAGCCCGTAGAGCTCGACCAAGAGGTTCTGCATCTCCATGTGCCGAAAGTCTTCGATCAAGCCGCTAGTCCGAAGCTCGCGTAGCGCTTTGGACTGAAGCGAGAGGAGCTGCGTGGCCTTGTTCGATTTGGAGAGCGCGTATGCGAAGTCTGCCTCCGAAAGATAGGGCGCAAGCTCATCTTCGAGTGAGTATCGATGCTCTCTCACCCCGATCGCATCCCCCCATTCCCTGTTCGACGGGTGCTTCATGACGTGCTCCCAGGGTTTCGGCTGCCGCATCGCGTGGCGCAGGGCAGTCAGCCAGGCGACGTGACGGAGGATCAGCTGGCGTCGAATCGCCCCAAGCTCAGTTTCGCTTGCCTTCTGCTCAGCGAAATCGTTGGTGATGAAGTCATTCACCGCGATGCCCCAGGCGCGTGAGGTGTTGACGATCCCGCCCCAAATCTTTCGCGCCTCCCAAACACGGTCGTAGCTGGCGTTGTTCTGGAAGCTGATGATGAAGGCGACCGCCGTGCCGACGACAGCGATGGGCAGCCAGGGCAAGCGAAGCCAGCGCTGGTCGAGGACTTCATAGATGACGACCGGAACCAGCGCGACGAGGGCCAAAATAAACGTGTCGTGCCGGGTCCACCAGGCCATGTCTCGGAGCGAGTAGTTTCTCTTGGTGTACATGTTGAGCGCCGACTATAGCCCAGCCCCAGAGACCACGCTGGCGAAGCAGATCAGCGTCGTAGAGCGAATTCGCACGGCTGAGGCGAGTCTACTCTCAGATAGCCCTTAGAATGAAGAGGATAGTGCCCGGGCATCTTGACTTGGCGAGCGCGGAAACCAGAACAGGAGAGTCATGACTGCGCCGAGCACGAACATCCGCATCGACATCGTTTCGGACGTGGTTTGCCCCTGGTGCATCATCGGCTTCAAGCAACTGGAACGCGCCCTGGCCCAGTTGCAGCCCGAGCTCGGGGTCGCGATTCATTGGCACCCGTTCGAGCTCAATCCGCAGATGCCTGCCGAGGGGCAAGAGCTACGCGAGCACTTGGCGCAGAAGTACGGGACGACCGTCGAGCAGAGCAGCGCCGCTCGAAGCCGCCTGACCCAGATCGCCGAGTCGCTTGGTGTCGAGTTCCGCTTCTATGAGGGCATGCGCATCCACAACACGTTCAAGGCCCATCAGCTGCTTCACTGGGCCGGCGAGCAGGGTCGGCAAACCGAGCTGAAGCTCGCCCTCTTCGACAGCTACTTCTCGCGCGAAGAGAATGTCGACAAAGCAGCCGTGCTCGTCGCAGCCGCCGGCCGTGCAGGCTTGGACGAGGCAGAGGCCGCAGCTGTCTTGGACGACGGGCGCTATGTCGATACGGTGCGCGCCGAGCAGCGGTTCTGGTTGAGCAAGGGCATCCACGCGGTCCCGTCCATCATCCTCGACCAGCGATATTTGATTCCCGGAGCCCAGGATCCCGAGGTATTCGTCGCGGCTTTGAAGAAGCTGGCGGAACAAAAAGTGGC